>JAEEGI010003961.1_pt1 | contig 34955 bp, 30 predicted proteins | sample 8958751 | NCBI WGS metagenome assembly JAEEGI01 (sample SAMN16246545, study PRJNA631951) | gut metagenome | biome: gut microbiome; feature: rumen; material: KS-attached | host: Bos | place: Iran: Karaj | collected 2018-10
CTGCCCGATTCCCTGAAATACAAGACCCTCCGCCTCGGCCGTACGGTGTATGGCGGCGGCGGAATCCTTCCCGACGTGTTCGTTCCTTATGACACGACGGGCATCAATCCGTTCATGATTCGCGTCGTCAGCGGCGGCCTGCTCTCCGAGTATTCCTACGACTACATCGACAAGCACCGCAAGGAGCTGGAAGTGAAAGATATGGCGGCTTTCCTCAAGAAGTGGGACAAGATGGGTACGGAGGCTATGGAAGGCCTGCTTGCGTATTGTCGCGAGAAAGGCGTGGAGCCGGAAGAAGGGGAACTGGAGGCCTGCGAGGCCCTGCTGACCACACGGCTCAAAGCCCTGCTGGCACGCGGCGCCCTGGGGAACGACGGTTACTGGGAGGTGATGAACCGGGAAGAGGATCCCGCCTTCCAGAAAGCCTTGGAAGTCATTAAGAACTGGCCCGAGGTATTCTGACAAGTGCCCGCTGGTAACGGCGGGCATTTTCATTGTGCGCCGACAGGGTCTTGGCAAAGACATGCTGTCCGTCGAAAGTGTCCTTGGCGCAGAAATACAGATAATCGTGGCGCTCGTAGTTCAGCACGGCATCGATGGCCACCACGGGCGGCATGGTGATCGGGCCGGGCGGCAGACCGGCGTATTTGTAGGTATTGTAGGGCGAATCGACTTCCAGGTGGCGGTTGAGAACGCGCTTGATGCTCGGGTCGCCGACGGCGAAGAGCACGGTCGGGTCGGCCTGCAGGGGCATGTCCCGGTGGAGCCGGTTCATATAGACGCCGGCGATGCGGGGCAGTTCAGGCTCGTATTTGCTCTCTTCGATGACGATGGAAGCCAGGGTGCTGACTTCCTGCCGCGTCAGGCCGATGGCAAGGGCCTTGGCGTCGCGGTCGCCCTTCCAGAAGTTCTCGTATTCCTTGTGCATCCGCTCCAGGAATTCATCGGGCGTAACCGTCCACCACACTTCATAGGTATTGGGGATGAACATGCCGATGAAGGTTTCGGGCCGGAAACCGTAGTTTTCAGCCTTGCCGGCATCGTTGAAGACGGCGAGGAAATCCTGTGACCCTGCTTCCAGCTGCTCGCCCAGGAATTCCGCAAAGCGGTCGAGGCTGCGGTAGTATCCCGGGATGACCAGCCGCACGGGCTGCTGCCAACCCCTGGACAGCATCCGCACCAGCGCCTTGTTGCCGGTTCCGGGCTTGAGGCGGTAGAGACCTGGGCGGAAATTGTCTTTCAGTTTCAGGAATCTGGCGGCACGCAGGAAGGTGGTCCGGTTGTCGATGGCACCGGTCTGCAGCACGGCATCGAGCAGCTGTTCGTAGGAGAAGTCCCTGTAGATGCGTACATCCTGTACCTTGCCGGTATCCTTGACATTTCCGTGATAGAAGGTGCCGTAGAAATTCAGCGCGGCGAGGATGCCGCCGGCCAGGCAGAGGAGCAGGACCCAGAGCAGGGCCCGGGATTTCTTTTTCATCGGGGTTTGCGGAGGTTGAGGATGGTTCCGGGTTCCGGTTCGGTGCCGGGGCGCATCGCGTTGTACTGATAGAGTTTCTTCATCTTGACGGCGTAGCGCTGGGCCAGGCCGCGCATCGTCTCGCCTTCTTCCACCACGTGCTTGTCGAGGTTCTTGGCACTCTCGCGCTTCTTGGCTTCCACATAGACTACTTCGCCCGGCTGCAGGGCCGTGTTGCGGGAGCGGTCGTTGAAGCGGAGGATTTCGCTGCGGAAGAGATTGAATTCCTTGGCCAGGCCGGCATAGGTGTCGCCGTCACGGGCGATGATCCAGGCCACGCCGTTGGTGGTGCGGATCTCCCGCCCGAGGGAGGCGGTGTAGAGCTTGTGGCCCGGATAAGGCTTGAATGCCGTGCTGAACTCGGCTTCCATCGGCGTAGGCGGCAATTCCTCGCGCGCTTTGCGGTCCAGCTTGTCGTAGCGGTAGAGTTCATTCTCCTCGATGATGCGGATCAGGCTCTCGGCATAGGTCCTGGCCGTGGCATAGCCGGCTTTCTGGAGTCCATAGGCCCAGCCTTTGTAATCGGTCAGCTCGAGGTTGAACAGCGCTGCGTAGCGGTCGCTGTAGCGCAGGAAATCGCTGTGGTCGCGGAACGATTCGTCGGCGCTCCGGTAAGAACGGAAGCACTCGTTTTTCTCGTCGTCGTCGTGGCGGATGGTCTTGCCTTTCCAGTTCTTGTGGCACTTGATGCCGAAGTGGTTGTTGGCTTTGGTGGCCAGCGTGCTGTTGCCGTTGCCCGATTCCAGGCAGCCCTGGGCCAGCGTGATGCTGGCCGGAATGCCCGTGGCCTTCATTTCGCGCACGGCCGTTTCCGCGTACTTTTCGATGTACTCTGTACGCGTCAGCTTCTGTCCCCACACCATCGCGGTGGCCAGCAGCAGCATCCCCAGCACTGTCAGGAACCGTTTCATCCTTGCAAAGATAGCAAATAATTCGCGGCGCTGGTGCCGGCCAGGGAGCCGGTGGAGAAGGCGATCTGGAGGTTGTAGCCGCCGGTGTCGCCGTCGAGGTCGAGGACTTCGCCGCAGAAGAAAAGGCCGGGGCGGAGGCGCGAAGCCATGGTCTTGGGGACGACTTCCTTGAGGCTGACGCCGCCGGCCGTCACCACGGCGCGCTCGAAACCTTTGTAGTCGACGATGGGGAAGGACCAGGATTTGAGGCGCTTCGCAAGATTGTCGAGGGAAAGGTCGGGGTTGGCGCGGCGGAAGGGGGCGACCAGGGGTTTGGGCAGGAAACTGCGGAGAGAATCCGGGTCAAGCCTGGGTGGACGGGGCGCCGATGCCGATTCGCGGGCGATGCGGGCTTCCAGTTTTTCAAGGGTCAGCGCCGGTTTGAGGTCCAGGATGATGTCGACTTTCTGGCCGTTGCAGAGGGCCCAGACGGCGCGGCGGCTCAGGTGATAGGCGATGCCGCTCTCGAGGCCGTCGTCCGTGAAGTTGAAATCGCCCTGTTCGCTTTCGACCAGGGTGCGGTCGATGTACAATTGCAGGCCTACGTTCTTCATCTCCAGACCGGGCAGGCCGGGGTCATAGCCGCTCGGCAGCAGTGCGGTTTCGCTCGGGAAGACAGCCGTAACGGTGTGACCGGCCTCTTGCGCGAAGCGGTAGCCGTCGCCGGTGGAGCCGGTTACGGGATAGGATTTGCCGCCGGTGGCGATGATGACGGCGGCATAGTCATCGAGCTCGGCGAGACTGCCCACGGTCGTGGTGTAGCGTACCTCGATGCCCAACGCCTGTACGCGCTGCTCGAGCGCGCGGGCCACGTCGCCTGCTATCAGCGAGGCGGGGTAGACCCGCTGCCCCTGCAACGTAACGGTCGGCACACCGAGCTCCTCGAAGAAGCGGATCACATCTTCATTGGAAAAGGCCCGGAAAGCCTGCTGGAGGAAACGCTGGTTGGGATGGATGTGCGGTGCAAATTCTTCCCAGGGACGCAGATTGGTCAGGTTGCAGCGCCCTTTGCCGGTGAGATAGATCTTCCGGCCGAGCCGTTCGTTCTTGTCGAACAGCACCACGCGCGACCCGTCGCCGAGCGTCACGGCGGCCCGGATGGCTGCCATCATTCCGGCAGGACCTCCGCCGACAATGCCCAAACGTGCTTTCATCCCAGTTTACTCAGTGATCAATCACCCCGCTGCCAAGCATCTCTCCGTCAGTCGCATACCAGACGGCGAACTGTCCGGGCGTAATGCCGCGCTGCGGGGTGTCAAACAAGATATATAGTCCGTCGGCGCGGCAGTGAAGCACGGCTTCCTGCAGCGGCTGGCGGTAACGGATGCGTACCCGGTATCGCTGTTCCTGTCCGGGTTGCAACTGCAGGTCCGGACGGATCCAGTGTGTTTCTTCGGGGCGGATGCGGAGCGCCCTTCGCCAGAGGCCCGGGTGGCTGTCACCTTCTCCGACGAAGATCAGGTTGTCGGGGATGTCAGTGGCAATCAGGAAGCAGGATTCGGCATGTCCGCCGATGCCCAGTCCCTTGCGCTGGCCGATGGTGTAGTACTGGGCCCCTATGTGCCGGCCGATTACCTTGCCGTCTTCCCGGCGGTAGTGGATGGGCTCGGCCATTTCTTCCAGGGTCTGCGGCTCAGGTCGGCCATCATAGAAACTGCGGGGAATCTCTATGATATCGCCTTCGCGGCTCTTGAGCTTCTGCTGCAGGAAGACCGGAAGGTCCACCTTGCCCACAAAGCAGATGCCCTGGCTGTCTTTCTTTTCCGCGCTGGGAAGGCCCGCCTCGCGGGCAATCCGCCGCACTTCGGGTTTGGTGATGTCCCCAATGGGGAAAAGGGCCGTGGCGAGCTGTTCCTGGGAAAGCTGGCAGAGAAAATAACTCTGGTCCTTGTTCGGGTCGCTTCCGGCAAGGATCCGGTAAATGGTGTGGCCGTCGGCATCGGTAAAGCTGTCTTTGCGGCAATAGTGCCCTGTGGCTACAAAGTCCGCCCCGAGGGCCTTGGCCGCTTCCCAGAAAGCGTCGAATTTGATCTCGCGGTTGCAGAGTACGTCGGGATTGGGCGTGCGCCCTTTCTCGTATTCGCTGAACATATAATCCACGACCCGCTGGCGGTACACGTCGCTCAAATCCACGAAGTGGAAGGGGATGCCGATCTTTCGGGCGACCATTTCCGCAACAGCGCGGTCTTCTTCCCATTCACATGCTCCGTGCAGGGTGCCTGTGGTATCGTGCCAGTTCTGCATGAAGAGCGCAAACACGTCGTATCCCTGTTGTTTCAGCAGCAAAGCGGCCACACTGGAATCGACGCCGCCGGACAGTCCGATGCAGATCCTGGAATTTTGCTTCATTTATTCAAAAAAATGTGTACCTTTGTGCCGGGGTAAGTCATATACGACCAGCTCCCACTGAACTCCCCCAGGGCTTGACCGCAGCAAGGGTAGGTGGTTGTAGCGGTGCGATATATCCAGCTTACCCTTTCTTTGTGCCCGGACCTGAAGGTGCTTCTCATTTTATAAATCGTTGAATACAAACGGCATAAGTGACTCCACGCCGTCGAGCGTGTAGATGGTCGCGCCGCTGCCCAGGATGATGTGCAGCGGTTTGCCGGCTTCTCGTTCGTACTGGGCCATCACCTGGCGGCAGGCGCCGCAGGGCGACCCCGGGTTGGCCATCAACTGTCCTTCGCGGGCGCAGACCACCGCAATCGCCTCGAACGGCACACCCGGATGCTGGGCGCTGGCGGCGAACATTGCCGTCCGTTCGGCACACAGACCGGAAGGAAAAGCGGCGTTTTCCTGATTTGCGCCTTTGACGACGGTACCGTCGGCCAGCCGGACCGCTGCTCCTACATTGAAGCGGGAGTAGGGGGCATAAGAACCTTTCAGGGCGTCGATCGCATCGTTGAGCAATGCGCGGTCCGCAGCGGGCAGCTCTTTCTGCGCGGCGTACTCTTCATAGTTGATGGTCAATTGTTTCTTCATCGCATTTCCTCCCAGGGAATCGTAATGGTAATGAGGCCGATGACGTAGGGGGCCACGTCGTAGGGCTGGTAATAATAAGTCAGGCCTTTCTCCCCGACGGAGAAGTAATTACTCGGTTCGATGACTTCTACATAGAAGATGTCTTCGCGGTTGATATCGTCATCGATCATGTCTTCGAGTTCGTCGAACTTGTGCTGGTCGATGAGTTCGGTCAGCCGCTCGCGGCTGACGCCGTTGGTAAAGACCTCGGCGGTGACCGTCTGGCCTGTCTTGCGGTCGAACACGATGGGGAAGAGGCCGTACATGCCATGGGCGCCGCCCATATAGTCATAGCGTTCCACGATATAGTTGATATAGTCCCCGTAGGTTTCACCGAAAGAGCCCTTGATGTCGAAACTCCAGTTGAGGTTGTTGGCCTCCGCTTCGGTGATTTCCATATCCCGGAGGAATGATTCGTTCGAACTGACGTAATCCGCCGCATACTCGTCGCGTACAGCCTGCGCCAATTCTTTGACGGGAGCCGTGAAGTCGGCATAGGCATCGCCGAAACACGCTTTCCGGATGGTCTTGCGGACCTGTGCCAGCTCTTCTTTCTCAAAACCGGAAACGGGGAAATCCACATTGAAATCCAGGTTGAGACTGAACTGGCTTCCTTCGCTGAAGGGTGTTTCATCGTTCAGCGAAAGGTTCTCGGTACGGATCGAATCGTTGTCCGTGCAAGCCGGAAGCAGCAGGAGCGTTGCGGTAAGGATGGTAAAAAAGCGTTTCATTATGGCAGGGTTTGAATGACTTCCTGGTTGACCGCGCGGATGCGGGGGATATCCACCTTATCGACTTTCCGGTCGTAGGTCATCAGGCCGTTGACTTCAATCTCGACGTCGGTGGTCTGGGTATAGATGGCCGCTGAAAAGCCGCGGGCTATCATCTCCTGGAGTTGGCGGGCGTATTTCACATATTCGTCGGTCACCTCTTTCGGGCTGGCAAACTTGATATAGCCCCAGTTGCGGTCGGGCGTCCAGAGATGCCCCTCTACCGGCATGCCGATGCCGCCGTATTCGCCCAGCACATTCACCCGCTTCGCATCATAGAGATACAGGTCGGGCTGCGGATAGTTGTGCAGGTCGAGGATGTCCCCGGCCGCGAGGAAATGGTTGCCGCCGCTGGCTGAATTGACCAGGCGGGACGGATCGTGCTGTTTGGTCCAGGTCGTGATCTCAAGGGTCTTGAACTGGCCCCATCCTTCGTTGAAGGGGACCCAGGCCACGATGCAGGGCTCGCTGTAAAGATAGTCCATGATCTCCTGCCACTCTTTGCGGTAACAGGCTTCGGAGGCGGCGCTGCGGACGAATTCTGTGCCCTGGTACCAGCGGGTGTTCTGCCAGCTGCCGTGGAGGTCGCCGCTGGGCATGTCCTGCCAGACAAGGATGCCGAGCCGGTCGCAGTGGTAATACCAGCGGGCGGGTTCCACCTTGACGTGTTTGCGGATCAGGTTGAATCCCCAGTCTTTGGTTTTCTGGATGTCGAAAGCCAGCGCTTCGTCGGTCGGAGCCGTGTAGAGACCGTCCGGCCACCAGCCCTGATCCAACGGGCCGTATTGGAAGATGGGTTTGTCGTTGAGGGTCAAGCGCAGGATGCCGTCTTTGCCGGCCGCCATGCCGATCTTGCGCATGGCACAGTAGCTCTGTACCTTGTCGATCAATTTCCCGTCTGCCAGCAGGCGGACTTCCAAGTCGTAGAGAAACGGGTCGTCCGGTGTCCAGCAGTGGGGATCGGAGACCTGAATTTCGGCTTCGGCACCTGCCAGCGCGCGGGCCGTAGCCACGGTGCGTCCCTCCGCTTTCAGCGCAATTTCCACCAGGCCGCGCTCCACGCCTTCGACCAGGACGCGGAAGCAGCGTGCGTCGAGGTCGGGGGTAATCCGCACGTTCTCGATATGCTGCTGGGGGACAGGCTCCAGCCAGACGGTCTGCCAGATACCGGTGACGGAAGTGTACCAGATGCCGCTCGGTTTGGAAACTTGCTTGCCGCGCGGCTGGAAGCCGGTGTCGGTACCGTCCCAGACTTTGATGAGCAGCGTATTGTCGCCGGCTTGCAAGGCGTCGGTGATGTCTATGTGGAAGGGCGTGTAGCCACCGGTGTGCGAGCCGGCCTTGATGCCGTTCACCCAGATGTCGGCCCGCCAGTCCACGGCGCCGAAATGCAGCAGGACGCGCTGGCCTTTCCAATGCTTGGGCAGGGTAAAGCGGCGGCTGTACCAAAGGTTGTTGTCTGCGCCGACTGTCCGGCCGACCCCGGAGAGGCTCGATTCAATGCAATAGGGGACGAGAATCTGGCCGTCCGGTTTCGCATACGCCTGGTCGCAGGGTAACACGGCATAATCCCACAGGCCGTTGAGGTTCATCCACTCCGCCCGTTGCATCAGCGGGCGCGGGTATTCGGGCAGAGGCGCGGCCGGATTCACCTGGTCGGCCCAGGGGGTACGGATGTGGTCGCCAGCCGGCTGCCAGGACTGCGCCGTAGCTGTAAAAAACGGACACAGACCGAGCAGGAGAAGGAAATATGCCAATTTTTTCATATCTTTGGATTTATCTATCAAATATACGGATTCTATGAGGATAATCAAAATATTTTACGCCGTTTTGGCCTTGTCGCTACTGCTTCCGGCTTGCCGTAAGGCAGCTCCGGAGCAGGTCTTCACCATCCGCAATGAGAACGGGATGACCGCCACTTTCTGCACGACGGGCGGCCGGCTCCTGCGGCTGGAAGTGCCTGCGAAAGACGGAACGATGAAGAATGTCGTGTGGGGCTGTGCAGATGCGGCGGCCTGCCAGACGGATCCGGATTACCGCCAGCCGATTGTCGGCCGCTTCGGCAACCGGATTGCCGACGGCCGTTTCGAGCTGGATGGTTATACGTATCAATTATCTGTCAATGAGGGTGATAATCATCTGCATGGCGGGCGGGCCGGCTTCGACAAGCAGGAGTGGACGCTGGTTCCCGTATCGGAATGCTCCCTTTTGATGACGCGCATCTCGCCCGACGGCGAGGAAGGTTACCCGGGCAATCTGGAGATTTCCGTGCTCTGCACGCTGACGGACAAGAACGAGTTGGTGCTGCAGTACGCTGCTGTAACCGATAAGCCTACGATCCTCAATCCCACCCTGCATGCCTGGTTCAATCTCCACGGCAGCGGAGAAGGCCTGACAACGTCCCATATCCTGAAGATCAAGGCGGATTCCTATACGCCGGTTGATGCCGAACTGATTCCGACCGGAGAGATTGCGCCGGTTGAGGGAACACCGTTCGATTTCCGCGCCGGTAAGCCGGTGACACCCGAATTCGACCACAATTTTGTCCTGCGCGGCGGTTCCGGGGAGCCGGCGGTCGAGCTTTGCGAGCCTGCTACCGGGATTCTGCTGAAGATCTATACGGACCAGCCGGGCCTGCAGCTCTATACCGGCCGCCCGGACTGCGGTGTCGTGCTGGAGACGCAGCATTTCCCCGACTCGCCCAATCATCCGGACTTCCCTTCCACGGTGCTTCGCCCGGGCGAAACCTATACTCAGAATACCATTTATCGTTTTGAAATCTTCAATCATTGATTCCATGGATAAGAATAATAACATGTCCCGGCGCGAGGCCATCCGCGCCATGATGCTGGCAGGGGCAGGCCTTGCCGCTTCCAGTTCCCTTGTCGCTGCGCCCTTGAAAATGGCCGGCTTGCATCCCGCACAGCAGAAATTCACCGAGCCCGCCAAAGGCGACCAGGTCATCCACCGCACTTGGAAGAGCCTGAACGGCGAGAGCATCAGCCTTCTCGGCATGGGTTGCATGCGCTTCCCGCGTAAAGCCGGCGCCGGCCGCCGCGCGCCTCTCGACCAGGAGCAGATCAACCAGATGATCGACTATGCCCTCGAACACGGCATCAACTATTTCGACACGGCCCCGGCTTATGGTGATTCGGAGCGCGCGACGGGAGAGGCTCTCAGCAAGCACAAGCGTGAGAGCTATTTCCTCGCCACGAAGATGTCGAATTTCTCCAATGCCGACCTGACGGCCTGCAAGGAGATGTTCGCCCGGTCGCTGAAGAATCTGCGCACCACCTATTTCGATTATTTCCTGTTGCACTCCATCTCCGATATGGCCGACTTCAACCACCGGTTCAAGGACAACGGGCTGCTGGATTGGCTGCTGGAGCAGAAGAAAAAAGGTGTGATCCGTCACCTGGGTTTCTCGTTCCACGGTTCGAACGAGGCGCTCCGCCAATTGCTGGCCCTGCCTTACACGTGGGAATTCGTGCAGATCCAGATGAATTATGTGGACTGGAAGGATATGCCGCTCGAGGACAGCAACGAGCCCTGCGATTCGGAAACGCTCTACAAAATGCTGGCCGAGAAGAACATCCCGGTCGTCATCATGGAGCCCATCCGCGGCGGCGCGCTGGCCAATGTTTCGGACGGGCTGAAGGCCCGCATTCAGCAGCGATTCCCGCAGTTCACGCCTGCGGCGGCCGCACTGACTTTTGCCTCGACGCCCGCGGCCGTGATGTGCACGCTCAGCGGAATGTCGAACATGCAGCAGCTCATGGAGAACGTCTATACCTTCAGCCATTTCAAGCCGATGACGGAGGAAGACAATGCCTACATGCTGGAGATGGCCCGGCTCTACAATGCCAATCCCCATATCCCGTGCACGGCCTGCCGCTATTGCATGCCCTGCCCGCGCGGCGTGGAGATCCCGGGCGTATTCGGCGTCTATAACGCCCTCAGCGACGAACTGATGCTGCCCGATCCCAAGAACAAGAAAGACAAAGACTTCAAAGAGAAGAAGAAGACCTTCCTCAAGCGCTATGCGACCCTCGCACAAGGCACTGACGCTTCCAATTGCGTAGCCTGTAATGTCTGCGTCCCCAAGTGCCCGCAGCGCATCCGCATCCCCGATCAGATGCGCAAGATTCACAAGTTGGTCAAGGATTTGGGTTAAGCCGTATGCAGAATCTACGCTCCATACGCTGGGTTTTCTTTCTTCTGCTGCTATGCGCGGGATCGTTTTCCTGTAACCGGCCCGAGCTGGAACATGCTGAAGAAAAGGGAAATCTCTGCGTCCTGTTTACGGATGAATCCGGCACTCCGCTGCAGCTTGTTTTGATCGGGGTAGGGAGCAATGATTATATTCACCAGAACGGGGATGACGGCTCTTTGCTTCTAGAACGTCTGGCGGTGGGTGTCGTCCGCCTTTTTGTCCATTGCGACGGGTTTGTCGATGCCATCTTCCGCTTTGATGTCGAGGCGGACAAGACCGTATATTATACGGCCGTCCTGAAAAAAGAACCTTCTTACATACGCATCAAAGACGGAAGTCCGGCCATTTTCGAGACTTCGAAGACAAAAGGGAGAAACAGCGTCCGCCTTGAGTCCAATTGGGATTGGTGGGTAGAGGATGATCCCGGGGAGATGACGATTGAAACACGCAGTGGAAAGGGAGATACGTTCCTGTACTATTCGTGGGATTTTCCGGAGAACCTGTTCGCGGGTGATACGCTGATGCGCAGTTTCCGGGTATTGTCCCAGGATGACACGCTGACGCTCAAATTAGTCCTGCACGTCCCCATCCGCATCGAGTCCTGGGATGCTTTTGACAGGAATGCTGCGGACGGGGATGGCGGCGTCATCTTGGACCTCCATTTCAGTCGGCCTGTTACGAATGTCCGGCAGATGCACCGGGCCGGTTGGGAAATCAGGAAAGCCACTCCTGTGGACAAGGAATATCGGAGCTATTCTTTCAACCTTGGTGAGGGGGGAGATTACAAGGGCTCTGTGCTGGTTGAAGCAGAATCGCTGAACCGGGATGGCGTAACATTCCGGGATTCGATTCCGTTCCTGATCGGCGACAGTTTCAGGACTGTCGAAGGAAGGATGACCGCTACCTGTCTTTCGGCAGATGAGAACTGGATGTGGATTGTTATGAAATCACCCGACAGAGTCTGCAAGATGGACATGCATACGCTGGATATCCTTACACAGTTCGATCTTTCTTTCCCGCCGGACGGGATAGCCTACAATTATTACAATGACTGTCTCTATCTCATCAACCAGGCCGGGCGGCTGATCGTTGTCCTGGATGCAGAAACCGGACACCAGCAAAAGATCATCCGGGTGCGCGACAAGCCTTTCGTCGATCCCTCCAAGTACCCCTTCCAACTACACTTTGCAGACAATGGTCTCGGTCTGTTGCTGACAAAAGATGACAATGGCAAGCGGTACTGGCGTATCCTTGATAGCCGGAAGAATGATGAGATGTCTTTTCCGGACATGGAACAGATGGCAGGTTCAGATGATGCGGGTTGGCAGTTATCGCAGGTCCATCTGGACCATACGCGCAATCGTTTTCTGGGTTTGTCGGACAGTCCTTCCCGCTATGTCTATTGCTTCAACGCGCTGGATGGGTCTTACAGCACTTTTCAACTTCCTGTTACCCTTGAAAATGGGGAGGTGTGCATGCGGTTCACGCAAATGACTTATTTCCGGCCGTGCCGTTTGCGGAATCAGGTGCTTATCTGTGCACAGTCCGGACTGAGCATTCTCAATCTGGACGACGATTCCTTTACGCCCCCTTTCAAGACCAACCCCTGGGGTGTGAGCGGGGATTTCTGCGGAGGACAGGCTGCCGGTGATATCCGTTCGTTTGTTTTGGATAACGGTACGCTGCAGCTCGTGGACAACACAAAAGCAGAAATCCTGTTTAAGAGCAGTGTCAGGTTCCGGCAAGTCCTCAACCTGCTTGCCTTTTCTTCCGGAGACCGGATCCTTCTGATTAAAGCTACGGAAATGTTCAATGATACAGAATTCATTGTATTCAATACCCATCGCTTTAACCCATGAAAAAATTGTTTTCCTTTTTAGCACTTGCAGCAATCGTCCTGCTGGGCACTTCCTGCACGGGCAATGATCCACAGCCTGCCCAGAAGGGGGCACTCGAAGTCATCAAGGCGCGGACCAGCATCCGGGCTTTTACGGGCGAGAAACTTTCAGAGGAGCAAATCAATACGCTGCTCGACGCCGCGATGGCTGCGCCGACGGCCGCCAATATCCAGCCCTGGCGTTTCGTAGTCATTACGGACGACGAGGTCAAGGCGGGCCTTTATGAAGGCGAACGTCACAAATCGATGGTCACCATGGCTGGGGCCGTCATCATCGTCTGCGGTGAAACGACCCGCCTGCGCAAGCCGCACGATGCCGCTGCCGATGCCCAGCCCGAAGTCATCCCCAATAATTATTGGTATGAGGACTGCTCCGCCGCGACGGAGAATCTGCTGCTGGCCGCCACAGCTCTCGACCTGGGCGCCGTGTGGCTCTCCTGCTATCCCAACGAGAAGAGCGTGGACCGCATCAAGGCGTATCTCGGCCTGCCCGAGACTGTCTGCCCGCTGGCCATCGTTCCGGTCGGCTATCCGGCTGAAAACCCGGAGCCGAAACAGAAATGGGATCCCGAAAAAATTCACTATAACCGCTGGTAAATCATGAAACGTTTTCTCCTTGTTGTTTGTCTGCTTCTGTGCTTCGGCGCCTTGTCCGCCCGCAGCCGTGTCCTGACTGATACCCTGGCTAGTAAGGTGCTCGGGCGTGATGTTCCCGTCAATGTCTATCTGCCGGACGGCTTCGATAAGGACGGACAGTCGTATCCCGTGCTTTATCTCCTGCATGGCCTCTACGGGACCCACTTGAACTGGGTGGAGGTCGGCGGCCTCGACGTGATCCTCGACGAACTCATCGGGACGGGCGAAGCCGCGAAGATGGTGGTCATCATGCCCTGCGCCGGCCATCCCGACGCCCATCATGTGCAGAACGGCTACTTCAACGTGGTTGATAACCCCTACGAGGACTTCTTCTTTGGCGAATTGATGCCGGCCGTGGAGGCCAAGTACCGTTGTGGCGGCTCGAAAGGAATGCGGGCCATTTCCGGCCTCTCGATGGGCGGCGGTGGCAGTACCGTCTATGCCCAGCGTCATCCGGACTTGTTTTCCAGTTGTTACGCGATGAGCGCCTGGCTCGACCAGCCGATGGAGGACTCGGATGATCCCGAACAACAGCAGGACAAGATGTACATCACGAGCATCTCTGTCCGGGATCATTCTGCTTTGAAATTCGTGGACGAAGCCGACGAGGCTGCGATCGATGCCTTGAAGACCCTCAAATGGTTTGTCGATTGCGGCGACGACGATTTCCTGCTGCGCATCAACACCGAGTTCTATTTCAAGATGCGCGCGAAGGGCATTCCCTGCGAACTCCGTGTCCGCAACGGCGTCCACAACTGGGAATACTGGCATACCGCTTTACGTATGTCCCTGCCTTTCGCTACGCGGAACTTCAGCCGCTGACCTTGCCCGATGGGGCAACGGCATCCTACGCCGGATCGACGTCGATGAGGATGGCCGTGTGGCCCTTGAAATCTTGTTCGATCTGATCCAGACGTTCGTAGAGGGCGCGTTTGGTGGCGACCAGCGAGCGGGTCCGGGGCAGTTTGATCCAAAACTGGGCGATGTGTTCGCCGGCGATGACATCAACCGCCGGTGTCACCGGGCCGGCGATTTCGCCGTTGCCGTTGAGGCCGGTCCCAGAGCCAGCCATCTCTCCGCTTCCGTTCAGGCCGATTGCCTGGGCCGCCTCCTGGATGAGGCGGCAGACGTTCCAGACGCGGCCTTCGTATTTGTCTTTGACAGTGACGGAGATCATCCGGACATAAGGCGGATAGGTGAATGCTTTCCGCTCGGCCAATAGGGCGGCGGTTTCGCCGGTATTCTGCGTCTGGCCTTGTTGCAGCCGCTGCAGGACAGGGTGGTCTGGCTGGAAAGTCTGGATGACGATCCGTCCTTGCTGGCCCCGGCGGCCGGCACGTCCCATCAACTGCGTGAGCAGTTGGAAGGCGCGCTCGTCGCTGCGGAAGTCCTGCACGGCGAACAAACTGTCGGCACTGACGATGACCACCATCGCCAGCCGTTCAAAATCAAAGCCTTTGGTAATCATCTGTGTCCCGACAAGAATGTCAGTCCGGCCCGCCGCGAAGTCACGGATCATCCGTTCCTGTGCGGTCCTGTTCTCCGTCGTATCGGCATCGAAACGGACAATCGTGTGCTCGGGGAAAGCTTCGCGCAGTTCTTCCTCGATCCTTTCGGTGCCGGCGCCGCGTTCGGCCAGCGCCACTTCGCCACAGGAAGTGCAACGCAGGGTGTAAGGACGATGATATCCGCAGTAATGGCAGGAGAGCGTGCTGTTGAATTTGTGGTAACTCAAGGCGACATGGCAATGCGGGCACGTCGCCACTTCGCCGCAGGCTTCACACTGGACCGTCGGGGCATAGGCCCGCCGCGAGCGGAAGACCATGACCTGCTGCCCCGCGGCCAGCACGGCGGCCATCTCCTTCAGCAATTTTCTGGAGAAAGATCCCTGCATGTTGCCCAGACGCCGGGCCTGGGCCGTATCGATGATTTCGATGACGGGGTCGCTGCCGCCATGATAGCGCTGCGGCAGGAGGGCCCGGGCGAATTTCCGTGTCTCGACATTGAAGAGCGATTCGAGTGAAGGCGTGGCGCTGCCCAGGAGCACATCTGCGCCTCGCTGGGCAGCCAGCATCAGGGCAGCATCCCGCCCGTTGTAGCGGGGCGCCATGTCCTCTTGTTTGTAGGAACGGTCGTGCTCCTCGTCCACGATCACCAGACCCAACAGGCGAAAGGGGAGAAAGACGGCGGAACGTGTGCCGAGCAGGATGCGGGGTGAGGAATCGCGGCGAAGCGTATCGATGACCCGGTAGCGCTGCGGTATCGTAGTCCGGGAATGGAATACTAGCAGCCGGTCACCGAACACGGCTTCGATGCGCTGCTGCAGTTGTTGGGAGACGGCGATTTCCGGAACAAGATAGAGCACATCGCGGCCCTGCGCCAGCTGTTCGGCGGCCAGATGCAGATAGATTTCGGTCTTGCCGCTTCCGGTCGCTCCATGCAGCAGGACGGGCTTGTGCGCGCCAAAGCCTTTCCGAATCTGGCCAAGGGCTTTCTTTTGGCAGTCGGAAAGGGAATTGAGGACAACCTCATGGGGCGGAGGAACTTTGTTTTTCGCGCGCTGCTTTTTTTCTTTCGCGGGCAGTTGCAACTGCTTCTGCAAACCGGCATTGTAGGCGGCTTTGAAGACTTCGCCGGGCGTGCAAAGATAATAGTCGGCGACTGCGTGCCAGAATGTCAGCTCCGCTTCTGAAACCGCCGGCTTGTCAAGGACAGCCGTCACGGATGCGATTGTTGAAAGCCGTACATCAGTCGGAGCACTGTCACACACGCGCGTCACTACGCCGAGCACTTGGTGCCCCCGCAACGGGGCCAGTACCCAGGAGCCGACATTCATCTCTTCCTCCGGTACCCGGTAGGTCAGCGTATTTCTCAGTTTCAGAGGCAGCAGCACCTCGACATATCTCGTCACCTCAGCCATGGCCATCGCGGCAGAACAATTTTTCTTCTGCGAAATTAACATTATTTTTTGCAGAAAGAAAAAAATACTTACCTTTGCAGTCCCATCGCGGTGCTGTAGCTCAGATGGTAGAGCAATGGACTGAAAATCCATGTGTCGGCAGTTCGATTCTTCCCAGCACCACGAAAGCCCCTCTCAGCCATGGCTGAGAGGGGCTTTTTGTGTCTTTTCGATCTTTCAGATGGATGTTACTTCTTACTCTTTTCAAAAGCAGCGATCAACCGCTGGGCCAGTTCGGGTTCGTTGGTCGTGATGTGGTCCACGCCGAGTTGGAGCATGCGGACGATGTCTTCCTCCTGATTGACTGTCCAGGCGTTGACAATCATTCCCAGGTCATGGGCTTCCTGGATCCATTCCGGGTGCTTGTCGAACACAGGGTAGTAGTAATCGATACCGGAGATGCCCATCTTCTTGAGTTCGGTGGGGGCTAGTTCCTCTTCGCCGAGGTACTCGACCCGGCACTTGGGCATCAGCTTCGCGAATTCCACACAGGCACTCAGGCTGAAGGAAATGAATTCCACGCGTTCTTCGACGCCGTACTTCTTGATGGCTTCCACGCTGCCGGGGACAGCAAGGGCTTCGTAAGCAGGATCGCCTTCGCTCTTGAGTTCGAAGACAAGTTTCATTTCGGGATACTGGAGCGAGGCTTCCAGATACTCATCCAGGGTTGGGATGAGCTCCCCGTTGGACAGGCGCAGTGTGTCGTTGTGCAGGACTTCGAATGGCGTATCGTAAATCTTGTAGCCGTGATACGTGAAATCGTGGTTGACGACCAGGATACCGTCGGCCGTCAGGTTGACGTCGAACTCGGAGCCGTAGGCCCCGATGCGGCCGGCGGCCAGGAGCGATGCAATGGAATTCTGGGCGGCTCCCTCGGCTTTCCAGTAGCCGCGGTGGGCGACGACCTGCGGTCCGGCAGGTTTGCTGCAGGCGGCCAGCGTGCAGCCCATCAGCAGGAAAAGGAATATTCTCTTCATAGTTTTATGCGCTTTCCGCAAAGATAGCGAAAAAGTCGGGACGGTATTTTGTCAATCCCGATATATTCAATACATTTGCAGGATAGCTGTCAGCCTGCCATCCCATGAAGACCGAAACCAAGGAACGCCTGATCAAATGCGTGAAGGAAGTGCTTCCTTCCACGACGAAGACCTGCATCTGGATCATCAAGATCACGGTTGCGGTGTCGTTTGCGATGATGCTGCTCAAGTATTTCCAGATCCTGCCCTGGATCTCCAATGCCGTGAGCCCCGTGTTCCGTATTTTCGGCTTGCCGGGGGCTACTGCCTTGGCCTATGTTTCCGGCTATTTCGTAAATGTGTATTCCTGCATCGCCGTGATGACGACGCTGGAACTGGACTGGCGCGCCTTGACAATCCTCTGCACCATGGTCATGTGTTCGCACTCGATGGTCCTGGAGACAGCTGTCCTCAAAAAGACGGGAGCCAACGGTGTCCGGATGGTGATTATCCGTACTTTGTGCGCATTCATCCTGGGTATCGTGCTCAACCAGATCCTGCCCGGAACGGCGAACCTGGCGTTGGAAACCATTGAAAGCGGCCCGCGGGCGCCCTGGTGGCCCACGCTCTGGGAGTGGTTCCTGTCCGCGCTGAAACTGGTGCTGATGATGATCGCCATCATCTATACCCTGAACATCCTGCAGCGCATGCTCCGCGAGTTCGGCATCATGGAAAAGATCGCGAAGGTGTTCCGTTCGCTCATGCGGGTGTTCGGCCTGCCTTCGAATGTGGTTTTCCTTTGGATCGTGGCTAATATCATCGGCCTGGGCTACGGTGCGGCGGCGATGCTCGACGAGATGGACCGGGGCGGCGTAAGCCGGCGCGACGTCCTCCTGCTCGATACGCATATCTGCATATCCCACAGCAATCTGGAAGACCTGCTGCTGCTGACGGCCTGTGGCGCCGTCTGGTGGATTCTGCTCCTGGCCCGTTGGGCGATGTCCATCGTCCTGGTCTGGGAACAACGTCTTGAGTTTTATCTGACCGACAAGCGAAAAAATCATTAACTTTGCAGGTTGAAACAATCCCATAGTATGGCGAACAATACGACCCAATGTCTGATTATCGGTAGCGGCCCTGCCGGCTATACCGCCGCGATATACGCATCCCGTGCCGCTTTGAATCCCATTCTGTATGAGGGCCTTCAGCCCGGTGGCCAGTTGACCACCACCACGGTCATCGAGAACTTTCCGGGTTATCCGGAAGGTGTCGATGCCAATCAGTTGATGGCCGCGATGCGGGAGCAGGCCGTCAATCTGGGCGCCGACGTGCGTCCCGGGTATGTGACGGCAGTCGACCTCTCCCAGCGTCCGTTCCGTGTGACGGTTGACGAGTCTGAGACGATCCTGGCCGAGACCCTGATCATCGCGACCGGTGCAACGGCCAAGTATCTGGGCTTGCCGAGTGAAGACAAGTACCGGGGTATGGGCGTTTCTGCCTGCGCCACTTGCGACGGCTTCTTCTACCGTGGCAAAGATGTTGCAGTGGTAGGCGGCGGTGATACAGCTTGCGAAGAGGCTACCTACCTGGCCCATTTGTGCCGCAAGGTCTATATGATCGTCCGGCGCAATGTCCTCAGGGCCTCGAAAGCAATGCAGGAGCGGGTCATGAATATGGAGAACATCGATATCCTCTGGGAATGCCAGACCCAGGAAGTGCTGGGCGATGCCAACGGCGTAACCGGCGTGCGGCTTGTCCGCAAAAGCGGGGAGGTGTTTGAAAAGCCACTGGACGGGTTTTTCCTGGCCATTGGCCACCATCCGCAGTCGGACCTCTTCAAGCCTTGGATCGATACTGATGAGAATGGCTATATCCTGACTGACGGCAAGAGTTCCCGCACCAACGTGGAGGGCGTTTTCGCCGCCGGCGACGTTCAGGATCCGCAGTATCGCCAGGCCATCGCGGCTGCCGGCAGCGGCTGCCGGGCGGCCCTTGATGCAGAAAGATATATTTTGTCAAAGCTTTAGATGATAATGCGTTCCAGAATCCTCCTCGCGGCCCTGGCCGCCCTCGCCCTGCTCGCGTCCTGCAAGTCGCAATACGATGCTGTCTTCTATGGCAGTGACATCCCGGCCAAGTACAAGATGGCTTTCGAACTTTTCGAAGCCAAGAAGTATTCCAAGGCTGCCGAGACGTTCGAGTCGCTGACGATGGCCACCAAGGGTACCGCGCAGGACGATACGGTCCAGTTCTATTGGGGATTGAGCAATTACCGCTACGGCGACTATGTCACGGCCGAAAGCAATCTCCAGGAGTTCATCAACACGTTCCCGATGAGTCCCTTTACCGAAGAGGCGAAGTTCTTGCATCTGGACTGCCTGTATCGGGGCACTTACCGCTATGAATTAGACCCGATGCCCACTTATCGGGCCCTCTCCGCGATGAGTATCTTCCAGATCGAGAATCCCCAGTCGAAGTACCACGACCAGGTTGCCGCGATGATGGACGACCTGAACGACCGGCTTGAACTCAAAGCTTTCAAGTCCGCGCACCTCTATTACCACATGGAGGATTACCTGGCCGCTCACTATGCGCTGAAGAATGTGCTGAAAGCCAATGCGGACAACCGCTACCGCGAAGAGATCCTCTACTATACGGCCATGGCCGCCTACAAATACGCTTACAACAGCGTCCCCTCCAAGCAGCGTGAGCGCTACCTGGTCTTTGTGGACGACTATTTCAACATCGTGAGCGAATATCCCGAGTCCAAGCATATCAAGGAATTGGAAGGACTCTACAATAAAGTGCAGAAACTATTGAAAAAAGATAACGAAAATGGATAACCAGAAAATCGCGCAGGTGCCCGTCAACACCGTCACCCGGAATCTGGCGGATTTCGCCGCCCCGACCGGCAATGTCTATGAGAGTGTGATGATCATCGCCAAACGTTCGAACCAGATTGCCGCCGACATCAAGCAGGAACTCAACCACAAACTGGAGGAATTCTCCAACTATGCCGACACCCTCGAAGAGACGTTTGAAAACCGCGAACAGATTGAGATCTCCAAATACTACGAGCGTCTGCCCAAGCCGGTCCTGATTGCGACCAAAGAATTCCAAGACGGCAAGATCTACTACCGGAAGGCAGAATAGGCGCTTCGCCAGATGTTACGGAGGCTCCTCATCGAGAACTATGCATTGATCGACCACCTGGATATCTCTTTTCCGGGTGGTCTGGTCATCATTACCGGTGAGACCGGTGCCGGCAAATCCATTCTGCTCGGCGCCCTATCCCTGGCGCTGGGTGGCCGGAGCGACGTGTCCGTCCTAAAGGACCGTACCCGCAACTGCGTGGTTGAGGCGGTCTTCGAAGAAGACGGTCAGGAGCGCCCTTTCCGGCGCGTCGTTTCCCCGCAGGGCCGTTCCCGCAGTTTTATCGATGACGAACCCGCCGGCGTGGACCAGCTGCGTGAAGCGGCGTCCCGCCTGATCGACATCCATTCCCAACATCAGCAGTTGCTGCTGTCCGAGCGGGATTTCCAACGGACCGTGCTCGACAGTTATGCCGGTATCACCGCGGAAGTCGCCGCCTACCGGCAAACCTGGCAGGACTGGTTGGATGCCGGGAAAACCCTTCGGGAAATGGATGCGCGCATCGATGCAGCCCGACGCGAGCAGGATTACCTGGAATTCCAGTTCCAACAACTGGATGAGGCCGCTTTGCGGGAGGGAGAACTCGAAGCCTTGGAAGAAGAGCAGGGGCGCCTGGCCTACGCAGAATCCGTCAAGGAGCAAGTTGCCCGCGTAGAGCAGCTTTTTGAAGGTACGGAGCTGTCGCTGGAAGCCAGTTTGAAAGAAATGGTGTCCTCGCTGGAGCGGGTGACACCCCACTATCCCGAATTTGAAGACCTGCGTGCCCGGTTGGATTCGGCCCGGATTGAACTCAAGGATGTCCGGGACGAAGTGACCGTGCGCGGCGAGCGCATCCAGTTCTCGCCCCAGCGGCTGGAAGAGGTGGAAAACCGCCTTTCCCAACTGTATGGCCTGATGCGCAAGTTTGATGTTACGTCGGTAACAGAACTGATCGCCCGGCGCGATGAACTGGCAACCCGGTTGGGCGCTGCCCTGGATGACCGGCTGGAGCGGGATCAACTTGCCAAAAAGGTGTCGAAGCTGGAAGCGGACTGTGTGAAAGCAGCCGATGCCCTGCACGCTGCCCGCATGAAAGCTGCACCGGGCCTCGCAGCGCTGCTGCAGGAACGGATCCGGTCCCTCGAAATGCCGCGCGCGCAATTTGCCGTGCAGGTGGAGGAACGACCGGTTCCGGGTCCGGACGGGAAAGATGAGACGGCCTTCCTGTTCGATGCCAACGGCCGCGGCCTCCTGCCTCTCTCCAAGTGTGCCAGCGGTGGCGAACTGTCACGCATCATGCTCTGCATCAAGGCGCTGCTGGCCCATTACCAGGGCATGCCGACGCTGATCTTCGACGAGATCGATACCGGTATTTCCGGCAGTGTGGCCGAAAAGATGGGGCAGATGATCGCGGAGATGGGGGAGCGGATGCAAGTGTTCGCCATTACGCATCTTCCCCAGGTGGCCAGTAAAGGTACCTCTCATTTGCTGGTTTACAAGGAAGCCGGACCGGAGGGGCCGCGCACGGATATCCGTCTGCTGGCCGGACCGGACCGGGTCCGCGAGATTGCCCGTATGCTCAGTGGCTCGGACATAACCCCGGAGGCACTTGCCAATGCTTCCGTGCTGCTACAAGGAAACAAATCAAAATAATACTGATACTATGCGTCTGATCATTCAAGAATCGTATGGGAAAATGTCGCAGTGGGCTGCGGCATACATCGTCAAGCGGATCAATGCCTTCCAGCCGACCGCAGAAAAACCGTTTGTCCTGGGCCTGCCGACAGGTTCCACGCCGATCGGTACTTACAAGGAACTGATCCATCTCTACCAGACGGGCAAGGTTTCCTTCAAGCACGTCGTGACCTTCAACATGGACGAGTACATCGCCATTCCGGAAGACCATCCCGAAAGCTATCACACTTTCATGTGGAGCAACTTCTTCTCGCACATCGACATCCCGGCCGAGAACGTGAACATTCTCAACGGCAACGCGGCCGATCTGGAGAAAGAGTGTGAAGCCTATGAAGCGAAAATCGCGTCCTACGGCGGCATCAACCTGTTCATGGGCGGCATCGGCCCCGACGGCCACATTGCCTTCAACGAGCCGGGCTCTTCGCTTGCCTCCCGCACGCGGGTCAAATCCCTGACCACCGATACCATCATCGCCAACTCCCGTTTCTTCGGCGGCAACATCGACCTCGTCCCCAAGCGGGCCCTTACGGTCGGCGTCGGCACCATCATGGACGCTCAGGAAGTGATGATCCTGGCCAACGGCCACAACAAAGCCCGGGCCCTCTGCCACGCCGTGGAAGGCTCCGTCAATCACATGTGGACCATCTCCGTGCTGCAGATGCATCCCAAGGGCATCATCATCTGCGACGACGCGGCCACGGTGGAGTTGAAAGTGGGAACTGTCAACTATTTCAAGGACATCGAGAAAGAGAATCTCGACCCTACTTCACTATTGCGATAGAGAAACCTTCTTTTTCGTAGACAAGGTTGCGGGTGGCGCAGTTGCGCCATCCGCTTTTTTCATCTTCTTTGACGAAATGGAAGTTGCAGTGGAGCAACTGCATCGGGTATTCCTCGGCGCTGCCCAGGAAAGCCGTACCCTGCTGCATCAGGACGGAGATGAAATAGGAGAAGACATCGTAACCCTGGAAGGCGAAATCATCGGGCTCCGCATAGTAAAGGGCACGGTACTGAAGGACGAAATCGCGGTCCTTCGCGTCGCTGTAGTCTACGAAATACGGGGCGGACGTGTGCGCGCTGATGTTGAACAGGGCGTCGGGATCGGACGTCTCGTAGCCACGGACCCGGTTGGTGCACCAGACCTCGAGCGGCACATTCCGTTTGGACAGGGCGTTGAGGTTGCGGATGACGTCGGTCGTGAAAGTCTTGTTTTCCGAGCCGATGAGGATCTTGGCGGGACGCCGGGCACCCGCGCTGAGCAGGCCGGAAACTTCCCGGCTGTTGGTTTTCCTGTATGAAACCCCGTCTGCCTGGAGCAGAGACTCGATCTGCTCGACAAGCTTGCTGTCGGCGGGGGATGTGCCTGCTACCAGGATGATCTGGTCGTCGCTGCGGGCATGCAGGCTATGGACCAGATTCTCAAGCTGAATGGAGGTGGAGGCGGGCACCTGGAACAGGAAGGGATGGGTGTCCACCAGGGAGTCAACCTTGTGGTCGAGCGGTGACACCAGCGGAATCCCGTTCTCATCGGAAAAAGTGAGGAAGGGCGCTATGGTGGCGGCTTCCACGGGACCGATGATCAGGTCGCTGCTTTCAAACTTGGGATCGGCGAGGATTGCGTTTGCACCTTTGGCCAGATCATACACATTGAGGATCAGGTGCGCACCTTTGTCCTTTTGTTCGCGGACGGCCATCAAAGCGCCGGCGTAGAAATTGAGGAAGGAGGCGGATGCGCTGTTCCCATTTACCTGGAAGGGGAGTACCAGCGCGATGCGCAGCGGCTCGTCTGCCGAGAAACGGCGGACTTTCCAGACAGGCGTTACAGGCTCTGGTTCGGGAGTCTCGGGAGTGACGGTTTCGGTGGGGATGTCGATGTCAGGATCGATTTCCTCAGCCGGCTCTTCACCCATCACGGGGATCAGCAGGACTTTTCCCCGGATGGGTTCATACGGCTTCAGGCCATTGTAGTCCCGGATCGTGTCTTCAGTAACGTTGTATTTCTTGGCAATGCCGGCCAGGGATTCGTACCATTTGACACGATGTTCGAGGACACGTTCCACAACGGGGATCATCTCAGGAGTCTCCGGGGCGGCCACAACGGGTTCCTGTTTTTTCTCCACAACCGGCTTGGTTTCGGTCTTGACGGGGATTTGAGCGCTGTCGACCGGGATAAAGATGATGCCGCCGGCCTTCAACCCGTTCTTGAGGTCGGGATTGGCGGCCAGCAGGTCTTCATTCTTGATACCGTAGGCCTTGCAGATGGAGAAAATGGTCTGTTTGGGAAGCACCTTGTGGATATAGTAAACTTTTCCACCGATGTTCGCTTTCTCGTTGGAGATCACCACATCCGGTGCGGTGTAGCCTTGCGCTTGCAGCACGATGGGCGCTGAAAGGAGCAGCAGGAGGAAAAGCAGGCGCTTCATGACAGGGGGCTATTCGTCGGTTTTCTTGGTGCCGGTGTTGCGTGTCTTGATGTATTCGGCGTTGAGGCCTTCTACGATCTCCTGGGTGATATCCAGGGCCGGGGCGCCGACCATCACGACGTTGGTGGCGTCCGTGGTGGTGAGGATGGCGGCGAAATTGTGCTCCTTGTTGTACTCTTCCAGGTAAGTCTTGATGGCATACATCACCTGGTTCATCAGCACCTGGCTCTCTTCGGCCAGTTCCTGCTGCTTCTGGGCGGCCTCGTTCTGGAGGTTGGCCTGGCGCTGCTGCAGCGTAGTGTTCTGCTGCTCGGCAGCGGAGCGGGTGAGCAGGCCTTTCTGGATCTGGTTCTCAAAGTTCTTGATGTCGCTCTCGAGCTTGCGGGCTTTCTTGTTGAGGTCGGTGTCGACCGTCTGGGCCTTGGCTTCAAAGGCGGACTGCAGGTCGCTGTACATATCGTACTGCATCATCAGGGTGTCCAGCCGCAGGAAAACGACGTCGCCGGCGACGGCCTGGATGCCGTCGGAACTTTCGACAGGTTTGTGGGTGTTCTTGGGTGCGGTCAGGGTCAGGATCAGGGCGGCCACGGCGGCAGCCACGGCGATGATGCTCAGGATAAGAGGAGTGTGTTTCATTGTATGGTTTGTTTATTTTTTATCTCGTGCTTTCGTGCAACCTGCAAATATAAGCAATTTATTTCAACTCTCCCAAATATGCTTGAATCGTCTTTTCCAGGCCGAGGTAGAGTGCGTCGCTGATGAGGGCATGGCCGATGGAAACTTCGTCCAGTCCGGGGATGGTCCGCTGGAAATACCAGAGGTTCTCCAGGCTCAGGTCGTGGCCCGCATTGAGGCCCAGGCCGAGTTTCACGGCTTCACAGGCCGCTTCGTAGTAGGGCGCGATGGCCTTTTCACGATCTGTGCGGTAGCCGGCGGCATAGGCCTCCGTATAGAGTTCCACGCGGTCGCAGCCCGTCTCGGCGGCGTAACGGATCATTTCGACCACCGGGTCGATGAAGATTGAGACACGGATTCCTTCTTCCTTGAAAAGGTGGCATACCTCTTTAAGATACGAAAGGTTCTTGCGGGTATCCCAGCCGGCATTGGAGGTCAGCACGTTTTCCGCGTCGGGAACCAGCGTGACCTGGGCAGGATGCACTTCACAGACGAGGTCGCAGAAACTCCGGATGGGGTTGCCCTCGATGTTGAATTCGGTACTGAGTATGGGTTTGAGGGCGCGTACGTCCGCGTAGCGGATGTGGCGCTCATCAGGTCGGGGATGGACCGTGATGCCTTGTGCCCCAAAGCGTTCGCAATCGACTGCGGCACGCAGGACATCCGGCACGTTGCCGCCCCGCGCATTCCGCAGCGTGGCGACCTTGTTGATGTTAACACTTAATTTGGTCATGACGCACAAAATTAATAATTTTGGCTTCAATTATGAAAATTGCTTTGTATCATCGCGACCCGCGAAAAGGGATCGAAGCCTTGAAGCAACTTTTACGCGAAAAGGGTGCCATACTGGCCTGTTATGGCGAAGATTTCTTTTCCTGGGAAGACCTCCCGGCTGATACGGGCTTGTTCCTGTCGCTGGGCGGCGCCGGCACCTTCCTGCAGTCGCTCACGTTTGTCCGCGACCGCGGCATTCCTGTCGCCGGCATCAATTTCGGCCGCCTGGGTTTCCTGACGACCGCCCGGGCCGACGATGCAGACCGGTGGATCGACGACCTGCTGGCAGGCCGTTTCCTGGTGGAGGAGCGCAGTCTCCTGCGGGTGGTCTGCGGTGAGATGCCTGCGGATTTCTATCCTTTTGCACTCAACGAGGTTTCTCTTCAGCGTCGCGGTTCCGGCATGCTTTCCGTCCAGGTCAGCGTCGATGGGCGTGAACTTCCGGCCTATTGGTCGGATGGCCTGGTGATAGCGACGCCGACGGGCAGTACGGCTTATAACCTGAGTGTCGGCGGCCCCATCGTGATGCCGTCGTCCGATGTCATGGTCATCGCACCGATCGCCCCGCACAACCTGAACGTACGGCCGCTCGTCATCCCGTTGTCATCCCATGTGCAGATGCGCTTCGAATCACGGAGCGGGCAAGCCCTCCTGGCAGTCGACAACCGGCCTTTCACGCTGTCTTCCGGCATGGAAGTCAGCCTTTCGCGGGGCCGCTACGGCCTGCGCTACGCCTCTTTTTCCGACAATAGTTTCATCGGCGCGCTCCGCACCAAGCTCCTGTGGGGTGAAGACCGCCGCAATACCCTTTGAATCATGGAAGTACCTCAGCATATCACAATCATTATGGACGGCAACGGCCGTTGGGCGAAGCAGCAGGGGAAAAGGCGCCTGTTCGGGCACAATGCCGGTGCGGAGAGTGTCCGTGCCTGCTGCGAATATGCCGTTGAGCACGGGATCCGTTACCTGAGCCTGTTTGCCTTCTCCGAGGAGAACTGGAGCCGTCCGGAAGATGAGGTCAGCGGCTTGATGAAGCTGATGTTCAAGAGCGTGCTGGAAGAGCGGGAGACTTTCCGCAAAAACAACATCCGTTTTCGGGTCATCGGTGACCGGAGCCGCTTGCCTGCCGATCTGCTGCAAGCTATTGACGCCGTGCAGCAGGAGACAGCGGGCCATACCGGCCTGACCTTGATCATCATGCTGAGTTACAGCGGAAAATGGGATATTTTGCAGGCTGCACAGCGCTATGCCGCCGACTGCCTGGCAGCCGGCCGCCAGTTGCCGCTTGACGAGACCGGCTTCGGCAATCTGCTGGCCACGGCCGGCATCCCGGATCCTGACCTGATGATCCGCACCAGCGGCGAGCAGCGCATCAGCAATTACATGCTGTGGCAATGTGCCTATACGGAGTTCTATTATACGCCGGTACTTTGGCCTGATTTTCGCAAAAACGACCTCGAACAAGCCATACAAAGTTACAACCAAAGGGAAAGAAGATACGGTAAGGTAGAATAAGTCAAAAATTTGTATAACTTTGTAAGTCTATTCGGAAAGGATTTGATGAAAAGAAAATTTTTAGCGCTGTTTGGAGCCTTTCTGGCACTGTCCCTGCTTCCGGCGTTGGCCCAGGAGCCCGGAGTCGTTCCTGTGGAGGTAGACTACAACAACCCGCAAACCTATGTGGTCGGCGGGATCCGCATATCCGGTACCAAATATTTGGGTGAGAGCCAGCTGCTCTCGGTTCTCGGCATCCGTCCCGGGGATGTCCTTACCGTCCCGGGCGACGACATCTCATCCGCAGTCAAGCGCATCTGGCTGCAAGGCGCAGCTTCCACGCTCGGTTTTTATGTCGATTCCCTGAACGCCAGTCGCGACACGGCTTGGTTCCGTCTCGATATCCAGGAGCGCCCCCGCGTCATTACCTGGAACTACCGGGGTGTCAAGAACAGTGAACGAGACGACCTGAAAGAGAAACTCAACCTGCGCCGCGGCGGGCAGTTGTCCGAGTATGTGAAAGCATCGTCCATCAAGACCATCAAGGACTATTTCAAGGAAAAAGGCTTTGCGGACGTGGACGTGAATGTGGAAGTCGCCGCTGACTCAGTGATTCGCAACGCGGTTCGCGTAACCTTCGATGTCAATAAGGGAAAGAAGCTGAAAGTCAAGGAGATTTCTTATGAAGGCAACGATGAGATCTCCAAGTTCAAGCTTGACCGGGCGATGAAGAAGACCAAGGATGCGAAATGGTATAACCTATTCTCCTCCAAGAAGTTCCAGGAGAAGGAATACATCAGCGACAAAGAAAAACTGCTCGAAGTCTTCAATGAGGCGGGCTATCGCGATGCCAAGATCGTGAGCGACTCGCTCTACCGCGATCCCGCGGACGGCCGGCTCGGCATCCATTTCAAGATAGACAAAGGCCACAAGTACTATTTCCGCAACATCACCTGGACAGGCAACTCCGAGTACACCGAAGAGGCCCTGAACAACGTGCTCCGCATCAAGCGGGGAGACGTCTATGACGTGGTGACCATGGAAAAGCGGCTCTATTCCGGCGAGAAGGAGGGCGATATCTCTATCCGCAAGATGTACAGCGACAACGGGTTCCTCTTCTTCAACGTAGTGCCCGTGGAACTCAACATCGACGGGGATTCGGTTGACGTGGAGATGCGCATGGTGGAAGGGAAACCGGCCACTTTCAACGACATCATCATCAACGGCAATACCATCACCAATGAAAAGGTGGTGCGGCGCGCTGTATTCACGCGTCCGGGCTATCTCTACCGCCAGAGCGACTTCGAACGCTCCATCCGCGAGATTTCTTCGATGGGACATTTCGACGCAGAGTATGCAGTTGACCCCAACAAGGGTTACAACCTGATCCCGAATTCGGTCAACAATACAGTAGACATCACCTACAACGTGCAGGAGAAACCCAACAGCCAGCTGGAACTTTCCGGTGGCTGGGGCAACCGCATGTTCGTCGGTACGGTAGGCGTGAGTTTCAACAACTTCTCGACGGCCAACTTCTTCAAGAAGGAAGCCTGGCGTCCCGTGCCGCTGGGCGATGCCCAGAACCTGTCCATCCGTTTCCAGACCAACGGTTCGTATTACACGGCTTTCACGGCCAGTTTCGTGGAACCCTGGCTCACCGGCAAGAAACCGACATCCCTCAATATCTCGGCCTACTTTACCCGCCAGACCAACTCGTATTCCACCTATTATTACCAGGTGCTCAACGACGACCAGTACATGGAGATCTACGGCGCCGCTATCGGACTCGGCACGCGCCTGAAGTGGCCCGACAACTATTTCGTGCTCTACAATTCCCTCAACTGGCAGTCGTACAACCTGCAGGACTGGAACTACTATTTCATCTATTCCACGGGCCGTTCGCACAATATCAGCTGGAATGCCACACTGTCGCGCAACTCCACCGACCAGTCCATCTATCCGCGTGTCGGTTCGGACTTCAGTTTCGGTGTTCAGATCACACCGCCGTGGTCGATGATGAAGAAAGACTGGCGCAACATCGACTATAACAGCCTGTCGATCCAGGACCACTATCGCTGGATCGAATACCACAAATGGACGTTCAAGGGTTCCCTGTACTCCCGTCTTGTGGGTGACCTTGTTCTGATGACCCGTGCCCAGTTCGGTTATCTGGGATACTACAACAAGAAATGGGGTTATTCCCCGTTCGAAGGCTTTATCGTGGGCGGCGACGGCATGTCGGGCTACAATACCTACGGCAACGAGGTGATCGGCCTGCGCGGCTATGAGAACTATTCCCTCACGCCGTATATCGGCAATGCCTATGCCGGCAACGTCTATGACAAGTTTACGGTTGAACTCCGCTACCCGCTCGTCATGCAGCCGAGTTCCACCATCTACGCCCTGTTGTTCCTCGAAGGAGGTAACAGCTGGTCTGATATCAAAGACTTCAATCCTTTCCAGATCAAGCGTTCGGCCGGTGTGGGCCTCCGGGTGTTCCTGCCCGTGGTCGGCCTCCTCGGCATCGACTGGGGCTACGGTTTCGACGCTGCAAGCGGAAAGGACAAGAGCCACTTCCATTTCCTGATCGGTCAACAATTCTAACGGAGAAAAAAATGAAGAAAATCCTCATTGCTCTCGTCGCGCTCCTGGCCTGCTTCGGTTCGGTCCGCGCCCAAAAGATCGGTTACATCAACACCGAAAACATCCTGAGCGAGATTCCTGCCTACGTGTCTGCCCAGCAGCAGCTTGAGGCTCTCTCAGACAAATACAAGGCTGCCATTGAAACAGAGCTCGGCAAGATTGAGACGCTCTACCAGAATTATCAGTCCAACAAGAACTCGATGTCTTCCATCCAGCGCCAGAATGCTGAAAACGAGATCATCTCTAAAGAGCGTGTGGTGCAGGAGAAGCAGAAAATCTACTTCGGGGAAGACGGCATCATGGCCAAGAAAGCCGAGGAACTTCTCTCACCCATCCAGAAAGAGGTGAACAAAGCCATTGAGGACGTCGCCAAGTTGGGCGGTTACGACTTGATCCTCGACCTGGCGGCCATGCAAGGCGTGGTCTATAAGAAAGAGGCGCTCGATCTCACCGAATTCGTCCTTGTACGTTACAGAGAAAACCAGAAATAGTTTTATATTGAACATTTGAAGAAAATCCCAAAACGATGAAAAAGCTTGTACTTCTTGCATTTTGTGTACTCTCCTTCGGTGCGCTCTCCCAGGCGCAGAATTTGAAATGCGGACACATCAACACCAATGAACTGATCAGCCTGATGAGTGAGCGTGACTCGGCCGTGGTGAAACTCCAGGCCTACCAGACTGATCTCGAAGAGACACTCGAAGGTATGGGCACCGAGTACAACAACAAGTTGAACGAATACCAGCGCAAACGCAATGAATGGGCCCCTGTCGTGATCGAGACCAAAGAGCGTGAACTGACCGAACTGGGACAGCGCATCCAGCAGTTCCAGCAGAATGCCCAGCAGGAGATGGCCCAGATGCAGCAGACGCTGATGGAACCTGTCATCGAGAAAGCGCAGAACGCCATCACGAAGATCGCCAAGGCCAACAACTTGGTTTATGTCTTCGACCTGTCGGCCGGTTCGCTGATTTACTTCGACGACAACGTCAGCCTCAACCTGCTGCCGCTGGCCAAGAAGGAACTCGGTATTCCTGCTGAGAAAGTGGCCCCGACCCAGTTCCAGCAGCCGACCGCCCAGTAGCGACCAATCCCAACATCTACTATACCTAACTTTTAACCTATGCAACATAAAGTAATCGACACCAAAGATGTTGTAATCAGGTTTTGTGGCGATTCGGGCGATGGAATGCAGCTGACAGGTACCCTGTTCGCTGACGCTTCCGCTTTGTACGGAAACGAGATTTCCACTTTCCCGGATTATCCCGCAGAGATTCGCGCCCCGCACGGCACCGTCTCCGGCGTCTCCGGCTTCCAGGTCCATATCGGATCGGGTGAAGTCAACACGCCCGGTGACTTCTGTGATGTGCTGGTCGCCATGAATCCTGCCGCCCTTCGTGCGAACGCCAAGTGGGCGAAACCGACTGCAACTGTCATCATCGACACGGACACCTTTGATGAAGCGCTCATCAAGAGAGCGGGTTATGCTACACTGGATCCGGTCACCGAACTTCGGATCGAAGACCGGAATATCATCTATTCACCGATCACGACGCTGACCAAGGAAAGCCTCAAGGACAGCGGCATGGACCAGAAGGCTATCGTGCGTTGCAAGAACATGTTCACGCTCGGCATGTGCTTCTACATGTTCAACCGTCCGCTCGAGTACACCTATGCTTACCTGGAAAAGAAGTTCAAGAAGAAACCGGCTCTGATCGAGCCCAACAAGAAAGTGCTCTTCGACGGCTTCAACTATGCAGCCAACATCCAGGCCATCGCCAACACCTACACGGTGAAACCGGCCAAGCAGGAAAAAGGCCTGTACCGCAACATCAGTGGCAACCAGGCCACGGCCTGGGGCTTGATCGCCGCCTCCGAAAAGAGCGGACGTCCGCTCTTCTGCGGTTCTTACCCGATCACCCCGGCAACGGCCATCCTCGAGGAACTTGCCATTCACAAGAACCTTGGCGTGAAGACATTGCAGGCAGAAGACGAAATCGCAGGTATCTGCACCGCTATCGGCGCTGCGTATGCCGGCAATTTCGCCGTTACGACGACTTCCGGTCCGGGTCTGTCCCTGAAGAGCGAAGCGCTAGGTCTTGCCATGATCACGGAACTTCCGCTCGTCGTGGTGGATGTTCAGCGTAGTGGCCCTTCCACCGGTATTCCGACCAAGACGGAGCAGACCGACCTTGCCCAGGCCCTGTATGGCCGCAACGGCGAGTGCCCGATCGCTGTCGTCGCCGCCCATTCGCCGAGCCATTGCTTCGACGCAGCTTTCTATGCCGGCAAGTATGCCATGGAGCACATGATGCCGGTCATCCTCCTGACGGAAGGTTTCCTGGGCAACGGCAGCGAGCCGTGGAAGATTCCTTCCATGAAGGACTATCCGGCCATCAATCCGCCGGTCATCGACAAGTGCGTAGGGGCTTTCAAGCCTTTTGAACGCGATCCCGAGTCGTTCGCCCGCAAGTGGGCGTTCCCAGGCAAAGCCGGCTTGGAACACCGCGTCGGCGGTCTGGAGAAGAACACCGCTGGTGTCATCTCCTCCGATCCGGAGAATCACGCCAAGATGGTCGCGGAGCGCGCCGAGAAGGTTGCCCGCCTGGCCAACTATCTCCCCGAACAGACCGTCATCGGCGACGAAGACGCCGAAGTCCTGATCGTGGGCTGGGGCGGCACGTTCGGCCACCTTTATACCGCGCTGCACGAACTGCAGGACGAAGGAAAGAAAGTCGCGTTGTGTCACTTCGACTTCATCAACCCGCTGCCGAAGAACACCGCCGACATTTTCGCCCGTTACAAGAAAATCATCGTGTGCGAGCTCAACAGCGGCCAGTTCGCGGACTATCTGCGTGCGAAACTCCCGCAGTTCAGCTACCTGCAGTACAACAAAGTCCAGGGTCAGCCTTTCATCGTGAAGGAGATCGTGGATGCCGTAAATGCCATTTTCTAATCGGAGGGACCTACTATGCGATATACACCTCAAGATTTCAAGAGCAACCAGGAAGTTCGCTGGTGCCCCGGTTGCGGTGACCACGCCGTACTGGCTGCCATCCACCGTGCCCTTCCGCAGGTCTGCGAGGCCCGCGGCTACAGCAAGGAACGGCTGGTATTCATTTCGGGTATCGGCTGCTCGTCGCGTCTGCCGTACTACATGGATACATTCGGTTTCCACAGCATCCACGGTCGTGCTACGGCCATCTCGACAGGCGTGAAGGTCGCCAATCCGGACCTCAGCGTCTGGCAGGCCTGTGGCGATGGGGATGCCCTGGCCATCGGCGGCAACCATTTCATCCATGCCATCCGTCGTAACATCGACATCAATATCATCCTGTTCAACAACCAGATCTACGGTCTGACGAAAGGACAGTATTCCCCGACTTCCAAGCTGGGCCAGATCACCAAGACCTCGCCTTACGGAACCGTCGAGAATCCGTTCACGCCGGGCTCGCTTGTCCTGGGCGCCCGTGGCACCTTCTTCGCCCGCAGCCTCGACAGCGAACTGGCCTTGAACCAGGAGATCTTTACCGCAGCGGCTGCCCATGACGGCTGCTCTGTGTGCGAAATGCTCGTCAACTGCGTGATCTTTAATGACGGTGCCCACAGCACCATCTCCGACCGCGAGTACCGTGCTGACCGCACCATCATCCTGCGCCACGGCGAGCCGATGGTCTTCGGCAAGGAGAAAGACAAAGGCCTCATCCTCGAACATGGCAAACTCAAAGTCGTCAAGATCGGCGAGAACGGCATTACCGTCGACAAACTGCTCGTCCACGATGCGCACCAGGAAGATCCTGCGATCCAGAACCAGCTCATCAACATGAAGTATCCGGACTATCCGGTGGCGCTGGGTGTCATCCGCCAGGTCAGCGAGCCGACCTACGACGACCGTGTCCGCGACCAGCTTACCCAGGTCAAGGAAGCCTCCAAGATTACCTGCATGGACGAACTGCTCCGCAGCGGTGCAACCTGGACGGTCGAATAACCAGAGAGACTATAAACAACTTATACGTTCACCAAACTTTTTTAAATAACAAATTTCAATCATGAAAGTAGCTGAAATTATGGCTAACCTTGAGCGGAAGCACCCCGGTGAGAGCGAGTATCTCCAGGCTGTCCGCGAAGTCCTCGACTCCATCGAGGAAGTGTACAACCAGCATCCTGAGTTCGAGAAGGCTCAGATCGTCGAGCGCATGGTAGAGCCCGACCGTATCTTCACCTTCCGCGTGACTTGGGTGGATGATGCCGGCAAGGTGCAGACCAATCTGGGTTATCGCATTCAGTTCAACAGCGCGATCGGTCCCTACAAGGGCGGTCTCCGTTTCCACAAGGCTGTCACCCCTTCGATGTTGAAGTTCCTGGGCTTCGAGCAGACCTTCAAGAATGCCCTCACCACGCTCCCGATGGGCGGTGCCAAGGGTGGTTCCGACTTCGACCCGGTCGGTAAGAGCAACGACGAGATCATGCGTTTCTGCCAGGCCTTCATGACCGAGCTGTGGCAGTGCATCGGCCCGGATCAGGACGTTCCTGCCGGTGACGTCGGTGTCGGCGGCCGTGAGATCGGTTATCTCTATGGCATGTACAAGAAGCTCGCCCGCGCGTACAACACGGGTGTGCTGACGGGCAAGGGTGCTACCTGGGGCGGCTCGATCCTCCGTCCGGAGGCCACCGGTTTCGGTGCCCTCTATTTCACCCAGAACCTGCTGCACAAGGCTGGCAAGGACATCAAGGGCTGCACCGTGGCTCTCTCCGGCTTCGGCAACGTGGCTTGGGGTGCTGCTACCAAGGCTACTGAACTCGGTGCCAAGGTGGTCGCTATTTCCGGTCCCGACGGTGTCTGCGAGATTCCTGACGGCATCACGAAGGAGATGATCGACTACATGCTCGAAATGCGTGCTTCGAACCGCAACAAGGTTCAGGACATGGCTGACAAGTTCCCTGGCCAGGCTAAGTTCACCGCTGGCAAGAAGGCTTGGAGCGTGAAATGCGACATCGCTCTCCCTTGCGCTTTCCAGAACGAGCTTTCTGAAGACGACGCGAAGGAACTGAAGGCCAACGGCACCTGGTGCTGCTGCGAGGTCTCCAACATGGGCTGCCAGCCGGGCGCTATCCACTTCTTCCAGCACAACGGCATCCTCTTCGCTCCTGGTAAGGCTGTCAACGCCGGTGGCGTGGCTACCTCGGGCCTTGAGATG
>JAEEGI010003962.1_pt1 | contig 34949 bp, 31 predicted proteins | sample 8958751 | NCBI WGS metagenome assembly JAEEGI01 (sample SAMN16246545, study PRJNA631951) | gut metagenome | biome: gut microbiome; feature: rumen; material: KS-attached | host: Bos | place: Iran: Karaj | collected 2018-10
AAATTCAAAACAACACAATATACAGTATTTACGATGAGGGAAAGAATCGTCATCAACATCTGTCATCCGCTCCTTCTGCACTTGGTACTACTTCATTATTACTCCCAAATCACGATTTGTTATTCCTTTGACGTCCGTACTGCTGTCTCAGCACGCATTGAGGCAGCAGAAAGAATCTCAAAACGGGTATTCAGAGTTTCAATACAAGCGTGAGTTCTCCATCCTCCATCTCTCCAGTTTCCCGAAGAGCAAATCAATCTCGGTCCCGGCGCTGTTCTGAAACCTTGTGTGGGATTGTTCCGATCGTCAAACAGGAATAAATGATTTAGTTTTGTTTGTCAGAAATCAGAACATTTGTAACTATACTATCGGAATCGTAGTAAATTACGATAAGTTTGCTGTTATATTCGTATATCTCACCATAAAGGCCAGAAAGCTCACCGTCGGGATTCTCCCCGCTATCGATAATATCCTTCTTGTCTTGTCTTTTAGAACTTTTGCCGCCTCTTAGTTTGATAACACTGCAACGTTCTCTTTTTTCGGGAATGATGTTGTACATGAAGATAGCATAACTACGGCCATCAATAATGTGAGTAAGACTACTGCTCTTTTTCTCATTTTCATTCACCCCTCCGTAATTCCCAAGTTTGCATTAAAAAACAATTACCGAGAATTGAGCAAATTACAAGCAGAAAACGGAATGGGCTATCATCTTTCCAGTTTCTGTCTTCATGATCCCTTGAATAAAGCTCTTAACTTTTTCCTTGCTATACCCGTTTTCGGTTGCATTTGCAATGAAATCTGCTTCTATAAGTATCTGCCAATCCAAGCCCGTGATGTCCATAAAGGTATGATGATGGCCTACAAGGAAGGCAATCCGCTCGATCTGTGGTGACGTCATTCCAGTATCAGAAAGAAACTCTTTTATCAATGGGATCCCTTCTTCCTCCTGATGTTTTCCATTTGTATTTCCGTATTTTTCTCTACAAAGAGGACAGGCTATGTCATGTGTGATTGCTGCCACTTCCAATATGTATTGAGTTTCAGTGTCGATTTCTTCCAGTTCGGCAATGGTTTTTGCATAATTCCAAACCCGAACAAAATGATCAATATCATGAATATTACCCTTTGAAAAAGCTATCATTTTTACCATTATCTGGGCTATTGTCAATTTGTTTTTCCTCCGTATCTTGAATTGCTTCTATAGATTCTTTTTTGATAATCTATATTTCTCTCTGATAAAACTAATAACACATTCAGATTTGTATCTCAACCATTTTGAAGAGCGAACCACTCTCAATAATATTTCTTAAATAATATGCTTTTACGGTAAACGGCCTGATGTCTTATACTTTATAGTGATTATATGCTCCGATTTTTTATACACCAAACTATCATATAATAGTATTAAAACAAAAAAACGGAACTTATCGATGACTTTATATGACCGCCTTATTGAACTAAAAGATGCTTCCTGCCGGACATTTCAGATGAAACTCGTCCCCAACATTCCCTCGGAAACAATTCTCGGCGTTCGAACGCCTCGGATGAGAGCTCTGGCAAAAGAAGTGTTTGAAAACGACGAACGTGAGGCATTTTTAGTTCTTTGCCTCATCAAATAAAGGAACGGATTATTATCTCCAGATGATGGTCGCTTGGTTTTTTGCGACCGCTCTCGCCAAAAGATACGACGAGACTCTCCCGTTCTTTGAAGAACGCTTACTAGATGAATGGATCCATAAAAAAGCGATTCAGAAGGCTCTGGAAAGCTACAGGATAACGGACGCCCACAAGGAATATCTACAATCTCTGAGATAGACAAGAAATCATATATCCAACAAAAAATGCGCAAGCCTGTTTTCAGACTTGCGTATTTATATCTAGAGCACGCTTACTTTCTGTCAGCCAGATCATCCTCCAGTTTCTTGTTCCAGCCTTCAGACACGGACATATCACAACGGAGATTACTTACAGCTTCTGAAACGCTTTCATAAAGGATCTGCGTTCCGCGTCTGTCAGCCTTGTAATTAGCTACACGGTCCCTTCTGATACCATATCTCCCGGCAGTCTCAACGGCATCTATATTGGCCCCTATGAAAAGGAACTCCCAGCCTGCTTCCTTCTGTCTTTCTATCATTGCCTTGATCTGATTGCTCGAATAATGTCTGGAAGCATTCTCCATACCGTCGGTGGTTATGATAAACATGGTCTTTTCGGGCACATCCTCCTCCCTTGCATGTTTGTGTATGTTGACTATATGATGGATAGCCCCTCCAATTGCATCGACCAGAGCAGTGCTGCCTCTGACGTAGTAATCCTTTTCCGTCATCAATGGTACGTCTTCCAGCTTTATCCGGTCATGGAGCACCTCAGATCTGTTGTCGAACAGTACCGTGGAGACGTACACCTTACCCGGCTCTTTCTTCTGTTTTTCGATCATGGAGTTGAATCCACCTATGGTGTCTGACTCCAGCCCGCCCATGGAGCCGCTTCTGTCAAGTATGAATACTAATTCTGTAATACCGTTTCCCATTAATAAAACCTCCTATGCTGAACTGTTTTCATGTTCAGTATAGATAGCCGATTCCTTTTCAAGGTCGCGTCTAAAGCGACAAATAAAAAGACTGTCATAATTATTCTTCCGACTCGGTTCCAGTATATGCACCGCTATCCGGTAATATGGCTTTGACACTCAAATCATTGGTATAATAATATGGAAATTGGAAATAGAAAGATTCAGAGGTGTTTTATGAAATTACTTTGGAAGCTCAGTAAAGAGGCTATAAGGTACAGAGGACTATATATTCTTGCAATTTTAGCCACTTTGTCTCTTACATTCGTCAATCTCGCAGCTCCAAAAGTCCTCTCGGCAATGACCGGAATAGTTCAGCGTGGGGTAACCGAGGAAGGATTGGCTACGATCTGGAAGCTCACTATCATACTTATATGCCTGTATCTTTCAAGAATCTTGTTCCGATTCCTCAGCAACTATATGGCACATAAGGCAGCATGGTATCTGGTCGGCGATCTCCGTACGAAGACATATGATAAACTTGAAAGGATGCATCTTGGGTTCTTCCATGATAAGCAGACCGGAGATCTCATGAGCAGAGTCGTAAATGACACAAGAGACTTCGAGCTTCTGTATGCTCATATTATTCCCGAGACTATCACAAATGTCGTGACTTTTCTCGGAGTGCTCATCATGCTCCTCACCATAAATCCCAAACTAGCCCTCATAACATGTGCACCTATACCGCTTATACTGATATCGGGCATCATCTTCTCAAAGAAGGTCCGACCCTTCTTCGGTATATCTCAGAAGAAGATGGGTGAGCTTAACGGAAAGCTTCAGGACAATCTCTCCGGCATCCATGAGATACAGTCTTTCGGAAGAGAGGAATATGAGACCGAAAGAGTAGATGAGAAGAACTTCGGTCATGTAAAAGCCATGCTTCAGGCACTGAAGGTAAGCGCTGTATTCCACCCTTCCGTAGAGTTCATATCATCGATAGGTACTATTCTCGTAGTAGCAGTCGGTGGTTTCCTTGCATATAAGGGAAGTCTAAATGCCGAAGACATCGTGGCATTTCTTCTGTATCTCTCCCTGTTCTATACCCCGGTGACTGGACTCGCTACTCTTCTTGAGAACATGCAGCAGTCCCTTGCCGGTGCGGAGCGTGTAATGGCTATACTTGAGGCGCCTTCAGAAATACAGGACAAACCCGGTGCTGAAGAGCTAAAAGATGTCGAAGGCAAGATCCGTTTTGAAGGCGTCAGTTTCTCATATATCGACGGTATACCTGTCCTTGAGGATGTTTCTTTCGAATGTCCTCCTGGCCAGATGCTCGCCCTGGTAGGACCTACGGGTGTGGGAAAGACCACAATAACACAACTGATTTCCAGATTCTATGAGCCCCAGAAAGGCAGAATACTGATAGATGGACACGATATCTCTGACATAACCATAGAGAGCCTGAGGCATAATATATCAACGGTACTTCAGGATACCTTCCTCTTTAACGGAACCATTTCTGAAAACATAAGTTATGCAAAACCGGATGCCACGTTAGAAGAAATTAGAAACGCAGCCAGAGCTGCAGATATTGACGATGAGATCATGGCAATGCCTGATGGTTATGATACCGTTACCGGCGAAAGAGGGGTTAAGCTTTCCGGAGGTCAGAAACAGAGGATCGCCATAGCAAGGGCCATTCTCAGAAATGCTCCCATAATAGTTCTCGACGAGGCTACAGCATCGGTTGACGTGGAGACAGAACAGAAGATAAGAAATGCGATAAACAGCATAACCGGAAAAAAGACCATAATCGCCATTGCCCATAGACTTTCCACGATCAGAAATGCGGATCAGATACTGGTAGTCGAAGAAGGAAGGATAGTGGAAAAAGGAACTCATAACGAACTCATGGATCTGAACGGAGTCTATGCAAGAATGAACAGAATCCAGAACAGGGAAGAAGTAGATCAATAACTTTAACTTTGTATTACTAAAAAAGCTCATGTTTATCATGAGCTTTTTTCATGGTTTTGGGACATTTATTCAAGCCATCCGTAAGCAACTATATTGGTCCAGTTCTCTATTGCTACGAGAGCTCCGTTATAGTAGAGCACCTTTCCATCATGTTCCGCTATGAATTCTTTCAATGTATTTCCGAAGATGTCCTTTATAAGACCGAGCCTGTCTCCTTTTTTGAACTCTGTATCCAGTTCTATCTCAGGATACCAGAAACCGGTAACGTCCGTTCCTATGTATGAAGCATGTTCGAAAACCGTCTTTTTGGCACTTACCGGCTCATATTCCCCATTCAGGAGCCCGAAATATATAAGTATGTTCTTTAGGTCTCTCTTGTACCCCTCAACATGGAAAGGATCGCACTCTCCATGTCCGCCTCTTTCAAGTATCATTCCCGGAACACCATGATGGCATCCATAACTGTACAGTCCGTCCGATGCTGTAGATGCTACCAGATAAGGTATGTCAATATGCTTGCACACATCAAGGACGAGTTCCCTCATCTCCTGCCCGCATGCCGCAGGGAAGAATACACAGCTTGAAAGTGATTCATATGCTCCGCCGCTGTGAAGATCTGCAATGAATTCCACCTGTGGATAAATCTCCCTTACGATGAAATCCCTGATCCTGTCAGTGACGGTCCCTTCCGGAGATCCGGGGAACTTCCTGTTTATATTCTCCCCGTCTTCCGGAACTACTGCATCATACATGCCAGTCATTCCGGAATAATTAAGACAGTTTGTAAATATCACAGCTCCGCTGACCTCTTCAGGTGAAAGTTTCGAGGAGACCTCGGAAACTACTGCCACTCCGGGATACTCTCCTCCGTGCACTCCAGTAGAGATGTATATCGTCCTTCCGTCTTGTTTTCCATTTACTATGGTAACCGGCGTTTTGTACTCCGTCCCAGGTACAGTTATAAAATCCTGAAATTTCTCTCCAGGCATCACTTCGATCCCTGCAAGCCTTATGATCTTTCCCATTTTATCGCTCCTTTTTCTTTCTATATTCCGAGGATTATTATAAGTTATCATAGGGTAACTCATCAAGCCAAAGCTCATACGTTATTGAAAATAACATAGGCTTTGGATATAATCTATTTGTAGAAATTTGCGTAAAATAATCTCTTTTGAGATATGAAATTTTAGGGAGGATGATTCAATGGAATTACCAAAAACACACAAGTTTTCAGCTATCCTGGCAGACAGGACAGATGAGACCATCGGCGGAAAGGTTAGAAACGTTCATGTAGCCAAGGTCTTTGAGGAACCGCTTCCGGAGATGGGACCTGAGGATGTCGTCTTAAAGATGGAAACATGCCAGATCTGCACGACAGACTATCAGCAGTGGCTTGGCCTCCGCGAGCATCAGGGATTCCCGATGGCAGGCGGACATGAGTGGAGCGGTATTATAATCGCCAAGGGAGAGAACGTACATGGATTTGAGGTCGGCGACAGAGTCGGCCCTGTACACGGAGGATGCGGAAAGTGCATCAACTGCAGAAGAGGACATTCCTTCGCTTGCACGAACAAAGGCGGCGGATGGAAACTGAGAAACGGTTTCTATGGAAGTAAGGGCTTCTCCAATTATTGTGTTGAACCATTCACATCAATCGTAAAGCTCAGCAATGACCTTCCTGCGCCAGTAGCCGGATTCGTTGAACCGATCGCCACTTGCGTTTGCGGTATGAGACGTCTCCGCGTTAAGCCAGGTGAGACCGTGGTCATAATCGGTGCCGGCACGATGGGAATCGCTAATGCTCAGGTCGCTCATGCATTCGGTGCAAGAGTAATAATCACCGAGCTTTCCCAGAAGAAACTCGAAAGAGCACGCTCCATGGGATTTGCTGACGTTATCGATTCAACTGCATGTGATCCTGTTGAAGAAGTTTTCAAGCTCACCGACGGATATGGTGCAGATGCTGTCATAGCTGCTGTCGGCCTCGGTTCCGCATATGAGCAGGGCTATAAGATGCTTAAGAGAGTTGAAGGAAGATTCCTCCTCTTTGCAGCAGGATATCCTGTTCCTGAGTGGCAGATCAATCCTAACGAGATCCACTACAGAAGGATCGAGATCATCGGAACTATGTCCGGAGACGTTGCAGATTTTGCCGATGCAGCATATCTCATCTCCCACAAGCTCGTAGATCCTTCGTTCTCGCTCGAAGGAAAGCTCATTCCTTTAAAGGATATACAGGAAGCATTCATTGCAGCAGCTACTCCTGATGCATACAGAGTGACTGTCGACCTTCAGAATGTCTGATCCTAAAGAACATCTGTCCTCCCCTTTCCAGGGGAGGATTTTTTATGAAACAGAATATTAACAAAAAATATCTTGGTGTGAAATATTCCTGCTCTATAATTATCTTTAGTATTTCTAGGTGGAGTAAAAAGACATGAACAGCTATTATTACAACAATAATAACAATTATAATAACAACAGAAAGTCCCAAAACGGCGGAAAAGTATTTATCATAGTGCTTTTGGTAGTGGGTTTAATTGCCCTCACCGCTTTATCTTCTGTCGGAATCTATGAATATATAAAGAGCAGAAATCCCGGGAACGACACGGTTCCGTCTTCTTCCATTGATAATGAAGATAACACCGAGACGGATACCGGGTCAGTGATGTCTCCGGCAGAGGTGGCAGAGAAGACCATTCCATCCGTAGTTTGCATACAGAATTTTAAACTGTCCCAGGGTTACGGATATGGTGCTCCTCAACCCGTTCTGGCGGGAGAAGGATCCGGGGTTATTTATTCCTCCGATGGATATATCATAACAAATGCTCATGTTGTTAACGGAGCCTCTCTAGTTAAGGTCATGCTTACCGATGACGATATTTATGAAGCCCAGATTATCGGAATCGACAAAGAGACCGACCTTGCAGTAATAAAAATCGACGCTGATAACCTTAAGCCTATTGAGATAGGCGATTATTCTGCCCTCAGAGTAGGAGATTATGTCATGGCTGTAGGAAACCCGGGCGGACACGAATTCTCAAGTTCAGTTACGCTTGGAATAGTCTCAGCAAAAGACCGCCCTCTTGATGTTGAAGGCGGATATACGATGAAGACAATTCAAACGGACGCTCCGATTAATCCCGGTAACTCTGGAGGCGCTTTAGTCAACATGCAGGGACAGCTCGTGGGTATCAATTCTGCCAAATATGTAGCCTCCGGTTTTGAAGGCCTCGGTTTCGCCATAACAACAGAGGAAGCTATGCCGATCATAGAAGACCTCATCAAATTCGGTGCTGTCAAGGGAAGAAGCCTTGTCGGAATAACCGGCTTCGTAGTCGATCAGCTACTGGCAAAGAAATACAATATTCCGGAAGGTTACTATGTTGATAAGCTATATAATGAGAATGCAGGTACCTTGAAAGAGGGAGACATAATCGTATCCATAGACGGTATCAAGATCACCACAGCGTCTTCCATTAAAAATGCCCTTAACAAAAAGGAGCCCGGAGATAAGATTACGGTTGAATACTACAGATCGGGAAATACATACAAGACGGAAATCACACTGATTGGTCAAGACTAATATAAATGGCCTCAAAATGAGGCCATTTTTTATTTATCAAATAAGGCTTTTTGAGATATAACTTCTCTTTTAAAAAAAGGTAAAATTGGTTATACTTATATAAGACTTAATGTCCATTTAAAACGCATTAATTAAGCCAAAACAGGCAAAAAAGGAGATTAGTATGATTAAGTTTGCAACGGTTGGAGCTGGCTGGATAGTTGACTCTTTCCTCAAGGGCGCTAAAGAGAATGCTCCAGATTTTGTCCATTCTGCTGTTTATTCATTCAGCGAAGCAGAAGGAAAGGCTTTCGGAGCAAAGCACGGGATTACCGATTTGTATTTTGATCTTGATGATTTAGGAAACAGTGATATCGATGCAGTCTATATCGCTAACCCGAATGCTTTCCATTATTCCACAGCCAAGACACTTCTTGAACACGGCAAAAACGTCATCTGCGAAAAGACCTGCGTTCCTACCACAGCTCAGCTCGAGAATCTTTACAGAATAGCCGATGAAAAAGGCGTAATCTTCATGGAAGCCATGAAAGGTCTTTATCTTCCGGAGATTCATCAGCTTACAGAAGCTTTCAAGAAGCTCGGAAGCATCCATATGGCTAAGTTCGACTTCTGCAGATATTCCTCCAAGATGCCGGCTCTTAAGGCAGGCGAATTCCCGAATATCTTCAATCCAGCAATGGCTGCAGGCGGACTCATGGATATGGGTATCTATCTCGTATATCCTGCACTCTACTGGTTCGGAGTTCCTAACAAGATTTCTGCACAGGCCACGATGATGTCCACAGGATGTGATGCATGCGGTACAGTACTCTTTGATTGCGATCCTCTTGAGAAAGACGGCGTATTCAAGAATATGCAGGTCACCATCAGCTATGGCAAGACCAGTACATCTAAACATGATAACCTCATCATGGGAGACCTGGGCGTTCTCCACATCGATACGATGGAATGTTTCGACAACAGCTATATCGAATATGTTGACGGGACAAAGGAAGTCGTTACAAAGAGAGATACCTCATTCTCCAACATGGGCGGAGAGGCTCTTCAGTTCTATAAGTTCATAACCGACAAGGAAGGAACAAAAGAACGCTATGAGCAGTCCAAGACCCTCACTAGACAGGTCATTGCCACAATGGAAAAGATCCGCGAAGAAGCCGGAATCACATTCCCTGACAGAGTTTATGAAGTCTGAGAAAAGGAGTAATTTATGCCATTCATAGGGTTAAAAACATCTAAGAAGCTGACTCCTTCACAGAAACTCGAAGTTAAAGAGGGATTTGGAAGAGCTATAGAGCTCATCCCAGGAAAACTCGAGGAAAAGATGATGATGTCAATAGAAGACGGTGAAAACATGTTCTTCAGAGGCATCGAGAAGGAAGCGTGTGCATATGTACAGGTCCATCTTAAGGATAAAGCTGAATTTGAAGACAAGGCTAAGATGACCGAAGCTATTTACAACACACTTGAGGAAAAAGCAGGAATCGACAAAAATGACTGCTACCTCTCAATCCTCGAATTTGATGAATGGGGTTCAAGAGGAGTTCTCAAGAAATAAATAAGTTATTTCTGATCATTCAGGGATACCGGCAGGATCTGTCGGTATCCTTTTTCTTTCTTCCGTAAGTGAATCCATGTATAATTATCTGCATATAAGAGGTAGGTATCATGGCACTATCAAAAAAAGACCTTTTCATACACGATCTGTTCATCAAATACAGAAGATACATATTGCAGGTCATCCGATATGACGTCAGGGATTACGATCGTCATATGGCAAATGATTTTCTTAACGATGTCATAATCGAGGCGATCAGACACTATAAGAAGATTAGATCCATGGATGAAAACGTTCTTAAGAAATGGTTACGGGTCGTCATTCACCATAAAGTCATCAATCACTACAATTCTGCCAGAATAAAGCGTAATATCCCCCTTTCAGAAATCTCCGAACCATCTTTTGGACAAGATCCTCCATTCGATCCTGCCATGTTGGATCTGGAAACAGTTCTTATGGAACTTAGAAACAAGGATGAGGTCCAGTATGATATCCTCCTTCTCAGATACTATTTCAATTACAAGCTCAGGGACATCGCTTTACTCTTAAAGATATCAGTATCTCTGGTCAAAAAGAAACTCTCAGCAGCAAAGGAATTCGTAAAAAAGGAATATGGCAACTATGGGAAATAAAAATAAATTGCTCTTTACTGATCATAATGTCTCAAAAGCTTTCGATATGATCCTGGAAAAAGAAGTCCGGGAAATAGAAAAAGGGGCTTATGATCCGATAATTGAAAAGGAATATGAAGACAGAATCAAAGAATTGACACGAAGGGTGTCCTTGAACAGTCCCAAGTCGCTGCTTCCTGGAACTCTGCCGGCAAAAGTAGCTCTTTTGGCATGCCTTATACTGTTCATTTTCTGTATCCTCAATCCCTCTTCAGCCCTTGCATCCGTATCCTCATATTCTGTTCTGGGAAATGGAGATTCTGTCCTGCTGTTCATCAACAGTGAAAAATACCATTACAATGACGAATTTGAAGGCATCCCTTCCCTTGAAGAATATAAGACGGGCTCTTCCGACGACGGATTCATCACATACAGCATCAACGGCAAGACCCTGATTATAGACAGGATATCACACGGAACGGAAACGGAATTCCTGGATGATTCGTTTTCTTTCTAAGAGACCGAGTTCCTGCATGATGCCACTTGTGTTTTCTATTATTCGGAAACGCTTGATCTGCACTGCGTCCTTTATGCTTCAGACGAATCCATACTTCTGATTCACTCCGATATAGATCTCAAAGAGCTAAGGAAAATAATCCAATTAATATAATTCTTTGTCGTATCCTTTTTTGAACTTTGGTTTGCTTTCATTAGTAGAAGGTTCCCTTCAAATAATCATATACAGAAAGGGTTTAGATATGAAAAAAAGAATAATAATTGTTTGTATTGTTTTTGTTGCATTCCTGTTTGCATCTTCAGTATTTGCGTCTACTGGTTCATGGACGCCTAGTTTTACCTCGGCAAATAAGGAGAAATACATGTACGGAGTTTCTGGGACATTAAAAAAGTATGTTTCTTATGCTAAAGGAACCATCACAAACCAAGGAACAGGAACTGAAACATTCCGGGCCAGATTTGGAAGTGCTTACACTAATTACACAACTGCTAACGGTATCCCGATTGCATTTAATACAGAGCCCACCTTCAGCAATAGCACTGTAAAACTAGGCTTTTACAGACTGTCTGATGGTACTACTTTTAATGGTACTCTCTATTACGATCTAAGATAACACTGTTTTGTGGCAGGGTGGATTATGCGATTTACCCTGCCTTTTTTTATTAACTATGAGAAGGATCGTTACAAGTATTGTTTACCGAAGAAAAAAATATGTTCTTCTGGTACTATTGATGCTGTTCAATGCCATGTTGAACATCGTTATCGGAAATCTTCTGATCACTACAGAGAGTAAGATCTATGATTACTATTATTCACGATACGGCAAACAGCATGCAGTATATTTTGATATAAAGGAGCCCGGAAGATCCCTGCTGTTCTCTGACGATTCTCTGAGAGCCGGCTTTTTCTACAATTATCAAAGCTTTACCCTCGAAGGGACGGATCAGACATACCTTTTTGGATCATTTGATGCGGAAGCAATCGATATCTCCCGTCTTTCTCTTATTGCTGGAAAATGGCCCGAAAAAAAGAACGAGATCGCCGTTGAGAAGATGACGGTGGATAAACGCTTTCCTGAAGGGACAACGATAGGATCCGAGCTGAACTTTACAGATGATAGCGGAAACCATCAGGTCTATATTCTTGTTGGTATCGTCGATGATTACAGAGGGATGTGGAATTATTCTGATTATTCTCCCATCACTTCTGGAATCAATGACTATCCGGCAGTAGTATGCGCTTTTGAACCGGACTCAGAGCCCGTTATTAATGCTTTCGTTCACTTCAATGATCTCAAGAATAATCTCTATGGTACCGTTTCTTCATATTACATAAACAATATCGGAAACCAGCTGGGCTCAATGACAATAGCCTACAATAATAAGGTCTACGACACTGCAAAACTGCGGGTTTTTGATTTTTATGATACATTTAAAAAAATAATCCTTGCCATAACCACTCTTTCGGAGGGTCTGATCTTCTTTGCTTTTTCTCTCCTGATCATTCAGGATTATAAGAAGAGCATATCAAAATACCGTCTGCTCGGGGCTACCAGGTCATTTATCCTCTATCAGCTCAATTGTGAGATCTTTTCCGTCTATCTTGCAACCTCGGGATTATGCATCCTGTTACAGTTCATATTAGGAAAGGAGTTCTCCGTTTTATGGCTTGCTGTTGATTTGGTAATACTGGCAGTCATAGTCAATCTTGGAGTGCTTCGCTTTATAAATCAGGCAGAGACCAGGATCCTGTCTCATAAAGATCATGAAAACATAGCTTATAAAAGATCCCTTCCCGACCTTATCTATGCCATATTCGGGAAGCGGAACAAATCCAGGATCTACCCGAGCATCGCCATTTTATCAGTGATCATTGCCACTTTCGTTATCAGTATTTTTTACGGAGCCGAGTTTTCCTCTGTCCTTAATGAAGGTTCCTGCGATTTTCAGATCGAGGTCATGGGAAACCATACCTGGGTTTTTGCCAATAAACTGATCTATGCTCCCGAAAAATACGTTTCTATTAGCTATAAAGAGATCCTCCCTTTGTATGACTTGAAGGGCATTGACCATATCAAGGCCCAGTATGTCCCTTCGGGAGGCCTTCTTATAGACAGAAGCGATCCTTATTGGGCCATGCTGGATGTTTCAATGATGATGGAAGATACCATCTCCAATGCGGATCTGATTAATAACATGCCGGATGATATCGAAGGGACCGTTCTTGATTACAGTTTCTATGTCATAGATGACAAGCTAAAAGATCAGATCATGAGAGCTTTTCCGGATTTCCCTTATGATGAAATGATCAAAAACAGCTCTGTCGTCCTTCTCACCTGTCCCAGATCGACAGTTAACAATGTCCTTAAAAACGAGTCCTTAAGAGAAGGCGCTGTTCTAAGACTCGGGGAACTTGATTATATCAATCCAGTCTCCAAATCCGTTCTGTTTACTGTATATTCTGATCTTGAATACTCTGAGACAGACCTTGTCATAGAAAAGGCATATGACTATGATCGGTTCATAGATATACTTCCTCTGGAAAACGACGTGGGAATAATCATCAATGCGGAGACTCTTGAGGATCTGTCCCTTTTTCCGACCTGTTCTCTGCTTCAGATATATCTTGATGAGGATATCTCAGAAGCAGATTATCAGGCTGTTGAGTCCTATGCCTCCGATCTGATGAAGTATTCAGTCAATGCATGGTTTTACTCAAAGAAAGACGAAATGGCACAAAAAAGTGAGTTGCTCAGAGTCATCAATATGGCCCTTCTTATCATACTGTGTTCCTACGGCCTGTATTCGATCCTGTCAATATATCTCATAATGAGCCTCTTCATGTCATCCAGAAGCAGATCTACAGGGATACTTCGAAGCCTCGGACTCAACAGGAAATATCTGGAGCAGTCCCTCTTCAACGAGGTATTCCGTTATACCTGCTATATCGTCATCATATCGTGGTGCCTTATCCTTTTTATCTTTCACAGGATATGGCTCCTCCCCAATCTCTTCACCCCAAGATACATGCTGACAGTATATGTCACTCTGGGGATAGACGTATGCCTTCTGATAGCTGTCCCTGTAGCGATCTCAACTATACTGTCAAGACGGATATACGGTTCTGACTTGTCCGATGTCATCAATCACTCAGAATAGCAGGGATATGTCCCTGTCAATATATCAGAAAAGGAGAATAGTATGGCGGTAATAAGCTGTGAGTATATTTCAAAGACTTTCCCTAAGGGAAACGTTCAGGCCGTTAAGGGGGCAAATCTGGAGTTCGAAAAGGGCATCCATATCATCATGGGTAAGAGCGGGAGCGGAAAGTCCACTCTCCTTAACATGCTCGGAGGCCTTGAAAAACCCACAAACGGTAAGGTCATATATGACGGGCTCGATCTGTATAAGGATGCAGATATGGAGGACATAAGGAAGTTCCATTTCGGGTTCATATTCCAGGCATATAACCTGATCCCCGAGATCAACGTAAAGGACAACATAATGATGCCGAACTACATAGCCAAGAGAAGAGATACGGGTAGGTTCAAAGAGCTTGTAGAGAGGCTGGGGCTTGAAAGACAGATAAAGCAGATGCCGGAGACCTTATCCGGAGGAGAACAGCAGAGGGCGGCCATAGCAAGGGCTCTCATGAACAGACCTAAGATCATATTTGCAGACGAGCCGACAGGAAACCTGGATGAAGAGAACAAGGAGAAAGTGATGAAGCTCCTGGCCGAGACGGTAAGAGAAAACGACGCCACCCTCATAATGGTGACACACGAATCGGACCATTTAAGATATGCCGACTGGAACTACTATATGAGGGACGGGATAATAGAGCTTGCCTGAAATATAAACTGAAAGGGGAGGAACAGGGCGTTTTTCAGCTCCTGTTCCTCCCCTTTTGCATCTGAATATATTCCCTACAGATCAAATGTCATCAAGCATCTTCCATCTATATCCTTGATCTGGAAGACTCTATCTTCATACGTCATGTAGCTTCTGATATCATCATCCTTGGGAAGTGATATGGAGCCAGGATTGATATATATGAAATCTCCCCTGTCTTCCATGATCTTTAGATGTGTGTGCCCATGTATCAGAATATCTCCCTTGTGTATCATAGGAAGATTACTTTCATTCAGTGTATGTCCATGTGTGACGTATATCATCCTGTTTCCGATATAGAAAATGGCGTATTCCGCCATTATCGGAAAATCCAGCACCATCTGATCGACTTCTGAATCACAGTTCCCTCTGACGCAAAGAATCTCGGATTTGATGGAGTTCAGCATGACTGCCACTTCTGACGGCATGTAACCCTCAGGAAGGGGATTTCTTGGTCCGTGATATAGAATGTCTCCCAAAAGAATCACTTTTTCGGGTCTTTCTTCCTCATATCTTTCCATAAGTTTTCTGCAATAGAACGCAGAACCATGGATGTCGCTTGCGAAAAGAAGCTTCATTCTCCGTCCTCCGACACAAATCTTTTCAGATTATCAAGAGAAGCCTCCAGTCTCTTAAGCGTCTCTTTCCGGCCAAGAAGCTCCGCTATCTCTGTAGCTCCTCCAGGAGTGACGGAAAGCCCCGTTATGGCTATCCTTACGGGCCAGAGCACCTTCCCGTTCTTGACTTCATTCTTCTCAGCGACATTAATGAGCGCCTGATAGAGGTTATCATTTGAAAAGTCATCTTCGGGTATCTCAGAAAGGGCTTCTATTGCTGCCTCAATAAGAGGAATGGAATTCTCCGGTGTGGTCTTGTTCTTCTTATTCGAATACAGTTCTGCATCAAAGGCTGCCATTTCCCGTAAGAATGCTATCTTTTCATCTATCTGAGTAAGAGTCTCTATCCTTGGCTGAATCAGACAGGCTATCTTCTCTATCTTTACGGGATCATCCGTACCCCAGTCCGTGAACCTGCTTGCGCGTGCGATGAAATCTTCTTTTGAAAGAGCTCTTATGTATTCTCCGTTCATCCATGTCAGCTTTTCTATATCGAATATGGCTGATGATTTGCTGAGTCCCTCAAGAGAGAACACTTCCGCAAGTTCCTCTAGAGAGAAGATTTCTCTTTCTCCTCCGGGATTCCATCCAAGAAGAGCTATATAGTTGATTATCGCCTCTTTCAGATAACCTTTGTTTATGAGATCCTCGTACGATGCATCCCCGTTTCGTTTAGAAAGTTTCTTGGTCTTATCCTTCATTACCGGAGGGAGATGGACATAACTTGGTCTTTCCCAGCCAAGCGCATCATACAGAAGATTGTATTTCGGTGTTGACGAGAGATACTCTATTCCTCTTATAACATGGGTGATTTCCATAAGATGGTCATCTATGACGTTTGCCATGTTGTATGTAGGCCATCCGTCAGACTTTAGAAGGATGTTGTCCTCCATGTCAGACATCGGAACCTTGATCTCCCCATATACGTTGTCAAAATATGACGATTCTCCCTCAAGAGGAATGTTCTGCCTTATTACATATTCCTCTCCGGCGTCAAGTTTTGCCTGAACCTCTTCTTTGGAAAGCTTTAGGCAGTGTTTGTCATATTTGAAGACCTTTCCCTCTTTTGCAGCCTCTTCTCTTAATGCATCAAGTCTTTCTTTGGTGCAGAAGCAATAATATGCCGCGCCTTTTTCAACGAGTATCTTCGCATACTTTCCGTATATGCTCTTTCTCTCGCTCTGGATATATGGGCCGTAGTCTCCTCCCACGTCCGGTCCTTCCGAATAAGAGAGACCGGTGTCTCTTAAAGTGTTATAGATGATATCACAGGCATTGTCCACAAGACGATTCCTGTCGGTATCCTCTATCCTGAGGATAAAATCCCCTTTGTTCTTCTTTGCAAAGAGCCATGCATAAAGTGCTGTCCTGAGATTTCCTATATGCATATAGCCTGTGGGGCTCGGTGCAAATCTGGTCCTAACTTTCATATATTCACTCCATTATTCATCTTATAGTCTTTGAGAACGTATCCCTGAGACCGGTGGTCATGTTGAGGACGACATGTCCTTCCTCATGATCTTTGTTATCAGTGCAGAAATAACCTTTTCTCAACAGTTGGAATTTAGCTCCCCTGCCGGCCTTAAGTATCTCCTTTTCTATAAAGCCGTGTTTAACTTCGAGAGAATCGTCTGATAGCCTTTCTATGAAGTCTCCTTCTTTCTCATCATCCATCAGCGGCCCGTATATTCTGTATTCAGCTGGCAATGCCGTCTTTGCATCCGCCCAGTGAAGCGTCCCTTTTACTTTTCTGGAAGAATTGACATCACCTGTCTTGGAAAGAGGATCATATGTACAGATGATCTCTTTTATCTCTCCGTTTTCACCCTTCTCCACTCTTTCGCACTTTATGATATATGCGTTCTTCAGTCTTACCTCTCCTCCGACATAGAGCCTGAAATATTTGCTGTTGGGCTTTACCTCCATGAAATCTTCCTTCTCGATATAGAGTTCCCTAGAAAAAGTGATCTCATGGGTCTCTTCGCTTCCCGGCAGATCTTCTGCCAACAGTATCTCGCTCTTGTCCTCGGGATAGTTCTCGATAACGACCTTTACGGGGTCTATGACTCCCATGAGCCTTTTGGCTCTGAGGTTCAGATCCTCTCTCACGCAGTGCTCCAGCATGGCAAAATCTATCACGGAATCCGCTTTGGCGACCCCTGCCCTGGAAAGGAAATCCTTTATTGCCTCAGGCGTATAGCCTCTCCTCCTCATTCCGCAGAGAGTTGGCATCCTGGGGTCATCCCAGCCCGAGACATGTCCTCCCTCAACCAAAGCCCTGAGATATCTCTTGCTCATGATGGTGTCCGTTATGTTCATCCTCGCAAACTCTATCTGTCTTGGTTTATGTTCGAATTCGCACTGATCTACGACCCAGTTATACAAAGGCCTGTGAGCCTCATATTCAAGAGAACACAGAGAATGTGTGATCCCCTCTATTGCATCCTGTATCGGATGAGCGAAATCGTACATAGGATAGATACACCACTTGTCTCCAGTCTGATGATGTGAAAGATGCAGTATCCTGTATAAAGCCGGGTCTCTCATGTTGATGTTCGGGGATGCCATATCTATCTTGGCTCTGAGAGTTTTTTCCCCGTCTTCAAATTCCCCGTTCTTCATCCTCTCGAAAAGATCCAGATTCTCTTCAACAGATCTGTTTCTGAAAGGGCTGTTCTTTCCGGGTTCCGTAAGGGTCCCTCTGTATTCTCTCATCTCATCTTTTGAAAGATCGTCAACATATGCAACACCTTTCTTTATGAGTTTTACGGCCAGCTCATAGCAGGTATCAAAGTATCTGGAACCATAGCAGAGAAGATCCCAGTCATATCCGAGCCAGTGTATGTCTTCCATTATGGCGTCGACATATTCCTCGTCTTCCTTTGCGGGATTGGTATCGTCAAAGCGAAGATTACATGTCCCGCCGTATTTTTCTGCCGTGCTGAAATCTATCCAGAGCGCTTTGGCGTGACCTATATGGAGATATCCGTTAGGTTCCGGCGGAAATCTCGTCTTAATGTAGTCCACCTTGCCTAAAAGGATGTCTTCGTTTATGAATTCCTGTATGAAGTTGTCTGCCTTTGTCTCGGCTATCGCTTTTAACTTTGTATCCATTTTCTATTCTCCGGATTATTGAGTCTGATTTAGATAATCATATTATATTATAATAAGGTAACAAGCAAACATAAACATGGACAGGATCTCGTTTTGAATTTAAAAAGGAGACATGCTCTGTAAAATGGATACTATTCGGGACAATAAAAGCTTTTTGATCGTTCTTTTCCTGATATCAGCGATTCTGATCATATCGGGTTCCTTTTTCGACCTCTCCTTTTCCGAGATGGTTTTTGCCGAAAACCAATGGTTCTCAGTACTTATGGAGGCCATCTGCTTCATTCCGATATATCTGCCGATAACACTGTTCTTCTTCTTGCTGTCCATAAAAAGCAAAAACACATGGCAGACCTGGCTGTTCGTAATCCTTACCGCACTTTCTGTTTCCGTAGTCGTCACGGTAGGTTTCTCCTATGTCCATAAAAGAGGGATCTTCAAATGGCTTTCATTTCCCGTCTACTTCCCTCTCGTATTCCTTTTATTCCTGTTTCTGTCTGAAAAGATGAGAAGACATCATATGTTCATGAAAGATTCCGTTTTCTCCGGTCTTTTGATAATCAGTATCGCAGGGATAATGTATCTTCTTTACGAACTGGCGATAGTCCATCTGCTGAAAGCCCTTGCAGGCAGGCCAAGGTATTCGGAGATACTTATGGACGGAACTCTTTACTTCGTTCCATGGTTCGATTTTTCCGGACAGGGAGGGAATTCCTTCCCGTCAGGGCATACAGCCCAGTCGTGCGGGATAATGCTGCTCCTTTTGATACCTCTGATATTTCCTGAGAAGGCCTGGAGAAGACCTCTGTATTCCGTTATTTCCGTACTCTGGGTACTCATCACGTCTTTTACGAGGATAATCGTCGGAAAACACTTCCTTAGCGATACCGGATTTGCCATACTGATCATGGAGATAGGACTGATGCTCCTGTTCGTATTCTCTGAGAAAATAAAAAAGCGGATCGACGGATCCGCATACATTCATTTGTGATATGTCTCGTTGTTGATTATCTTGAATCCCCTGAACATCTGCTCCAACAGTAATATCCTGGCCAGTCTATGGGGAAACGTCATCTTGGAAAATGACATTTTTTTATCAGCACTCTTTTTCAAAGCTTCAGCCAGTCCAAGAGATCCTCCGATTATGAAAGTGATATCACGGCTGTGATCCTGTTCGTTCTTCAACATACCCGAAAAACTAACGGAATCGGTCTGTTCCCCCTCTATCGCCAGGACTATCATGGTGCTGTTCTTCAGGATATGTCTCTCTATTCTCTCTCTTTCCTTTTCCAGTATGATCTCGATATCCCTTTCACTGGGATCGACCGGTATCTTTTCGTCCTGGACCTCTATGATTTCTGCAGTGCAGAATCTGGAGAGCATCTTCAGATATTCATCCTGGATTGCTTTATAGTATTTTTCTTTTATTTTACCTACTGATATGATCCTTATCTTCATTTATCCGATCCCACCTTGAAAGTTCCGGTGACGGAAGTCCTGTTCGCACTGATTATGAAAAGGTCCTTATTGATCTCTATTCCCTGTTTCTCGCAGAACCCCGCCACGGTCCTGAATGCCAGGATCTTCTTGTTGTTATGACTGCTTATATGCCCTAGAATAAGGCCCCTTACGCCTCTCTTATACAACTCAAGTGCTGTTCCTGCAGCAGTCATGTTGGACAGATGTCCTTTATTTGACATTATCCTCTGCTTAAGGGCATAGGGATAAGGACCATTCCGGAGCATCTCAATGTCATGATTCGCTTCCAACACGACCAGGGAAGAGCCTTCTATGGCATCCAGCATATTTTCAGTCACCTTTCCGGTATCGGTAAGTATGCTCACCCTGTTATTCCCTGAACCAAGAGAATATCCAACGGGATCAGCAGCATCATGACTGACTGAAAAAGGCATTATACAGAGATCCTTAATGAAGAAATCCGTCTTGTCAACCACCCTCTGGTTCTTAAGGGCGATGTTCCCTACCTTATCCTCCATCTGTTCCCACGTCAGAGCATTTGCATATACGGGTATGTCAAATTTCCGGCTCATGACACCCACGCCTTTTATATGGTCTACATGCTCGTGAGTTATTATGATCCCGTTTATAGAATGCGGATCTACGGAGACTTCTTGAAGAGCCTGTGTCAGCTGTGAGCCCGTGACCCCCGCATCCACCAGTATGTTCGTCTCTCCTGCACTGATAAGATATGAGTTGCCGGAGGAACTGCTGAATAGAGGAGTTAGTCTGATGTTCATATTGTCTATATTATCACAATGTCTTCCTTAAGCATAAAAGAAAAAGCCGGAACCAAACAGGTAGGTCCGGCCTTTTCTCAGGATACTCTCCCGATCATTTATCTTTCCGTCAAGCGTTGATTTTCTCTTCGATCAGTTTTACGAGGTCTCCGACATTGTTCAGAGCTTCGGAATCATCCTGGATCTCAATGCCGAATTCATCCTCGATGTCCATAAGGATGTCGATGGCATCAATGGAATCAAAGCCAAGATCCTTAAAGGTGGTCTCATCGGTGAGTTCTATATCTTTCTTTCCGGTTTCCTTCATTATGATTTCTTTAAGTTTTTCGAATGTCATTTCATGTTCCTTTCTTAGCTTGTTCTTAAATTGAATTGTATCATAATGATACGAAAGGTCAATACTGGAAGGACTGACGCCTCATTCTGCTCCGTTTTCAAACATCTTAGCTTCAAGCTGCTTTAATTGTTCTGAGCTCATATTTTACAATTGATTTATTTCTTGCGTTTATTTATACTGAAGTCAAAAGATTTCTTAATAAAGGAGCTTATCAGTTATGGGAAAATTTGTAGTTCGTGCCACCAATACAGGCACCAAATTTGATTTAAAGGCAAAAAACAGCCAGGTTATATTATCCAGCGAAGTCTATGCTTCCAAGAATTCCTGCTTAAAGGGAGTGGCTAGCGTCCAGAAGAATGCTCCCAAAGCTGCTGTTGAGGATCAGACAGTAGAGGGCTTCAAGGTCGAGAAACATCCAAAGTTCGAGATCTTCGAGGACAAGAAAGGTGAGATAAGGTTCCGTCTCAAGGCAACCAATGGTCAGATCATCGGCGTAAGCGAAGGATACAAGTCCATGGCTGCATGCAAGAACGGAATCGACAGCGTAAAGACAAACGCCGCTGATTCTACTATAGAAGATACCACTATCTGAAAGATCAAAAAAATCAAAGGCCGAGACCTTTGATTTTTTTTGTCCCTTTTTTCTCACTAGGGGTTATCAACAATTGTTGATAACCCTGTTGATTACTTACAGATTCTTGGTCCAGCACCTTCTTCTTCTGATCTCATAATCGGTTCTGAACTTCTCCCACATAGTCTGAACATTCGTGTTCAGTTCCAGTTCCGGTCCGGTCTCTGCAAATTCGATATCATCGGCTTTAGCACGCTTATATATATCCGTCATGAGTATGGCCGGCACTCCTGCTTTTCTGTATTCGCCTTTGACTGCGACCAGATACATATTGAGTATCCTAGGCTTTCTTATGTCTTTGAGCAATCCGATCCAGCCTGTCGGGAACAACCTGCCGTTGCACTTCTTCATTGAATCAACAAGGCTCGGAGCCAGGATGCCCAGTGCAACAAGCTCATCATTCTCGTTGACCACGAGGGATATATATCTCAGATTGATCAGGGAAAGGAACTGTCCGGCATAATACTTTATCTGTTCTTCTGTCAGCGGAACAACTCCGTACAGTTCTTTGTATTCGCTGTTGAGGAGTTCGAAAATTCTTGGGATATATGGTTTCAGATCCGCTTTTGTTTTAAGCTGCAGGACCCTGAAGTTATTCTTCGTTGCGACTCTTTCTGCTATCCTGTCGATTCTGTCTATATCTTCGCACTCGATATATACTTTATGCTCAGTCCAGTCGACGGCTTTTTCGAATCCGTATCTCTCCATGAATTCTGCATAATACGGATAATTATAATAGGTTATAAACATGCCCTGCTGATCAAAACCATCTATCAGCATGCCCTCTTTGTCAAGATCACAGAATCCGATAGGTCCAATCATGGCACTGAGGTTTTCTTTTCTTCCCCACTCCTCTATAGTCTCTATCAATTTTACGAATACTTCGTAATCCTCGATGAAATCCATCCTGGTGATCCTTATCTGGCTGGTATTCCAGATATTGTTTGCCTTGTGACTTATAATGCCTCCGATTCTTCCTACAGTCTTTCCGTTCTTTTCTGCCAGGAAGAATCTCATGTCACAATATGAGAAAGCAGGATTCTTCTTCTCATTGATATTCGCCATCTCATCCATCACCATACATGGCACGTATTGAGGGACATCCTTGTACATCTTATTCGGGAATTCCACATATTCCAGTCTGTCTTTTCTGGTTTTCACTTCCCTAATAATAACCATCACAATTCTCCTTTAAAAAAGAGGATCTTTATAATAAGATCCTCTCATTATTTATTTAATTATACTTCTTTTCAGGCAATAGTTGCATTCTGTTTCTTTGATTTTCTTCTGGAGATTATTTTTACGATTACTATTATTATTATCGCTATCACAGCTATGAGTCCAAGTACCGGAAGCGATGATACAAACAGCACCAGTATGTCTCCCATGTAATCCACCATGTCATTGAATGTTGAGGATATCCCGTTTGCCATTCTATCCCATATGGTCTTCTCATCATAAGCATTGATAGCAGAAGATTTAGCTTCATTGAGAGTGATGTTGACAGTGGAAAAACGGACCTTATTCTCTATTCCTTTTTTCTCCCCCTTGAGATTTTCAAGCTGATAGATGATGTTGCTCATCTCTTCCTCGATGGTTATGATATCCTGCATCTCCGTTGCGGTCTTGAGATACTCTTCCATCTTTCTGTATCTGGTTTCAAGAAGGTCGATCCTGCTGGCTATGTCATAATATTGATCCGTAGTATCTTCTACATTGATCCTCTTGGAGGTTACCTTCATTTCCTTATCAACTCCGTTGACAAACTCATCAAGATTCTCCACCGGGATCTTTAAGACCAGTGATACATATCTCAGATCATCTGAGCCTTTCGTACCCGAACTATATTCCGTATATACATATCCTCCAAGTTTTGAAAGCTTCATCTTTATAGAAGCATAATCCTGATCATACTCTTCTGTAATGATGCTCATGTCCACCATATATATGAGCATCTGTCCCTCTACCGTATTCTGTACTATATTCTGATATGACTCTTCTTCAGAGTCGGTCGGTGCTGGCATAGGTTGAGGTTCTGCCTCCGGAGAATGATAGTCTTCCTTGCCCTCATATCCGATGTGATCTGACTGCTTACCACAAGCTGCAAAAAGAATACATATTACGATTATTACGGCAACTATACCGGACAACTTTTTCATTTATTTTTCCCTCCGTTTTTGGTTTCATACATTATGACGCTATCATACTCGGAAAAGTTCCACTTTCCAGTTCCATTATCTCACAATATCGCTGTTCTCCGCTTTTTATTGCCAAAGTTTTTTCCATAGTATAAAATTGATTTTTGGAATTTTTAGAAGGGAGCAACCGTTTTGATTAGAGAAGATTTGAGAAATATCGCCATAATTGCGCATGTTGACCATGGAAAGACCACACTTGTCGATGAGATGCTGAAACAGGGAGGCATATTCCGCCAGAATCAGGTCGTGGAAGACAGAATCATGGACAGCAATGACATAGAGCGTGAAAGAGGGATAACCATACTTGCCAAGAATACCTCTGCCTATTATAAAGGCGTAAAGATCAACATAGTGGACACTCCCGGACATGCTGATTTCGGAGGAGAGGTGGAGCGCGTTCTCAAAATGGTGAACGGAGTCCTGCTCCTGGTAGATGCTTATGAAGGACCTATGCCTCAGACAAGATTCGTTCTCCAGAAAGCTCTGGAGTTGAATCATAAGATTATCATTGTAATCAACAAGGTCGACAGACCTGACGCCAGATCTCTTGAAGTCGTTGACGAGATCCTGGAGCTTCTCCTGGAGCTTGATGCAACAGATGAGCAGCTCGACAGTCCGATCATATATTGTTCCGGAAGAGCAGGAACTGCATCCACAGATCCTGATGAGCCCGGAAAAGATCTTGCTCCTCTTTTTGATGCCATCCTTGAGCATATAGATCCTCCCAAGACGGATCTCGATGCCCCTCTTCAGATTCTTGTTTCATCGATAGAATACAATGACTACGTAGGAAGACTTGCTATAGGAAGAATAGAAAACGGGATCATTTCTAAAAATATGGATGTTGTTCTTACGGATTATCATGATAAAGACTTGAATGAAAAAGCACGTATTAATACGATTTATCAGTTTTCGGGTCTTACAAGAGAACCGGTAGATAGTGCATCTGGCGGAGATATCGTATGCTTCTCAGGAATATCAGATGTCAACATAGGTAATACGGTATGTTCGCCTAACTTCCCAGAGCCGATACCTTTTGTCAAGATATCAGAACCAACAGTAGAGATGACATTCTCTGTTAACAACAGTCCCTTTGCTGGTAAGGAAGGAACCTACGTCACCTCCAGGCACTTAAGAGACAGACTTTTCAGTGAGCTTAAGAAAGACGTATCACTAAGAGTTGAGGAAACTGATTCCCCTGACTCCTTCAGAGTACTTGGAAGAGGAGAGATGCATCTTTCCATCCTTATAGAAACAATGAGACGTGAAGGATACGAGTTACAGGTAAGCGCTCCTAAAGTACTATACCGTACCGTTAACGGAGTTCTTGAAGAGCCAATGGAGAGACTTGTTTGTGATGTTCCCCAGGAGTGTTCTGGAAGTGTTATTCAGAAGCTAGGTTCCAGAAAGGGCGAAATGGTCGAAATGCATCAGATCGGTGACAGAGTTCGTCTCGAGTTTATCATTCCATCCAGAGGCCTTTTCGGTTATTCAAATGACTTCATGACCGACACTAAAGGCGAAGGAATCATGAGCACTATCTTCGAGGGATATGGACCTTTCAAAGGTACTATCATTAAGAGGAATCTTGGTTCTCTTATAGCACATGAGACTGGTGAAGCTGTTACATACGGTATCTTCAATGCTCAGGACAGAGGCACAATGTTCATAACTCCCGGTACAAGTGTATACGCAGGCATGATAGTCGGCTGTTCTCCAAAGATGGAAGATATAGTCGTTAACGTCTGCAAGAAAAAGCACGTAACGAACATGAGAGCTGCCGGAAGCGATGAGGCTCTTCGTCTCACTCCTCCTAGGATCTTTTCTTTGGAAGAATGTCTTGAGTTCATTGATGATGATGAACTCGTGGAAGTTACTCCTAAGAGTCTCCGTCTCAGAAAAAAGATACTTGATCACGCCTTAAGATTAAGAGAACAGTTTAAAAAAAGGAATCAGGATAATTCCTGACTGGATATGATTAAAAGTCCCGTTCACATCTTTGTAAACGGGACTTTCCTTTTGTTCAGATTCTTCATTAGAATACTATCTCATACTTATAATAATCGTATCCGTAATTTGATTCTCCCTGACCGCAGTTAATGAAGCCTGCTCTCTCATACATCTTCATGGCAGATGCATTCAGTGTGCATACATGGAAGTGCATTCCGTCAGCACCCATTTCCTTTGCCTTTTCCATAAGTAAGCATACGAAATATGTTCCTACTCCTCTACCCTGCCATTTAGGATCCACGCAGATCCTAGCAATTCCTATCGGCTTATCAAGACGGTTGCTCCAGTTTTCTGCTTCATTCTCGTATATACCAAGGAAACTGACGGCTATGATATTATTTCCATTTTTCAGAACATACATATCTCCGTTCATGATATCCTCCATGATCAGATCCCTGCTTGGATAATTGTCATCCCATGTTGTAAATGTAGTACGTATCACTTCCTGATAAAGATCAAATATCTGATCAATATCCTCTTTTATTGCCTTTACAAACACTAGTTCCATTTTCCATAATTTCCTAACTGTCTCTTTATTGTAACAATTTGTTTTTATAAATCCTAATGCACCTATATATGAAAAAGAAGGGCCCAATAACCGGTCCTTCTTTTTAAGGTAATCGTGGCGGAGAAAGAGGGATTTGAACCCTCGCTACGCTATCAACGTACTACTCCCTTAGCAGGGGAGCCCCTTCGGCCTCTTGGGTATTTCTCCATGGTCGAAATCTACCTATATTATAAAAATGGCGGAGAAGGTGGGATTCGAACCCACGGTACCTTTCGGTATCACTAGTTTTCAAGACTAGCTCCTTAAACCGCTCGGACACCTCTCCACTCCAAGTTAGCAAAAAGAATTATAACAGAGCGGAAAAAGTATGTCAAACACCTTTTCCCGCCCTGAAATTCTTCTGGAAACAACTATTAGTCCTCGTTTTCCTCTTCCTCAGAGAACTCTTCCTCATCTCTGTCAACAACTGCAGCACTTATGATCTTTTCATCATCCTTGAGCCTCATTACTTTGACACCTTGCGTGTTTCTTCCTGTAACAGAGATATCTGTAACACTGAATCGCTCCATGAGATTGTTATTATTTATGATCATTATATCCTTGTCCTGATCAACCGCAAGGATTCCTATCATCTTTCCTGTCTTTTCTGAAAGTCTCATGGCTCTGACTCCATAACCTGCTCTTCCCTGTTCAGTATATGTATCACTGTCTGACAGCTTTCCGAATCCGTTCTCCGTGAGAGTGAGTACATGAACGTTGTCAGATATGACAAGTGCTCCAACTACGAAATCCCCTTCTCTTAACTTGATACCAATGACCCCCATAGCAGTTCTTCCGAGAGTACTTACGGTATCCAAATCAAATTTGATCGACTGACCGTTGCTGGTTCCTATAAGGAGTCTATCTCCATTAGTGGATTTCAGGACATCTATCAGTTCATCATCTTCCCTAAGGGTGATAGCTCTGATTCCCGTCTGCCTTATCTTGGTAAAATCGGAAGGCCTTGATTTCTTGATGATTCCTTCTCTTGTCACCATAATAAGGTTATCATGGTCTTCATATCCTCTTACCGGCATTATGACAGATATCTTCTCTTCATCTTCAAGAGGTACGATATTAACTACAGGAATTCCTTTCGTATATCTCTCGAAAGCAGGAATCTGATATGCTTTCTTTACATATACACGGCCTTTGTTCGTAAAGAATAGAAGGCTGTCATGAGTTGAACAGGTAAGAATATTCTTAACTTCATCCTCATCCTTTGTCAGTAACCCGGTTATTCCCTTTCCTCCTCTTCTCTGTACCTTATAATGACTGCTGAGGGTCCTCTTGATATAACCATGTTGAGTTATAGTAACGACTATATTCTCCTCCTGGATCATACTTTCGATATCAGTGTCGTCTTCCGAATACTCAATGGAGGTCCTCCTGTCATCACCGTATTTGTTCTTGATCTCGGTAAGATCATCTTTAATAATGCTGTACACAAGAGCTTCATTACTGAGGACATCCTTAAAATAGGCTATCTGACTCATAAGGTTGTTATACTCATCAGTGAGCCTGTCTCTTTCAAGTCCTGTAAGTCTCTGTAGCCTCATATCGAGTATGGCTTGTGCCTGTACTTCACTAAGGTCAAAATTCTTCATGAGAGCGTTTCTGGCATCATTTCCATCCCTGGACGCCCTGATGGTAGCGATGACCTCATCAATAACATCAAGAGCTTTCAGGAGTCCTTCAACTATATGTGCCCTCTTTTCAGCCTTTTCAAGGTCAAAGCGGGTCCTTCTCTCTATTATCTCCTTCTGATATTTGACATATTCGGATATAGTATCCTTTATTGTGAGAATCTTTGGTTCAGTATCTACCAGAGCAAGCATTATGATACCAAAACTTGTCTGAAGCTGTGTATGCTTGAAGAGCAGATTCAGGACCACATTTGGATTCGTGCCTTTCTTCAGCTCAATCACTACTCTCATTCCATTAGAGTCAGACTCATCGTTTGCAGAAACGATACCATCTATCTTCTTATCCTTTGATAGTTCTCTGATGGTATGAACGAGAAGTTCCTTATTGACCTGGTAAGGAATCTCGGTGACAACAATGTTCTGATGATCCTTCTCATCTTCTATCTCATATTTAGCTCTGACAGTAATGATTCCCCTTCCGGTCTCATATGCCTTCTTAATCCCTGAAAAACCTATGATCTGTCCTCCCGTAGGAAAGTCAGGGCCTTTAATATACTCCATGATTCCATCTATCGAAATATCAGGATCATCGATATATGCTATGGACGCATCTATGACCTCTCTGAGGTTATGAGGAGGAATGTTCGTTGCCATTCCTACTGCGATTCCTCCTGATCCGTTGACTAGTAGATTTGGGAATCTTGAAGGAAGCGTTACCGGTTGTTGCAGAGAACCATCGAAGTTCGGATAAAAATCAACGGTATCCTTATCCATATCCCTTACCAGTTCCATGGAAATCTTACCGAGTCTGGCCTCCGTATACCTCATGGCCGCCGCTCCGTCTCCATCTACCGATCCAAAGTTTCCGTGCCCGTCCACAAGAAGATATCTAGTCGAGAAGTCCTGCGCCATCCTGACCATACTCTCATAAATAGCCGTATCACCATGAGGATGATATTTTCCTAGAACATCTCCTACTATACGAGCGCTCTTCTTATGCGGTTTATCCGGCGTTATCCCCTGTTCCGCCATGGAATAAATTATCCTTCTGTGAACCGGCTTAAGGCCATCTCTTACATCAGGAAGCGCTCTATTTATTATGACAGCCATTGCATATGAAATGAATGATTTTTTCATCTCTCCGCCGAGCTCGAGAGGTATGATCCTGGTCTTATTGTTTATTTCGTTCTGATCTAATTCTTTACTCATTTCTTTACCTCTTAACCTCAGATATCAAGACTGTCTTTATCTACCAGTTTTGCATTTTCTTCTATAAACTCTCTTCTCGGCCCGACATCCTCACCCATAAGCATTGTAAAGAGTTCATCTGCCTCCATTGCATTATCGAGAGTAATCTGCATAAGTGTCCTGCCGTTAGGATCCATTGTAGTCTCCTTAAGCTGGACGGCGTCCATCTCTCCAAGGCCTTTATATCTCTGAAGCTCATATCCTGTACCCGGATGAGTCTCAAGATACTTAACTCTCTCTTCCTCACTGTATGCATAGAATACTTCTTTGCCTCTTGATATCCTGTAGAGGGGTGGAAGAGCAGCATATACATGGCCATGATCGATTATAGGCCTGAGATATCTGTAGAAGAATGTAAGCAACAGTATCCTGATATGACTGCCGTCAACATCAGCATCTGTCATGATTATTATCTTGTCATATCTGAGCTTTGAAATATCGAATTCAGAACCATACCCTGTTCCGAATGCAGTTATCATGGCTCTTATTTCGGCATTATCAAGAGCTTTGTCTATCCTTGTTTTTTCAACATTAAGGATTTTTCCCCTCAGAGGCAGAATTGCCTGGGTCTTTCTGTTTCTTCCGCTCTTTGCACTGCCGCCTGCGCTGTCTCCCTCAACGATAAAGATCTCTCTTTCGCTTACATCTTTGCTTGTGCAGTCTGCAAGCTTGGAAGGCATAGAGAAGAGCTTAGAATTTTTCCTTGTGGATTCCTTTGCCTTTCTTGCTGCTTCTCTTGCAGTCCTTGCAAGAATGCATTTTTCAACTATCTTCTTGGCTTCTCTTGGATTCTCTATGAGATACTCACTTAAACACTTTGTTACAACGCTTTCAGTAAGAGACCTCATAATGGAGTTTCCGAGCTTGGTCTTAGTCTGTCCTTCAAACTGGGGTTCAACTATCTTTACGCTGATGACTACCACAAGCCCCTCTCTAACATCATCTCCGGAAAGGGATTCATCTTTTTCCTTCAAGAATTTATAGGACCTAGCATAATCATTTATGACCTTCGTGAGTGCAGACTTAAAGCCGGTCTCATGCGTTCCGCCTTCAACAGTATGTATGTTGTTCGCAAAAGAAAACGTCATATCATCATATCTGTCGTTATACTGCATGGCTACTTCGACGACGTTGGTATCTACCTGATCGTACATGTAGATTACTTTATCGAGAAGTACTTGCTTGTTTTTATTCAGATACTCTACGTATTCGATTATTCCGCCTTTATAACAATAAGATGCGGATTTTACAGGATCGGTCCTTTCATCTGTAATGGAAATATTGAGGCCTTTGTTTAAAAAAGCCATTTCTCTTAGTCTGACCCTTAAAGTCTCATAATCAAAATGAGTAGTCTCGAAGATCTCAGGATCGGGGAAAAACTCGATTATTGTTCCTGTTTTATCAGTAGTTCCTATCTCCTTGACATCTGAAAGTGGATTGCCTCTCTCATATTCCTGCTGATATATGATTCCGTTTCTGTGAACTGTAGCTATCATATGTCTTGAAAGAGCATTTACTACGGAAACACCTACTCCGTGAAGACCTCCTGAGACTTTATATCCTCCTCCGCCGAATTTACCCCCGGCATGGAGCATGGTTACGGCAACTTCAAGTGTTGATTTTCCAGTCTGTTCGTTAAGACCAGTTGGAATGCCTCTTCCGTCATCAGTTATTCTTGCACTTCCCTCCTTCGTAAGAACAAGGGATATATTTTCACAGAATCCCGCCATTGCTTCATCTATGGAGTTATCTATTATCTCATAGATCAGATGATGAAGACCTCTTACATCAGTGGAACCGATATACATTCCTGGTCTTCTTCTAACAGGATCAAGTCCTTCTAGGATCTGTATCTGACTTTCATCATATACGGATGCATTAATATCCGGCATTTCATTCTCCTTTTTTCCAAAATACTAAACTTTCTACATTATTATATATTATACATCAATATACCCCCAAATTAAACCTTCGTCTCCGCTTCGAAACATGTTTTCCCCTACCTTTTCTTATTTCGCTTTTTTCATACGAAAAAGCCTCTTTTGAGAGATCGACAATGATCTCAAAAAGAGGCTTTTCTATTATTTCATAGCATCAGACTCCGATAATCTGGCCTTCTTCTATTCTGTAATGTGATATATTCCCTGGAAACTCTTCTTTTTCTGTTGTAGTAATAAACACCTGATTTCCATCTATCATTTCTATTAGACTGTTCCTCCTGATGATATCAAGTTCTGAAAACACATCATCAAGTAAGAGAATAGGTTTTTCTCCGGTTTTCTCTTCAGCTATCTTGAGTATTGAGAGTTTTATTGCCAGTACACTGGTCCTCTGCTGACCTTGAGAAGCATATATCTTTGAATCCTTACCGTCTATCAGTATTTCAAGATCATCTCTGTGAGGTCCTATAAGACTTTGACCATAATCTCTTTCTCTTTCGATACCATTCATAAGTGCAGACATAAAAGTATTTTCACTTATCTCGCTTCTTTTGAGAAAATGATCATACCTGAGAGATATAATCTCTTTTGCAGAATTAAACTTGTTATAGAATACCGATACTTCATTTTCCATATCCGAAATGAATGAATCTCTCTCAAGCATTATTTTAGTTCCATATGATGCCAATTGCTCGTTATAAGTCTCAATCATCTTTTCATCGAGTTGGTTCATCTTGAGGACTCTGTTCTTCTCTTTCAAAACAGCCGTATAATTTTTCAAATTCATATAATATGATGGACTGATCTTACTGAGTTCTATGTTAATGAGACGCCGTCTCATTCCAGGAGACTCTTTTACTATCTTAAGGTCATCGGGAGAAAAGACTATTGTATTTATGTTTCCGAACAACTCAGACATTTTTTTTACAGGAAGACCATCAACCCGGATGCTTTTTTTGGAATCTCCTATTATCTTAATCTCTATTTTTCCAGAGAAGTTTTTCTTTGAATAATAGCCTCTTATTTCAGCATGATCCTTACCATCGCATATAAGCTTCTGATCTGATACGTTTCTGAATGATTTTCCATAGGAAAGATAGTTGATAGACTCTATGAGATTCGTCTTTCCAACTGCATTCTTTCCGGATATTATGTTTATTGATTCATTTATATTATCAAAAGTTAGTCCTAAAAAATTACGATAATTCTTTAGGACTAATTTATTTATGATCATTTTTATATTATCTTTCTGATGTATTGATAGGAACTACCAGATAAAGGAACCTGTCTCCTTCCACAGGTTTTATCACACATGAGTTCATTCTTCCGTTGAATTCTATAGAGACATTTTCATCATCTATTATCTTGAATACATCCAGCAGATATTTTGCGTTATATGAAATCACAAGGGAATCTCCGACCATTTTTACAGGAATCTTATCCTTTGCGGTACCATATCTTGAAACAGATCTCATTTCTATGCTTGAGTTTTCTATGCTCATATGAATAACATTAGAACTGTCTTCTCTTGCAAGTACCATCATGAGTTCAAGACTTTTTTCAATATTAGCAACATTTGCAATTACTCTTGTCTTATATGAATTTGGAATAAGCTGCCTGTAATCCATATAATTACCGTCGACCAACCTCGTAAACACGTCTATGTTGCTGTTCTTCATATAACATGAATTATCAGAGAAATAGAGTTCAATATCCTCCTCATCATCAAATATTCTGACGCACTCTTTCATCATCTTGGAAGGAACTATTGCCTTAACTTTAGTATCAGCTGGGATTTCAATTATGAATCTGGCCATCCTTACTCCGTCAATGGCTACTATGTTAAGTTCTCCGTTTCCATTCGACTCGAAAAGAAGACCTGTAAATATAGGTTTATCATCCCCCGTATATACAGAGAATGCTGTCTTATCTATAGCTTCCTTAATGACTTCCGGTTTAAGAGTTATCATATTCTTTTCATCTTTGAACTCAGGAAATACAGGAAACTGCTTGGCATCCATTTCGGAAAGATTTGCTGATGAGTCTGCTCCACTTATATTGATGTAATTTCCCTGTCTTTCAAAAATGATCTCTCCATCCGGCATCTTTGAAACAATCTCCAGCATCACTCTTGCAGGAATAGCTGTTTCTCCCTCTGCTTCTATAATGGAAGAAACCCTTGTCTTGATAGCTGTTGTCATATCAAAAGCATCCATTACTATTTCATTATTAGCTGCTTTTATATGGATACATTCAAGTATTGACTGCTGATACTTGCTGTATGCAAACCTGTTAACTATGTTGAGGCCTTTGATGAAATCAGCCTTGTTGCAAATAAACTTCATTTTTACATCCATCTTTCTTTATATTTATATTCTTTTTATTTTACTTATAGTAATGGTGTTGATAATGTTGATAACTATGTTCATAAGCATTGTTAAGGGAAAATCACAGCATAAACAGTGTTAATAACCCGTTGGTTTCCCATTAATCAATTGTTAATTGATCAGCATCATTGTTGATATTAAAAACCTGAAAGGATAAATTGTGGGATGCAAATCACAATAATGATGATATGACCCAGGAATAATCAACAAAATGCCATCATGTTTTCAACATATTCTCATCACCGATATTAACATATTATCATCATTCTCTGATTCTTTGTGTTATATCATTAACTGTATTCTTCAGATCCTGATCTTTTTCTATATCGCTTGCTATCTTATTGCAGCCATGTATAACTGTGGAATGGTTGGTTCTTCCAAGATATTCCCCAATCTTCTGGTTTGTAAGCCCGGTGAGTGATTTGAGAAGATACATTGCAATCTGTCTTGGATAAGCTATATTTCTGCTCTTTGTCTGGCTCTTCAGGTTCTCCTCAGTAATATCATAATAATCACATACCTTTGAAATAACGAGTTTAGGTGTGATGACCTTATTTGGAGAAGAAGTGAAAAAATTATCAAGAGCATATGTCGCTACATCGAGAGTGATTATCTTCAGGCTTGGATCTAGCTGAGCACTAGCTATGACTCTCTTGAGAGCGCCTTCCAAATCTCGAATGTTGGATTCATCCTTTGAAGCAATATAGGAATATACGTCATTGTCTATATCGAGAGTACAATGAGTCAACTCTTTTATATATGGAGCTTTCTTTTTCAGAATGGCAACCCTTGTCTCATAGTCCGGGAGCCCTATATCTGTGGTCAAACCCCATTTAAATCTGGAAATAAGACGTTCTTCAAGGCTTGGGATTTCTTCCGGAGGTTTATCCGATGAAAGAATTATCTGTTTGTTTTGTTCCCTTAAAGTATTGAACGTATGGAAAAGCTCCTGCTGTGTTTCTTTTGCCCGTGAAATAAAGTGGACATCGTCTATAAGAAGAACATCAACTTTTCGGAACTTGTTCCTGAATCCTTCAGAAGTATGTTTCTGAATGGAATCTATGAATTCATTGATGAATTCTTCCGTAGTTATGTAGATTATATTGGATCTTGGATTCTTCTCAAGTATTTTATTCCCTATTGCATGCATCAGGTGGGTCTTACCCAGTCCGCTTCCTCCGTATATGAACAGAGGATTATATGCTATACCGGGATTATTTGCAACGGCAAGAGAAGCTGCATGAGCCAAATTATTAGATTTACCGACAACAAAAGTGTCAAAAGTATAGTATGGATTAAGAGTGACATTTCCTCCAATCGGTCGGTTCGTTCCCTTATTTAGTTTATACTTTTCTATCTCATCTGGAG
>JAEEGI010003965.1_pt1 | contig 34922 bp, 29 predicted proteins | sample 8958751 | NCBI WGS metagenome assembly JAEEGI01 (sample SAMN16246545, study PRJNA631951) | gut metagenome | biome: gut microbiome; feature: rumen; material: KS-attached | host: Bos | place: Iran: Karaj | collected 2018-10
GACATGCATCGTCTCATCCGCGAAGGTGAAATATGCGAGCTTGTCGTAGTTGCGTCCGAAGACATTAATCTTCAGGTCCGGGTAGAGTTTGTCGAGCAGAACCGCGGTTATGAAACCGAGATTGCCGTCGCCCCAGATACCCACGCTGTTTCGCCTCGAATGCGCGGTTTTGTCAAAACGCGAGATGATGTGCATGGACACGGAGATGAGCTCGGTGAAGGCCGCGACGTCGGGATTGACGTCGTCTGAAATCTTCACGAGCCTGTCCGGTGCCATGAGCACTACATCCTGCAGGAAACCGTCAAAACCGCTTGAGCGGAACTTTGAGGAACGCAGGTAGTTCTCGGCGATGATATCATCATCCTCAGTCGGTGTGTTCGGTATACAGATAACGCGGTCGCCGGATTTGAAGGTGCCCGTCGTGTCGAAAACGACCTCGGCCATACACTCGTGAATGAGAGCCATGGGAAGCTTCTTCGCCAGCACCTCTTTTGAACGCGCGCCCTGGTAGTAGCGCTGGTCGGCACGGCAGATTGACAGGTGCGAGGGGCGTACGAGCACTCCGCCTTCACTTAAGTCAATCTCGCCGTAGGTGACCTCTATCAGGCGCGGCGCCGTGAGCTGATAGATGGAATTAATCATTTGTCAGATCTCCTCCGAGCATTGTGGCCGCGACCTTGAGGTCGAACGGATAGGTTATCTTCATATTTGAAACTTCGCCCTCGACGAGATAAACCTTCTCGCCCTTCATGGCAAAGATCTTGCACGCGTCTGTCAGAATCTCCTTCTCCTCATCTGTCAGGCTCTCATAGAGTTCCTTCAGTTTCTTCGCGTTGAAGCTCTGCGGAGTCTGGCCCTGGAAGAGAGTGGCTCTGTTGGGTATCTGGGAGATTACCTCGCCGTCCTTTGACTCGACAATTGTGTCAGTTGCGGGAACAACGGTGTCGGTTGCGCCGTACTTCTTCGCAGCCTCTATGTTCTCCTCGATTATCCTGTGTGTTACGAAAGGTCTGACGGCGTCATGTGTGACGATTATGGTGTCGTCATCAAGGCCGTAGTTCTTCTCTATGAATCTGATGGCGTTCATCAGCGTCTCGTTTCTCGTGGAGCCGCCCTCAATAACGGTTATGCGGTCCGTCTTTCCGAGAGACTTCTTTATCATGTTTTCCGTATGAGCAACCCAGGCCTTCGGAGTGAGGACGATTACATGCTCAAACTCCGGGCATACAAAAAACTTCTCTATTGTGTGGATGATGATAGGCTGCTTTCCGAGCATGAGATACTGCTTGGGTGTCTCGGAATTTCCCATGCGGGAGCCTATACCACCGGCTAAAACTACTGCGAATGTCATCAGATTGTCCTCCATTTCAGGTCATATTTAAGCATTGACTGAATGTGTATTATTTTCAGTTTCGTATTTCTCTTTGAGTCCCTGGCCCAGACGTGGTACACGATTGCGTCCGGGAAGAACAGTACCTTTCCGAGTTTTCCCATGGTCCGCGTTATGTCGCAGTCCTCAAAGTACATAAAGTATCTGTCGTCGAAGCCTCCGACCGAGCGGAACGCGTCACCGCGGAAGAACATGAAGCAGCCCGTGGCGTTTTTAATCTCAAAGGGCTTTGAATAGTCCGCGTTGAGCATCGCGTACCGCGAGAGAAGCCGGCCGGGCTCCTTTCCGCGCAGGCGGCTCGCCGCAAGGTACCAGATATGCGGCCTGCGCTTGCCCAGAATCTGGTCCCGGCCGTCCGGGAAGCAGATTCTCGGTGAAAGCTGTACAACCTCGGGGTGCTCCTCGGCGTAGCTTACCATCTTAGAAACTATGTCGTCCTCTATGACAACGTCCGGATTTACGACACAGTGATAATCCGCCTTCCAGTCATCGAATACCTTCAGCATCTTGTTGTGCGCCCTGCCGAAGCCGATATTCTCATCAGACTCGTGAAGGAAGAAGCGCGGATTGTCCGAGAACTTACTCTTCAGAAGCTCAACCGTGCCGTCCGTCGACCCGTTGTCAAAGACATAGAGACGGAAGTCGATATTACTGTCTTTGACTGAATCAAGTAACGTAGCTGCGGCCTTTTCAATATACTTAACATTGTTGTATGTGACTATGCTCGCGGATACTTTAATCATCGGATTACGTCCTTTATAATACTTACTCTCCACTTTATTTTCTGCATGAGCGATGTAGGGTTTCCGGTCAGGCTGTCCCCGCTTCTGCGGTACAGAAGGTAGGGAGTGTAAAGGAATTTTACTTTACCCTTTCGCTCCGCATTGAGTCCGATCCACTGATCGTGCATGGGAAGATTGTCCGGAAACGGCAGAACAGCGTCCTTCAGCGCAGAGCTGAATGCCATGCAGCAGCCCATGTAAGAGTTCTTTTTAATGTTTTTCAGGAAACCCGGCGCGCTGCCGTTGTGTTCAAAGAAGGATTCCTCAAGAACATTTAAATATTCATCGGTTATTTTCGCATCGTGGAGTACGAGCAGTGCGCCGTCCTCAATCTCACTGACGCAGGCGGCGACCTTGCCCGGCAGCCACACATCGTCCTGGTCGGAAAGGAAGATTATGTCGCCCGTCGTCTGCGAAATCGCATACTCGAAGTTTTTGATGACTCCCTTTCCCGGCCCCTCGACATAGCGGATGCGCGGGTCGCCGATGCGGTCGACGACCGCCTTCGTGCCTCCCGACGGGTTGTCATCGGACACGATGACCTCGTCGTCGGCGCGAAGCTGCGTCAGAATTGAGCGAAGCTGCTCCTCTATGTACTTTTCTCCGTTGTACGCCGCAAGGGCAACCGAGACTTTCAAAGCACTGCTCCTTATAATGAAAAATACTCAAATATTATACTACAATGCCGCCCTTTTTACAAATAAACGGAGAAAAAGCAAAAAAAGTGTTGACATTTGCAAATCACTGTGGTACTTTAAAGCAGTGAAGTGCACACTTTAAAGCGCTAAATTACCCAAGAAAAGGACGATTTATTATGAAACTCATGTCTGCTATCCTGCTCATATGCTTCTTCTCGCTTATGATAGGTGTAGGCCTCTATACGAGGAAGCGTGCGACAGACGTAAACGGATTCGTGCTCGGCAGCAGAAACGTAGGCCCCTGGCTTACCGCTTTCGCTTTCGGTACATCTTACTTCTCTGCCGTAATATTTGTAGGTTACGCAGGTCAGTTCGGTTGGAACTTCGGTCTCTCAAGTACATGGGCAGGTCTCGGAAATGCCTTCATCGGCTCCCTCCTCGCCTGGAACATTCTCGGAAGACGCACAAGGGTCATGACTCAGCACTACGACGCAAAGACCATGCCCGACTTCTTCGGCAAGAGATTTGACTCAAATGCTTTGAAAATTGCTGCTGCAATTATAGTATTTATATTCCTTATTCCGTACACTGCATCTCTCTACAACGGCCTCTCAAGCCTCTTCGGACTCGTATTTGACATTCCCTACTGGGCAGTCATCCTCGTAATGGCTGTACTCACCGGCGTATATGTCATCTTCGGCGGCTACATGGCCACGGCAATCAACGACTTCATTCAGGGCATTATCATGCTCTTCGGTATTACAGCCGTCATCCTTGCCGTACTCAAGGCAAACGGCGGCCTTGTCGAGGCGACAAAGGCCCTTTCACAGATCTCCGGCGATGCCGGCTGGGAAGGCGCATACTCGTCATTCCTCGGCCCCGATCCTTTGGCACTCCTCTTTGTCGTGCTCCTTACATCGCTCGGCACATGGGGCCTTCCCCAGATGGTCGGCAAGTTCTATGCCATCAAGAGTGAGAACGACATCCACAAGGGCACAATCATCTCAACATTCTTCGCAATCGTCGTTGCGGGCGGATGTTACTTCCTCGGCGGTTTCGGCCGTCTCTACAAGGATGCCGGCGTGGTCTTCAACCCCGCCACAGGCAAGCCGCTCTTTGACACGATTGTCCCGGCAATGCTCTCGACACTTCCCAGCGTTATAATCGCAGTCGTAATAGTACTCGTACTCTCGGCTTCCATGTCGACCCTCTCCTCTCTCGTACTTACATCCAGCTCGACTTTCACACTCGATGTAATCAAGCCTCTTTCCAAGAAAGAGATGACAGAGAAGAAACAAGTGTTTATAATGAGATTGTTCATAGTATTCTTCATTGCGATCTCGGCGATTATCGCAGTCATCAAGGACGCACACCCTTCAGTCACGTTCATAGCTCAGATGATGGGTGTTTCATGGGGCGCTCTCGCAGGCTCATTCCTGGCTCCCTTCTTATTCTCACTCTACTCAAAGAGTGTCACGAAGACAGCCACTGCGGTCTGCTTCGTATGGGGCTGCGCCATAGCAATCCTCCAGATGATTGTCTCCCTCGGCGGTGTTGATGTCACAGCCTGGGGCACGGTTCTCGGATACATCTTCAGGTCATCCATCAACTCCGGTGTTGTCGCAATGATAGGCGGTCTCATCATCGTGCCGATAGTCAGCACGTTTACGAAGAAGCCGTCACAGAGCATCATCGACGATGCATTCTCAGCCTATGAACGTACAATCACGGTCAAGGCCAAGGACAGCCTCGGTTTTGAGGAGACAAAAAAGGTGGTTAAATGAGAATACTGGTTTTAAACGGACCGAATATCAATATGCTCGGCATTAGGGAGCCCGCCATCTACGGCGACGAGACCTATGACGACCTCTGCAAAAAAATAGAGCAATACTGCGCCGAAAAAAAGATTCAGGTTGAAATATACCAGTCCAATCACGAGGGCGATTTAGTCGATAAAATCCAGGCCGCGCACGGCAAGGCCGACGGAATCGTCATAAACGCGGCGGCGTACACCCACACGAGTATCGCGATACTCGACGCGCTTCGTGCAGTGAATATTCCGGCCGTCGAAGTCCATATCTCAAACACAGACGAACGCGAGGAGTTTCGCAGACAGTCCTACCTGTCCGCCGCCTGCTTCGATGAAGTCATTGGCGAAGGCACCACGGGATATCTGAAAGCGATAGACAAAATCATCGCGGAAGTCAGTAAATAATGATAAAAAAAGAAGCCCGGAAGGGCTTCTTTTTATTTTGTGAATTTCCACTTTACCTGTTCAAGTGAGCTTGAGAGATGAGCGTCGAATTCCCTGTCGTCAATTGCGGCTTTCAGAATTTCGTACTCCTTTTCCCTGTCGGCGTTATCAGTGCCGAGGCCAATCATACCGCCTATGTACCAGGCCTTCTTTATCATCTTCGCATGGTCTGCGAGCACCTGTTTTAAAAATGCCTGATCATATTTCTTATCACCGACAAAGGCCGCGACGGCGGCTATGGTCGGCACCCAGACGGTGTCCGAACTTGCCAGCATATCAACGCACTGCTCATCCATAAAATAGCCGTGTTCTATTGAGTCTGCTCCGGCAGAGAGGGCCATCTTTATGTTCTCTGCCCCGTTGACATGTGCCATGACGGAGAAGCCCTTGCCGTGGGCGTAGCCCGTCATCAGGGAGACCTCCTCCTGTGTCAGGAACGGCTCAAAGTCGTTGCTGCCTCCGCAGAAGTCAACCACGCCTGAGAGGATGAGCTTTATGAAATCAGCGCCCTCGCGCTCGGCCTCATCCACCAGGGACTTGTACTCATCAAAGTCCTTAAAACCCTTTCCGAGGAATGAGCCGTATTGGCCTTCCCTGTAAATTGCAAATACTGGAGTTCTGTAGTCTATTCCGAGTTCCTCTGCTATAGGCTTTGCACGGAGGGAAACTCCGCGGCTGTCGCCGCCGTCACGCAAAAACGTGACGCCCGCGTCTTTGTACGCGGTGAGTTTCGCCCTTATCTGCTCATCAGAAAGTTCCTTTTCGGGGAGAGCAATATGAACATGTAAGTCTGCTGAATAATTCATTTCTTTCCCCTTAAGAGTTGTAACCGTCGGGATTCTTTGACTGCCAGTTCCAGGATGACGCACACATATCGTCAAGGCCGAGCTCTGCTGTCCAGCCGAGCTCATTCTTCGCCTTGTCGGCGTTACAGTAGCAGGTCGCTATGTCGCCGGGGCGGCGGAATTTAATCTCATACGGCAGCGTCTTGCCGCAGGCCTTCTCATAGGCGTGCAGGACGTCGAGGACGCTGTAGCCGTTGCCCGTGCCGAGGTTGTAGATGCTTACACCCGAGCCGGGCTCAATCTTTTTAAGCGCTTTCACATGGCCGCGGGCAAGGTCCACGACGTGAATATAGTCGCGCACGCCCGTGCCGTCCGGCGTATCGTAGTCATTTCCGAATACACCGAGTGCCTCCCTCTTGCCTATCGCGACCTGCGCGATATAAGGCACGAGGTTGTTCGGAATGCCCTTCGGGTCCTCGCCGATAAGGCCGCTCTCGTGCGCGCCTATCGGGTTGAAATATCTTAAAATGACGACATTCCACTCCGGATCCGAAGTGTGAAGGTCAGTCAGGATCTGCTCTATCATCGACTTTGTCCAGCCGTAGGGATTTGTGGGGCTGCCCTTCGGACAGTCCTCTGTTATGGGAATAAAAGCGGGGTCGCCGTAAACCGTGGCGGAGGAGGAGAATATTATGTTCTTTACGCCGTGAGCGCGCATTACATTGCAGAGGTTAAGTGTACCGGTAATATTGTTCTGATAGTATTCCAGAGGCTTTTCAACCGACTCGCCCACTGCCTTTAAGCCTGCAAAGTGGATGACCGCATCTATCTTCTCGGAGGAGAATACCTTCTCAAGGGCGTCGACATCGAGTATGTCCGCCTTGTAAAACTTCACCTTTTTGCCCGTGATCTTTTCAACTCTCTCAAGTGCGACTTCGGAGGAGTTTGAGAGGTTATCCAGGACTACTACATCGTAGCCCTCATTCAGGAGTTCAACGCATGTATGGCTGCCGATGTATCCGGCACCGCCCGTACAGAGTATGGTCATATGAGACCTCCGTTTCTTATAGTGAAAAACCGACCTGAAGGCCAGGTCGGTTTTTTCCCGATAATATTTAAGCTTTCTTTTCCTTGATCTTGCCTACAATGAAGATGATGAGACAAGCGCCTACGAGGGCGATAAGAATTGCCGGAATGAAGCTGCCGGGAGCAGCAAAGCCCTTACCTGTAACCTTGCCTACAATTAAAAGGAAGATTGAGCCGAGAGCGGAGCCGCCGAGACCGTAGAGAAGGTTCTGCCAGAGAGGCATATCAACTTTCATGATCTTCTCTGCAAGCCAGCCTGCAATGATACCGCCTAAAATTGTGAATATAAAACCGAATCCTGGAAACATAAAATTGTCCTCCTTTATTAAGATAGGTTCATTATACCACAAAATTACATATCGTCAAAAGCATCTTTCATTTTTTCGAATATTGTACGTTTTTTATTGGCTGATTCAGAGTAACCCGTGGCATCGTTTTTCGGCTTGTCGATGTATTCGGCATCGAACTGAGCGAGAAGCTCTTTCTGATGCTCCGTAACCTTCTTCGGTACATCGACTATTACGGTGACATACTGGTCGCCGCGGATGTTCGGGTTATTGACATTTACTATGCCGCGCTCACGGAGTCTGAAGCGTGTTCCTGACTGCGTGCCGGCCGGCATGTTGTACTTGACCTTACCGTCAAGTGTAGGTACGTAGATTTCGGCACCCAGGACCGCCATCGAATAGGTGATGCGTACATTGCAGAAAACATCGTAGCCGTCACGCTCGAAGATGGGATGAGGCTTGATGTTCGGAATGACGTAGAGGTCACCCTGGGGTCCTCCGTTCGCACCGTAGTTACCCTGGCCGCGGATGGTGAAGGCATTGCCCACGTCGATACCGGCGGGTACCTTGACCTCCATGGTAGCGGTGCGGCGTATCATGCCGACACCCTTACAGCGCGGGCAGGGATCCTTGACGATCTTGCCCTTGCCGTCGCACTTCGGGCAGGGTTTCGTGGACTGGAATACGCCGAAAGGCGTACGCGACTGCGTTGTGACCTGACCGGAGCCGTGGCACTCGGGGCAGGTCTCCGTACCCGTGCCCTCCTTGCAGCCTGAACCGTGACACACGTCACAGGGTTCAATGCGCAGGAAGTCTATGGTCTTTTTGCAGCCTTTCGCAGCCTCCTCGAAAGTGAGGTTTACGCGGGCTTCGATATTGGAGCCGCGGCGAGGCGCATTGGGATTGGCGGAGCGTCCGCCAAAGCCGCCGAAGCCGCTGCCGAAACCGCCGAAGCCGCCGCCGAAGATACTCGAGAAGATATCGCCGAGATCACCGAAGTCGGCATATCCGCCGCCTCCGGCACCGCCGCCGAAGCCGTTCGGGTCAACGCCGGCATGGCCGAAGCGGTCGTAACGGGATTTCTTGTCGGGATCCGACAGAATCTCGTACGCTTCGTTTACCTCTTTGAAATGCTTCTCGGCTTCGGCATCACCCGGATTGAGGTCCGGGTGATACTGCTTGGCCTTTTTTCTGTATGCTTTTTTTATCTCGTCCTCGGACGCGGATTTATCCACGCCCAGGACCTCATAAAAATCTCTCTTATCAGCCATCTGAATTTAATTCCTTTTAGTCAACGTCTGTGAATTTAACGTCCTCGGCACCGCCGTCAGGTGCTGCACCGCCGGTAAACTGGCTCGGATCGAATCCTGCCGCCTGCGGGTCGCCCTGAGGAGCATTTGCCTTGTAGAGTTTCTCCGAGACATCGTAGAACTTCTTCTGGAGCTCTTCCTGACGGCTCTTGATGAGGTTCATATCCTCACCCTTCAAAGCTTCCTTCAGGTTATCGATGAGCTTCTCAAGTTCCTCTTTGTCGGATGCCTCGAATTTGTCGGCCTCGTCAACGAGGATCTTCTCGCACTGGAATACCATCTGGTCAGCTGCGTTTCTGGTGTCGACATCCTCACGGCGCTGCTTGTCCTCTGCGGCAAACTTCTCTGCCTCCTGGACTGCCTTCTCGATGTCCTCCTTGGACATGTTGGAAGAAGCCGTGATGGAGATTGACTGCTCCTTGCCTGTACCGAGATCCTTAGCGGATACATGTACGATACCGTTGGCGTCTATATCGAATGTTACTTCAATCTGAGGTGTTCCGCGGCGTGCCGGAAGAATACCGTCAAGATGGAAGAGGCCTATCTGCTTGTTGTCCTTTGCGAACTCACGCTCACCCTGAAGAACGTTTACTTCAACGGATGTCTGATTGTCGGCAGCCGTGGAGAAGATCTGGCTCTTCTTTGTCGGGATTGTAGTGTTACGCTCGATGATCTTTGTGGAGATACCGCCGAGTGTCTCAATACCGAGGGACAGCGGAGTTACATCGAGGAGAAGGAGACCCTTTACATCGCCGCCGAGTACACCGCCCTGAAGGGCTGCGCCCATGGCTACGCACTCATCCGGGTTGATGCCCTTGAAGGGTTCCTTGCCGATGAATTTCTGAACTGCTTCCTGTACAGCCGGGATTCTTGAAGAACCGCCGACCATGAGGACCTTGTCTATCTCTGAGGTCTTGAGACCTGAGTCGGACATAGCCTGACGTACGGGACCCATTGTGCTCTCAACGAGGTCTGCGGTGAGTTCGTTGAACTTAGCGCGTGTAAGGGTCATCTCAAGGTGCTTGGGACCGTTTGCATCAGCAGTGATGAACGGAAGTGAGATGTTCGATGTAGTTACGCCCGAAAGCTCAATCTTGGCCTTTTCAGCAGCTTCCTTGAGACGCTGCATTGCCATCTTGTCGCCCTTGAGGTCGATGCCTTCGGCCTTCTTAAACTCCTCAGCCATCCAGTCGATTATTCTCTGGTCGAAGTCGTCACCGCCCAGACGGTTGTTACCGGCTGTCGCGAGAACTTCCTGAACACCGTCGCCCATCTCGATGATGGATACATCGAATGTACCGCCGCCGAGGTCGTAGACCATGATTTTCTGGTCCTCGCCCTTGTCTATGCCGTAAGCAAGCGCTGCGGCTGTGGGCTCGTTTATGATTCTCTTGACCTCAAGGCCCGCAATCTTACCTGCGTCCTTTGTGGCCTGACGCTGTGCGTCCGTGAAATATGCGGGAACAGTGATAACAGCCTCTGTTACCTTATCGCCGAGATAAGCTTCTGCATCAGCCTTAAGCTTCTGAAGAATCATCGCGGAAATCTCCTGCGGGGTGTACTTCTTGCCGTCAATATTTACTTTGTAGTCAGAACCCATCTGACGTTTGATTGATGACACTGTTCTGTCGGGATTTGTGATAGCCTGGCGTTTTGCCACCTGGCCTACCATACGCTCGCCGTCCTTGCCGAATGCTACAACCGAAGGGGTTGTTCTTGCGCCTTCAGCGTTGGCGATAACAACTGCTTCACCGCCCTCAATGACGGATACGCATGAATTTGTTGTACCAAGGTCAATACCTACTATTTTAGCCATAACTTTTTACCTCCATATGTCAGTTTGCAACCTTAACCATTGCAGGTCGCAGTATTTTTTCATTAATTTTATAACCCTTCTGGAAAACCTCCGCGACGGTGTTTGCCTCGAGGGACTCATCATCCACATGCATTACTGCATTATGGATGTTGGGGTCAAACTGATCTCCCGGTTCACCGAAGGTCTCAACTCCGTAGTTCTTGAACACATCCGTAAGCTGAGTGTGTGTCATCTCGACACCCTTCCTGAAGTCTTCCAGGCTTGACTCCTCTGTGGAGAGTGCCCGGTCGAAATTATCAAGTACCGGAAGCAGGTCCGCAAAGACCGTGGCCTTCGCGTTTGTGAAGGATTCCTCCTTCTCTTTTATTGTGCGCTTCCTGAAGTTGTCGTACTCGGCTGCAAGCCTCATGTACGCCTCCTTCTGAGCGGCGAGTTCGGCGACAAACTTTTCTTCAGCAGTCTGTTCTGCCGTTTTCTCTTCGGCTGTCTCTTCAGCCGGCTGTTCTTCAACTTTTTCCTTCGGAGCCTTTTCCTCCTCCGGAGTGTTGGTATCAACTGTCTTCTTCGCCACTTGAGCTTTCCTCCTCATATACGTCTGACAGGAATTTGCTGATAATGTCAGTTAAATATTTTATGCTCGGAACGAGCTTGGAATAATTCATTCTTGTCGGGCCGATTATTCCTATTGCGCCCGTGGCATTATCGCCTATCTTGTACTTCGAGATGATCATGCTCGAGTTTTCAAGTTCTTTGTATCTGTTCTCGGAACCTATGCGGATTTCAATATCCGAGTCGCTGTCGCCCGTGGCTGAGACCAGCATGCCGAGCGGTTCCTCCCTGTGGAGGAAGTCGAGGAGCTGTCCCGCGTTGTCGTTGTACTCCTTGTAACCGAGGAGATTCGACTGACCGGAGAGATTTATCTCCGAGACGGAAGCGGCCTCCACGAGGTCGGATATGGTCACGAGGAGCGGCGACATGGAGAGTGCCTTTGCGCCGAGGCTCGCAACGAGGGTCTGGATCATGACCGTGTTGACATCCGAGAGCGGTGTTCCGAAAAAGTTCTTGCGGACGATGTCTGAAAACGCGTCCTGAAGGTCAGCGGTTATCGGGACATCCGTCCTGCAGGCCTTGCTCTTTAAAATACCGGTCGAGGTAAGCAGAACAATCATTGCCATCTTCGGACTTACGGGCACCATTTCAATGTTCTTTATGAAAGCGTGCTCATCAGAAGGTGTCGTGGAGATTGCCGCGAAGTTCGTGAAGTCCACGAGGGCCTCGCCCGCCGCCTGAAGCAGCTGCTCCGGGTCGCCCGACCTGTAGTCAAGTCCGGACTCTATGCGTCTGCGCTCATTCTCCTCAAGTTCCGCGGGCTTCATGAGGTTGTCGACATAATAGCGATAACCCGCCTGTGTGGGAACTCGTCCTGCCGAGGTATGGGGCTGGGTTATAAAGCCCTGTGCCGTAAGCTCGGCCATCTCGTTGCGGATGGTGGCAGATGACACATCAAGACCGGCTATACTCTGCAAGGCCTTGGAACCTACGGGTTCCCCGGTCTCTATGTACTGTTCAACAATAGCCGCCAGAATCTTTTGGCGTCTCTGTGGGAGCATCCGTTACCACCCCGAGTGATAAATTTTAGCACTCATTAGTGCCGAGTGCTAATTTCATATATAATGTACCACCCGAAATGCCCAATGTCAACACATTTTTTAAAAAATTTAGCACTCCTTTCCGGAGTGCTGATTTTACTGGCTTCTTCTGGAAAAAACAAGTTCTTCCCCGGCGATTGTAATAAGGTCGGCGGAGCTGAGCTCATAGGTTCTGCCCGGCTCGACGGGCTGGCCGTTGAGGAGCGTCCCGCTCCGTGAATTCAGGTCGGCCAGATAGTATTTTCCCCGGGCAAGAGTGATACTCGCGTGCTCCGCCTCCATCTCCCCGTCGCCGGGGAAGGCAATACTGCAGCGACTCTCGTCGCTGCCTATTATGTCCGGTCCGAACATGAGCGGATACTCCGCTCCCGTACTTCGGACCGCAATGACGAATATACCTTCCGGCAAAACGGCCTCTCTCTCGAAATCAAAGATATCGTCTCCCTTTCCGGAGAACAGACTCTCCTTCAGCTTTTTGAAAGTCTGCCCCTTCTCCCTGCTCTTCTTCTCCGGCTTTTCCTTCTTCTCTTTTTTCTCCTTCTTCGTTTTCTCTTTCTTTACCTTGGGCTTTTGTATTTCCTCCTCGCCTTCAGGTCTCGCCCTTCCCGCCATTTCTTTTATTACATTTACAATACAGCTCTCAAACTCAAACAGGCTGTGAGATTCAAAATGCGAGTGGCTGGTCGGTACGACCGGCAGCACAAGCGCTCCCACCTCGGGATTTATAAAAGCGAAGGCGAAGTTGAGTATGACCTCGCCGCGCGGGATCATAAAGCTGTCCGTCCTGCCTATTATTCTCTCATACTGTTTTGTAAAGAACCCCGCATTGAGCAGGTTGTAATCCTCTTCAAACATTTCCAGATATTCCCTGAGCGGGACCAGGTTTGAAATTGGTATTAATATATTATTATTTTCCATACCTGTTGGTATTACCCCTTCGATTTCGTTCTCCCTGAGCATCGACCGGGTGAATTCATCAATCTTTTCAAAAGGTTCGGGCTCATATACGAGCATATTGATATTTGACAATTCCCTGCTGAACATATAAAACCTCCGTTACTTCATTTCTTCTTTCAGTTCCTTTATACCGCGCGCGGCATATTTGCGCACGGTATCCGCCGACTTGCCCAGTCTGTCTCCCACCTCCGCATAGGGCTGTGCATATCCGTAGTGACAGATCGCGGCGACGGCATGGTGAAGCGGGATGGACCTGAGGGCCTCGTCGAGCTCTTTCCCCAGCTCCTCGCGCAGGAACCGGGCCTCTACCGAGTCCGGTTCTTCCTCCTCATTTATCGCGGACTTCTCCTCAGCGCGGACCGCCCGCGCCAGCTCCCGCTTCATCTTCGCCGCAACAATTGCATTGGTACGGAAGAGAAAGGCCGTGAGTCTTCCCTCATCGTCAAAACTGACGCCCCGGAGCATCTTCTCATAGAGGCAGAGAAAAGTCTCCTGGACACAGTCCTCCGCCAGGTGTTCGTCTTCGAGCCGGTTCTTTGCGTCGAAGAAGAGCGCCCGCCTGTATTTCCTGAAAATCTCCTCCAAGGGCATCACCTCTTTTACAAGGGTTTCCCACTATCTTAAAACAATTTTTTCCGAAAATCTCGATTTAGGTATGAATGGTCGATTTTCGCGTATGAGCGGTATGCTATCTCATTTTGATGTGTCATATATTTGCATTATTGCGGGCTTATTCTTATGCTTTAAATATCCTTTCCGGGAGGGGGAACGTGTAAATCACATCAAAAAGGAGAAGTGATATGTTAAGAGTATGTATATTCTCTGAGAACAGGAAGATGGAAGCGGGGCTTCGGAAAATCGTTCAGAGCTATATCTACGAGAACCTGATTTCCGTGGATATAAAAGTTTTCAGGGACATAAAAATGCTTTTGAAAAGTGATATCTCTGATGCTATACTGTTTATCAATGACAGTGAAGAAAGAAGTGCCGTGAAGACGGCGCAGATTCTGCGCGAACACGACCACAGCGAAAAAATTGTCATAATCACAGACAGCATTGACCACGTCTATGATGCGTTCAAGGTGGACGCCTTCCGCGTCATACGCATGCCTGTCGCAAAGGCAGACATTTTCGAAGCCATAAACAGCTTCTGGAAAATGAAGTTTTCGAAGAAGGTCATCCTCGTCAAGAACGGCGCCCAGCGCATAACCCTTTCTGCGAGTGACATTATCTACGTAATGTCGATGAACAGAGATACGGTAATCGTCACGAAGACGGAGAATATCAACACCACCGTTTCCCTGTTCCAGGTGGCGGCACAGCTGCCCGAAGAGACTTTCTTCACCTGTCACAGATCGTACATCATAAACCTCATGAACATCCGCACCGTAACCACGGGGATAACTTCGGTGCGCATGTCGAACGGCGACGAGATTCCGATAAGCAGACGCCGCAAGACCGAGTTTATGAATGCGCGTGAGGCATATATCGACAGAAACATCTACATCATCAATTAAACCGAGGTTTCGTTATGAATTATGAGGATGCAATCAATTACATAGAAGGCCGTGCCGTCTTCGGATCACGGCCCGGTTTCGAGCGCATAAATGCCCTGCTCGACGCACTCGGCCATCCTGAGAAAGGACAGAAATACGTGCACGTAGCCGGCACAAACGGCAAAGGTTCAGTCTGTACGGCGACGGCAAACATACTCACGGCAGCGGGATACAGGACAGGCCTTTTCACCTCTCCATTTGTATCTGACTTCCGTGAGAGAATACAAATCGATGGCGAATACATCGAAAAAGACGCGCTCTGCCGACTCACGGAACGCGTCAAAGCGATAGTCGACGAGCTCGACGCAGACGGCAACTCGCCCACCGAGTTTGAGGTCATAACCGCAATTGCCTTTCTCTACTATCTCGAGAAGCAGTGCGATACAGTGGTCCTCGAAGTCGGCCTCGGAGGCCTGCTCGACTCAACAAACGTAATTGATACTCCTCTTGTCTCGGCAATTGTTTCCCTGTCATTCGACCATATGGGAGTTTTAGGCAACAGCATCGAGGAGATTGCCGCGCAGAAGGCCGGCATCATAAAGGAAGGCGGAATCACCGTCTCTGCCCCTCATCAGCCGGAAGCGGCCCTGAAAGTCCTTGAAAAGACCGCAGAGGAGAAACACAATGAATTCATTGTCGCGAATCCCGAAGAAATAGAAGTTCTCTCCGAAGACATATTCGGAAAGGCTATTTCATACAGAGGCCTCAATATGACCCTGCCCCTTGTAGGCCCTCATCAGACCGACAATCTCTCGGTCACATTCGCAATTGTCGACGTCCTGAGAAGAAAGGGCTTTGAGATTCCGGACGAGGCCGTCTGCGCGGGTGTCGGAAAGACGACCCTTCCCGCCCGCACCGAAGTCCTCTCAAAAGACCCGCTCATCATCCTGGATGGCGGCCACAATGCCGACGGAGCAAGGGCATTGCAAAAAGTCCTCGAAAACTTTGTCCGTGAGGACAAGACTCTCGTCATCGGAGTCATGGCCGACAAGGAAGTCGATGAGGTTCTGGCACAGCTGGCACCCCTCGCAAAGCGCGTAGTTACGACAACTCCGTCCAACGGCAGAGCCATGGCGGCAGAGGATTTACAGGAGAGAGCGAAGGCATTTTGTGCCGAAACAGCCTCCGAACCGGATCCCTGTAAAGCATTTGACCTTGCCAGGAGCCTCTTAAAACCCGGCGAAGCCCTTATAGTATGCGGTTCTCTGTACCTCGCAGGTGATGTAAGAGAGCATATTATAGACTCATGCGGTTGACATAAATCCCATACGGGTTTATAATCTTCACATCTTCAGGGCGGGGTGCGATTCCCCACCGGCGGTTACAGTCCGCGCGCCTTATGGCATGAACCGGTGAAATTCCGGTACCGACGGTTAAAGTCCGGATGAAAGAAGATTGTCAATGACAACCCGGCGCCCTGCATTTGCAGGGCGCTTATTTATTCCCGGAAGAAATAAAAAAACGAAAGAAGCAAAGAAAATGAAAAACACAAGAAAAATCGTTTCAATCGGTGTAATGGCGGCTGTGGCTATGGTCCTCCAGTTTGTCGAGTTCTCCATCCCCATCATCCCCTCATTCATCAAACTCGATTTCTCGGACATCCCCGAGCTCATCATCGCCTTCGCATACGGCCCGCTCTCAGGCTGTATCGTAGCTCTTCTCAAAAACCTCATCCATATGCCTCTCTCGAGTTCGGCATTCATAGGTGAGCTTTCAAACTTCCTGCTCGCATGCTGCTTCGTAGTACCCGCAGGTCTCATCTACAAGAAGAACAAGACCAAGAAGGGCGCGCTCATAGGTTCCCTCACAGGCGCCGTAGTTATGGGCATCTGCAGCTTCCCGCTCAACTACTTCCTCATCTATCCGCTGTACATGAACGTACTCGGTTTCCCGTATGAGGCGATAGTCGGCATGTATCAGGCAATCCTTCCGGCGGCTGACACTCTCGTAAAAGATCTCTTGATCTTCAACGTACCGTTTACCATCGTAAAAGGTCTCATCTGCGCTGCAGTGACATTCCTCATTTACAAGCGCCTCTCACCCATTCTCAAAAAAAGTTGACAACAGACCGATTAGGTTATAGAATTATTACGAATTGAATATTACTTATCAAGAGTGACGTAAGGGACAGGCCCATTGACGTCCGGCAACCTGGGGAAACTTAAGGTGCCAAATCCTGCGGTGCAAGCCGAAAGATAAGGTTTTTGAAGCCCTTCGGTGCGCCGAAGGGCTCTTGTTTTGGAGGGCATTATGAATCATTTCTTTACATCTGAATCAGTCACAAAAGGTCACCCCGACAAAGTCTGTGACCAGATAAGTGACGCCATCCTCGACGCAATGCTCAGAGAGGATAAAAACGCACGTGTCGCATGCGAGACAACAGCCTGTGCAAACAAGGTCATGATCATGGGTGAGATTACGACCACTGCCAAGGCTGACCTTGAGAAAATCGCAAGAGAGACCATACTCGGCATCGGATACACTAAGGACGAGTATGACTTCAACGGCGCAAACTGCGACATAGAAATCAATATCAACAAGCAGTCACCTGACATCGCCATGGGCGTTGATGCCTCCCTCGAAATAAAGGAAGGCGATGAAGACACCTACAACTTAAACGGTGCCGGCGACCAGGGCATCATGTTCGGCTATGCCTGTGACGAGACACCCGAGCTCATGCCCCTGCCCATCTCTCTCGCACACAAGCTCGCAAAGCGCCTTCAGGACGTACGTGAGGACGGTACACTGCCCTACCTCCGTCCGGATGGCAAGACACAGGTTACAATCGAGTATGACGAGAACAACAACCCCGTACGTGTTGAGGCCATAGTCATCTCCTCTCAGCACGATGACAACATCCCCATTGAAAAGATAAGAAAAGACCTCATAGACGAGGTCATCAAAAAGGTCATCCCGGACAAGTTCCTCGATGACAAGATAAAGCTCTACATCAACCCTACAGGCCGTTTCGTAATCGGCGGCCCCGCCGGAGACTCCGGCCTCACGGGCCGCAAGATAATCGTCGACACCTACGGCGGCTACGCCCGTCACGGCGGCGGCTGTTTCTCCGGCAAGGATCCGACGAAGGTCGACCGCAGCGCGACATACGCCGCCCGCTGGGTTGCGAAGAACATCGTGGCCGCCGGCCTCGCAAAGCGCTGTGAGATTCAGCTCTCATACGCTATCGGCGTCGCCCACCCCATCTCAATTTTCATTGAGACCTTCGGCACCGAGACGGTTGAGAACGCAAGGATAGTAAAAGCCGTAAAGAAGGTATTTGACCTCCGCCCGGCAGCCATCATAGACACTCTCGACCTGAGAAGACCCATCTACAAGGAACTTGCCGCACTCGGCCACATGGGCCGTGAGGACCTGGATGTTCCCTGGGAGAAGACAGACAAGGTCGAGGCACTCAAGGAGGCCATATGAGACACTTCACATACGAGACGGAAGGCACCTGCTCCGTGCTTATCGACTTCGACATAGACGATGACAACACCATCCACAACATCGAATACACGGGCGGCTGCGACGGCAATCTCAAAGCCATAAGCAAAGCAGTTGACGGCAAGACCGCGGACGAGATCTACGACCTCTTCCACGGCATAACCTGCGGATGGAAACCCACCTCCTGCTCCGATCAGCTTGCAAACGCCGTAATGGAAGCAACAAAATAACACAAAACAAAAACCGGAAGCTTTCGCTTCCGGTTTTTTTATTTCAGTAAATCAACAATGAGGGCCGCTGCCTTTTCCGTATCCTCCCTGCTTCCGAAGGTTGAGAACCTGAAAAAGCCTTCACCGCAGGCGCCGAAGCCCTCTCCGGGAGTGCCGACAACCTGAATCTCATTCAGCAGGTAATCGAAAAACTCCCAGCTTCCCATATTATCCGGACATTTCAGCCAGATATACGGAGCGTTCTTTCCGCCGGTATACCATATTCCGACCTCATCAAGGGCCTTCATTATTATTTTGGCATTTTCCTTATAGAAACTGATGTTTTCCTTTATCTGTCTCTGTCCCTCTTCCGTGAAGACGGCGGCTCCGCCCTTTTGCAGAATATACGAAACACCGTTGGTCTTCGTTGTCCTGTTGCGGACCCACATATCGTTTAAGTTCATACCGCAGTATGATAAGTCCTTCGGTATTACGGTGTAGCCGAGTCTTGTACCGGTGAATCCCGCAGTCTTCGAGAGTGAACAGATCTCAATTGCACAGGACCGCGCACCCTCGATTTCAAATATACTGTGCGGCAATGACTCATCCTCGATGAAAGCCTCATATGCGGCATCAAAGATTATAAGTGAGCCGTGTTCTTTCGCAAAGTCCACCCAGCGCTTCAGGGCAGGCCTGTCATACACAGCTCCGGTAGGGTTGTTGGGCGAACAGATATAGATTAAATCCGCAACGAAGTCAGCGGAAGGACCGGGCAGGAATCCGTCTTTTTCCGACGAAGGGAGATGCAGAATCCTCCTGCCCTCAATTATATTCGCATCAACGTAGGCGGGATAGGCAGGCTCAATGACAAGCGTACTGCCGTCCCTGTCAAAGAGGTCGAGTATGTCGCCGAGTTCATCGCTTGCTCCGCTGGAGACAAAAACTTCATCCGGCGACAGACTCACACCAAACTTCTCATAGTGCTTCGCTATCGTCTCGCGCAAGAACGGCGCTCCGCACTCCGGCATATAGCCGTGGAAGTTCTCAGCACTCGCCTGTTCATCAACAGCCTCGTGCAAAGCCTTTATGACTTCATCGCATAAAGGCAGAGAGACATCACCTATACCGAGACGGTGGAGGTTTGCACCGGGATGCTCCTCAATATAGGCTTTTGTCTTCTGAGCAATATTGTAAAAGAGATACGAATCTTTAAGATCCGCATAATTCATATTGGGCTTGATCATATTTCAACTTCTCCTTCATAGACCAGGGAAGCAGGTCCGTCCATTGAGATGTTGAAGTCCCTGCTGACGGTTATCTCAAGAGGTCCTCCGTCAAGCACCACCTTTATGGGCGTGTCATAGTCGCAGTAACCTTTTCTTACTGCAGCGGCAGCGCTTGCGCATGCACCGGTGCCGCAGGCCATGGTAATACCGCTGCCGCGCTCCCATACGCGCATGCGCAGTTCGTTGCGGCCCCTGACCTCAACAAATTCGGCGTTTACGCCGTCCGGAAAATGCGGATCCTTCTCTATGATCGGACCTATGGTTTCAACTGCTACCCGCTCCGCGTCCTCAACGAACATGACGGCATGAGGATTGCCGACAGAAACCGGTGTAACCGAAAAATCCTGTCCGAGGAGAACCAGTTCCGTCTCCTTGTCCACTGTTACTGTTCCCATATCGACAACGGCGCTCTGCACCTCTCCGTCAACAACATTGAGTCCCAGTGTCTTGATGCCCGACAGAGTTTCTACGGTAATTTTCGTCTTTGTGGTATAGCCCTTGTCATATACATATTTGCCGACACAGCGGATACCGTTGCCGCACATTTTCGCCTCACTTCCGTCGGCGTTGAAAATGCGCATTTTAAAATCCGCGATGTCGGATTCCGATATATAAATCATACCGTCGGAGCCCGCACCGAAATGGCGGTCGGAAAGTTTCACTGACAGCTCCGCAATATTCTCCGGCACCTCGCCGAAGACATAGAGATAATCATTTCCGAGCCCGTGCATCTTTGTGAAATGCATAAACACAGCTCCTTTCAGATTTCATCAATAGTTGATATACCGAGGGTCAGTTCCTCCAGAACGTCAAGGACCAGGCGGACCGTATCAAGTGATGTAAGCATTGTGACATTATTGTCAGCCGCCGCCTGCCTGATTGCCACTCCGTCTCCGAAATGATTTCCCGAGAGAATGGCCCTCGTGTTGATAACGTAATTCACATAACCGGCTTTAATCGAATCGAGCACCTCTTCGCTGTCCTCGCTCGGTTTATGCCTTATACGTGTACGGATACCGCAGCTTCTCAGGACCTCTCCTGTCAGGGTTGTCGCCTCTATGTTGAAGCCCATGTTATAGAATCTTCTGACCAGAGGGACAGTCTCGTCCTTGTCCTCATCAGCGACGCTGACGAGTACAGTTCCGTAATTCGGAAGCTTGAGGCCTGCGGCAATCATGGCCTTGTATGCCGCCCTGTGAAGTTTCCTGTCATATCCTATAGCCTCACCGGTGGACTTCATCTCAGGAGAAAGATACGCATCCATTCCGTGAAGTTTGGAGAACGAGAACGCGGGAACCTTTACATAGTACCTTGATTTCTCGGGCGGATACCTGTCAAATATTCCCTGTTCCCTCAGAGATACACCCAGTATGGCCAGAGTGCCGATATCGGCTATCGAGTATCCCGTGGCCTTCGAAAGGAACGGAACCGTCCTTGACGACCTGGGGTTAACTTCTATGATGTAGACGTTCTCATCACGGTCAACAATGAACTGAATATTGTAGAGACCGACTATGCCTATGGCAAGTCCGAGTCTCTCGGTGTAATCGAGAATCGTCTGCTTCACTTTTTCGGACAGACTGTATGAGGGGTACACGCTGATGGAGTCTCCGGAGTGGACACCCGTCCTCTCCACAAGTTCCATAATACCGGGCACGAAGACGTGCTGCCCGTCGCAGACCGCATCGACTTCCACCTCTTTGCCGCGTACATATCTGTCGACAAGAACGGGTTTGTCCTCATCAACGGAGGCAGCCGTCTGCAGATAGTCACGCATGGACGCCTCTTTTGAGACAATCTGCATCGCCCTGCCGCCGAGCACAAAGCTGGGGCGGACAAGTACCGGATAACCGATTTCACGCGCTGCGGCTATGCCGTCCTCAATGCTTGTCACGGCCTTTCCTTTCGGCTGAGGAATATTCAGCGAGAGCAGAAGGTGTTCAAAAAGGTCCCTGTCCTCCGCGCGGTCTATTGCATCACAATCGGTTCCTATTATCTTTACTCCGCGCTTGTGAAGCGGTCCGGCAAGATTGATTGCCGTCTGTCCTCCGAGAGTCGCTATGACACCCCTGGGCTTTTCCAGGAGAATGATGTTCATGACATCTTCCGTACAGAGCGGTTCGAAATAGAGTTTATCGGAGCAGGTATAGTCCGTTGAAACGGTCTCGGGATTATTGTTTATGACAATTGCCTCGAAACCCGCCTTCTGAATGGTCTGCACGGCATGGACCGTGGAATAGTCAAATTCAATTCCCTGTCCGATTCTGATAGGGCCGGCACCAAGAACTATAATCTTCTCCTTCTCTGAAACGACCGACTCATTCTCCTCCTCATATGTGGAGTAAAAATACGGTATATAACTTTCAAACTCGGAGGCGCAGGTGTCAATCATCTTATAGACGGGAAGTATGCCGTTTTCAAGACGCATATTGAATATATCGTCCTCACTGCATTTCCACAGTTCACCTATTGTCCTGTCCGAAAAGCCGAGCCTTTTCGCGGCTTTCAAAACGGCCGTGTCAAGGGGAGAGGCCGCGACCTCTTTCTCCGCTTCAACAATGTTTCTCATCTTGCGGATAAAGAAGCGGTCTATACCGGTCGCGGTAAATATTTCATCCACGGCCGTGCCCCTCCGGAGGAGCTCCGCCACCGCGAATATGCGGTCGTCCGTACCGGTTTTTATATAGTCGAGAAGGGCATCCGTGTCGGTGCCGTCGAACTTTTTCATATGCAGGTGGTGAACACCCGTCTCCAGGGAACGGATGCCTTTGAGAAGACTTTCCTCAAAGGTCCTGCCTATACTCATAACTTCGCCCGTGGCCTTCATCTGTGTCGACAATGTGTTGTTGGCGTCCGCAAATTTATCAAACGGAAAGCGCGGAAGCTTTGAGACCACATAGTCGAGTGTGGGCTCAAACGAAGCGGGTGTGTTTGCAATCTGTATTTCATCGAGTGTCATACCCACGCCTATTTTGGCGGATACCCTGGCAATCGGGTATCCGCTCGCCTTCGAGGCGAGGGCGGATGAGCGTGACACGCGCGGGTTTACTTCAATTAAATAGTATTGGAAAGAGTCTGGGTCCAGGGCGAACTGAACATTGCATCCGCCCTCGATTTTCAGCGCGCGTATAATTTTCAGCGCGCTGTCTCTGAGCATATGGTATTCCTTGTTCGTGAGTGTCTGCGAAGGGCAGACGACGACTGAATCGCCCGTGTGGATTCCGACGGGGTCCAGGTTTTCCATGTTACATACGGTGATGGCCGTATCGTTGCTGTCGCGCATGACCTCATACTCGATTTCCTTGAAGCCGCGGACACTCTTTTCAACCAGCACCTGATGCACAGGCGAGAGTTCCAGTGCATTTTTCATAAGATCGGTGAACTCGTCAGGTGTTTCGGCAAAACCGCCTCCCGTGCCGCCGAGTGTAAACGCAGGGCGCAGGACTACGGGATAACCTATCTCCTCCGCTATCTTCAGCCCGTCTTCAATTGAAAGGGCCGTATCCGAAGGCAGTATGGGCTCCCCGAGCGAAACACAGAGTTCCTTGAAACTCTCCCTGTTCTCCGCCTTGTCTATTGACTCGATATCAGTGCCGAGAATCTCGACACCGCACTCTTCGAGAACACCTTTTCTCTCGAGTGAAATCGCGAGGTTAAGTCCGGTCTGTCCGCCGATTCCCGGCAGGATTGCGTCGGGACGCTCATAGCGTATGATCTTGGCGATATATTCAAGCGTCAGAGGTTCCATATAAACCTTGTCCGCTATTGCCGTATCCGTCATGATGGTCGCCGGATTGGAGTTGCAGAGAATTACCTCGTAGCCCTCCTCCTTAAGAGCGAGACAGGCCTGGGTTCCGGCATAGTCGAACTCAGCCGCCTGACCTATTACAATAGGTCCGGAGCCTATGACAAGTATCTTTTTTATGTCAGTTCTCTTAGGCATGAGTCCTGCCGTCCTCCATGATTTTAATGAATTCGTCAAACAGATAACCGCTGTCGCGCGGTCCCGGAGCGCTCTCCGGATGATACTGGACACTGAAGACCCTGTCCTCTTCACAGGCGGTGCCTTCAACAGTGTTGTCAAGCAGATTAATATGCGTCACAGAAAGAGGTGTGCCTTTCAGACTCTCCTCATCAACCGCATAGGAATGGTTCTGCGATGTTATCTCAATCTTTCCGGTCAGAAGATTCTTCACCGGATGATTTCCGCCGCGGTGGCCGAATTTCAGTTTGTAGGTCTTCGCGCCGTATGCCAGCGAGATAATCTGATGACCCAGGCAGATTCCGAAAATCGGATACCTGCCTTTGAGCGCCCTGACGGTCTCAATGGTCTGCGGCACATCCGTGGGGTCGCCCGGTCCGTTGGAGATAAAGACTCCGTCAGGGTTCTGACTGATGATAAAATCCGCATCGGTGTCCCACGGAACAACCGTCACACGACATCCCAAAGCAACGAGGGAGCGTACAATATTCTCCTTCATACCGCAGTCTATGGCCACAACATGGAACCGCTCCTGCGAAGGGCACTCCACCCTTATATCTCTGCGGCTGACACGGGACACCGCATCTTTCGGCATACCGTAATCCTTCAGTCTTGCGAGACCTTCTTCGAGCGATGTATCAGCCCCCGTCAGAAGCACTTTACGGCTTCCGAAATCACGGATTGAGCGATTGAGCTTTCTCGTGTCAAGTCCGCTGATACCGGATATGCCGTACCGCTCCATCACCTCTGAAAGAGTCTTTTCAGAGCGGAAGTTTGAGGGCTCGTCATTGTATTCACGGACTATCAGCGCCCCTATGGTGGGGGTCTCCGTCTCGTAGTCATCCGCAGCCATGCCGTAGTTGCCGATCAGCGGATAAGTCATGACTACGGCCTGGTCTGTGTAAGACGGGTCAGAGATTATCTCCTGATATCCCGCCATGGATGTATTGAAAACTATCTCAAGAATCTTATCCTCTTTTGAGCCGAAGGAGTATCCGAAGTACTCCTGTCCGTCCTCCAGGATAAGTTTCCTGTCAGGATTTGTGTTCATTCTTTGCAGCTCCTATGAAACCGAGGAAGAGCGGATGCGGCCTGTTCGGCCTGCTCTTAAACTCCGGATGGTACTGTACACCGACATAGAAAGGTCTTTCGGTCAGTTCCACGGTTTCTATAAGTCTTTCATCGGGAGAGATTCCGCTTAAAGTCAGGCCGCAGCCTGAAAGAATCTCTCTGTAATCGTTGTTGAATTCGTAGCGATGGCGATGGCGCTCGCTGATACTTTGTGACTGATAGCAGCGCTCCATAGTAGTACCCGGTCTTATTACGCAGGGGTAAGCTCCGAGTCTCAGCGTGCCGCCCTTGTCAATGTCGTTGCTCTGACCGGGCATGAAATCAATGACCTTGTTTTTGCACTGCTCGTCAAACTCGCCGGAGTTCGCATCCGCGATACCGGCGACATTCCTCGCATACTCAATAACTGCAATCTGCATACCGAGGCATATGCCGAAATATGCGATATTGTTTTCCCTGGCATATTTCGCAGAGAGTATCATACCCTCAATTCCGCGGTCGCCGAATCCGCCCGGCACGATTATGCCGTCAAGACCGCCCAGGATTTCATCGACCGTCTCCGGCTTTATAAGCTCGGAGTCAATCCATCTGATATTTACATGTACGCTGTGATAAAAGCCGGCATGGTGCAGGGCTTCGGCGACCGAGAGGTACGCGTCATGAAGTCCCACATATTTTCCGACAAGACCTATTTCCACACAGTGATCACTGCCATCATATATGGTATCCACCATCTTTTTCCACTCGCTGAGATCAGGCTCCTTTGCGTCTATTCCGAGTTCACGGCATACAACTTCAGAGAAACCTGATTTTTCGAGCATAAGCGGAGCTTCATAGAGATTGGGAAGCGTTATATTCTCTATTACGCAGTCGGGTTTTACGTTGCAGAAGAGGGCAATTTTCTGGAAAATCGACTCCTCCAGAGGTTTGTCGCAGCGCAGAACAATAATGTCCGGATTAATACCCATACCCTGAAGTTCCTTTACGGAGTGCTGTGTGGGCTTTGACTTATGCTCCTCCGAGCCCTTAATGTAAGGTACCAGCGTCACGTGGATGAAAAGGCTGTTCTCCTTTCCCACCTCGAGTGATATCTGCCTCACCGCCTCAATAAAGGGCTGTGACTCAATATCACCTATTGTGCCGCCGATTTCGGTGATGACTACATCGGCCTCGGTCTTTTTGCCTACATTATATACAAATTCCTTGATTTCATTGGTGACGTGAGGTATTACCTGGACCGTAGAGCCGAGGTACTCACCGCGGCGCTCCTTATTGAGCACGTTCCAGTAGACCTTACCGGTCGTGAGGTTTGAGTACTTGTTCAGATCCTCGTCTATAAACCTCTCGTAATGTCCGAGATCAAGGTCAGTCTCGGCACCGTCCTCAGTGACATAGACCTCACCGTGCTGATAGGGACTCATTGTTCCCGGGTCAACGTTGATGTAGGGGTCCAGTTTCTGAGCTGCGACTTTGAGACCGCGTGCTTTGAGCAGCCGGCCCAGGGACGCCGCCGTAATTCCTTTTCCGAGACCGGATACAACACCGCCGGTTACAAATACATACTTAGCCATAATAGACCTCCCTTTTATTCCCACTCCACCGTTGCAGGCGGTTTGGAAGAAATATCATAGACAACTCTTGAGATGCCGGGCACCTCATTTGTTATTCTTCTGCTCGCCTCTTCGAGAACCTCATAGGGCAGCCTTGTCCATTCAGCTGTCATGAAGTCATCAGTTGAAACAGCGCGAAGAGCGACAGTATATCCGTAGGTCCTGGCGTCTCCCATGACACCTACCGTATGAAGATCGGTCAGGACCGCAAAGTACTGATCGGGGCCGTGCGGGAGACCCGCACCGTCAACCGCCTCGCGGAAAATTGCGTCAGCCTCTTTCAGGGCTTCGAGTTTCTCATCGGTTATGTCCCCGATGATACGGACCGCAAGACCGGGTCCGGGGAACGGCTGACGCCATACAAGTTCATGGGGCAGTCCGAGTGTCGTACCGACATTCCTTACCTCGTCCTTAAAGAGCGTACGGAGAGGTTCCGCAATTCCCTCAAAGGATATTCTGCTCGGAAGTCCGCCGACATTATGATGGCTCTTGATGACCGCTGAAGCACCTTTTCCGCTCTCTATGACATCCGGATAAATAGTGCCCTGGGCAAGGATATCGATTTGTCCGAGTTTCTTTGCCTCCTCCTCAAAGACGCGGATAAAGGTCTCTCCTATTATCTTTCGCTTCGTCTCCGGGTCCGTGACACCGGCCAGACGGCTCAGGAAAAGTTCCTTCGCGTCAACGCGTATGAGGTTTATTCCGAAATGTCCCTTGAAGGTCCTTTCAACAAAGTCACCCTCGTCCTTCCGGAGAAGACCGTGGTCGACAAAGACACATATGAGGTTGTCTCCGACCGCTCTCTGAAGAAGCAGAGCGGTTACCGAGGAATCAACTCCGCCCGAGAGGGCCAGCAGAACCTTCTTGCCGGAAAGTTTTTCTTTATACTCCGCGATAAGGTCCTCCGTGAAGTTTTCCACCTGCCAGTCACCGCTGCATCCGCAGACAGAAAACAGGAAGTTGTGAAGAATCAGGTTTCCGTACTGTGTATGGGTGACCTCGGGATGAAACTGCACACCGTAGATTTTATGCTCATCATCCGCCATAGCGGCGCATGGGCATTTCTCCGTCACGGCAATTATTCTGTAGCCCTTCGGCGGCTCTGAAATAAAGTCCGTATGACTCATCCAGCAGATGCTCTCGCGGGGCACGCCGGAAAAGAGAGGATGCTCATCAGCGATGAGTTTTGTCTTTCCGTACTCGCTTGAGTTCTCAGCGGATGACACCTTGCCGCCCGCCGTGAAAGCCAGAAGCTGATCGCCGTAACATATACCCAGAATCGGAATACCGAGACTCAGTATTTCATGGTCATAGTGCGGCGACTCAAAGTCGTAGACGCTGTTGGGTCCGCCGGTAAGAATAATGCCTTTGTATTCCCTTGCCTTAATCTCATCAGGCGTGATTTTATCGTAAGCTTCTATTTCGGCATAGACATGCTGCTCGCGCACCCTTCGCGCGATAAGCTGGTTGTATTGTCCGCCGAAATCAAGAACCAGTATTTTTTCCATAGTATTCATCAAACTCCGGTTATCTGATAATGATGCTCTCGCGCTCAGGTCCGACGGACACATAGGTTATCGGGCACGCGATCTCTCTTTCGATAAACTCGACATAGTCGCGGGCAGCCTGCGGCAGATCCTCCCATGTTCTTACACCGGAGATATCGCAGCACCAGCCGTCAAGATATTCGATGACGGGTTTTGCATAAGAGAGCTTTGTCGGGAACGGGAACCTGTCAGTCTCCTCCCCGTCAACCTCATAGCGCACGCATACCGGAATCTTTGCCATATAGCTTAAGACATCGAGTTTCGTCAGGGCTATCTTTGTAGCGGCCTGAACCTCAACTCCATACCTTGTTGCAACCAGGTCCACGGGACCCACCCTTCTCGGTCGGCCCGTCTTGGCTCCGTATTCGGAGCCTGCCGTACGGAGCATCTCGGCCTCATCACCGAACATCTCACATACGAAGGGGCCCTCGCCAACACAGGTTGAGTAAGCCTTTACGACTCCGATGACATCTGAGAGTTTCAGCGAAGGAAGGCCTGAGCCTATAGGCGCATATGCCGCTGTGGTATTTGACGAAGTTGTGTAGGGATATATACCGAAATCCAGGTCACGAAGCGAGCCGAGCTGCGCCTCAAAGAGGATGTTCTTTCCGTCGCTCTGAGCCTCCCTGAGGAATGCTCCTGTGTCGCAGATAAACGGTTTAATCTTTTCGCAGTACTCAGAGAGCCACTTCTCAATATCCCCATCGGTATAGGGTTTTGCGCCGTATACTTTTGTGAGTGTGAGGTTCTTCCACTCGGCGAGGTCAGAGAGATGGGACTTCAGTTCATCGGGATAAAAGAGCTCGCCTGCAAGGACGGTCTTCTTCTGATACTTGTCAGAATAAAACGGTGCTATTCCCTGCTTTGTGGAACCGTATTTCTTATCCGAAAGCCTGTTCTCTTCAAGTTCATCCATATCCCTGTGCCAGGGTATGAGAAGAGATGCTCTGTCACTTATCTTCAGGTTTTCGGGAGTTATATCAACTCCCTGTGCGACTACATCGCTTATTTCTTTCCAGAGATTCTCCGGGTCAAGTGCCACGCCATTTCCGAGCACGTTTACGACACCGTCCCTGAAGACACCCGAAGGCAGCAGATGAAGTGCGAACTTTCCTTTTTCGTTTATTACCGTATGGCCGGCGTTTCCGCCGCCCTGAAAGCGGACGACAATATCATAGTCCTCGGTCAGAAGGTCAACCATTCTGCCCTTTCCTTCGTCGCCCCAGTTTATTCCCACAATTGCGCAGTTTTTCATTTTTCCGACCCCTTATTCAACCGTTACTGATTTCGCGAGATTCTTGGGTTTATCAATGTCGCAGCCGTTTTCTTTCGCAACATAGTACGCGAGCAGCTGAAGCGGTATTATCTCGATTGCAGCCGAGAAGACCGCATCGACATTCGGGATGAACAGGAAGTCATCCGCAGTCGAAAGAATCTTCTGGTTGTTCCTGAATGTCAGAGCCAGAACCTCTGCGCCCCTGGCCTTTACCTCAACGATATTGCTCAGGGTCTTCTCCATTATTGACGGATTGCAGCAAAGTGCCACAACGGGCTGATGATCCTCAATCAGGGCTATGGTTCCGTGCTTGAGTTCGCCGGCAGCATAGGCCTCTGCGTGAAGATAGGAGATTTCCTTCATCTTCAGGGCGCCTTCAAGAGCCACGGCATAGTCAGTGTTTCTGCCTATGAAGAAAAGCGAACTGCTCTTGTGATATTTCTTTGCAAGCTTCGGAATTTTCGAGTTCATATCTATTGCCTGCTGAATATGACGGGGCAATGTATGGAGCTCGCCCATGTACTTTGTATACTCCTCCTCGGTTATGCACTCCAGTTTCTCCGCAAAAGAAAGAGCGAGGAGATAAAGTACTGCAAGCTGCGTAGTGAAGCCCTTTGTGGTTGCTACGGCAATCTCCGGACCTGCCCATGTGTAGAGTGTATAATCGGCAAGTTTCGCAATGGAGCTTCCCACAACATTGACTATCGCCAGGGTTTTCGCTCCGCGCTCCTTACACTCCTTCATGGCGGCAATTGTATCCGCCGTCTCACCGGACTGTGAAATTACAATCAAAAGAGTGTGCTTGTCTATGAGCGGATCGCTGTATCTGAGTTCACTTGCAAGTTCAACCTCAACGGGTATGTGGCACAGTTTCTCCAAAGCATATTTTCCGGAGCAGCCGGCATAGTACGCAGAACCGCAGGCCGTAATTACGATTTTTCTGATCTTTTTGAGTTCATCAGCCGAAATGTCAAATTCTTCAAAGAAGATGTTTCCGTCCTTCAGACGAGGAGCAATAGTGGCCTTTATAGCGGCCGGCTGCTCCATTATCTCCTTGAGCATAAAATGCTCATAGCCGCCCTTCTCGGCGGCCTGTACATCCCAGGTTATCCGGGTGACTTCCTTCTTGATTTCACTGCCTGTACAGTCAAAAACCTTTACAGCATCCTTTGTGAGCTCCGCATACTCGCCGTCATCCATATAGATGGCGTTGCGCGTATAAGCAACAAGCGCGGTCACGTCGGAAGCGAAATAATTCTCTTCCACGCCCACGCCTATTATCAGAGGGCTCGATTCACGAACCGCAAATATTTTATCCGGCTGCTCGGTGCATATTACCCCCAGGGCATATGAACCGCGCAGTCGGTTTGTTGTCTTTATAAGTGCATCCCTTACATTGCCTTTGTAATATTTCTCAAGCAAGTGAACGATAACTTCGGTATCTGTCTCACTCTGGAAGGTGAATCCGTCTTTTATGAGTTCTTCCCTCAGGGCGATGTAGTTCTCGATAATACCGTTGTGTACAATCGCGAAGTGTCCATCGTTACTCAGATGGGGATGCGCATTCTCCTCCGTCGGGGCTCCGTGTGTCGCCCAACGTGTATGGCCGACGCCGGTAAAGCCCGGGACGTCAGCGCCGTCATGCGTCTTCTCGCAGAGGTTTGCGATACGTCCCGTCACCTTGTTGACGCTTATACCGGCGTCGCCCATGATGGCTATACCGGCCGAATCGTAACCTCTGTACTCAAGTTTCTTCAGACCGTCAAGCAGCACGGGCGCCGCGGGTCTGACACCTGAAAAACCTACTATTCCACACATAATAAACCTCCAGATTATGTTCCGCTCTCTCCGTAGTTGGAGAGTACACGCGCGGACGGATCATTGACGTTACAGCCTTCCCAGGCCTTGTTCGGCATCCAGAAATCAACGACCATCCTTGCCTGTCCCGGATAGTATTTTTCAAATATTTCACGATAAAGCAGTGACTCCTTTGTAAAAGGCTGCGCGAATGAATACTGCTTTCTCTTTATTTCGAAATCCTCATCGGAATACTTCTCTTCTGCATATTCCTTGAGGTAATCGACCATTGAATGTCCGACTGCATCTGAAAATGCGGCCTTCTCACGCCAGAGTATGCTGTCCGGCAGAATGCCGAGCCCTTCAAATGCATGACGGAGCAGATATTTGCCCTTGTTATAGCGGTTGATCTTAATCTCCGGATCAAGGCTCATGACATATTTCACAAAGTCCAGATCCCCGAAAGGCACCCTTGCCTCAAGGGAGTTTACGGAAATACAGCGGTCAGCCCTCAGCACATCATACATGTGAAGCTCCCTGACACGCTTCTCCGCCTCCTCCTGGAAGGCCTCTGCCGAAGGGGCAAAGTCGGTATATTTGTAACCGAAGAGTTCATCGGATATCTCGCCGGTGAGAAGCACGCGGATATCCGTGGTCTCATGTATTGCCTTGCACACCAGGTACATTCCGACACTTGCGCGAATAGTTGTTATGTCATATGTACCGAGCATGTGAATTATCTCTTCAAGTGACGCTATAACCTCGCCGGGTGTCATGTACACCTCAGTGTGATGGCTTCCTATGAAGTCCGCGACCTCCCTTGCATATTTGAGGTCAATCGCGTCCTCCTCCATACCTATGGCGAAAGTCTCAATGGGTTTGCCGCTGCATTTCGCCGCGATTGCGCATACAAGCGAGGAGTCAAGACCGCCGGAGAGGAGGAATCCCACTTTGGCATCGGAGACAAGCCGTTTCTCAACACCCGCCGTAAGCTTTTCACGGATTTTCACACACGCGGTCTCTACATCGTCATGACAGACTTCATCGGGCTCTGCTATCAGGCAATACGGTATGAACTTACCGTCTTTCAGGTAATGTCCCGGAGGGAAAGGCATTATCTCATCCGAAATACCCACAAGGTTCTTTGCCTCACTCGCAAGGACCATGGTCCCTTCCCTGTCGTATCCGTAGTAGAGCGGCCTTATGCCTATCGGGTCCCTTGCAGCTATGAATTCCTTTGTCCTCGCATCATATATGATGCAGGCAAATTCGGCATCGAGCATTGAAAACATATCCGTGCCGTATTCAAAGTAGAGCGGCAGAATAATCTCACAGTCACTGTCACTGGCAAATTCATAACCCTTTGCCGTCAGTTCACTGCGCAGCTTCTCAAAGCCGTAGAGTTCGCCGTTACAAACGACATAACAGCCGTTTCTTTCAAACGGCTGCATACCGGAGTCGGTGAGGCCCATAATCGAGAGCCTGTGAAAGCCCAGCACGCCCTCACCGACATCAATAATCCGACTGTCGTCGGGCCCGCGTGATTTTGTCTGAGCAAAGCCTTCCGCGAAGGCCTTCTCATCTGAGACGGGCCCGAGCCAGCCAATAATCGAACACATTTATATCACCTCTACTCCACATCCTGGAGGGCGTCATAGCCCTCTTCTCCGGTACGAACCTTAACCACGTTCTCAACATCATAGACAAAGATTTTTCCGTCTCCGATGTGACCGGTGTAGAGCACCTTCTTTGCTGTTTCAATTACATCGCGTACGGGTATTGCCGATACGACGATGTCCATCTGTACCTTGGGACGAAGATCGGTCTCTACTGCGACGCCGCGGTAGAATTCCGTGTGTCCCTTCTGCATTCCGTAACCCATGACATGGGATACGGTCATACCCGTAATACCGAGTTTGCTCATGGCATTCTTAAGCGCATAGAGTTTCTCTTCCTTGAAGACGATCTCCACCTTTGTGAACTTCTGACCGTCTCCGGCGAATGCGGGTTCCCTCTTTACCGGAACTGCCTCTGCAGGCGGGGTTGAACCCGTGACAGCGACAATATTCTCGGTAGGTCCGAATTCAGAGTACTTATCAACTGCGGGCACGAAGTCCGCATAAGCGCTCGGCAGACCATGCTCGCTGATATCAAGTCCCGCCATTTCATCGGCCGGTTCGGCACGCAGGAAATTGAGCTTTTTAAGGATGGCGAAGAACGCAAACATCGTAATCACCGCCCAGGCACCGACAGTAACAATACCGAGAAGCTGGATGCCGAGTAAACCGGCATGTCCCGTATAGAGGAGGCCTTGAAGACCGGCAGGTGCGTCGGGATTTGCAAGAAGGCCGACAGCAACTGTACCCCAGATGCCGTTCGCACAGTGTACGCCGACGGCACCTACCGGATCATCAACATGGAATCTGATGTCGAGTTTTTCAACTACGACAACTACGAGAATACCTGATACCACACCGACTATTGATGCTCCGAGGGCATCAAACGCATCGCATCCGGCGGTTACGCCGACAAGTCCGGCGAGAGCTGCGTTTAAACACATGGAGACATCGGGCTTTCCGTTTTTAATCCATGTGTAAACCATAGTCGTACATGTGGCAACCGCCGGGGCTATTGTCGTTGTCAGGAAAATGCTGGAGAGCTCCGAGGCGGTCGTGGCGGCGGCTCCGTTAAAGCCGTACCAGCCAAGCCAGAGAATGAACACGCCGAGGGCTCCCAGAGGAATCGAGTGGCCCGGTATGGCGTTTACTTTGATTACCTTACCTTTATCGTCAGTGACATACTTTCCTATACGAGGTCCGAGGGCAATTGCTCCTATGAGTGCTGCAATACCGCCCACCATATGGATTGCGCATGAACCGGCATAGTCATGGAAGCCGAGGGCTGAGAGCCAGCCGCCGCCCCAGATCCAGTGCGCCTCAATCGGATAAACTATCATTGAGAGTATTCCGGAGTACACACAGTATGCGGAGAACTTCGTGCGTTCCGCCATGGCACCGGAGACTATTGTCGCGGTTGTCGCACAGAACACGAGGTTAAAGACAAATATGCTGGCATTCGTAAAGCCGTCTGACGGAGAGGCAATGAACTCTTTGAAATGAGTGAACATATCGAGATTCGGTATGCCGACAATTCCGAACAGAGCATCTTCACCCATCATAAGTCCGTATCCTAAAACGGAGAATACAACCGTGCCGATGCAGAAATCCATAAGGTTCTTCATTATGATATTGCCCGCATTCTTCGCCCTTGAGAAACCTGTCTCCACCATGGCAAATCCTGCCTGCATCCAGAAGACCAACGCTGCGCCGATTAAAAACCAAAATTCCACACTCATGATTGTATTCCCCCAAATATCTGTAAATTATTTAACGCCGAACAGCAAATCAGCATAGCTCGGGAACGGCCAGTACTCTTTTGCCGTCATTACTTCGGCTTTGTCACAGGGTACGCGAAGTTCTGCCATTGCAGGAAGAATCTTGTCACGGATAACTGCCGACTGTTTTACTATGTCTTCTACATCGGCAACCTTGAGAAGATTCTTATCGAGTTCATCCGCACCCGTGGCGATCTCGTCGATGAGATTTGAAAGTTTTCTTACGAGATTTGTCTCATATGAACATGCGAGATCATGTGTTACCGCTTTCTTTGCGGCCGCATCTCTCGCGACATCCGCAGCATACTTTTCTATGGCCGGCGCAATCTGTGTTCTCGCCATCTCAACCATAGTATTTGCTTCTATAAGTACGCTCTTGCAGTAGTTTTCAAGCATTATGTCACGTCTTGACTGAAGTTCCTCCTCAGTGAAGACACCGAGTGACGTGAGCATCTTTACATTCTTCTTATCGAGGATATGCGGCATACAGTCCGCAGTTGTGCGGTAGTTGAGAAGGCCGCGCTCCTCTGTCGCCTCTTTAATCCAGGCATCATCATATCCGTTGCCGTTGAAGATAATGCGCTTATGATCTTTAATTGTCTTTTTAATCATCTCGTGGAGAGCCGTTTCAAAATCAGCGGCCTTTTCAAGACGATCGGCATAGACCCTGAGGCTCTCGGCCACAGCCGCGTTGAGCATGATGTTTGCGCAGGCGATGCTGTTTGAAGAGCCGAGCATTCTGAATTCAAATTTATTGCCCGTGAATGCAAACGGTGAAGTTCTGTTTCTGTCC
>JAEEGI010003967.1_pt1 | contig 34914 bp, 23 predicted proteins | sample 8958751 | NCBI WGS metagenome assembly JAEEGI01 (sample SAMN16246545, study PRJNA631951) | gut metagenome | biome: gut microbiome; feature: rumen; material: KS-attached | host: Bos | place: Iran: Karaj | collected 2018-10
AGCGCGTCGACGAATTCGGCAATCACATAAGAGAGTCCCTGCGCAAATCCGATATCTTCATGAGGAACAGCAAGAACCAGTATTTCGTATTCCTCACGGATATCAGGACAGATTCCATAGCCAAGGTTATCTCCCATATCCTTGATGAATGGCACTCAAAGGGCAATGACGACATCGTCATTACTTACGAGACCGAATCCATCGGAAACCAGCAGGAATCTGCCGGTGCCAAGAAGGTCAAGAAGGTCGTAGTAGTTGATGATGATGTCATCAACCTTCAGGTCGCAGGAAAGATCTTGAGTTCCGGCGGTCTCCGCGTAGCTGCGCTCAGATCGGGCGAGGCTCTTTTCGATTATCTCGCGAAAGAGAGTGAACTTCCGGACCTGATCCTTCTCGACGTAAAGATGCCCGGCATGAGCGGTTTTGACTGCATAAAGAGGCTTCACTCACTTGAGACTGCGGCATCCAAGATCCCCGTCATCTTCCTTACGGCAGACGAGAGCGAAGGAGCAGAGCGTGAGGGCCTTGCACTCGGCGCAATGGACTTCATCAGAAAGCCCTTTGTTCCTGAAGTGCTCCTTATGAGGGTAAAGAATCTGATTGAGCTCGTCACGCTTCAGAACCGGCTTTATTTCGAGGTCGAGCAGAAGACAAGGGAGAACAAGGATCTGTTCATGCAGATCGTAAGCTCTCTTGCCGCCGTTATCGACACCAAGGACGAATATACCAAGGGCCACTCTTCCCGCGTAGCCAAATACTCAAAGATGATCGCCAAGAGACTCGGATACTCTGATGCCAGACAGGACGAGATCTATATGCTCGCCCTCCTCCATGATGTCGGCAAGATCGGCATTCCCGACGGAATCCTCAACAAGCCCGGAACCCTTACGGCTGAGGAATATGAACTCATCAAGGCACACTCCCCGATGGGCGCTTCCATTCTCAAAAATATCGAGAATGATCCGAAGTTCGAGAGCTGCGCCATGTATCATCACGAGAGATACGACGGCACCGGTTATCCCCAAGGACTCAAAGGGACCCAGATCCCTGAAGAGGCAAGGATTATAGCGGTGGCCGATGCCTATGACGCCATGTCCTCTGACAGGAGCTACAGGGCCCACCTGTCACAGGAGGCGGTAAAGAACGAACTTGAGCTCGGAATGGGAACGCAGTTCGACCCGAAGATAGCCGAGATAATGCTGACGATAACAGAGGAAGATAAAGAATACAGATTAAGAGGGTGATCACCATGAGTACTAACGACAAGGATCTATTTCAGACTTCGCACCTTACAATCCTGATAAGCTACACAATCTTTGCGACAATCCTCGTCGTTGAATCCCTCCTCTTAGACTGGGAGAAATGGGCACTCATCCTCATCATCGGAGGAATGATCGCTGCCTGGGTCCTTCACATCAGGCACACGGCTCCTTCTAATGTCCGCATCTGGCTCTATGCCGTCCTCATGATGGGATGCTATTTCTTCTACGGAATCCACCAGACCAGCACTTTTGACCTTGCCCTCGTCATGGCAGCCCTCATCATGCTCCATACGATGACAGGCAGGAAGGCATTCATTACTCTCTGCCAGTTCACGTTCTATATTACGATGGCCTACGAAGTCGTAATAATGGTCATAAATAAGGAAGAATTCAGTGTTCTTGTGATCACGCGCCTCGTGCTCCATTTCATCATGATCTTCTTCATCGGAAGATTCGCGAAGAGCATCATCGACAAGTGGCTTCAGGTACTTAACAAATCCAAGGATGAAGTCATCCAGCTCACGGAAGCCACTGAACACTTAAACGACTTCCTCGCAAACGTTTCACACGAATTAAGGACTCCCGTCAACGCGATCATCGGTCTTACGACGCTCTGCATCGACAAGTCCAGACACAGGGAGATCGAAGGCGACCTTATCGCCGTAAGAGATGCCGGACGCAAGGTCGCAGAGCAGATCAGCGATATCCTGGACTATTCCGAGATCGACCGTAAGAAAGCAGTCTGCAACAACGAAGACTATATGCTCTCTTCAGTGCTGAACGACCTCGTTGCCGATCTCAGACATTACAAATCCAAGAACGTCGAGCTCATAATCGACGTCGATCCGGCGATCCCCGCCGTCATGAATTCCGACGTATCCAAGATCAAGAAGATCCTCAAAGCCCTTATCACAAACGGCCTCAAGTACACCCAGAAGGGCGGCGTTTATGTGAGGATCACGACTGTGAACCACGCTTACGGCGCCAACCTCTGCATTGAGGTCACCGATACCGGCATGGGAATGAGCGAATATGAGTTGGAGAAAGTCTACGACAGCTTCTACCAGGCTGATTCCAGCCGTTCCCGTCAGGGCGGCGGCCTGGGCCTCGGCCTTGCCATCGTATCAGGCTTCGTATCCCTCTTAGGCGGCTTCATGACGATCGAGAGCAAGCCTGATGTCGGAACCACGGTCAACGTCAGTATCCCCCAGAGGATCGTGGATCCTCTGAGCTGCATGTCAGTTTCAGCGCCGGACAGGCTCTGCCTCGGCGCGTTCCTGCATTTCGAGAAATACGATCATCCGGCAGTAAGAGACTACTATAATTCCATGGTCCTCAACATCGTAAAGGGTTTGGGCGTCCAGATGCACCGCGTTAATAACGCAGAGAACTTAAAGCTCCTGCACAGCTCAGTCCATCTGACCCACCTCTTCATCGCCGAAGACGAATATAACGATAACGTCAACCTCATCGAAAGCCTTGCCAAGGAAATGGTCGTTGCGGTCGTCGCTAACGAAGGCATGGTGCTTCCGAAGAATTCACGCGTCAAAGTGCTCGAAAAGCCTTTCTACTGCTTCCCTGTCGTATCCATCCTTAACTCCACGGTCGACAGCAAGGAAGAGCGCGCCAAGAAGCTCCGCTGCGAGGGCGTAAGGGCTCTTGTTGTCGACGACGAATCAATGAACCTCGTCGTTGCAAAGAGCATCTTTGCCAGATACGGAATGAGGGTAACCACCGTAATTTCCGGCCAGGAATCGATCGATGTCTGCAGAAGCAAGGTTTTCGACATCATATTCATGGATCACATGATGAGCGGAATGGACGGCGTCGAAGCCATGAAGAGGATCAGGACCGATGTCGCGGGCCTCAACGGCTCAGTTCCGGTTATCGCGCTTACCGCAAATGCGATGAGCTCTGCGAAGCAGATGTTCCTGTCAGAAGGCTTCGACGGCTTTGTAAGCAAGCCTATTGAGATCGAAGAACTCGAGCGCGTCTTAAAGCAGGTCCTCCCCAAGTCAGCCATTTCCTTTGTCGATGCTGACGGACTGGTCGAATCACTGCCTGACGAACCCGAAGAAATAGCAAAGCCTGAACCCGTCAAGGAGAAGGACTTCATAACGGAGCTTCGAAAGTGCGGCATCGATACCGAGGCAGGCCTTAAATACTGCGTCGGCGACAGGGACTTCTACAAGTCACTCCTGATGCAGTATGCGGCAGAATCTGCCGACAAGATCGCTTCAATGAAGAAATATTATAACGTCAGAGACTGGCACAACTACGAGATCTTAGTCCATGCGTTAAAGAGCACTTCAAAGATGATCGGCGTGACCGGTCTTTCCGAGAAGGCAAAGGCTTTGGAGAAGGCCGCAAAGGAGAATGAAGAGAGCTTCATCCTGCAGAATCACGAAGCAACGATAAGAGAATACGGACTCATCGCAGGAGAGATCAAAAACCTCCTCCTGTCAGATAACGAGGAGAAGCCTGACGATGATGTTTTCGAATTCGAACCTGAGAGCAACGGAGGTGATAAGGTATGAAAGACATGTTGAGATATCTGTTCAAGCCCTCCAAAAACGACCGTGAAGCAATCAGATCCGCTTATTACGAGTCAGTCGGACCTACGCGCGTCACGATGGTAATAACGCTTATTGCCGCTCTCACGTTTATGGTGCTGACCTTCGCCTGGCCTGCATATTTCGGCGGAACGACGGTCCTTTACCACCAGATCTGCTATGTTTGGGTAATCGCGATCGCAGTTGCGTGGCTTTTTGGCGCGAATTATGCGATGAAGGATTTTTCCGCCAGATACCGTACGATCTTTTTCCTGAACCATTTCATGGGCGTAACCCTTTATGTCTGGGTCATAGCGCTCATGATCGTAAACTTCATGGCGCGCAACACGGTGGACACCACGCTCTTCATGACGGTAGCGCTGGTCGTTCCCCTCTGCGTATATTTCAACCCGCTTGTCTATTTCATCGTGGCGCTCTTATCCAATATCTCGGTAGTCACATTCCTCTATTATGCGTTCTCGATAGGATCGATAGAGCCTAATGAGATGGCAAACTTCCTGATCTTCTCCGTTTTCCAGCTCGTAATGGGAGTCATCATGTCCTACACGAAGTTCAGGCTTAACGAGCAGCTCGTAACGGCTGAGAAGCAGCGAAAAGAGATCTACATGCTCAACAAGTCCCAGAACAGCTTCTTCTCCAACATGAGCCACGAGATCAGGACTCCGATCAACACCATCATCGGCTTAAACGAGATGATCCTTCGTGAGGACGTAAGCGACGAAGTAATCGAAGATGCGGTCAACATCAAGGCAGCCGGCAAACTCCTTCTCAACCTCATCAACGACATCCTCGACATGAGTAAGTTCCAGTCAGGCTCCATGCAGCTCCTGATCGAACCCTATCATACAGGCGACATGCTCTCGGATATCGTCGGCATGCTCTGGATCAGGGCAAAGGATAAGAAGCTCGACTTCAACGTCGACGTATCCCCTGACATCCCTGCCGAGCTCATAGGTGATGAAGTCAGGATCAAGCAGGTCCTTATCAACATCATCAACAATGCCATCAAGTACACCAAGGAAGGTTCAGTCTCCCTTACTGTCCAGTGCGAGCGAAAAGACGATAAGACCTGCAACATGATCTACATGGTCTCAGACACGGGTATCGGAATCAAATCAGAAGATATCCCTTATCTGTTCTCCGCATTCAAGAGAGTCGATGAGACGACCACCAGGCACATCGAAGGAACAGGTCTCGGCCTTTCCATCGTTAAGCAGCTCGTAGACATCATGGGCGGTAAGATCACCGTCAACAGCGTCTATAAGAAGGGCTCCACATTCATGGTCGAGATCCCGCAGAGGATCGAGCGCGAAGACTCCGTCGGCAACTACGACTTCGCAAAGGCAGGAAGCTCAGGCAGGAAGAAGGAATACCTTCCCAAGTTCGAAGCACCTGAGGCACGTATCCTTGTCGTTGACGACAACGAAGCAAACCTCATGGTCGTAAGCAAGCTTTTAAGAGATACCAAGGTCAGGATCGATACGGCAACAAGCGGTACCGATGCTCTCCGAAAGACCCTCAACATCAAGTACAACGTTATCTTCATGGACCACCTCATGCCTGAGATGGACGGTGTCGAGTGCAGAAGGAAGATCAAGGATCAGACCGGCGGACGCTGCCGTGAGACTCCAATCATCATCCTCACCGCCAACGCCGATGAAGAGAACAGGGCACTTTATGCACGCGAGAACTTCGACGGTTATCTCGCCAAGCCCGTAAGCGGCGACGCTCTGGAGAATGAGGTCTATAACCACCTTCCGAAGGAGATCGTCCACATCACAGGCAACAGAAGTGAGATCGCCGAAGAATCCATCTCCTGGATGAGCGGCACCAAGAAGCGTAAGAGCATCGTAGTCACCTCCGAGAGTGTCGCCGACCTCTCGCCGGAACTCATCGAGAAATACGGCATCGCGATCATTCCTCACAAGGTAAGGACCGAAGAAGGCCTTTTCAAGGACGGCAAGGAGATCGAGACCCAGGGAGTCCTCAAATACATGGAAGATCCCGATCACGTGGTCCTCCCTCAGGGTCCTACCGTAAGGGAAGCCGAAGAGTTCTTCGCCCTGCAGCTTGCCAATGCAAATAACGTCATCCATATCTCGATCTCTTCAAAGATCGAGCACAGCGGATACGGATCTGCTCTCGAAGCATCCAAGTCTTTCGATAACGTATTCGTAATCGACTCGGCCCACCTCTCGAGCGGCCAGGGCCTTATGGCCGTTGTCGCCGCGAAGATGGTCGAATCAGGCCTTAGTGCCGAGCAGATAGTAGAGAAACTCGAAGTCTACAAGAAGAAGATCCACACGAGCTTCATCGTTGATAACCTTGACTTCCTGTCACGTGCAGGCCAGGTCGGCAACGGTACGGCAAATATCGTTAAGTCCCTCATGGGCCGTCCCGTCTTAAAGCTCCGCAAGGGTAAGATGGGCGTCGGCATGACCTATTTCGGCGCCAGGGAGAATGCATGGAAAGCATACATCAACTCCGTTCTCTCCAACCCTGCCGGCATAGACACGAGCATTCTCTTCGTAACCTATGTAGGCCTCACCAAGCGTGACACCGACTGGATCCGCGAGTTGGTCGAGAAGCATGTCCACTTCGACGAGATCTACTTCAAGCAGGCCTCCCCTGCCGTCTCCGTAAACTGCGGCCCCGGCACGTTCGGACTGCTGTACATGGAGAAGTGATCATTTTCGCAAACTGATTCATACAAGTGCGGGGCAGACCTGCAAACCATCCAATCGTACGTTTTTCGCCCTTAAAAACGTACGAAAACAAGGCTTGCAAATTGCAACGAATGAAATCGTACCTTTTTCACCCCTAAAAGCGTACGATTTTACCCTTTGCAAATTGCAGCCGGGATAAAGTGCTTCCAGGCTCCCCTCCGTGCACGAAAAAAGGCCGCCTCACTCAAAATGAGGCGGCCCTTATCATCTGAAGTTGATCAAAGATATCAGTAATTCTCTGCGTTTACTTCGAAGTAGCTCTGAGGATGAGCGCATACAGGGCACATCTCGGGTGCCTTTGTGCCGACTACGATATGACCGCAGTTTCTGCACTCCCAGACCTTAACTTCGCTCTTTGCGAATACTTCCTGAGCCTCAACGTTCTTAAGGAGAGCTCTGTATCTCTCTTCGTGATGCTTCTCGATGGCGCCTACCATTCTGAACTTAGCTGCGAGTGCCGGGAAGCCCTCTGCTTCAGCAGTCTTAGCGAAGTCCTCGTACATGTCTGTCCACTCGTAGTTCTCGCCGTCAGCAGCAGCTGCAAGGTTCTCAGCTGTTGTACCGATGCCCTCGAGTTCCTTGAACCAAATCTTAGCGTGCTCTTTCTCGTTGTCAGCTGTCTTTAAGAAGAGTGCTGCGATCTGCTCGTAGCCTTCCTTCTTAGCCTTGGATGCGAAATAGGTGTACTTATTTCTAGCCTGTGATTCGCCTGCGAAAGCAGCCTGAAGATTCTTCTCTGTCTGTGTACCTGCGTACTTGTTTGCCATTTTTGATTCCTCCTGTTTATTGGTTATTGTTATTTCTTTTATCTCTTCTTTTACGGGGGCTGCGGGGGCAGCGGGAGCGCCTGAATCCAAGGGGATAAAGTAGCTCGCGTCATGCTTGCACCACGGGCAGATAAAGTCTGAAGGAAGCGTATCGCCCTCGTAGATATATCCGCAGACAGTGCAGATAAAGCCCTTCTTAGGTGCTTCGTCAGCTTTGGGAACGCCCGGCTTCTGCTTGATATTCTTCTGGTAGAAAGCATATGTGACTGAAGGGTCATCTGATAAGACTTCGCCGTCAGTAACGTCTGCCAGGAATAATGTGTGGGTGCCCAAGTCAGTCTCGCTTACGACCTTTGCTGAAAGATAAGCATTCGTCTCATTTGCGATGTATGCAATGCCGTTTGCCGCGCGCGAAAAATCTATCGATTCGAACTTGTCGATATCCTTGCCGCTCTGGAAACCGAAATGCTTATAGGTATCGAACTTCGAACCCTCTGTTAAGATCGACACATTGAACTCGCCGGTCTTACGGATCATGTCGTGCGTAAAGTTCAGTTTGTTGACTGCAACTGAGATCCTGTTAGGTTCTGTAGTGACCTGGATTACGGTGTTAACGATACAACCGTTGTCTTTAGCGCCGTCTTTGGCAGTCAGGACAAAAAGACCGTATGACAGGTTGTACATGGCTTTACTGTTCATGCTGTTCCCCTTTCTCTTTTTGTAGCGCCTCTTGCCAAAAAGGCATAGTCATATTATAGGGGATAACACACCTTTTTTGTGTGATTAATTAATGAATTTTTGACACTTTTCGGTGGAGGCGCGAAAACCTTATTCGGTCCTCAAAGCCGTTACAGGATCCTGTCTGGACGCAGTCTTTGAAGGGATGAGGCCTCCGATCAAGGTCAGCACGACGCTCAAGAGTACAAGTATGACCGCTGCTGCCCAAGGCATTGCCGCACTGACGTCAGTCGATTCGGCGAGCTTATGGATCAGCGAGTTGATCGGGATAAGAAGGAACAGTGATATTCCGACACCGAACAGACCTGCCAGGAAGCCCGTGATCATGGTCTCAGCGTTGAAGACATCTGCGACATTGCGCTTGGATGCACCCATGGCGCGGAGGATACCGATCTCCTTGCGGCGTTCAAGAACGCTGATATATGTGATGACGCCGATCATGATGGACGATACGACGAGTGATATTGCAACGAATGCGATGAGGACGTAAGAGATCGTGTTGATGATCTTCGTTACGGACTTCATGAGGGCGCCTACGATGTCGGTATAATTGATGCTCTTGTCATCTTCGCCCCTGTCTTCGACCATCTTGTTATAGTCCTTGATGATCGTCGTGATCTTGTCCTTGGATTCGAAGTCCTTCGGATAGATCGTGATGGATCTGAGGTCTTCCTTGTCGCAGTAACCGAATGCGGAGAGGTTGCCTTCTGCCGAAGCGGTCTTGCCGCCCATGAGCTCGCTCATGAAGGACTGCAACTCGTCCTCGTCCATATTGAACTGGAATGCCTTTGCAAAAGCATCCTGGTCAACTGACAATGCGCTTCCGAAGTCTGAGAACGTATCCTGCAGAGCCTTTGTCATGTTGGATGCGAGGCGCTCTACTACCATGCCGATGGCCTTTTCGATGCCCTTGGCAAGCTGGCCTGCCATCTGGGAAGTAAGACCGTTGACATTCTTGGTCAGAGCCTTGGTGATCTCATCGACGTTAACGGATGACGTGACAACTTCGGTAATGAGCTTTCTTGCCCTGTCAGAACCCATGTATTCCTTGAGTGAGCCCTCAAGAGCCTTAGGGTCAGGGAGATTGTTCTCTGTAGCATATTTGCTGTAAGCATCAAGGAGCGCTTCAGCAACGCCCTGAGCCTGCTTGGGAGTGATCTTGACCTTGTCGGTGATCTCTTTGGAGATCATGGCAGACTGCTCATCAACGATCTTCTTACCTTCAGAGCTCTGGAGGTATTCGCGGTAATACTCAGGATAACGGCTCTGGTCCGTAAGATCCATGCCGTTTGCAAGAGCATATTCCGCAAAGCCGTCGGTAATAGCCGACAGAGCCTTGTTTACGATATCCTGGTCGAGATCAGCGATGCCACTGTCGTTGATTATCTTTATAAGCTGCTGTCTTAATACGGCGCTTCCTTCAGAAGAAGCGATATAAGCTGCGATCGCATCCGGAAGCTTGGCATAATCCGTCGAAGGATCTGCGGAAGCATAATCCATATAATCAGTGAAGACGCTGCCCATGCCCTTGATCAGAGCCTCTGTATTGATCTTGAGCTCAACGCCCTTTAAGAGGTCTTTTAACTGCTTCTCGGAGAGGTTCGGCATAGCGCTGCCCAGCGCGCCTGCAAAATCCAGGCCGCTCATGTCACCGAAAGCGTCCTTATCGAACTTGAGCTTGTCCTCGTCGAACTTGAATGCATCTCTTATTGCGTCTTCATCGATCTCGAAAAGGTTATCCATTTTGAAATCGGATTCTTCCTCATCGAATCTCTCGCCCGTGAGAACATTGACTTCGCGGTCAGCAAGCTGTGCCTTGACGATGGCTGCCGTCTCGGATTCTTCTCTTAATTCTTCAACTAGATCCTTACCGTAATAGATACCGGAACCGAGCATCATGATATCCTGGTCAGCCTTGGGCTGTACGATGCCGACGATCTTAAGATCCTGGCTGTTCTTCAGGAGATTACGCATATAATCTTCGCTGTTCCTCATATCGGTATAGACCTTCTGTTTCTCATCGTACTTATAGAACTTATAAGCAGGTGTGACCTTGAATGTCTTATTCATGAAGTCATCGTATTTCCATGTGAAGTATTCCTGGTCGGCAACGACTTCGATACCGTTGGAGAAATCTCTTACCATCTTGTCGAGTTCTTTGGGGTCTCTTAAACCGAATGCGTAGATGATATAGTCGGAAACTGCGCCGTTCGGTGTGAGGACCAAGACAGCCTCGTTTGAATTCTGAGGCCATCTGCCGGTCTTGATGTCATACTGGTTGACGTAGAGCTCCTCGTTCTCAGGGATCTCAAAGAAGATATTCATGCTGTAAGCCGAAGTAAATACCGAAGAGGAAGACAGACCCATTGAAGAGAAATCGTTATTGGGGTTTACCTGTCTGAACTCGCCGTCCTTCTCAAAGCGGAAGATCTGGGGCTCAATGCCGTATGAATATTCAACACCGTTTGTGAGATCGTAGATCTCCGGCTTCTCGGTGTCGAAATATGTTTTGAGGGAGATAAGGTCATTTGTCCTTACCGTTGAGAGGATCCTGCTTACTGACGGGACCTCAGTGATCTCGCCTTCCTTGGCAGGTTCCCAGGTGTCTGTCGATACCATCATCATCGACATAAAGGATACCGAAGACCTCTCGATCGACAGCGGATACTGCGACAGTGTCTGCGCCTCTATCCTGTCGATATAGGTGTTGATGCCGTTAGAAAGCGATAAGATCAGCGCGATGCCGATGATGCCGATCGAGCCTGCAAAAGCAACGAGTATAGTTCTCGTTTTCTTTGTCCAGAGGTTATTGAAGCTCAGTGCGAGCGCCGTGAGGAAGCTCATCGAAGCCTTGCCGAGATTCCTGTGGACCGGTGCCAGTGCATCGGATTTCATTTCAGGTTCAAAAGGATCGCTGTCTGCAGTGATCCTGCCGTCCTTGAGCTTAACTATTCTCGTTGCATATTCTTCAGCGAGCTCGGGATTGTGCGTAACCATTACGACGAGGCGGTCTTTAGCGACCTCCTTAAGAAGATCCATGACCTGGATGCTGGTCTCGGTATCAAGCGCGCCGGTAGGCTCGTCCGCCAGAAGGATGTCCGGGTCGTTTACGAGCGCTCTTGCGATAGCGACTCTCTGCATCTGACCGCCTGACATCTGGTTGGGCTTCTTGTGTGCCTGTTCGCGGAGTCCGACTTTTTCGAGAGCATCAAGTGCCCTCTGCTTGCGCTCTTTGCCGGAGATGCCGGAGATCGTAAGAGCGAGTTCAACGTTTGAAAGTACCGTCTGGTGCGGGATCAGGTTGTAGCTCTGGAATACGAAGCCGATCGTGTGGTTTCTGTATGAATCCCAGTCCCTGTCCTTATAACGCTTTGTGGAAACGCCGTTGATTATGAGGTCGCCGTTATCGTAGCGGTCAAGGCCTCCGATGATGTTCAAAAGCGTTGTTTTTCCTGAGCCTGAAGGTCCTAAAATAGCCACGAATTCATTGTCTCTGAGGTTCAGAGACACTCCGTCCAAGGCCTTCTGCACGAGATTTCCTGTTTTGTATTCTTTATGTATATCCCTTATCTGTAACATGTCGAAATTCTATCACGCGCCAAATGAACATTCTTTACAAAATCTGTGAATTATTCGGAAAATCCTGGTAAATTCATCAGTTTTTGCAACTTGTATCCACGCAGCGCGAAAACCCCTTATTCCTTTGTTTCCGTGTTGCTTTATCTGTTAACAAAACGCCCTTATTGAGGGAGTTTTGAATATAACCACTGTACCTTTTCAGGGAATCCTTCCTTGTTCATCTTTGAGAACTGCTGGAACTGGATCCTCTTGATTCCCTTGAGATAAGGCTTGATCGCGCCTGCAAGTCCGTTGCAGTTTGCCTCGAAAGAATTATCCGGACAATCCATGATGCAGAGATAAGCCTTGTTGCCGGGGTTCCTTTGAGGTGTTAAGACCAGGATCAGGACCTTGGCGATATCAGAATGAGCTCCGCAATACTTCTTTACGGCACCCTCGATCGCTGTGAATTCAGGTGTATCGGAAGGATTGTGGATAAGGACAGGCTCTACGCCGGGAATATCCGGGCCGCCGTTTGCGATGAAGTTATCAAGCGCCTGGCTGCCTGTACCGCCTAATGCAAGCGAAGCATTGTCGCCTGCACCCTGGCCGAACCTCTCCTTAAATGTCATGGAATCAACCATCTTGTCGACAAGATCTTTCGGGATCGTGATCGTTACGGGACCGCCCGGATTTACGAGGAAGCCGTGGTGACGGGGATCTCTTGAGATCGCTGCAACCTGGGCAAAGCTCAATGACATGCGCTGGTCAGGGCCGCCCTGCTTGGAGAAGCTGTTCTTCATTGCTCTTATGCAGAGTCTGTTGTCGGTGAAGACCGGCAGGAATGACAGGTCGGGATGCTGCTTGGGGCTTACTCCGATGAAGCCTACGCTGCTCTTGCCGTTCCTGGCAGGTGAGATCTTCGCGGGAGTAACGAACTCTGATGTCATGAGGCAGTCCATTACCATTGAGAAATACACCGGCTCATCACCGTATTTGCCGTATTCGCAGAGCATAGCGATCGTTCTGGGGTTGCCGGCAGATACCATGCCCCTGCATGCGGGATCCTTGGTATCCTCGATTCCGGAAGCGTCAGTCAGGACTGCAAATCTCTTTACGGGCTTTGAAGCGTCTTCGTCAGGATCTGTCGGAACCGGGATGTCACCTCTGGTGATCTCTATCTCTGCCCTGCCGTCAGATAATTCGTCAACATATTCTCTTCTGTCGTTTCTGATCTTCTCGATCTTTACGGAATACTTCTCACCGATATCCTGATACAGGAAGACCTCGGCATTCTTCCTGACCGTGCCTCTGACATTGCCTTTGATGATGACGTTGCCTTCCTTCTCGGGTACTGCATCGAAAGGAACCTCGTCGCAGAGCATAAAGAAATTCATGCCTCTTGGTGCAAAACCGCCGTTAAGGATCCTGTCGGCAGCTTCCCTTGCCTGTTCCTCGATCTGATAGAACTTCTGGTCAGCTTCCTTCTGAGCCTGCTGTCTTTCCTCGGCTCTCTCGATCTTCTCCTGCTTCTCTTCCTCACGTGCCGCAAGGATGATCTTCATCTCGTCAGAGATGCTACTGTTTGCTTTATTCTCAACCGGTTCGTTGTTCTGCTCTTTCTTTCTTCCAAAAAGTCCCATGATCAGCGAATGCTCCCTTATATATTTTTAACTAAGGAATTATACCATATCACATATACCGTCGGGGGTCTGCTTCATGTTATAATGTTAAAGATTATTTTATTTTAGGGGGGCTGGTTTATGGCTTTATGTGTTAATTGCGGTTCGGAACTTACCGGTGACGATGTATTCTGCCCTAAGTGCGGAACCAGGAATGAGATTGCAAATGATGTTGTTTCAGAAGCTGCGGCCGAATATGCAGTTCCCGAAATGACAAAAGAAGAAAGCATAGCCTTTGCAGATAAGGCATCAACGCTTTACAAGAACTACGAGAGGATCAAAAAGGAGATCGAAGAAAACAAATCCCAGCTCTCCAGGCCGGGCCCGGACGGAGAGGTCAAGTACTATTCCGCCTTCAGATTTTTCTGGCCTTATCTCATCTATGCGGCTGTAGCCTTTAACGTTTTATATTTCTTTGCCCAGCTCTCTGCCAGAGCCACGGGATTGGCTCTGCTCCTGCTCGCGGCAGCATTGATCGTACCTGTCGTTCTCCTGATAGTCGGCGGTGTAAATGCCAGAAGACTGAGAGATTCATCAAATGAGTTAGCGGTAAGAGCTGTTAACGACAGAAAAAGACATCTTGAAGAGCTTAAGAAAGAAACTTCCGTACTTGAGACGAAGAGGGTAAAGATGGCCGCTGAACTTAAAGAATTTGATGCCTTGATTCCTTTATCTCACAGGAACAGCACCAGCATGTCAAAGGTATCACTCCTTCTTAAATCAAATAAGGCCGAGACATTCACTCAGGCAGTAGATATGCTGAGACAGATCTAAAGCACGCTGATGGAATACGACAGACAGGAAATCTTAGATAAAGCAGCGCTAGCCTACAACCACGCCGAGGCAACGATAAGAGCTATGGATGACGTTTTCCAGAACGTCACCGGAAGCGACTACAGTGCGGAACTCACGCTCGCACAGTTCGACATGATCCTTCAGGGAGTCCTGTTGAGCGTGGCAATGGCAGACGGTGTTTTCAAGGATGTTGAACAGGACTTCATAAGGCAGTTCGCGATGCACGGCGACCTGCTCGAATACATCAGGAATGACTCGAACGGCGAAGTCGACCTTACATGGGATGCCATAGCGGGTCTTCCGGAAGACATTACCGCAGGGCTTCTTCAGGTTCTGCCCCGTGTGCTGGACGACCAGTGCGAGAGCTTCATCTATCCGCTTGCTGCGGTGGATTTCACCTACAGCAAGGTCGGAAATGTCCTTACCACTCCGGGCGATTTCCTTAAGGCGATCGAAGCTGACATGATCAGGATCGCAGGGCTCCTGGCCTTTGTTGATTCAGAAGGCACGGACGATGAGATAAATGCCGCAGTATCGATGATCTACGAGCTCGAAGGCAAACATTGGAGAGATCTTCTTTCAGGAAGAGCCTTGGGCCCCGGGCAGGAGATCAACCCTTGATCAGGGTCTGCCACGTGAAAGTATATTGAGCGAACGGACCGTAGAACAGGATCACGAACAGCACGAATAAAACAAACAAAACCTTGAGGCAGAGCGAGAAGATCTTCAGACCTTTCCCTGCCTCTTTTTCTTCGCCGGATTTTATTGTGCTGCCGCTCCAGTAAGCCGCCGGAATGAGCGCCGGCGAGATGTATCTGAAAGATTCCGTACATGTAACCGGGTACTTGAAGCAGAAGACGAATTCGGAGACCACGAATACTATTGCAAGTATCCACAAGGCGATTCCTTCTGTGCATTCGAAAAGCTTCTTTCCGGAATCCTTATATCTTCTCAGAGCGCCCTTTACTCCCGCAAACAGCACGATGGGGAGCAGGATGAACGCTGCGGCCACAAGGATCCTTGCTATGGTGATCATGTAAGCGCTGTCGTACCGGCGTTCGTCGAAGAGCCCCGTCTTTACAAGTGCCAGCACGATATTAAAGTCATTCTCGGGCACATCGCCGCCCTCAAGGATGAACGGTGTCTTCAGAATAGTCTGTGAAGGGATAAGGAGCCTTTGGAGAGGCGAATACATCCATATATCCATCTTCGCCGAGGAATCTATCGCATAAACATATGTCATGGGCACTCCGTAGCTTATGAGGTTCTTTAACGGGAACCAGAGTCCCAGGGGGAATACCGCAAATGCGAAAAGGGCAAACTGCTTGATAAGTTCCTTCGTCTTAAGCACGGTCTTCCTGCCTTTTGCGTCTTTGTTGTCCTTGATGGTCTTTATGAGTCTTACAAGGAACAGCCATCCTACTGGGAATGCAACAAGACCCATCGAGAGCTTCGTCATCATGGCGCAGCCGATACAAAGTGCCGTGTAAACGATCTTCCTGCTGTCCGGATCCTTATACCATTCAAGCGCGAAATATACCGCACCTGTAAGAAGCATCAGTGCCAGCGGATCGTTATTGACCTGGATCGCGAGATAGATCATGTGAGGGCTGAAGGTTATGAACAGCATTGAGAATGCCAGCGCCCTGCCCTCTAACCCAAGGCGCTCCAGGATCTTCTTTGCGAACAGGATAAGATAGGAGATCCACAGCATCGGGAGCATCTTTAATCCGTCGAAATCTTCTGCAAACTTGAGCGGCAGCACATTCTGTATCTTCAGGAACATCGCGCTCAGGAAGTGATGGAGCGGCGGGTGGTAGAACTGCCCGAGATCCCTTACGTCACCGTCAGGAAGCGCCAGATTGTCATAGATATACATGATGTAGGTATCATGGAATCCCGCATGCTTGATGGAGAAATTCGCCACGTCATGCTGATAGAAATTGAGCGGCGTGAAGAGCACCATGACTGCCCTCATTACAAAGCCGGAAGCAAGAACCAGTGTGACGAGATCCGTAACCTTGAATTTCTTTCCCAAGGCAAGCACCGCCGCCGATACTATTACCGAACCAAGGCCCGCCCAGCACAGGACGCTCTCCATGATCGATACACAAGGCAGGGTCTTTCTGCCGCAGGCGTTAAAAGAGAGTTTGAAGATAAGAAAATAAATGCCAAATGCAGGAAGAGCCGATACCAGCGAGAGGAATCGCTTTTTCGAGCTCGTGAAAGCAGACGTTACGTAGAACGCGCAGCATGCCGTAAGGAGCGCCATCAGAAGCGACAGCTGCACTTCTCTCATGTTTATGGCATCCATGCCGGAGAAAAGATACAGGACAAAGACCGCCGCCGTGCATACGCCGAAGCCCTGCGCCGCCTGCCTGAAATCCTTCTTCTCTGCCTGCTCAAGCTTTACCATGTCACATCCACCACAGCAACTTCACCTTTGACATAAGTCCAAAGGATCGTGTAGAAAACGATCGCGAAGATCATAAATGCCACAGAGACAGCCCTTGTTATCTTCGTCACGAGATCTTTATTGCTTCCCTTAAGCTTTATGTCCGATATCTTTGTGTAGAAAAGCACACCGCAGAGGATCAGTGGCGTTGAATACCTGAAATTCATAGAGCAGATGTGCGGGTACTTGAGTGAGAACGAGATGATCGAACCGATCTGCGTTAAGGCCAGAAGGATCATGGATAATTCCGGCCAGAGTTCTTTGCTGTTTTTAGCCTTGATAAGGGTTACGGCAAATCCTGCTGCAGCGATAATTATCATTATCAGCAGCGTAATCAGGAGCGCGTAGCCAGCCATGCTCATCGTAAAGTCATCTCTGTAATTCTCCTCGCCGAACAGCAATGTCTTAACTTCGGTTATAAAGATGTTGTAATCCTGCTCGCCGTCCGAACCGAGATTGATGTAATAGTCCTCTATAGGGAATCCGTAAAAGCCGAAGAGCCTTTGCACGGGCGAATATCTGCTTACGTCCTGATAGGGGTTATCCGATCTTAAGACATATGAGAGCGGGACCTTGAACATAAGGTAATTCCTGATCTGGAACCATAAGCCCAAAGGCGCGCTTATAAGGCCGAAGACAGCGAGGTTTGCAAAAGTCCTGCCGCCCTCTTTCTTTCCCTTGATGTCCTTAATCAGCTTAACGATGAACAAAAACCCCAGAGGGAATGCGATAAGGCCGACGGAGAGCTTTGTCATCATGCCGAAGCCCGTCGCTAGCGCTGAGAGGATAATGTTCCTCCATTTGCCTTCTTTGAACCATTTAAGCCCGAAGTAAAACGCCGTAAAGAACAAAAGGATCGAGAGGATGTCGTTGTTTACGGATCCCGCAAGGATAGTAAACGTCGGGAAGACCGATATGACCGCCGCAACTGACGTACGGCTCTCCTTGCTGATCCCCAAAAGCTCCAGGATCTTATAGATCATTATCACGGTGAACTGCGACCAGAGCAGGGACAGTGCCTGAAGAACTTCATAATTATGCGTTCCCTTGGGCAGGAAGAGCTCATATGCCTTAAGGAAAACGGCACTTACAAAATAATGGAACGGCGGATGATAGAACTGACCCATCTGCCTGACATCGCCTTCCGGGAGCGCAAATCTGTCCCTCACGTAAAGGATGTATCCTGAGTGGAAGAAATTATAATTGCCCTCTTCGAATATCGCGACGTCATTCTGCCTCGTAAAGATATCCGAATAGAGCACGTAGCCGGTCTTCAGGATGAATCCTGCCGCAAATATCAGTACGACCAGGCCTTCTGAAGTAAGCTGCTTCTTTTTCTTGAGGAAAATGCCGTAGCCTGCAATAAGGACATAGCCTAATACCATGACCGTGCACGCGGCGGGTTTGCTTCCGAGCTGCATGCCTGTGGCGATAAGAACCACCAGTACAAGAAGTGCCGTGATCGCAAACGGGTGCTTATAAACTGTTTCTGTGATCCTGTCCTGCTTAAGACTAGTCGGCATAAGCGTCTTTAGGCGTCAAATAGCTGAGGACATAATATTCGGCATTCATGTAGTCGATCTTGTACCAGTCGCCGCCCACTGCAACAACCTTGACAACCTCGCCTTCCTTGAGGTTGACCTTGTTGCCGCTGCTCCGGACGTCCGGGAGACTGAATGCCACTGTGTTCATTGTGGCCACATACTCTTCTCCGTCTCCTTCGACAGGCGCGAAAAACCTGATGCCCTGTGAATCCTCAGGCGCAACATATTCCGGCGCGTCATCGGGCACATCGGTCTTAACGATATCGGAACTCTTTACATAGTATCTCGTACCGCCGAAAACGATCGCTGCCCAGCCGTTTCTCGAAAAGCCTAAAACGCGGAAAGGAACAGTCTCCACAAGAGCCGGTCTGTCATCGTCCGTCTCCTTGGGCTCAACATAGAGCTTAAGTCTGCCTTCCTTTGATTTATAGAAATCATCACCCTCTTTTGCAGTGATGAAGACTTCAATGTCATCATGCTCATTAATCGTTGCCTGAGCATTATCGCTGTCTGAAGCCGAAGGGTCGGATGCATCACCTGACGGATCTGACTCGGAATCCTTTATCTCGACCTCAATGAGCACCGTACCGTCGCTCATATCAAGAGTAGACACGGTATTATCCGTGACCTGCGCACCGTTGATATATGTTGTGATCCTGAAAGTTACAAAAGCGACAATACATAAGACCACGACAACAAGTCCTGCTATCAGGAATTCGTATCTGGTCTTGATATCGGGACCGTTCCCGTTGTTCATTTCATCTTTATTCTCGGTCATAACAACCCGCCTGTCAGGGCTTTCTTCCAGGCTCTGTTACAAGCCTGCCCTTCCGAAGAGAACCCTCAACTTCTATTTATAATAATATTACAAACACTCGTTTTCAAGTTACAGACTTGTGGCAAATTGCTTTAGGATCGGCATTTCCGCCTGTAAAACCGCCTTTTGCGGACATATATGAAGGGTGAATAAGAAGCAGCCTGACGCTTAATGTGTTATAATTTTTTTACATTTGGATCAACGGAGGGGTTTTCCATGGAAAAGAATAAGAAATTGCTTATCATCGGCGGTTCTGTCGGAGCAGCCGCTCTCCTTGCTTTAATTATCGTTTCCATCTCACTAGCCAACACACCGAAGGCTTTGATCGTCAGAAGCATTGCGAACACGCTCTCTGATGCAAGAAGGATCGAAGCTGTTGCTGTAACTGAGGATGTCGCTAACGGCGGCTCTGTTGCGGTGTCGGCTAACCTTGACAAGTTTGCAAAAGACGACCTTACGGTTCAGGGAAAGTTCTACAGTGACGCAAAGAACCTGAAGGGTGCCTTGGAGCTGACGGCTTCAGAGGACAAGGATAAGGTCCTCCAGGCAAAAGTAATGTATAACCCTGATAAAGTCGCTTTCAGTGCGGCTCCGTTCATTGACGGAACTTACGGCGTAGATCTTAAGAAGCTCGCCAAGAACCTCCCGGGTTCGATCTTCGATCCTGACGAAGAGACTGACTATTCGCTCGATGACGATGAGTTCGAGTATTTCCTTAACATGAAGGATACCTTTAAGAACGACAAGAATTTAAGCCGCGACGTGGAAGTCATGGCCAATAAATACAGACAGATATTCATTGAGAAGGTCATTAAGCATTCCGAAGTAAAGAAATCGAGCAAAACGATCACTGTCGGCGGTGATAAGATCCCCTGCACCGTCATTTCCGCTTCCATAGACGAGGACGGTCTGGCTGAGATCGTTCAGGACATGATCGACTATGCCAACAATGACAAGGATCTCGAGAAGCTCCTTCTGCGCGTAGCGGCAAACGGCTCCTACAGGGATGACCCGGAAGAATATGTTGACAGGTTCTTCGATACTCTGGACAACTACGAAGATTCGATCGACAAGATCGAGGATTCTGACATCGACATCAGCATTGATTTCTATATCACAAAGTCCGGAAGAAGACTTGCGCAGTTAGATTTCGAGGCTGAACTGAATAACAAAGAGTTCGAAGCTTCCCTGATCCTCGGCAAGAATGTCGCAAGATCCAAGCAGATCAGCTTCGAGTACGAAGAAAAGCCCACCGGCAAGGCATATTCCATCGAATATACCGTCAAGGAAGACAGCGGCAAGCTTTACGACGCAGAGATCGAGATCAATGAGAAGCGCGTAAGAAGATCGAGAACAACCGAGAAGAAGAGCGAGATCAGGATAAAGTGGGATAAGAGAGCCGGTGATTTCGATCTTAAGGGCACTTATGACGGAAAAGACGAGCTGAGCGTCAAAGGTACTCTTAATAAGAAGGGCGACAGATACATCTTCGTTCTCGGCAAGTTATCCGCTGATGGCAAAGCTGTGGACAACATTAAATCCCTTGAGCTGACGGTTACGATCGACAGACATGACCGCACACCTAACGTTCCGGGAAGATTTACGGAGATCACGAAGATGGACGAGAAAGACTTCGAGGACTTTATCGAGGACTTTGAGGAAAACGCAAAGGAACTCTGGGACGATTATTTCGGCAAATAAATCCGGGATTTAAGCACAAAACATTCAAAAATTAAATTTTTAATTAACTAAAGCCCCTCCCTTTAAAACGGCGGGGCTTTGTTTTATACTTTGAAAGTTAGAGTGTTTTTTCAGCTCGAACAATCCAAGTCATTAAGAGGTATGCAAATGAAGAAAGTTCTGGTATGCAAGGAAAGTCTGCCTGCCGAGACACGCGTTGCCGTTATCCCCGATGACATCAAGAAGCTCACCGGTATGGGCTTCGAGTTCACGGTCGTAAGCGGCGCAGGTCTTAAGAGCGGCTTTAAAGATGCGGATTACGAACAAGCCGGCGCCAAGATCATCGCTGATGAGAAAGATGGTCTGAAGGACGCTGAGATTGTTGTCAGGATCCTCAAGCCCGATTCCGCTGACGGAATGAACCCTGATACGGTTCACATCAGCTTCTTAGATCCTTTCAATGAGAAGGAACTTCTCAATGGTTTTGCCAAGAACAACATTCAGGCAGTATCCCTCGAGATGATCCCCAGAACGACCCTCGCTCAGAAGATGGACGTTCAGTCATCACAGACATCACTCGCGGGCTACGTTGCAGTCCTTAACGCTGCAGCACGTATGCCCAAGATCCTTCCGATGATGGTTACGCCTGCAGGAACTATCAATCCTGCAAGAGTATTCGTTATCGGCGTTGGCGTCGCAGGTCTCCAGGCTATCGCAACGGCGAAAAGACTCGGTGCACGTGTTGACGCTTTCGATACAAGACCGGTAGTTGAAGAGCAGGTTAAATCCCTTGGCGCTAACTTCGTCAAGATCGACTTAGGCGAGATGGGCCAGACCGCTCAGGGCTACGCAAAAGAGCTCACACCCGAGCAGATTGCAAAGCAGCAGGAAGCTCAGGCTAAGGTCTGCGAGAAGGCTAATATCGTTATCACAACCGCCAAGGTCTTCGGCCGCAAGGCTCCTGTCCTCATCAAGAAGGACGTCATCGACAGAATGCAGTCCGGCGCCATCATCGTCGACATGGCTGTTTCCACAGGCGGCAACGTTGAAGGTTCAGATCCTACTAAGGAAGTCGTTACCGACAACGGCGTAATCATCCTCCCCGGCGACGAACTCCAGCGCCAGGTACCCTGGGACGCATCCAAGATGCTCTCCGGCAACATCTCCGCATTCCTTACACACTTCTACAACAAGGAGACAAAGGAATTCGAGGTCAAGATGTCCGATGAGATCATGAAGGGCTGCCTTCTCACACAGGGCGGTGCCATCATCCACGAAAGATTTAAGGAGGCTTAATATATGGAGATTTCCACAGACGTAATCATGCTCTTGATCTTCGTGTTCATCATCGCCGCTTACTTAGGCGTCGAGCTTATCTCGAAGGTCCCTTCACAGCTTCACACCCCTCTTATGAGCGGTACGAACGCTATCTCAGGCATCACGATCGTCGGTGCTATCGCTGCCTGCGCTATCAATGCTTCAGGCAATCACGTTTTCGGAATCATTCTCGGAACAGTTGCAATATTCTTCGCTACAGTTAACGTTATCGGCGGATATTTCGTAACAGACAGAATGCTCGCAATGTTCAAGAAGAAGGAGGCACCTAAGAAATGAGCGATTATATTTGTATAGTCCTTTACATGATCTCTTGTGTCCTCTTCATCATGGGCATCAAGAAACTCGGAAAAGCAGATACCGCACGTAAGGGTAACCTCTACTCCTCAGTCGGTATGCTTATCGCAGTTGTATCCGTCCTCATCTCACAGGACGTTATCGATGGCGGATGGCTCTCATACCTCCTCATAGTTCTTGCAATAGCAGGCGGAAGCGTTGTAGGCTTCATCTGGGCTAAGAAGGTCGAGATGACCGGCATGCCCCAGCTCGTTGCCCTCTTCAACGGCTTCGGCGGTCTTTCCTCAATGCTCGTTGCCATCTCCCAGTACACAGCAGGTGTTACTGAGGATGCTTTCACAGCACTCACACTTGGTCTTACGATCCTCATCGGTGCTGTCGCATTCACAGGTTCACTCATTGCCTGGGGCAAGCTCGCAGGCCTTAAGATGTTCAAGAAGAACATCTCGATCCCCGGTAAGAACTTCATCAACGCAGGCATCCTTGTTATCGCAGCTTTGGGAATCATCTTCCTCTGCATCTCACCTGACGGCGGATTGGGACTTGCAGGCGTCATCATCACAACAGTTGCTTCACTGATCTTAGGCGTTACGCTCGTTATCACGATTGGCGGAGGCGATATGCCTGTTATCATCTCTTTCCTCAACGCACTCTCCGGTCTTGCTGCAGCATTCGCAGGATTCCCTATCGGCAACACGGTCCTCATCGTATCCGGCTGCCTTGTAGGTGCTTCCGGCGTCATCCTTACACTCATCATGTGCAAGGCTATGAACAAGACATTCGCTTCCCTCCTTTTCAAGACAACGAAAAAGAAGGCTTCTTCAGCTACCGGCGAACACAAGGAACCCAAGTCCATGTCTGTTGAGGACGCATTCCTTATCCTCGAAGCTGCAAAGAGCGTTGTATTCATCCCCGGTTACGGCATGGCTGTTGCCCAGGCTCAGCACGCTGTTAAGGAGCTCTGCGACGTATTGGAAGAGAACGGCTGCGAAGTCAACTTCGCCATCCACCCCGTTGCAGGACGTATGCCCGGTCACATGAACGTTCTCCTTGCTGAGGCTAACGTTCCTTACGAGCAGCTCAAGACAGCTGACGAAATGAACCCTCAGATGCCTAACACAGACATCGCTATCGTCATCGGCGCTAACGACGTTGTTAACCCTGCAGCTATCAACGATGAGTCATCACCGCTCTACGGCATGCCTATCGTAAACGCTTACGAGGCACGCACGGTATTCGTCCTCAAGCGTGGTCAGGGTACAGGCTTCTCCGGCATCGAGAACCCGCTCTTCACGATGGATAACACCGTCATGATCTACGGCGATGCTAAGCAGACAGTTTCCCAGCTCGTTGTCGAGTTCGAAAACTGATACTTACAACAGATCAAACTCAAAGAGGGTGTCTTAAAGGCACCCTCTTTTGAATAAACCGGCCATTATCCTCGGGATCAGTTTGTCTCAATGGCCCTCTCAGGAGCATATACGGACGCTTTTGTGTCATAGGACATATCCTGTCCCTTATAGAACGCTTCTACCTTTTTTCCAGTCTTCTTGTTGTAAAGAACACCGTCTTCTGCGTAATAATTCTTATTCTCAGGATCAACAGTAAAGTAATAGAAATATCTGTAGAAAGAGACACTTCCGTCACCATTCCAGATCGCAATATCATCGGGATATATGTATGAATTGTTTTTGGAAATACTAACTTTCTCGACATCCTTACCGATCTCAACATTGAAGATAATGTTGTCAAAATAAAGTGTTGTTCCCGGTTCAAGGCCCTTGTAGTATCCTCTGTCATCAGGAAGAGACCCCATGAAAGTATCCCTGTATTTCTTAAAGGTGTAGTAGTCCTTACTGTCTTCCGGTTTGATCCTGAAATAATCCAGACGGACTATTTTGGTACCGTCACTGCAGTAATCGATCTTCAGATCAGTATTCCTCGGATCACCATCCCAGTAATAACAGGCTGCTTCAGCTTGGGAATGATCATTGGTCTTATAATGGATAAGATAATCGCCTATCTGGTAATCTGTATTTTCAAATCTGCGGTTTTCCGCAAAACGGCACAAGATCAATACCAGCACAAGCACGCTGTTTAAGACCAGACAGCCGCCTGATCCCCATATACCCAAACGTCCTGCCTTTTTGTTCTTATGGTCTTTAGCAACTACAGTGCCTATAACAGAAAGAAGCAGACCCAAAAACAGAGGAACTATACCTAACATTAAGAAAAGCCATTTTACCGGGATCGTTGTTTCATAGTAGCTCTCAAAAGCTTTAATGATCCAATAAACAGCGGAAATGAGAATATAGATTCCTGTGCAGATCAATCCGAGAATACAGGTAATACTGTGCTTATCTTTTTGTTTTACAGGAGTTTCTGCCGGTCCGGCAGATTCTTCATTAATCACATTCTCAGACATGTCAAAACCACAGGAACTGCAATGCTTATCATCATCGGCGCATAGTTCACCACACTTCGGACACTTCTTCATAAGCATTTCCCCCTCTCTGACAGTTGCTCGGGTTTCCCGTGTTTCATAAGAATAAATAACGGGCAATGGTGGAAACTGCACCATAATCAACATAATATGGCTGTTCTTCAGGCGGCTTGATCTTAATATTGGATATTAAACTACCGAGAGCCATAGCGGCTATCCAGACGATCACTAAGAAAATAACCGTCACAACAATAAGCACAACGAGGGTTATAGTGGATATCACTTTTCCCGAATGTCCAAGAGCCGGACGCTTCATTTTTGCTTTTCGCGCCATTGATAATCCAATCCGCGAAATGATCACACCCGCTATAGTAATGGCCCATGCTATAGCATAAAAGACCAGGGCAACAGTTGACCAATAACCAGGCATACTTGCATCGTTTAAACGGATCGCGAAAAAAACTATTACAGATAAAGTGATTATCGATGCTGCTACAGAACAGATAAAACCGGCCCGGCAAATTTTGCCGATCTTGGCATCAAGTTTAGAACTTGTTTGGCTGGAATCAACACGAACAGAATTATCCGCTTCTTGTGACGCACTATAGTCAGGAATGTTATTCATAAGCTTCCCCCACTTATAGATCATTGTTCCTTTCAGTAGGATACGTTATACACTACTTTCGTTCTGAATTGCTCCAATGCTGCAAACCTGTTCAGCTTTCCTTCAGCATACTTATCTGCATATTCTTCGAAATAGTCGCTGATGCGTTCATCTCGCTCTGATATAACTACACCGGAAGAAATATTGTTGGCTTTTGCAAATACCGGGAAGGTATCCTGGCCGCCGCAGAAATCCATTTTGCCGTCAGATTTGGCCATAACCACAGAAGAAGCAACAGATTGTTTATAAGTTTTTGTCTCCGGATCGTTATCCCAGTCTACCAAACCGTTTGCCCAGAGATATTGAAAACCCGTCTCGGAAGTATCAAGAGTGATCCACTCGATAAGTTCAGCTACACCCTCCTTTTTATCTGTATTCTTGTTAACATGAAGCCACGATCCGCCCCAGAAGAAACCAACCGGAGCTTCACAAACTCTCCATTGTCCGTATGTCCTTGATCCTGTGGGAGAACTGAAAAACTCCATGACGTAGTTGACGAACCAAGAAGGACCAAAGTATGCGAAAACCTTCCTGTCGCCCTCACCCCTCACATCACCAAGCCATTTATCGGACCAACTCCGGGTATTATTAGAATAGTCATTGTCTTTAATTTTCTTAGCCAGATCAAGATAGATTTCTCTTTTAGGATCTATATATAACTGTTCTTTAACGATCCAGCCTTTATCCGCAGATTTCTCGCAAGCATTCCAAATGTCTGAAGGACCGGAAACCGCAGCATAGCCTTTTTCCTTGAGTTTTTCTGCCGCATCAAAAAACATATCCCAGTTGCCTGAACCTGCACCTGTAATCTTTTCGATCTCTTCAGGATCATCAGTGCCGAATACATCTTTTGCAATTGCAGCATTGTAGATCATGACGCTGCCGGTTGACTCATATCCGAGAGCTACGACTTCACCATCCCTGGTGCCTATATTAACAGTATATTGGGCTATATCTGCTTCCTTGATCTTGGTGTCTACATCAATTCCGAGATCTTTATATGCCATAGAATACTGAGCCATATTACCCTGTGAATATTTCTCTGCAAATGCGTATTCCGTCACGTATATATCCGGTGCCGAATCACCACCAGCAGCAAGAGCCTTATCGAGATCATTCTGATAGTGTCCGTCATCTGTAACGATTATTGTGCACTCTACAGTGTATTTCTCACCGAACTCGGGATTCTGTTTAATATACTGGTTAACTATACGCGGAACTTCATCTGTATATGACCAGAGATTGATAGTCTCTGGACCTGAACCTAATGTCATTGTATGCATCACAGTCTCGGTTACATCCGTACCGATCTCCCACGGTTCCTTGCCAGTCGCCCAATCATTCCCTCCAATGCTGTCCGGTTCGATCTCTCTGGTTATCGGGGGAGTTTCTTCCGGCTGTGTTATGTAATAAAGGGAATTATAACCAACACATATAAACAACACTGTCAAACAAACGCCTATTATACCGGCAATGGCCAGTTTACTTGCGCAATGATTATTCTTCCATGATCTGACAACACCAACAATTAAGAAAACCAATCCGGAAATGTAGCAAGCTATACCCAACAAAAACAGCAGAACACGTATTTCGTTGGATACCCATATTATGCTGATCACGGAAAAAGCAACAATAAGAAACGCGGCAACTAACAGTATAAAACCCGTCAGGTATAATGTGTTTATCTTCTTTTGCTTGTCACAATTCGGACACTTCTTCATAAGCATTTCCCCCTCACTTATGAAAAGCCAAAAGACTTGAACCTTACTTCAGTATGTAGACATATTATATCATGGGAAAACAATGACTTTTGAGCAACTTTCAATTCACATGTTAAGTGATATAATTGAATCAGTTAAGAGGTACTACCCGCAGACGGTTGACCTCATGAAATGAAACTTACAAAATAAGCCGCAACTTCTTGGTCGGAGGGCGGCTTATTTCTTTGTTTTTGGGATAAATTCTTTAATCAGCTTCTTCCTTTTTCACCGGCTTGATAACTAAGCAGATAACGATGAAAACAGGGATAAACATTACGATCGCGGAGATAACGTCGATGATCGAATGCTGCTTGATGAACATCGTGGAAAGCACGATGAGAAATACAAGGATATCGCTTGCGATAAGAAGACCTTTTTTCTCTTTGAATGCAAGATGCATGCCTGCCGCCACAACGAGCGCATCGTAAACATGAAGGCTCGGAAGGACGTCAGTAGGCGTGTCGATCGAATGCAGATAATAGATCATGTCGAGGAAGATGTTCTGACGGTCGGGAATGGCCGCTCTGAGCTCTAACATGTTGGGATATACCAGAGAGATTATTATGAACAACGTCATGCCCGTCATGAGCATGTATGAAGTCTTGCGTGAGATCCTGCGGCTCCTTATTGCAATGGCGATCATGCCGGCGCAAAGGTACGGAAGCCAGAGAGCATAAGGAATGATGAACACTTCGACAACGGGGATCATGTCATCGATCGCCGTGTGGATGATGTGGAAATTGCCGCCGTGATCAAGGCCTTCAACCCAGAAGAATGTCGGCATATAGACGACCATGTATATAGCCATCGGGAGCAAAGTCACGACGACATAAAGGATCTTTTTTATTAGGCTCTTATTCTCAGCAGTTTCCAAAACCAATTCCATCCAAAGTGATATGCGGAGCGTCACGGCATGGGACCGACCGTAAACACTCCGCATATTATAACCCGTGGAAGGCTGAATGACAGACTGACTTTTACTACAATTTATCCGATAGGATCAGTGCCTTGCTTTGACACCTGCATTAAACCTGATTTACCGTTCCGATGAAGATAGGAGTCATTGTATTAACGTCGACTATCGCATAAACGTACGGTCTGTCGCAATAGATCTCTTTCTGAGGCATTTCTTCTATGTCGACACCCTTGGAGCGGATCGTTACTGCCGTTGCTGCAGAAGCCTTTGTGCCCTTTTTATCGACTTCGATATGAGTCTTGTGGATGACTCTTGATACGTAAAGATCGCCGGGCTTGCCGGAAATGCCGGACAGGTCTGCCGTATTTTCATCGAAAACATCAGTTACGCCGAGATTCTTAAGTGTATCGTTTGCAAGATAATTAAAGTCGGATTTGAACTCGGGCATTTTGGTATATGTCATTCCGCTTTGGAAGCCGCCTTCCACAAGTGCTTTATAGTCTTCAGACGTAAAGATTTTCGCGAACTCGTTGGCGCTGATATTCTCATCTTTGGGGAGGATCGCGAGGAACGCGTACTGCCCGCCCGTATACATCTTCATGAAGGCTGTTGCCTTATCGCTCTCGTAATAGCCGGGCAGTTTGTCGTTAAGGTAAGTGACAGTCTGCTTGCTGCCGTCTGCCTTGCGGAATTCTCCGTCATGGATCTGGTCTTCGTTATACTTGTCTTCCCACTTAGCATCGAAAGAGATAGCATTTACAAGCACCATTACAGTACGCGGCTTTAATTCATCGATGACTTCAGGGATCATGTGGTTTGTCTTCTTGTCGACCCAAGCATTGATCTCCGAAGGCGTTTTATCGTTGAAATCAGTAACCGTGTACTCAGCAAGGAAAGTCTCGCGGATATAATCCACATATTCCATGTTTACATTGTCACCCAGCAGCAATCCGTTGTTCCAGACTGCATTTGCACAAGAAAAATCTACATCCTTGGCATTGTTGATCTTATCCATCAAGGCTGCCGCATAAGCCTGCTGCGTAAGAGGCCCCTGCCCCTTCGCAAAGAGGTTTGTGAGCTGGTCCAATGATTCGCCCTTGGCACCTGCCGCGACCATGTCGAGCGCCATCATGATAGATGCCGGTGATATCATTACGTTCTCGTCGCCGTCGTTATCCTTAAGCGTCTGGCTGAAGAGCTCAAAGCAGTATCTGTTGTATTCGGAATCCATCAGCTCCTGATCGTATTGAGTCTTCCCGACCTCTTCAAAAGCGATCTCCGCCTTGATCTTGGGATCATCGGTAAGCTGGTTTCCGGAAGGCTTGGCCGTAGTATTGGATGTGCAGCCGCCCAGTAGCAGCGTTGCTGCCATTATTCCCGTCATGATCTTAAGCTCTTTTTTATTGCAGATCTTCATTTTCGAATCCTCCGTCATTTATTTCGAGCGTTCCGGATCAAACCTCGTTGACCGTGCCCATAAAGACCGGAGCCATTGTCCTTACATCAACGATAGCATAAACAAACGGTCTGTCGCAGTTAACGGTCTTAAATTCAGGCTCTTCCATAGCAGCATTTGTTTCAACCGTAATTACCGTTACAGCAGAAGCCTTGGTGCCGTTTCTGTCAACTTCGATGTGAGTCTTGTGAATGGCCTTCGATACGAAGATATCGCCGGGCTCCCCTGCAATGCCGGAAAGGTCAGCTTTGGTCTCATCAAAAATATCGGTGCAGCCGAGCTTTCTAATGGAATCATTTATCATGATCTCGAAATCAGACTTAAACTCAGGCATTACGGAATAAACGTCGTACTGCGATGTGCTGCTGTTGATGAACTTCTCATAATCTTCGGCGGTAAAGTTCTTGGCGAACTCGTTTGCATTGATGCTCTTATCAGAAGGAAGGATCGCGAGGAATGCATATTCGCCGCCCTTGTAGGTCTTCATGAAGCCTGTTGCCTTCTCTGTCTCGAAATATCTTCTTGTCTTGTCGCTTAAGAAAGTTGCGTCCTGCTCAGTGCCGTCAGCCTTGATAAACTTTCCGTCGTTGATCTGGATGTCTTCATATTCCTGTTCCCACTTGCCAATAAAGGAAATGGCATTAACAAGGACCATAACCGTCTTAGGATCAAGCTCATTTACGACTTTCTCGATCATCTTGTCTGTGTGGTCACAGATCCAGCTGTTGATCTCATCGGGTGTCTTGCTGTCGAAAACAGTGACCTTATATTCTGCAAGGAATGTTTCCTTAACGTAGTCAACATACTCGGAGTTGACTTTATTTCCGAGCAAAGTCTCGTTGTTCCAAATGGCATTTGCGCATGTGAAATGAACGTCCTTGCTGTTGTTGATCTTATCCATGAGGGAAGCCGCATAAGCCTGCTGCGTAAGAGGTCCCTGGCCAGCCGCGAAAAGATCTGTCAGCTGCTTTAATGAATCACCCTTAGCGCCTGCTGCCACCATATCGAATGCCATCATGATCGACGCAGGAGAGATCATAACGTTACCATTGCCGCCGTAATCCTTCACCGTCTGGCTGAATATGTTGCAGCAATAATTCCTGTAAAGGGCATCCATCTCATCTTCATCATAATCGGTATCTGAAACCTTGCTTAAGTTGATCTCCGTCTTTACCTTCGGGTCATTTTCGAGCGGCTTATCCGTAGCCTTGGCCTTGCCGATCGAACATCCTCCGAGAAGCAAAGAAGCTGCCAATATTCCCGTGATGAACTTAATGTCTTTTTTCGAGCAAATCTTCATTTCAATATCCTCCAAAATCAATTGCTGTTTGCTTTATGCCCTGTAAACAGTTAAACGCCCGGAAATGTTGCACCACAGGTGCTTAATTACTGTATTTAATACTGTAATACCAAAGTTTTCTGCCTTCAGGCAACGCTGCACCGCCAAAGATGCCTCAAACTGCCTCTTTGCAGGTGATATAATAACCTCGCACAAAAAACGACATGGAGATAATTATGAAAAAGATTTTGGCAGTAATACTTTGCGCGGCAATGGCCTTTTCCATCGCATCATGCAGCACATCATCAGAACCTGCCCCCTCGATAGAAACCAAGTCCGGCAAAGACAATGATAAGACTGAAGCGACCACTGAAGCAATTTCCGTCCCTTCTGACACCGCAGAAGGCTTCGATCCCGAATTCACCTTCTCTACAACGGACAGAGACGGCAACACCTGGGACGAGAGCTCCTTCAGTTCTAATAAAGTTACCATGATCAATTTCTGGGAGCCCTGGTGCGGCCCCTGCGTCAGCGAGATGCCCGACCTCGAACGCCTCTACGAAGCCTACAAGGACAAGGGCTTTCAGATCATCGGCGTATATTCCGAACCCGGAATGGAGAGCGAAGTTGCCGGCATCTTAAAGAACAGCAAAATATCCTATCCGATCCTCAAATACACCTCTGAGTTCGACAGGTTCATGACCGGCTATGTTCCCACGACCGTCTTTGTTGACGGAAATGGTCATATAATAAAGATGGATGACGGCACTGAAAGCATCGTCGGCTCCAACACTTACGAAGGCTGGGAAACCATCATCAAGCAGTATCTCTGATCTGTAAAACATCTAACCTTATGCGCAAAAGCATCATCACAGTTTCATTGATCGCAGCAGGCGTGATCCTCATCGTTGTGGGGATCGCCCTTAAACAGCCTGAATCTGTTTTCGCGAAAGCCGCAAAGATATGCATGGAGTGTGTCGGAATTGGCTAGAAAATGGGTCAGACATTCTATCCAGGCAGTTGCCACACTGCTTCAGAACGCGAACTTCAAGGGCTTCTTCGAAGGCAGGATCTATCAGGGTCCCGGTAAATCCGTCTGCGTTCCCGGCCTCAACTGCTATTCCTGTCCCGGTGCCATCGGCGCCTGCCCCGTCGGTTCTTTGCAAAGCTACTTAAGCGGCCTTAAGTTCAAGGTGCCCTACTATGTAGTCGGCATACTTATATTTGTCGGCGCCCTGCTCGGCCGCGCAGTCTGCGGGTTCTTATGCCCCTTCGGGTTCCTTCAGGACCTTCTGTACAAGATCCCTTTCTTCAAGAAAAACGAGTTCAAGCTCGACAAATATCTTCGCTACTTCAAGTATGTGGTGCTGGTTCTTTTTGTGGCGCTCCTGCCCTTCTGCTTCAAGCTCACGCCGTTCTTCTGCAAGTACATCTGCCCTTCCGGCACAGTTGCCGGCATCTGGCTCGCTGCAGCAGACAAACAGGTCGCAGGACAGCTCGGCCCCCTGTTCTCATTAAAGCTCGTGATATTAGGCCTGATCCTCGTCGCGAGCCTCATCATCTACAGGCCCTTCTGCAAATACATCTGCCCGCTTGGCGCGATCTACGGCTTCTTCAACAAAGTCGCTTTTTACCGCATGCATCTCGACACCTCAAAGTGCGTCGGCTGCAACGCCTGCGCCAAAGCCTGCAAGATGAATATCAACCCGTCAGTTACGCCGAACAGCTGCGAGTGTATCCGCTGCGGCGACTGCGTAAGTGCCTGCCCGCATAACGCGTTGAAGATGGGGGTTGCTTCAAAGGCGTCAGAAAAGGCTGCCCGTTGCCGGTAAGAACCCTTTTTAGTGCTCGAAAAAACGACCTACAGACAAAACAAAGGAATTGCGTGTTTTTGTCGGTAGGTTTTCGCATTTTTAAGGGCAGATTGGCCTTAACCTACAGACATTTTTGGCTTTTGATTCAATTTTGTCGGTAGATTCCCATTGATTTCGGCTTTCTAACACCAAAACCTACAGACAAAAACGCCATTTTTCATGTTTTTGTCTGTAGGTACACCCGCACACCGCCTTCTCATCCACACAAAAGGCTGCCTCATGAAGAGACAGCCTCTCAGAAATCCGTTTTATAACTGTATCAGACAGGTTTTGCCGTTCCGCAGTCAGGGCAGAATCTTGAAGTGATTCCTGTCTTGCCGCAGTTAGGGCAGTTCCATGCGCCCTCAGCAGCAGGAGCAGCCTGAGCCGGTGCAACAGGTGCTGCAGGAGCGCCGCCGCTTACGGGTGCTACAGGTGCAGGTGCAACAGGAACAGAGCCGGGTGCGGGAGCAGTAGCACCGGAAACGCCGCCGTTAACTACATTTCCGAAGCCTTCGCCGACCTTCTGGGACTCGCCCATGATGGGTGCCATGGCGTCTCTTGTCATGTTGATAACGCCTCCCATTGCGCCCAATGTAACGCCGAGGGAAGCAACATCGCCGATACCGCCGCCTGCGCCGCCGCCGTTGCCGGTGATGCCGTTCTGCATTGCTTCGAGGCCGACCTGACGTGCTGTCTCGTCTCTGTATGTGTAGCCCTTCATCTGCATTTCCTGAGCCTCTGCCTGAGCCTGCATTCTGTATGCGTCTGCTTCAGCCTGAGCCTTGATGCGGAGAGCGTCAGCTTCACCCTGGGCGCTTACTGCCTTGAGCTGTGCTTCTGTCTGGGCTTCGACGATCTTTCTCTGCTGTGCAGCTTCTGCCTCAGCCTTTCTGACTTCCTCTTCACGGACCTTCAGAGTCTTGTCAGCGAACTGCTGCTTAAGACGTACGAAGTTCGGATCGTCGTCGGGTGTAACGATGGAGGTTACGTAGAACTCAGGCATCGTGAGGCCGTATTCATCCAGAGTATCGTTGATATCGAGCATGAGCTTTGAAGAAAGAACATCAAGATATGCGTCGATCTCAAGGATGTTGAGGTTCTGTTCCTTGATGATGCGGGCAAGGTTTGCCTTGACCTTGTTGATGATCAGGGCCTTGAACATGCCTGTGCCGTAGGACTTGCCTTCGCCTGTAACGTCACTCTGAAGGAGACCGTCAGTGGTGCCGACAAGCTTCAAGATCAGCTTGGCCGGATCAGTAACTCTCATGTTGAAGTTACCGGATGCGCCGATCTCTACGTGGAGTCCGGATGCGGGATCAAAGAGTCTTACCTTGCTGTCTGTGCCCCATCTGATACCCATCTGGGTAACCATGTTGATGAAGTAGACTTCGCAGTGGAAAACGTTGATGCCGCCTGTTCCAAGCTTCATGTAGTCACGAACCTTGGGGATGTTGTTCGTAACAAGCGTGTGTCTGCCTGCCTTGAACTGATCGAAGATCTTACCGTCACGGAAGAATAAAGCTTCCTGCGTCTCATGGACGATCAGCTGTGAACCGATCGTAAAATCTTCTTTCTCGTGCTTGTGTGCGAGGACTTCATTACTGCCTTCGTACTTGATTACACTAATAGCTTCAACCATTTCTGCAATCTCCCTTTCTTAATTCTTATTATTCGCAAATACTGATAATTGTTCTGTTGTTAGCGCGAAAAGAATGAACATCGCGATCGGCGCTCCTATTGCGGCTACTACCGAGATCCAGGTCGGCAAATGGAATGCATATGCCAGTACGGAAAATACGATGATCGGTCCTGCCGCAAGGAACGACAGTATCTTGATTATGATCTCTATCACGCCGCCTCTGTAGAGGACATATCCCAATCCCGCTGAACCTAAAAGGAACAACAGGATGCATACAGCCCACGGCCAGTGGCAGACTTCGCGGAAGAATAATCCGACGGCTGCCGGGAGCGGCAAGCTGAATACGACATCCCAGGGGATATCCTTTTTGCGCTTTTTCTCGATCTCATCTTTGCAGATCTCGATCATGGCATCAGCATTTCTGAAGCCCTTGACCTTAGACAATGCCGAAAGCGCGCTGTTGTAAGAGCCCTTGTCGAAATAGCCCTTGCCCTTGGCATAGACTGCAAGGAGATCTGCCTTCTTCTGTCCTTCCTCACAGATCCTGATAAGATCTGAAGAGATCGGATCATTAAACTTCGTGCATTCGATAATACACGTCTTATAGAGAAGCTTGGCTTCGTTCGCAGAAGCAGCCTTGTTCTCACTCTCGACAATGTCGTTTGCTTTGGT
>JAEEGI010003972.1_pt1 | contig 34891 bp, 35 predicted proteins | sample 8958751 | NCBI WGS metagenome assembly JAEEGI01 (sample SAMN16246545, study PRJNA631951) | gut metagenome | biome: gut microbiome; feature: rumen; material: KS-attached | host: Bos | place: Iran: Karaj | collected 2018-10
CGACGGCCGAGCCGGAAGCCTGCTGGATGCGGCGCTCCTCGGCAAGCTCTCTGGCCATGCGCTCGTCGGCGACGGCGTTGAAGATATCGCCGGCGCTCGGCACTTCGTTCAGACCGGAGATCTCCACCGGCGTGGAGGGGCCGGCCTCCGTGACGCGCTGGCCCTTGTCGTTGATCATCGTACGCACGCGGCCCACGCAGGTGCCGGCGATGATGATATCGCCGAGTCGGAGCGTGCCGTTCTGCACGAGCACGGTCATGATCGGGCCGCGGCCCTTGTCCAGACGCGCCTCGATGACGGTGCCCTTCGCGGCGCGGTTCGGGTTGGCGCGCAGCTCAAGCACCTCGGCCTGCAGAACAAGGTTCTCCAGCAGATTGTCGACGCCCATGCCGGTCTTGGCCGAGATCGGGCATACGATGGTCTCGCCGCCCCACTCCTCGCTGACGAGGTCGTACTCGGTGAGCTGCTGCTTGATGCGGTCGGGGTTCGCGCCGACCTTATCCATCTTGTTGATCGCGACGACGATCGGGATGCCCGCCGCCTTCGCGTGGTTGATGCTCTCGACGGTCTGCGGCATGATGCCGTCGTCGGCCGCGACGACGAGGATCGCCACGTCCGTGACCATCGCGCCGCGGGCGCGCATCGAGGTGAAGGCCTCGTGGCCCGGGGTATCGAGGAAGGTGATCGGGCTGCCGTTGATCTCAACGGTGTAGGCGCCGATATGCTGCGTGATGCCGCCGGCCTCGCCGGAGGCGACGTTTGCATGGCGGATATAGTCGAGCAGCGAGGTCTTGCCGTGGTCGACGTGGCCCATGACGACCACGACGGGGGCGCGGGGAACGAGCTCCTCTTCGGTGTCGGCGCGGTCGTCGATCAGACGCTCCTCGACCGTGACGATGACCTCCTTCTCGACCTTGCAGCCGAGCTCCATCGCGACGAGCGCCGCGGTGTCGTAGTCGATCACGTCGGAGACGGAGGCGAACACGCCCAGCTTGAAGAGCTGCTTGATGACCTCGGCCGCGGTCTTCTTCATACGGGAGGCCAGCTCGCCCACGGCGATCTCGTCGGGGATCTCGACCTTGAGCTGCTGCTTCTTGGCGATCTCGAGCTGGAGGCGCTGCATCTTGTCGCGCTCCTCCTGGCGGCGCTTGGCGGAAGTGACCTGCGCGTTCTGACGCTGCTTGTTCTTGCCGCCGATCTTTTCCTTCTTGCCGCCCTGGCCGTTCTTGAGGTTCTTGCCGCCGCGGGAGCCGGCGAGGTCCTCGAACTTCTCGTTGTACTTCTCGATGTTGACCGCGGCGCCGCCTCTGGTATCGACGACGCGCTTTTCCGCGACCTGGCGCGGCACGTGCGGCTTGTCCTTCTTCTCGGCCTTCGGAGGCGTCGGAGCGGGCGCTTTCGCACCCTGCGCGGGAGCCGCGCTCTTCGCTGCCGGCTCGGCCTTCGCAGCGGGAGCGCTTTCGGGCTTCTTCTCCTCCTGCGGAGCGGCGCTCTTGGGCTCGACCTTGAAGATCTCCTCCAGGCTCTCGACCTGATTGTGCTGGGTGATGTACTCAAAGATCACGTCCAGCTCGTTGGTCTCAAGCACCTGCATATGGTTTTTCGGAGTGGCGACGTAGTCCGTCAGGATCTGGGTGACCGCCTTGGTCGGCATGCCGAAATCCTTGGCGACCTCGTGCACTCTGTATTTGATCATACTCATCTGTTCTTCCTCCTCGTTCCGTTCGTCTTCGCGTGCCCTTTTGTCCCTTTTTCGCTGCGGCGTCGGCGCATCTTGTCCTGCTTGGCTTCCAGGACGGCGGCCGCGTCGGCGAATCTCTCCGGATCTTCTGCGGCAAGCAGCTTGACGAACGCCGCCGCAAATCCCATATCCGTGATCGCCGCCATCGTGCAGTCGCCCACGCCCAGCGCTTCGGACAGCTCTTCTCTTGTAAAGGGCAGCTTCAGATCCAGTGCGCTCCTTCCTTCGAGCGCGTATCCGGCCTTGCGCAGCGCCGTCTCCGAGGTATCGGAGGCGAGCAGCAGCGCTCTGGCCTTTCCGGCCCGCACCGCATCGACGGCGCGGTCGGCCCCGATCTCGATCGCGCCCGCCGGGCGCATCAGACCGAGCAGCTTCAAGGCTTTATCCGTCATCTCCGACCTCCATTTCCCGCTGCAGTCGGTCGTAGACGTCCTGCGGGATCTGCGCGGAGAAGGCGCGCTCGAGCGCTTTGCTCTTCACGGCCTTTTTCAGGCATTCGCCGCTGCGGCAGAGGTATGCTCCCCTGCCCGGAGCCTTTCCCCTGAAATCCAGGGAGATCGTCCCCTCGGGCGAACGCACGACGCGGATCAGTTCCTTTTTCGGCTTCATCTCGCGGCAGCCGAGACACTGCCGCATCGGTATTTTCTTCTGCACGGTCTCCGCCACCGCCTTTTGTTGAAAAATTATGCTTCGGACTTGCTCTTGATATCGATCTTATAGCCGGTGAGCTTGGCCGCCAGGCGGGCGTTCTGGCCCTCCTTGCCGATGGCGAGGGAAAGCTGGTTGTCCGGCACGACGACGCGGCAGCTCTTGCCGTCCTCGAGCATCGTGACGCTCAGTACCTCGGACGGGGAAAGAGACGCGGCGATATACTCCTCGGGGATCTCGCTGTACTTGATGATGTCGATCTTTTCGCCGCAGAGCTCGTTGACGATGCTCGCCACGCGGCCGCCCTTGGGGCCGACGCAGGCGCCGATGGGATCGACGTCGGGATCGTTGGAGAGCACGGCCATCTTCGTGCGGCTGCCCGCCTCGCGGGCGATGGACTTGATCTCGACGGTGCCGTCGTAGATCTCCGGGACCTCCAGCTCGAAAAGGCGCTTGACGAGGCCGGGATGGGTCCGGCTGATGAGCACCTGCGGGCCGCGGGTGGAGTTGCGGACCTCGACGACGTAGACCTTGATGCGGTCGCCCTCGCGCAGGGCCTCGGTGCGGATCCTCTCGTTCGGGGCCAGCATGGCCTCGGTGAACTCGCTGTTGGAGGAGATGCGGATCGACACGCTGCCGTTGCGCGGCTCGATGTGGGAGACGACGCCCGTGAGGATCTCGTGCTCCTTGGAGGTGAACTCCTCGTAAATGATGCCGCGCTCAGCCTCGCGGATGCCCTGGATGATGACCTGCTTGGCGGCCTGAGCGGCGATGCGCCCGAACTTTTTCGTCTCGACCGGGATAGCGACCGTGTCGCCCATTTTCGCGCGTTTGACGACCTTCTTCGCTGCGTCGAGCGTGATCTCGTGATCGGGATCCTCGACGTTCTCGACGACGGTCTTGTTCACGACCATCTCGATGCGCTTTTTATCCTCGTCGAGGATGATCTCAACGTTGTCCTCGCAGTTGGGATTGTCGCGGCGAAAAGCGGCCAGCATGGCCTGCCGGATCTTATCGTACATATACTCGCGGGGAATGCCCTTTTCTTTTTCGAGCTCCTCGATGGCCTGGAAAAATTCTGCGTTCATTGTTATATACCCCTTTTTATATCGTTGCGTGCAGTCTTACCTGCGCGGTCTGCTGCTTGTTGAAACGGTAAGTCTTGCCCTTGACCTCGATCTCCGTGACGCCGTCGGCGTAGGATACGAGCGTGCCGACGAAGGCCTTCTGGCCGTTCACGGGCTGATAGAGCTTAACCTCGACCTCGCTGCCGAGGAAAGCTTCAAAGTCGCCCGGGCGTTTGAGCTCGCGCTCGATGCCTGCGGAGCCGACTTCGAAAACGTAGCTTTCCGGGATCGGATCGGCCTCGTCCAGAATGGGATCGAGGCGGCGGCTGATGCGCTCGCAGTCGGCGATGTCGACGCCGCCGGGCTTGTCGATATAGATCCGAAGATACCGTGTTCCCGCCTCGCGCACATATTCCACGTCCCAGAGGCTGCAGCCCTCTTCTTCCACGATCGGTCCGGCCAGTTCCGTCACTTTTTCGGTTATTTTACTCATATGCTTTCACCTCGCGGAGTCCGCCCGCTTTTTCTCACAAAAAAGAGTGGGCGTCGACCCACTCTTTTCTAACCATAATCCTTACTGTATCAGTATACTACCTTTCGGAAGATAATGCAAGCCTTTTTTTCGCATCATCACAAGGAAAATCAGCCGTATTTGAAGCCGGGATGATAATGGGCGTAAAACTCCTCGTAGCAGATCCCGTGCTCCATGATAAAGGTCGCCGCCTCGACGCCGACGTAGCGGTAATGCCAGGGCTCATCCCAGCCGGTCAGCAGCAGCTTGCGCGTCGGATAGCGCTTGATGAAGCCGTATTCGGCGCAGTGCGCGTCCAGCCAGGCGAACATCTCCTGGTCCATGTTCTCATAGACGAGGCGGGAATAGTTCTTATCCATCAGATCGACCGCCAGGCCCAGCTGATGCTCGCTCGTGCCGGCCTCCATGACGATCTTTCGGGCTTCCTCGGCCGCTTTCTGGTATTCGGGATCCAGATAGGCCTCCTTGCCCGTGAGACCCATGCCCACGGCGATCTGGCTGGCCTTGCTGTTGAAGAGGTTGTTCTGATAAGAATACGAGCGGAACGCCGCCGTGACGTAGACTGTGAAGCCGGCGTCGCGGCAATCCTGCAGCATCTGCTCGAGATAGGGCAGCGCCGTGGCGTCGAAAAGCTGGTTGTTGGTGCCGCTGATCTTGCCGGATTCCGCCGGCGCATAGGCCGCGCTGAGGAAGTTGTCGGCATTGACGATCATGTACTGCGGGTTGTCGAAATCCTCGATATCCAGCTGCGGCCAGATGTCGACGGTCGGCTCCGGCGTTTCGACCGCGGCGTTGGGATCGACGAAGGTGAGGCTGTCGGATTCGACGAAAGCGCCGTCGAGACCGCCGAGGATGACGGTGGTCTTGTTGTCGCTGCGCATGACGACGATGGTATACAGCACCAGGCACAACGCGCCCGTGAGGAGGATCCATGCCAGCTTATTTCTTCTCATAAGCGCCCGACCTGCCTTTCAAAATAATTTGCGAGAGAGATTATAGCACCAAATTATGAACAAAACAAGTGCTCGCATCCCGCTTGTTCCCCGACGGCGCGCCGGGACGGCGCACGTCTGCGTTTCAGTCCTTCTTTTTCTCCCGCGTCAGGAAGCGGATCGCCTCGCGGTAGCCCTCGAAGCCTTTCCCCTCGATCGTTTTTTCACAGGCAAGGGACGTATAGGAGATCTGCCGGAAGCTCTCGCGCTCCGAAATGCGGCTCAGATGCACCTCCACGGCGGGAAGCGCGACCGCGCGCAGCGCGTCGAGGATGGCGACGCTCGTGTGCGTATAGGCCGCCGGGTTGATGACGATCGCGTCCGCGGCCCCGTATGCCTGCTGGATGCGGTCGACGATCGCGCCCTCGTGATTGGACTGGAAGATCGCGCAGGAAACGCCCTCCTCGGCGCAGACCGTTTCGATGAAGGCGCAGAGCTCGGCATAGCTTTTCTCGCCGTATATCTCTCTTTCCCGGACGCCGAGCATGTTGAGATTGGGCCCGTTGATCACCAGGATCTTCATTTTCCGCGCTCCCCTTTTTCGTTTTTCTGTATTGTATCACCGACGGCGCGTTTGTCAAGTTTCCAGCGCCCTGCGCAGCTTTTCGAGCGCGTGCTTCTCGAGCCGCGAGACGTACGAGCGGCTGATCGCGCAGAGCGCGGCCGTTTCGCGCTGGGTGTGCGTCCGCTCGCCGTCGAGACCGTAGCGCAGCGTGAGGATGCGCCTCTCCCGCTCGTCGAGCGTGCGCTCCATCTCGCGGCGCAGCTGCGCGCAGAGCTCCCTTTCGCAGACCCGCTCGGAGAGATCCTGCTCCTCGGATACGACGTCGAAGAGCGAGAGGCCGCCGCTGTCATCGTCCGTTTCGATCGCGTCGGAGAGGCTGACGTCCCCCGCGCTCTTTCGGCGGCTGCGGAAAAACATCAGGATCTCGTTTTCGATGCAGCGGCTGGCATAGCTCGTCAGGCGCACGCCGCGGTCGCGGCGGTAGGTATTGATTCCCTTGATCAGCCCGATCGTTCCGATCGAGATCAGATCGTCCGTATCCTCCGTCTGCGTGTAGTATTTCTTGATGATATGCGCGACGAGACGCAGATTGTGCTCGACGAGCTTGTTGCGCGCCTCGATATCGCCCTTTTCCCAGCGGTCGAGATATTCCTCCTCCTCTCTGCGGCCGAGCGGCCTGGGAAAGGAGTCGCCGGGCATGACGCGCAGCATCAGCAGCAGGCTGTTCATCAGCAGCCAGAACGCGCTCTCGATCATTTCCATCACCTCGCTATCATCCTATTCCCCCTTTCCTCGTCTCATAACGGCAAAAAAGGCCGGTGCATGACTGCACCGGCCCTTCGGGACCGAATATTATACCGCTTTGGCCTCTTCCGCGGCCTTGATCTTTGCCAGCTCCTCTTCCTCAAGCTGGCGGTAGGCCACCTTGCCGACGAGCGTCTTGGGCATGTCGTCGCGGAACTCGATGTCGTAGGGCATGGCGTACTTGGCGATGTTCTTGCGGCAGTAGGCCATCAGCGTTTCCTTGGTCTCCTCGCCGGCCGGGACGCCGGCGGCGAGCTTGACGAAGGCCTTGACCTTCTGCATCTTATAGGGATCCGGTACGCCGATCACACAGCTCATCTGCACAAGCTCGTGAGCGTCAAGGATGTTCTCGAGCTGTCCGGGATAGATGTTGTAGCCGGAGGAGATGATCATCCGCTTGGCGCGGCCGCGGAAGTAGATGAAGCCCTCGTCGTCCATCGTGCCGAGGTCGCCGGTGTAGACCCAGGTGAGTCCGTCGGCATGACGGCGCAGCGTCTGCGCGGTCTCCTCGGGGTGGTTCATGTATTCCTTCATCACGGTCGGGCCGGCCAGCAGGATCTCGCCCTCCTCGCCGTAGGGCAGCTCTCGGTCGGTGCCGGGCTCGACGATCTTGATATAGGTGTCCGGGAAGGGCACGCCGATGCTGCCCTCCTTGAACATGTGCGGCGGCGTCAGGCAGCAGGCCGTGACGGTCTCGGTCGTGCCGTAGCCCTCGCGCACCTGGATGACGGCCTTGTGGTCGTAGAGGAACTTGTCGAATTTCTTTTTCAGCTCGACGGACAGCGAGTCGCCGCCGGAGAACACGCCCTTGAGATTGCTCAGGTCGGCGTTTTCCATGCTCTTCATGCGCAGCATCGCCTCATAGAGCGTCGGGACGCCCGCGATGAAGTTGCAGCGGGTCTTGACGACCTGCTTGGCGTAGTCCTTCGGGTTGACGCGCGGGATGAGGATGCAGCAGCCGCCGCACTGCAGGATCGAGTGGATGCACACGCCCAGACCGAAGCCGTGGAACATCGGCATGGCGGAGAGCATCTTGTCGCCCGGGCGATACATCGGGTTCGTGGCCACGATCTGCGCGCCGAGGGCGTTGAAGTTTTTATTCGTCAGCACGATGCCCTTGGTCTTGCCCGTCGTACCGCCGGAATAGAGGATGACCGCGGGATCGTCGCTCTTTCGTTCCACCTTGTAGTTGTAGAAGCAGGCGCGGGAGAGACGCATAAAGTCGTTCCAGCGGATGACCGGCGCTTCCTTCGGGATCTTTTTGATCTTGCGGCCCTCGGTGAGCATATAGCCCGCCTTGAGCGGCTGGGACAGGGCGTCCTTGACGCTGGCGATGATGATGTTGACGACCTTCGTGTTGCTGCGTACGCTCTCGAACTTGTGATAGAACTGGTCGAGCGTGATGGCCGTAACGCTCTCGGACTCGTTGAGATAAAACTCGATCTCCTTCTCGGCGGAGAGCGGGTGGACCATGTTTGCCACGGCGCCGACGAGGTTGACCGCATAGAACATGTAGACGGCCTGCGGGCAGTTCGGCAGCGCGATCGTGACGCGGTCATTCTCGCGCACGCCGATGGTCTTGAGCGCGCGGGCGCATTTCTCGATCTCCTGGATCATCGTGCGGTAGCTCGTCGCCCGGCCCATAAAGGTAAAGGCAGTGCTGTTGGGATACTTTTCGGCGGACAGCCTGATCGCATCGAACATCGAGCCCTCGAAATAGTCCAGATGCAGCGGGATATCCTCGGTATGGCCCTCCCAAGGCATCTTGGCAGTGATCTCGTTCATAGATTATGTAAACTCCTGTTTATTTGTACTCGAAGCCGCTCGGCTCGCCGATCGGGCAGTCGAGCATCTCGGGGTGCGCAAAGATATGGCGGACCAGCTTGAGCGAGCGGGCGAAGTAAAAGCCGTCCGCGATCCGCTCGTCGAGCGTGGCGCAGAAGTCCACCACGTCGCGCACCTGCTTCGAGCCGTCCGGCATGATGAGCTCTTCCTTATGCAGCGTGCCGATCGTCACCATAAAGCTGTTCGTGCCGTAATTGTTCAGATGGTGGTAGACCGAGGGGCACTTGATGCTGCCGAGGTTGCTGAGGAACACCGTGGTGAAGTTGGGGTCGCCCTCCGTCAGCGATTTCGGAACGAGGCCCCAGAAGTCGAGCCAGCGGATGCAGCGGATGACGAACATCAGCAGCAGCCGCGGGAATTTCTTGAACACGTCCATCGTCGCGTCAAGCCCGCCGTCCGCGGTCGCGCTCCTGCGCATCTTCGTCGTATCGCCCACGATCTTTTTGCTGACCGAATCGATCGTGTCTTCGGCGGTCGGTGTAAGGACCATCAGCGACTCCTCCGCCCCGTCGGCGAAACGGCGCTTGGCAACGAAGCCGAGCGAGATCTCATAGCGCTCGTATGTACGGCGGCCCTGGATGAAGCGGTTGAGGAAGGGTCTTTCCATGACCATCTTGCTGACCGCGACAAGGATGCAGTGGAACAGCGTCGTCTTGTAGTCGGGATGCTCGGCGTTTTTCTTTTCAATATACGGCAGCAGCTCAGTCACGTCGATCTTGTCCTGCAGGCAGACCTCACAGTCGGTCCGGTTCGGCATGAGGTTGCTCATGATGCACTGCAGCCCGGTCACCTCACGGACCCAACGGCCGTCGCGCCGGTCGCCCCATTTTTTCTTTCTCTTCTCCATGGGCTTATCTCCTTAAGTAAAAACTTAAAAAATTTGTACGTCTTGCTTTACTATACACCATCTTCCCGCCGTTGGGAAGAGGAAAAATGCTCGTTCCGCGTTTTTTCATTTCTTTTCGGCTCTATGCGCCGCGCTTTACTTTTCTTCTCTTCGCGGCTATAATTTGAAAAAAGGGAGGTCGATTCCATGCAGCGACGCTTGTTTCTCTGCGGCCCTTCGGGCTGCGGCAAAACCACGATGATCCGCAGCGCTCTGGGAGGCGCGCTCGCCGGGGCGGGCGGATTCGTTACCGAGCGTATCGGCGCGCCGGACGGCTCCCTGCGCGGATTCGAGCTGCTGCCCTCCGCGGCGGCCGCCGGGGTCGCCGGTTTTACGGGCGCACGCTTTCTGGACTATACCTGCGATCCGCCCGCAAAGGACAACGAGGTCTTCCGCGTCGAGGGCGTCCGGCTTCTGACGGAGGCGCAATACTATCCCTTTGCGCTTCTCGACGAGATCGGCGGCTTCGAGCTGGTCATCCCCCAGTTCCGCGCCGCGCTCGCGGAGCTTCTCAATTCTCCCCTGCCCTGTATCGGCGTGATCAAGTCGCTCGAGGGAGTCGAAGAACTGCAGCGGCGTTTCGGCCTCGGCGAGCGTTTCCCCGCTCTCGCGCGCCAACTGCGCGCCGCGCTCGACGCGGACGGCGACACGCTCGTGCTCGACGTCGCCGCCCGCGGTGACAGGACGGCCGAGCAGGCCGTGCGGGAATGGGCGGCGCAGTATGCCATGTAAAAAAGCTTGCGCTTTGCCGACAGCTGCGGTAAAATAGCAAAAAAGATGAGCGGAGGCACAGACATGAGCGGAGAAGTCTATTATCACGACCACGGCGACGGCGTGATCCACAGCCATCCCGTCGACGGTGAGCACAGCCATGCCCACGGCCACGTGCATACCGAGACGAAAGCCGTGCTCAATCGGCTTTCACGAGCGATCGGCCATCTTGAATCCGTCAAACGCATGGTCGAGGACGGGCGAGACTGTACGGAGGTGCTCATCCAGATCGCCGCGGTGCGTTCGGCGCTCAGCAGTACGGCGAAAGTCATCCTCAAGGACCATCTGGAGCATTGTGTGACCGACCCGGCTCATTCCGATGCCGATCAGCTCGCCGCGCTCAACGAAGCCATCGACAAGTTCATGTGAAAACGAAAAAAAGCCCGCCGGAACCTTTGTTCCGGCGGGCTTTTTCATGTCCTTTTATTTGGAGTTGAAGATCTTGAAGATGCTGTCGAAGGGGTCTTCCTCAACGGGAGCTTCCTCGGCGGCAGGCGCGGGAGCCGGGGCGGGAGCGGGCGCGGCCTTGGCGGCGGCAGCCTTCTCCGCGGCGCCCGAAAACAGGCCCTGCGGCTTGTCCTTCACGACGACGGGGCGCACCGGAGCGGCGGAAACGGAGGAAGCGCCGACCGCTGCGGTGGGAGCGCCTTCGTCAAAGCCGGTGGCGATGACGGTCACGCGGATCTCATCTTCCATGTTCGGGTCGAAGGTGGCGCCGAAGATGATATTGGCGTCGGGATGCGCAGCCTCCTGAACAAGGCTCGCGGCGGATTCGATATCGTCCAGACCCATATCCTCGGAGCCGGTGATGTTGATGAGAACACCGCGCGCGCCGTTGATCGAGGTCTCCATCAGCGGGCTCTGCACCGCCATCTTGGCCGCCTCTTCGGCCTTGCCCTTGCCGGCGGCATGGCCGACGCCCATGTGAGCGAAGCCGGCGTTCTTCATGATCGTCGTGACGTCGGCGAAGTCAAGATTGATGAAGCCGGTGTTCTTAATGAGGTCGGAAATGCTGGTCACAGCCTGGTGCAGCACGTCGTCAGCGATCTCAAAGGCGTTGGCGAGGGTGATCTTCTGATCGGTGGCGAACTTCAGTCTGTCGTTCGGGATGATCAGCAGAGAGTCGACCTTCTCGAGCAGATCCTTGATGCCCGCGTTGGCCTGATCCATGCGGCGCTTGCCCTCAAACTTGAAGGGCTTGGTCACGACGCCGACGGTCAGGATGCCCGCCTCGCGCGCCAGCTCGGCCACGATCGGCGCAGCGCCGGTGCCGGTGCCGCCGCCCATGCCGGCAGTGATGAACACCATATCGGTGTCCTCAAGCGCCTTGGCGATGTCGTTGCGGCTCTCCTCGGCGGAGCGTTTGCCGATCTCCGGATCGGAGCCCGCGCCCTGGCCATGCGTCATCTTTTCGCCGATCTGGATCTTCTGATCGGCGTTGGAGACGGAGAGCGCCTGCTTATCGGTGTTGATCGCGATAAACTCAACGCCCTGCGTGCCGGATTTGACCATTCTGTTTACAACGTTGTTGCCGGCGCCGCCGACGCCGATGACTTTTATCGTTACAACGTTCTCGGGACCTGCTTCTGCTTTGAAATCCATTGTGCTGCCTCCCTGTTTTGTCCAAGCGTATATCATGATGAAAATTGGATTTTCAGCTTTGTGTCAATATATTATTACATTTTTCTCTCAAGGTCAAGTCTTTTTTTATTTTTATGAAAATTATTGTAATTCTTTTGTAATTATATCATCTTATTGGGGAATAAAGTGGGCGCTCGTACCGTCTGAGACGTCGATGATACCGACGTCGCCGGCCTTGAGCTGCTCCAGAACAGACTCGAGCATGGCAAATTTGTGGTCGAGGCTGCTCCTGCCGCCGAGGATCACCGTGAATCGCGTGCCGTACTGGAGCTTCACGCCGAGGATCTCGGTGAAGTCCATGTTCCGGACGTGCTCGGCGAGCTGCCGGCCCTGGATCTGGTGCAGCGCGTCGGAGACGAAGTCCACGGGCATCTCGTCGCCGTCCGAGGTCGTCAGCCTCTCGCCGATCAGCAGCGTGCCGGGGTCGATGCCCTCGATGCGGATCAGGGAGCCGAGCTCGCCCGAGGTCGCTTTGCCGAGGACCTTGCAGTTGTGGTCAATGGTCCAGTTTTCATCGCCGACGGCGATATAGGCCAGCGCCTTGCACTCCGCAACGCGGATGATGACCCGGTCGGGCAGTTCGCGTTTGACGGAGACCTCCTCGACGTAGGGCAGCTTGGCAAAGACGCGGCTGATCGCGGCAAAGCGGTCAAAGAAGAACAGGTTGTCGCCCTGCTCGATATCGATGGCTTTGATGATCTCCTCGTCGGTATAGTGCTCGTTGCCCTCCACGCGGATATCGTTGATGCGCAGGAAGATACTCATCAGGAAGACGGTCGCGATCACGACGACGGCAAAGGTCAGGATCGCGCCGCTTACCGAACGCCTGCGCGGCTTTTTATACTCTCCGTGTTTACTGGAGGGCGGCTGTATGTTCTTGCTTGTTGCCATGAAAGTATTTCCCCTTCATTTGTGTTCGATCCACAGATCCGCGCCGAGCGCGCAGAGCCTGTCGTCCAGATGCTCGTATCCGCGGCGGATATGGCCCGCGTCAAAGACGGCCGTCTCCCCTTCCGCGCCGAGCGCCGCCACGATCATCGCTGCCCCGCCGCGCAGATCGCTTGCCGTCAGCGAGGCGCCCCGCAGCCTTTCCACGCCGCGCACGGCGGCCTCCGGGCCGGAGAGGCGGATATCCGCGCCGAGACGGCGCAGCTCGCTCACCTGTCGGTAGCGGTTTTCAAAAATCGTTTCCGTGATCAGCGTCGTGCCCTCCGCGCGCAGCAGCGCAGCCATCAAAAGCGGCTGTGCGTCTGTCGGAAAGCCGGGATAAGGTTCGGTCACGATCCGCCCGGGCGCACGCAGCGCGCCGCTCGAAGCGATCTCGACAACGTCGTTAAATTGTATTATATCACATCCCGCTTCATTTAGGAAGTGGAGAACCGTGGAAAAATGCGCCGGATCGACGCCGGAAAGCAGGATCCTCCCGCCGGCCGCCGCACAGGCGCAGGCCAGCGTCGCCGCAACGATCCGGTCTCCGGGCAGCGTACAGTCCGTTTCGCGGCGCGGCTCGACGCCGCAGATCGTGATCGTATCGCTTCCCGCGCCCGCGACATGTGCGCCGAGCGAGCGCAGATACTCCTGCAGGCTGACGATCTCCGGTTCGCGCGCCGCGCCGCGGATGCGGGTCGCTCCCTTTGCCGCGCAGGCCGCGAGCATGACGTTTTCCGTCGCGCCCACGCTGGGAAAGCGCAGCGTGATATCCGCGCCGTGCAGACCGTCTGTGCGGCAGTCCAGGTCGCCGCCCTCCTCGCGGATCTCCGCGCCCATGGCGCGCAGGGCGGCGAGATGCAGGTCGATCGGACGCTTGCCGAGCTGGCAGCCGCCCGGCAGACTCAGCTTTGCTTCTCCGCAGCGGGCGAGCAGCGCACCCATGAAGATCACGGACGAGCGCATCTCGCCCATCAGAGCGCGCGGGACCTCCGCGCCGCATGGCGCGGTCGAGTCGACAAGCAGCACGCCGTCCGCTTCGTCCTTGAGACGGCAGCCGAGATGCGTCAGGATCTCTTTTGCCGCCGCCACGTCCTTGAGCTGCGGGACGTTCCGCAGTCTTGACCGGGCCGGCAGCACCAGACTGGCGGCCAGGATCGGCAGCGTTGCATTCTTCGAGCCCTGAACGCGGCAGCTTCCGAAGAGCCTGTTGCCGCCGCGCACATGCCAAATGTCCATAAAAATCCCTCCGCGCATCATGATCATGCCATTCTATGCCCGGAGGGTAAGGATGTGATTGTAGCGGCGGATCAGTGCAGAGCATCCAGGATGATCCCGCAGATCCTGTCGGTCGCCTCGGGGACGGCGAGCGAAAGCATGGCCTCGCGCATCGCCTCCATCTGCTCCCGGTCGGAGAGCAGCGAGCGGATCAGTGCGAGCAGCGAGGCTGCGTCAAACTCGCCCTCCAGCAGGACCTTCGCGCCGCCGGCGCGCTCCAGCACGCGGGCGTTGCGCTCCTGGTGGTGATTCGTCACGTTCGGCGAGGGGACGATCACGGCGGGCTTGCCCATGTAGCAGAGTTCGGCAAGCGAGGAGGCGCCTGCGCGGCAGAGCACCAGATCTGCCGCCGCCATGACGCGCGGCATGTCGTAGATATACTCGCGAACATCCGCGCCGAAGGCCGCGCAGTCCGGCGCGCTCTGCGCCAGTTCCGCGCGGAGCTGCTGATAATAGCGGCTTCCCGCCGAGTGGACCAGGCGGAAAGAAGGGTCGTCCTTCATCATCGGGATCATCTCGCCGATCACGGCGTTCATGTGCGCCGCGCCCAGAGAGCCCCACACGGACACGACCAGCGGTCTGTCGTTTGGGATGCCGAGCTGTGCGCGGGCCGTTTCCTTTGTGAAGAGCGAAAAGCTCCCCCGCACGGGCGTACCGGTGACGGTCACCTTGTCCGGATCGGGATAGTGGCTCCGGCTCTCCTCAAAGCCGACCATGATGCGGTCGACGTGCCGGGAGAGCAGCTTCGTCGTCAGCCCGGGCACGGCATTGCTCTCGTGCACGAGCGTCGGGATATGAAGCCTGCGCGCCGCCGTCAGGACCGGGTAGCACACGTAGCCGCCCGTTCCGATCACGGCGTCTGGCTTGAAGGATTTGATGATGCGCGCGGCTTTTTCCGTGGAGAGCGCGACGTTTTTGAGCGTTCTGGCATTGTGCGCCAGCCCTTCCAGGCTCAGCTCCCGGCTGATGTTCGTGATCTCGATGCCGCGGATCTCGTAACCCTCGCGCGGTACGAGCTGCATTTCCATCATGCCCTTCGCTCCGATGAAGAGGATCTCGCAGTCGCCCAGAAGCTCCTTCAGCCTTCCCGCGATCGCCACAGCCGGATTGATATGGCCCGCTGTGCCGCCGCAGGTAAAAAGAAATCTCATCAGACCCCGTCCCTTTCCATGATATCTCTTGAGGCGCTCAACACGATCCCCATCTCTGCAAGCTGGATGATCAGCGCCGTGCCGCCGTAACTGAAAAACGGCAGCGAAATGCCCGTGCAGGGCAGCAGGTTCGTCACAACGGCGACGTTCAAAAAAACCTGCAGCGCGAGCTGCGTCGTAATGCCGGCCACGACCAGCGAGCCGAAGCTGTCCCTGCACTGCAGCGCGATGCGGTATCCGCGCAGAATGAGAGCCGCGAACAGCAGCAGCGCCAGCGCCGCGCCGAGAAAGCCGAGTTCTTCGCACAAAACCGAGAAAATAAAATCGTTGTGCTCCTCCGGCAGATACAGGTACTTCTGCCGGCTTGCGCCGAGCCCCACGCCGCCGAGACCGCCCGAGCCGATCGTATAGAGCGACTGCACGATCTGATAGCCCTCGTCCGACGAGCTGGAGAACGGATCGCGCCATGTGCTGATCCGGCTCGAGGCATAGGGAAAAAAGGCCAGCAGCACGCCGATCGCCGCCGCGCCCGCGCCGATGGCGGCCGCGAACCAGCCCGGAGGCGCTCCGCCCAGAAAAAGCATCGCCGCGCCGATGGCGACGATGATGATCGACGCGGAAAAATGCGGCTCGAGGACCAGCAGCCCCACGATCAGCGCCAGGATCAGCGCAAAAGGCAGGATCCCTTCGCGAAAGCTCCTCATCCTGCCGCGCCGTCTGCAGATCATCGCAGCGAAAAGCAGGATCACGGACGGCTTGGCAAGCTCGGAGGGCTGCAGCGTCAGCGAGCCGACGCCGAGCCAGCGGCGCGAGCCGTTTGCCCGCACGCCGATGAAAGGCACGAGCGCAAGCAGTGCGAGCGTCAGCAGCATGAAGTACGGCGCGGTGCGGCGATAGAAGGAGATCGGCAGCCGCGCGGCGAACAGCATCGCGCCGACGCCGGCCGCCGCAAAGATCAGCTGCCGGACGAAATAATAAGTGGCGCTCCCGCCCGTGACATGTCCCGGATCATAATAGGCGCGCGGGAAGCTGGCCGAGAGCACCATGATCACGCCGAAGCCGAGCAGGAGCAGCACCGTCAGGAGGAAGGGCTGGTCGAGCGGGGCCTTTCTCTCCCGCTGCTCCAAAACAGAAAAGTCGGCGAGGCGGGCCGTTTCGTAACGCACGTCACCCACCTCCCCGGCTTTTTCATTCACACGGCGTAACGCTGGAACACCCCAATAAATGATATGACGGCGAACAGCAGACTTATGCCTGTAAAGAGCACGAAGAGCTCCTTTTCGGTCCATTTTTTACCGCTCCAGCCGCCCATCTCCAGATGGTGGTGGAAGGGGGCCATACGAAAGACCCGCTTGCCGTGGCTGAGCTTGAAGTAGCCGACCTGGATGATGTCGGAGAGCGTTTCGATAATATACATGATGCCGATCAGGATCAGGATCAGCGGCATGTCGTAGGCGAAGGCCATCGCGGCCACGGCCCCGCCGAGAAACAGCGAGCCCGTGTCTCCCATAAAGACCTTGGCCGGGTTGAAATTGTATACGAGAAAGCCCATCAGGCCGCCCAGCAGCGCCGAGGCAAAGATGCCGAGTTCAAGGAAATCCTTGCCCCAGGCAAAGGTCACCGCGACGAAGAAAAAGCACACGGGCAGCGAAGTGCCGGCGGCAAGCCCGTCCACGCCGTCGGTGAGGTTGACCGCATTGACGGTGCCGACGATAACGAAGGCGGCAAACACGAAGTACAGCCACTCGGGCAGCGGGACGCTCGTGTTGACGAAGGGGATGTAGAGGTTCGGCCTGACGAAGCCGAGGCGGCGCATCAGGAAAATGAAGGCCAGCGCGGCGGCCAGCTGCAGAAGGAATTTCATTCTGGCTGACAGGCCGAGGTTCTGCGCGTGACGGATCTTTTCCCAGTCGTCAAGGAAACCGATGAAGCCGAATACCAGCGCGAAGAGGAAGACGAACAGATGCACGAAGCGCCCGCGCATCATGCTCGGAAATCCGATGGTCAGCAGCGAAAGCAGGACGCCGAGTATGAACATCCAGCCGCCCATCGTCGGCGTGCCGCTCTTGGATTTATGCCATTCGACCTCGCTCCGGATCTCCTGTCCGGCCTTCAGCTTACGCAGCCAGGGGATGTATATCTTCCCGAAAGCCGTGGCAAACAGGAACGACAGGATAAACGAGCACATCAGCTTTATCGTCATCTTTGCTTCCTCTTTTCAAGGTGGTCGGCCACGATCTCTCTCTCGTCCATGTGATGCTTTTCATGCCCCACGATCTGGTAATCCTCGTGACCTTTCCCGGCAAGCAATATTACATCACCGGCGCGCGCGTTGTCAAGTGCGGTACGGATGGCTTCCGTCCTGTCGCAGATCCGGATCACCTTGTCCGCATGCGCGGAAAAGCCCGACATGATCTCGTCGATGATGGCCTCGGGATCCTCGGTACGCGGGTTGTCGCTCGTCACGATGCACAGGTCCGCGTTCTTTTCCGCGATCTCGCCCATGATCGGACGTTTGCCGCGGTCGCGGTCGCCGCCGCAGCCGAAGAGGACGATCAGCCGCCCGCGCGTGACCGGCCGCAGCGTCTTGAGCGCATTCTCCAGCGCATCCGGCTTGTGGGAGTAGTCGATGAGGACATCATAATCCCCGTCGGTCGGGACGCTTTCCATGCGCCCCTTGACGCCCTTCGCGCTGGCGAGCGCGGCGGTGCATTCCTCGAGGGAAAGACCCAGCGTGAGGCCGACCGCTATTACGCCCAGAGCGTTGTGCACCGAGAACAGACCCGGAATGCCCAGAAAGGCCGCGGTGCGCTTTTCTTCGTACAGCGCGTCAAAGCGCACGCCGCCGGCGCTCAGCTCGATGTTTTCGGCGCGCAGCTCCGCCTCCGCGTCCGCGGCGGTGAAGCGCAGCACGGGACAGCCCTCGCCTTCGGTCATGTATCCCGCCCAGGCGTCGTCGGCATTGACGCAGGCGCGCGAGCACATGGAGAAGATCTTTTTCTTCGCCGCGGCATATTCCTCCATCGTCTTGTGGAAATCCAAATGGTCCTGCGAGAGATTCGTATAGAGCACGACGTCGAAGTGCACGCCCGCGACGCGCTCGAGCACAAGCGAGTGCGACGACACCTCCATCACGACATGGCTGCAGCCCTCGTCCGCCATGCGGCGAAACAGCTTCTGCAGCTCATAGCTCTCGGGCGTGGTGAATTCGGAGTGCAGGAATTCCTGTCCGATCATGTGACCGTTCGTGCCGATCAGGCCGACCTTGGCGCCCGGGATCCGCTCAAGCATGTGCTTGATGAGATAGCTCGAGCTGGTCTTGCCGCTGGTGCCGGTGATGCCGATGACCGTCATCTGCGACGCGGGATCGCCGAACAGGTTGCGGCTCGCGATCGCGAGCCCTCTGCGGCAGTCCGCGATCCGCACGTACGGCGTGCCGTCCGTCGGCGCGTCCTCGCAGAGCACGGCCGCAGCGCCCTTTTCCGCCGCCTTTGGGATAAAACGGTGTCCGTCGGACTCAAAGCCCTTGATGGCGACAAAAAGGTCTCCCCTCTCCGTTCTGCGCGAGTCGTAGCTCACGCCGCCGATCTCCGTATTCATATCCGCCGTGGCGGAAAGGACCTCGATATCCTTCAGGATCTCGTAGAGCTTCATGTTTCTTCCTCTGTGATCTTCAATACTTGCCCAGCATGGATTCGTCCGCGTCGATGAGCACGACCTCGATCACGCAGCCGTGATCAACGCTTGCGCCCTCTTCGACGCTTTGCGCCGCAACGCATTGACTTTCTCCGTCGCTGACCGTGCCGCGCGCATGGAGAAAGATCCCGCGGCGTGACAGCACGTCACGCGCCTCATTATACCGCATTCCGACAAGATTGGAAACACTTTCTTTTTCATTTGATATCTCCGCACCCAGATACAGGATGATCTCGGTGCCCCTTGCGATCTGAAAATGCGCGGCCGGAAGCTGGGCCGTCACCCGTCCGCCGTCGCCGAGCGTTCGGTATCGCAGTCCCGCTTCCCGCACGGCCGCCGCGGCCTCTTCAAGCGTCTTTCCGACAAGCTGCGGCATCACGGCGTCCATCCGCGCCGCGTCCTCTTCGCTGTAGACAGGCTCGACGCCGAGATAGGGCAGCACGTCCGCCATCATCGCGCCGACGACAGGCGCGGCCATCTGGCCGCCGCTGATATAGATGCCGGATTCGCTTGAGGGCGTGTCGAGAAAGACCAGGATCGCGATCTGCGGATCGTCGGCAGGCGCAAAGCCGATGAAAGAGACGATGTATTCCTTCTCCCCGGTCGCAGCCTCGAGGCTGACCTTCTCGCTCGTCCCGGTTTTGCCGCCGATGCGGTAGCCTGCGACGGCCGCGTTGCGTCCGGTCCCCTCATTCGGGTCGCCTACGACCTGTTCGAGGATCGCGCGGACCTTTTCGCTGGTCTCGGCCCGGATGACCTGCCGCACCATTTCCGGCTCCCGGCGCTGCAGTATCGCGCCATCCGCGCTCCGGATCTCGCTGACGACATAAGGTTTCATCAGCCGTCCTCCGTTGACGCAGGCGCTGACCGCCGTGATGAGCTGCAGCGGCGTGATCGTAAAGGTCTGCCCGAAGGATGCCGCCGCAAGCTGCGAGAGGTTCTTCGGCGAGCAGAATACATTTCGGCTCCACCAGATACTGCCGCTCTCGCCCGCGAGGTCGATGCCCGTGCGCGCAGTCAACTGCTCGTCGGGATCTTCCGAAAGGCGGAGAAACCCGAACGCGTCGCAATACTGATAAAAGCGCTCCGCGCCGACGCGCTGGCCGATCGTGACGAAGGCCGCGTTGCAGGAATGCTGCACGCTCTGTGTCAGGCTCTGCGAGCCGTGGCCGCCGTCCTTCCAGCAGCGGATGGGCGAGCTGCGGCCGACGACGCTGACGCTTCCGGGACAGTAGAAGAAATCTTCCGTCGAGACCGAGCCGCAGTCCAGCGCCATCGAGAGCGTGATGATCTTGAAAGTCGATCCGGGCTCGTAGGTATCGGACAGCGCCTTGTTGCGCCACTGCCGCTCCCGGAAGGCGCGCAGCAGCGCGGCCCGCTCCTCCTCGTCCGCCGCCGCATCCACGGCGGCGCGGGCCTTCCCGCCGACGGCGAGAAAGTCGTTCGGGTCATAGCCGTCGAGCGAGGCCATCGCCAGCACGGCGCCCGTGTTGACGTCCATCGCGATCGCACCCGCGCCGTTGCGGATGTCATAGTCTGCGACGGCCTGCTTGAGATGCTTTTCGACATAATACTGGATCGTCGAGTCGATCGTCGTCACGACGTCGCAGCCGTCCTCGCCCGGAAGATAGTCGCCCCAGCTCTCGAAGAGCATGTCTGTTCCGTAGGCGTTCGCCTCGCGCACACTCCTGCCTTTTCCGCCCCGCAGGAAGGGATCATACTGCGCCTCAATGCCTTCAAGACCGACATTGTCCGTTCCCACAAATCCCAGAAGATGACAGGCGAGCGAGGAATTGGGATAATAGCGCTTGCGATCCGTTTCCAGCCGCACGCCCCGAATGCCGCAGCGGTCCTTGAATTCCCTCACCTGCCGTGCCGTCTCCGCCTCGACCTTGCGTGCAACGGTCACGTACCACGAGCCGCTTTGTCCCGCTTTTTCAAGGATCTCCGCACGGTCGATTCCAAGGATGCGGGAGAGCTCGTCCGCGATCAGTTCCCTGTCCTCGCCATACATCTCGATCTCCATGGGGCTGAGATAAACGTTGTCCACCGACGCGCTGATTGCGAGCGGCACCCCGCCGCGGTCATAAATCGTGCCCCGCTCGTTCGAGGCCGAAGCCTCGCGCAGCTGCTGCGCCACCGCGAGCGCCTCGTAGCGCTCGTGATCCGTGATCTGCAGCCGATAGAGCCGTGCGAGCAGAAGGGCAAACGACACAATGCCGCACACTGCCATCAACAGCAGCGTGCGGCGTCTGAGGCCGAGAGACGGCCCGTAATTCTTTTCGTTTTGCGGCATCGCGGCCTCCCGATAAAAACAGATTCTGCTCTATTTTATTCGGGGGAAGGCCGTGCTATGACTCGCCGAGCGTCAGATATACGCGCTGATCGGGGCGGCAGGGCCGCATCCCCAGCTCTTCTTCCGCAAGACGCTCGATCTCCTCGATCGGCAACCGGGACGCCAAACGCACGTCAAGGATGCGGATCTCTTCGCTGAGCGTTTCTTCTTCCTGCCGCAGCGCGTCCAGCTCGTCCCGCAGCGCGTTCGTGCGGATCTCGGTGAGCAAGGAAAGCACCAAAAGCAGCGCCGCGAGAAAACAGCACAGGACTCTGACTGTTCGACCCATTTTCCCGCTCCGTCCTTATACCCGCTCCGCCACGCGCAGCTTGGCGCTGCGGGCGCGGGGATTGCGTTCAAGCTCTTCCTCTCCCGGCAGGATGGGCTTTCGCGTCACGCTTCGCAGCGTTCGCACGAAGCCGCAGGTACAGATCGGCGCCTCGCGCGGGCAGGTGCAGCCGTTCTCGCGTCGTGCGATCCCGTTTTTGACGATCCGGTCCTCGAGGGAGTGAAAGCTGATCACACACAGCCGTCCGCCCGGGCGCAGCCTGTCCGGCGCGCTTTCCATCATGCGCTCCACCTCGCCGAGTTCGTCGTTCACGGCGATGCGGATCGCCTGGAAGCTGCGCTTGGCCGGGTGCTGTTTTTCCCGGAGCGCTGCGGCCGGCATCGCGCCGCGGATGATTTCCGTGAGTTCTCCCGTCGTCTCAATCGGCCACTCGGCGCGGCGTGCGAGGATCGCGGCCGTGATGCGCCGCGCGTAGCGCTCCTCGCCGTAATCCCAGAGGATCCGGTTGAGGGCGTTCTCATCCCATTCGTTGACGATCGTGCGGGCCGTCAGCGCCGCGCTCGCGTCCATGCGCATATCCAGCGGCGCGTCTTTCATATAGGAAAAGCCCCGTCCGGATTCATCCAGCTGGGGCGAGGAGACGCCGAGATCGAACAGCATCCCGTCCACAGCCCCGATCCCGAGCGAGTCGAGGATCGAAACCGTATCGGAAAAGTTTCCGTGGACGAAGGTGATGTGATTGCGGTATTCCGCAAGCCGTTCCGAGGCGCGCGCGATCGCCGTCTCATCACGGTCGATGCAGACGAGCCGGCCACTCCCCAGACGCTTTGCGATCTCCAGCGAATGGCCGCCGAGACCAAGCGTCCCGTCGACATAAACGCCGTCGGGACGGATGTTCAGATTCTCGATACATTCGTCCAGCAGGACGGAGACGTGCTTGTATTCGCTCATCAGAAATCGAGCTCCTCCATGGCCGCGGCGATGTTTTCCGGCGTAGACTCGCTTTCATACACGCTCTGCCAGGCTTCGCTGTCCCACAGTTCGGCATGGTTGTTGCAGCCGACGACCGTCACGTTCTTCGTCAGCGATGCGTAGGCGCGCAGGTTCTGCGGGATGATCGTGCGTCCCTGACTGTCCAGCTCGCAGCGCGCCGCGTGCGCAAAGAGCGGCCGCATTCGCCGCTGTTTGACGTAGGGCATCGCGCCCACCTTCTCCGAAAAGCTCTGCCAACTCTCGGCGCTGTAGACGCACAGACACCGATCCATGGATAATGTGATATAGAAAACCTCGCCAAGCTCCTCTCTGAGCTTTGCGGGGATAAACAGTCTGCCCTTATTGTCAAGGGAATGCCGGTATTCGCCCGTCATCTGCCGCACCCTTTCTCCTTCAATCTGCTCCATTTTGCCCCACTTTTCTCCACATCCATTTCAATTATAGGGGGGCGTCCCGCAAAAAGCAAGAGAAACTTTTTGTCTTTTTTTGTCTTATTTTTTGCGTATTATTAAGGAAAAACGGCATCGCAAGATGTGGAAAAAAGCAAAAGCCCGAACCCAAAATATGGGCTCGGGCATTTTTCGTTCGCGCGTTTCTTATTCCTCTTCCGGCAGTTCCTGCTTCGCCGGCTTGGAAGCGGCGCCGCCGGAGCTGCTCTTGAAGGCGACGCGGGAGCTCTGCACGGTGGAGAGCGCGCTTGAAATGCTCTCCTCGGCCTGGCGCATCAGATCGTCGACGTAGTCCGCGGCGACCTTTCGGAGTTCTCTGGACTTGTTCTCGGCCGCGGCGATCATCTCGGCGCTGCGCTCCTTGGCAACGCGGACGATCTCCTGCTCCTCGACCATGATGCGCGCCTTTTCCTCGGCGCTCTTGCGCATGGCCTCCGCCTCGCGCTTTGCGTTGCCGATGAACTCGTCGCGCGCGGCGACCAGCCGCTTGGCCTCCGCCAGCGCGCTGGGGAGATTGGCCTTGATGTCGTTGATGATCTCAATGGCCTTGTCGCGCTCGATGATGCACTTGTCGTTGCCGAGCGGGACGCCCCAGGCCTCTGTCACCATGCCGTAGAGAATGTCGAGCAGTTCGATGACGTCGTTGCTGTTATCCATTGTTCTTCCCCCATAGTTTGGCTTTTCTTTCGATGTCTGCGATCAGTTCGCTCGGCACCAGACCGGTGAGGTCGGCGCCGTACCGGGCCATTTCCCGCACGACGGACGAGCTCAGGAAGGTGTACTTCCCGCTCGCCGTCAGAAACATGGTCTCCAGGCTGGGATTGATATTCTTGTTGATGAGGTCCATCTGGAATTCGTACTCGAAGTCCGAGGCGGCGCGCAGTCCCTTGACGATCACGGGATTCTCGAATTGTCTGGCGTATTCCGCAAGCAGAATGTCCGAGCAGTCCACCTCGACGTTCTCATAGCGCACGACCGCGCGGCGGACCATTTCCGTCCGCTCCTCGATCGTGAACATCGGCGAGGTTTTCGTCGAGTTTTTCATGATGCACACAACCACCCGGTCGAAGATCTTGGACGCGCGGCGGATGATGTTCAGGTGTCCGAGCGTGATCGGATCAAAGCTGCCCGGGCAGATGGCGGTTCTCATAGGGCACTCTCCTTGGTGTAGCTGCGGATCTTGACCTTGCCGTATCGGTACTCTTTGCACAGACGGTAAGGCGCTTCCATGTCGGGCAGCGGCGTATCTCGACGCGCCTCGACGATTATTATACCACCTTCCGATAATATGTCAACCTGATTCATCGTCCGCAAGACCTCGTCGTAAAGGCCGGAATCGTAAGGCGGATCGACGAAAACCAGATCAAAGCGTCCGCAGCTTTTCAGATAGGAAAGCGCGTCGGCATTGACCGTCGTGCCGGTGAGTCCGCAGATTTTGAGATTGTCCCGGACGAGCTGCAGCGCCGCATGGTCGCGATCGACGAAGACAGCGCTCGCCGCGCCGCGGCTGAGGCACTCGATGCCGAGCTGCCCCGTCCCGGCGAAGAGATCGAGCACGCGCCGTCCCTCGATATCGAACTGGAGGATATTGAACACGGCCTCCTTGACGTTGTCGGTCGTCGGCCGGATCTCGTCGTTTGCCGGGGTTTTCAGCCGCCGTCCCCTTGCGCTGCCGGTAATGACTCTCATTGTTCTTCCTTCTCTTCCTTATCCTTATCGAAATACGCCCGCACCGCCTCCGCCGTGCTCTTCGGCACGACGGTGCAGAGCTCCTCGAGCGAGGCCGCGCGGATCGCCTTAAGCGACTTGAAACGCCCGATCAGTTCGGCGCGGCGCTTCGGACCGACGCCGGGGATCTTCTCAAGCGTCGAGCCGTAGGCCTCGCCGCGCAGCGAGCGCTGGTATTCGATCGCGCTGCGGTGCGTCTCCTCCTGGATGCTCCCCACGAGGGAGAATACCGCCTGATTGCCGGAGATGCCGATCTCGCGCCCGTCGGGCGTGACGAGCGCGCGCGTGCGGTGGCGCTCGTCCTTGACCATGCCGAAAACCGGCAGGGACAGACCGAGCTCCTCCGCCGCGCGTCTGGCCGTCGCGGCGTGGGCCTCTCCCCCGTCGATCAGCAGCAGGTCCGGCAGCGGCGCGAACTTCTCGTCCCCGTCGACGTAGTGCTTCAGCCTGCGATACACGGCCTGATACATACTGGCATAATCGTCCGGCTCGATAAGACCGTGGATACGGAACTTTCGGTAGGCGCTCTTCAGCGGCTTGCCGTCCACGTGGACGGTCATCGCCGCGACGATGCCCGTGCTGCCCAGATTGGAGATATCAAATGCTTCGATCCGCCGCGGATAGTTTTCCAGCTCCAACGCCCTCTGCAGCCACTCCAGCGTCTTGCTGCGGCGCTGCTCCTGCGTGGTGCGGCGCAGGATCTCCTCGCGCGCGTTGAGCGCGGCGCTCTCGACGAGGCGCAGCCTCTCGCCGCGTTTGGGGACCTCGATCACGGTTTTTCTCCCGGCGCTCTCGCTCAGGAACGCCTCGAGCTCCTCGCGGTCGTCGCACTCGGTCGGCAGCAGAATGCATTTCGGCACTGTGCCGCGCGTCGAATAATACTGCCGCAGCAGGTTGGAGATCGCCTCGCCGTCCTCCTCGAGCGGCTCGTCGATCATCTCCGTATCCTTGCCGCTCATGTCGCCGTCCTTGAAGTGCAGCACGGTGAAGCAGCTTTTCGCGCCGCGGCAGAAGCCGACGGCGTCGGTGTCCGAAAACGCCGTCGAGATGACACGCTGTTTATGCTCCAGGTTTTCGATGGCACGGATGCGGTCGCGCAGCGCAGCGGCCGTCTCGAAGCGCAGCTCCTCCGCCGCGCGCTCCATCTCTTCACGCAGCGAGGCGACGAGTTCGCCGCTCTTGCCCTCGAGGATCAGGGCGGCCTGCGCCATGCGTGCGCGGTAGTCCGACTGATCGCGTCCCTCGAGGCACCAGCCGGCGCAGCTGCCCATCTGGTACTTCAGGCATGGCCGTTCCTTTCCGATGTCGCGCGGGAACTTCCGCGTACAGTCTGGCAGCAGCAGGGCGTTCTGGATCACGCGGATGATCTCGCGCGTCTGAAAGCGGCCGCCGAAGGGGCCGTAGTAATCGGCGCCGTCCTTCGGCGCGCTGCGCGAGACCGTCATGACCGGATAGTCGCTTTTCGTGTCGATGCGGATGAAGGGGTAGCCCTTGTCGTCCTTGAGCAGGATATTGTAGTGCGGCTTGTGGCGCTTGATCAGCGAGTTTTCCAGCACCAGCGCCTCGAATTCGCTCGCGGCGACGATGACGTTGAAATCCCGCACCTTGTCCACCATCGCGGCGACCTTCGGCAGATGCTCGCCGCGGAAATAGCTCGTGACGCGGTTTTTCAGCTTCTTCGCCTTTCCGACGTAAAGCACCTCGCTGTGCTCGTCGAGCATGATATACACGCCCGGCAGCAGCGGCAGATTATTCGCTTTTTCCAGCAGCGTGTCAAGCATGTTCCGTTTCCTTGTCCTTTGCTCCGGCGACGCACCACACGGTGATCGCGCCGATCACGACGACGGCTCCGACGAGCGCGAAGGGGCCGGGCCGCTCGCCGTTGAAGAGGAAGACCCACACCGGGTTGAGCAGCGGCTCGAGCGCGCCGAGCAGGCAGCAGGCCAGCGGCGGGCAGTAATCCGCGGATTTTGCGTAGAGGATATACGAGATGCCGAGCTGGAACACGCCCAGGATCAGCACGCTCAGGACCGGTACGGCCGAGAACTCCATGCTACGCGTGAAGCAGAACGGCAGGCCGACGAGAAAGGCGAAGATCTGACCGATCAGCACGGCGCTGAAGCGCTCGGCGCCCTCGAGCTTGCCGATCGTCATGAACATGCCGGCCATGACCATGCCCGCGAGGATCGCGACGCAGTTGCCCAGCATGTAGCCGCCCTCGATCCGGTCGAGGAAAAACAGCGTGATGCCCGCGAGCGTAAAGAGCACGACCGCGGCGTCGCGGCGCTTGATCTTCTCTCTGAGGAACAGCGCCGAAAAGATCACGATAAAGACCGGCGAGCAGAACTGCAGCACGATCGCGTTGGCCGCCGTCGTCAGCTTATTGGCGCAGACAAAGCAGAGGTACACGCAGCCCTCGAGCACGCCGGCGACGAGCGCCTGACGGCTGGGGATGAAGCGGAAGCGCTTCATCCCCATATAGAGCGCGATCACACAGCCCGCGACGAGGCTCCTCATGCTCGCGACGGCAAAGCCGTTCCACGGGATGAGCTTGATGAAGATGCCGGCGATGCTCCACAGCGCGGCGCAGCTGAGCATCTCGACGATCGCTTTGTTTTCCTTGCTCATGTCAAATCACCAGATAACAGTAAAACAGGGCGTGCATAGCACGCCCTTGAAAGAATCAGTTTGTCCGGTCTCACTCGGAGAAGTCGGAATCTATCAGCTCGGAGAGCGTCGCGATCGCCTCTTCCTCATCCGCGCCGTCCGCGATAAGGGTGACCGCCGTGCCCTTGACGATGCCGAGGGAAAGCACACCGAGAAGGCTCTTGGCATTGACGCGTCTCTCTTCTTTCTCGACCCAAATGCTGCTCTTGAACTCGTTTGCTTTCTGGATAAAGAAAGTAGCCGGTCTGGCGTGGAGGCCAACCTGATTATTAATAACTACCTCTTTCGTTATCATACTTGCCACTCCTTAACATTATACAAGATGTACTGCCGTACATTCATAATTTAGCAAACAAATCCCGAATCGTCAACCGATTTTGACCGTTTCGGAGTTTTACACATTCCTTGCGGTCTCCGGCGGCGATTTTTATTTCAGTTCGACAACAGTCACGCCGCTTTCGCCCTCTCCGTAACGCCCAAGGCGGAAGGACTTGACCGCCTTGTTCTTTTTAAGCATCTGCTGGATCGCGGCGCGCAGCGCCCCTGTTCCTTTGCCGTGGATAATACGCACGGAGGAGAGCTTTGCCATCACGGCGCTGTCGAGATAACGCTCCGCGACGAGCACGGCCTCCATGGCTTCCATCCCACGCAGATCGATCTCCGGCGAGAGCGCGGCAGTACGCAGCGTCGCGCCGCTTCCCGCCGGCTTTTCCGCCTTTGGCTTTTCGCCCTCGAGCAGCAGCACCTCATCCTCCCGCGCCGTGAGGTTCATGATCCCGGCGCGCAATGTCAGCACGCGCTCCGGTGAGACGGCGAGCACGTCCGCCTTCACCCCGAGCGAGCGGACTTGTACCACATCTCCGACGCGGATCGAGCGCGAGGACTTCTTCTCCTCGACCGCCGGTACCGCCTCGGCAACGCGGACGGCGCTCTCGGCCTCGTTAAGCTTGCGGCGCAGTTCGCTGCGCGCGGCGTTGAGCGCGTTGACGTCGCTCTCCTCGTTGGCGGCGCTGCGCATCTCGTCGATCTCGGTAAAGGCGTCCTCGGCTGCGCGGCGCGCGTCGGCGAGGATGCGCTCGGCCTCGCGCCTCGCCTTGATCTCCGCCTTTTCCAGGCGGACCTCCAGCTCTGCCTTCAGGAAAGCGGCCTTTTTCGCGTTTTCCTCGGCCTGGCGCAGCTTCACAGCCGCCTCGTTCCGGTCTTTCTCCAGCAGAAGCCTTGTCTGCTCGAGTTTCTCGATCGTGGCCTCGAAGCTCGCGCTCTCGGTGCCGACGCGCCGGCGCGCATCCTCGATGATGTCCTCGCCGAGCCCCAGACGGCGCGAGATCGCAAAGGCGTTGGACTTGCCCGGGATGCCGACGAGCAGCCGATAGGTCGGCTGCAGGGTCTCCACGTCGAACTCGCAGGAGGCGTTCTGTACGCCCGGCTCGTTGGTCGCATAGACCTTCAGCTCGGCGTAGTGCGTCGTGGCCGCGATGAGCGCGCCCTTCTGCCGGGCGTATTCGATGATCGCGATCGCAAGCGCCGCGCCCTCGGTCGGGTCGGTGCCCGCGCCGAGCTCGTCGAACAGCAGCAGCGAGCGCTCATCGCACTCCGCGAGGATGCTGACGATGTTCGTCATGTGCGCCGAGAAGGTCGAGAGGCTCTGCTCGATGCTCTGCTCGTCGCCGATGTCGGCGAGGATATGGCTGTAGACCGGCAGCACGCTGCCGTCCGCGGCCGGGATGTGCAGGCCGCACTGGTGCATCGCGGCGAGCAGGCCGATCGTCTTGAGCGAGACAGTCTTGCCGCCGGTGTTCGGGCCGGTGATGACCAACGTGTCAAAGCCGCCGCCGAGCTCGACGTCAATCGGTACGGCCTTCGCCTGGTCGAGCAGCGGATGGCGCGCGCGGCGCAGCAGCAGTCCCTCGCCCTCGGTCTCGGCCTCGCCGCAGTCGAGCTTGTAGGAGAGCTTGGCCTTTGCGAAGATCAGATCGAGCCGGACGAGCACCTCGTAGTCGGAATTGATGTCGTTGCGGTGCTCCGCGCAGTCGGCGGAGAGCTCGGCGAGAATACGCTCGATCTCGAGCTTTTCCTTGGCGGCGAGCTCGCGCAGCTCGTTGTTGGCTTTGACGGCGGCCATCGGCTCAATGAACAGCGTCATGCCAGAGGCGGAGATATCGTGCACGAGGCCCGGGACGGCGCCTTTGTGCTCGGCCTTGACCGGCACGACGTAGCGGTCGGAGCGCATCGTGATGATCGGCTCCTGCAGCACTTTGGCGTAGCTCGGCGAGGATATGATTTTCTGCAGGGCGTCGCGCGCCCGCGCAGCCGCGGCGCGCATATTGCGCCGGATCGAGGCAAGATCCGGCGAGGCGCTGTCGGCGATCTCGTCATCCCCGATGATGGAGTTGTTGATCTTCTCTTCGAGGAACTTGTTGGCGTGCAAGGCATAGAAGAGATAATCGATGCTCGTTTTGCCCACGGAATCGTCTGCGATGTAGCCGCGCACGAGGCGCGCGGCCTGCAGCACGCGCGCGATATCGAGCAGTTCGCGGGTGTTCAGTGCGCCGCCCAGATCCGCGCGGGCGAGCGAGGGGCGCACGTCCTTGACGCCGGAAAAGGACGGGCTGCCGCGCACGACCATCATGGTCTTCGCGGCGCTCGTCTCGCCGAGGCGGCGGCGGACCTCAAAGGGGTCCGTCGAGGGCAGCAGCGCCCGGGCCGCCTCTTTCGCCGAATCGCCCACCGCCTCGGCGGCGAGCATGTTCAGAACAGCGGGCAGCTCGAGCGTGGAAAGTGATTTTTCAAAAAAACTCATATCGTTATCGTTCCCGTTATTTTCTTGCAAATTGCTTATAATACTCCAGGGTGCCGAAGCTCCGCTCCGTCTGGTGCAGAAGGTAATGCTCCGCGGCGAAGGCGAGCGTGATCAGCGCCTCGCCCCCGAGCTCAAAGGAGAAGAGCTGCTTGGGCGGCGCGTTGAGGACGCGGCGCATCGCCGCCAGCGAGGCGGCGTCGAGCGAGACGGCGCTGCCGCTCGCGCGGCATTTGCGGCAGAAAACCGTGCCGTCTATGAGATCGAACATCGGCTCCTCCGGCTCCTCCGCGCCGCAGACCGCGCAGCGCTCCGCCGCCGGGCGATAGCCAGACAGGCTCATCAGCCGCAGCTCGAAGGCCGCCTTGACGAGGCGCGCGTCATACAGCGAGCGGCTGACGGCGTAGAGCGAGTTGAGCGCAAGGCTCAACAGCGCCGGATCCTTCTGGTCCTCGACGGCAAGCGCCTCGACGCACTCGGCAAAATAGCTGCCGAGCGCGAAGGCGGCGATATCCTCCTTGAGGCCGTCGAAGGGTTCGATCACCGTGGCCTCGTTGACGGTCCACTTGCCCTTGTTGAAAAACAGGGTCATGTCGGAATAGCAAAGCTGCTGTGTGGCCGCCCCGGTCCGGCTGCCCTTTCGCAGCGCGCCGCGCGCCTTGGCTGTGATCTTCCCGTTGTCGGCCGTGAAGAGCGTGAGGATGCGGTCGGCTTCCTTGTATTTCACCTCGCGCAGCACCAGCGCCCTGGTCGTTTCAAACATCTATGTACGCTCCCGTGCCGTCCTGCGGCGGAGGGCTCCCGCTCTCCGCGGCGCGGCACATCAGTCCGTGGCGGCCGGGGGATGCCGTTCGCCGCCGTTTTTCTTTTTCTCTTCCTTCTCCCGGTCGGCCGCGGCCTTGTACAGGAGATAATACGACGTCTTGCCGGTGTCGACGAAAGCCTGCCAGAGGAGTTCACTGTTCATGCCAAGCACCTCCGGCAATAGTATCTGCCGGGGGCCGGGGAATATAGTTGGTATTTATTACAGCTTGACAGCCCTCAGTCGTCGTTGTAGCCGAAATTGCGCAGCTGCGTGAGGCTGTCGCGCCAGTTCTCCCTGACCTTCACCCAGGTCTGCAGAAAGACCTTCGCGCCGAGGAATTCCTCCATATCGGCGCGGGCCAGCTCGCCGACCTTCTTGAGCATCGCGCCGCGCTTGCCGATGATGATGCCCTTATGGCTGTCCTTTTCGCAGAAGATCGTCGCGTCGATCTCGACGACGCCGTCCTCGCGCTCGGCAAATCTTGTGATCTCCACGGCCGTGCCGTGCGGGATCTCCTTGTCGAGGCAGCGCAGCAGCTTCTCGCGCACGAGTTCGGCGCAGATCTGCCGCTCGGGCTGGTCGGTGATCATGTCGTCGGGGAAGAAGTGCGGCCCCTCGACGGCGTATTTGTCCAGCTCACGCAGCAGCTCGTCGAGGCCGTCTCCCGTCCTGGCGGAGATCGGGATGATCGCGTCGAAATCACAGGCCGCGGAATAGAGGGCGATGACCTCCAGCAGCTTCCCCTTTTCGACGGTGTCGATCTTGTTGATGACGAGGATCGCCGGGCAGGCGGTCTCCCGCAGGCGGGCGATCAGCGCCTCCTCCTGCGGTCCGATCGAAGCGACGGGCTCGACGAGCATCAACACGCAGTCGACGTCGGCCACGCTCTCGCGCACGACGTTGACCATGTAGTCCCCGAGCCTGGTGCGCGGCTTGTGGAAGCCGGGCGTGTCGAGCAGGACGAACTGCGTCCCGCCGCGCTCGACGATGGCCGTGATGCGGTTGCGCGTGGTCTGGGGCTTGGGCGAGACGATCGCCACCTTCTCCCCCACCAGGGCGTTCGTCAGTGTGGACTTGCCGACGTTCGGCCGTCCGCAGATCGTGATCATCGCTGCTTTCGTCATGTGTCCCTGTCCCCCATGATCTCTTTTTCCCGCGCGCGCATCTGCCGCTTCATCTCGCCCTCGTCGAGATGGTCGTAGCCGAGCAGATGCAGCACCGAATGCACCGTCAAATACTGGATCTCCCGCTCAAAGCCGTGGCCGAACTCCTCGCCCTGCGCCTCGCAGCGCTCAAGGGAGATCATCATGTCGCCGAGCAGGACCGCGCCGCTCTCCGGATCGCGCTCGCAGCCCTCGGGCGAAAAGGCGCCGGGCGTCAGTTCGTTGAAGGGAAAGGACAGCACGTCCGTCGCGCTGTCCACGCCGCGGAACTCGCGGTTGACGCGGCGGACGCCCTCGTCGTCGCTGAAAAGGACGTTGATCATGCAGCGCTCCCCCACGCCCTCCGCGTCGAGCGCGCGGCAGGCCGCCCGCTTGACGAGCGCCGCGGCCTCTCTCCGGCCGAGACCGCGCTTTTCGCGGCCGACCGTGACCGTATGCTTCATTTACTTTCTCCTGTAACTGCCGTAATTGCGCAGCGGCGGCTTCTTCTCCTCCGGCTGCGGGTTTTTCTTTTCAAAGACCTCGTAGGCCTCGATGATCTTCTGCACGAGGCGGTGGCGCACGACGTCCGCGCCGGTGAGCGTGCAGATCGCGATGTCGTCGATGCCGTCGAGCACCTTCATGGCGACCTTCAGGCCGCTGGTCTTGTCCTCGGGCAGGTCGATCTGCGTGATGTCGCCGGTGATGACGACCTTCGAGCCGAAGCCGATGCGCGTGAGAAACATCTTCATCTGCTCGCGCGAGGTGTTCTGCGCCTCGTCGAGGATGATGAAGCTGTCGTCGAGCGTGCGTCCGCGCATGTAGGCCAGCGGCGCGACTTCGATGTTCCCGCGCTCGAGATACTTCTGGTAGGTGTCCGCCCCGAGCATATCAAAAAGCGCGTCGTAGAGCGGGCGCAGATAGGGGTCGACCTTGCTCTGCAGGTCGCCGGGCAGGAAGCCGAGCCGCTCGCCCGCCTCGACGGCGGGGCGCGTGAGGATGATGCGGTTGACCTGCTCGGAACGGAAGGCGGCGACGGCGGCGGCGACGGCCAGATAGGTCTTGCCCGTTCCCGCCGGGCCGATGCCGAGCGTGACGGTGTTGTTCGCGATCGCGTCGCAGTACTCTTTCTGTCCCAGCGTCTTGGGCTTGATGGGCTTGCCCTTGGCGGTGATGCAGATCACGTCGCCGGCAAGCTCGCCGATCTTGTCCTGCTTGCCCTCGCGCACGAGCTTGAGGATATAGCGCACGTTCTGCGCGTCGATGTTCTCGCCCTTAGCCGCGAGCGTCAGCAGGCCGTTGATCGCCTCCTCGGCGAGCATGACGTTTTCGGCTTCGCCGCTGATGTGGATCTGGTCGCCGCGCTCGACGACGGACACCTCCAGCTCCGATTCGATGATGCGCAGGTTCTGGTCGAAGGAGCCGAAAACGCTGATGACATGCTCCATTCTGTCCACGCCGATGGTTTTTTCTATCATGTACATCCCTCACTATGGGTTTTCTGTCTCTTTTGTAAGCGCGATCTCCTCGCGGCAGTGGGCGCGCAGGAGGAGGAAGCCGTCGCCCCGCGTGAACTCGCAGGACAGGACCTCTCCGTCCGTCTCCTCCCCGAGCGCGGCGAGCGCGCGCGGCTCGAAAGCCGAAGGATCGGGGCAATAGTCTCCCTGCGTTTCAAAGGGGCGGTAAACTTCCGCGATCAGGCGCAGCGGGAAGGTGAACAGTCCCTTCACGCCTATCTGGTATTCTTTCACGATTCTATCACATTCGTCAAGCTCTTTTCTACTGTTTGGCAGCAAATTCACGCGATGTTTTCCCACGCGCAGCCCCAAGATCATCCGAAAGCCCTTTTTGCGGCTTTTTTCGCGCGCGGCAGGACACAAAACGACCGTCCTCTCCGGCCAGGTGTCGGCCGTGACGCTGCCGCGTGCGCGCACACGGCGCGGAGGCGCGGCAAGGCTCTCGAGCGTGCCGGAGACGAGCGTCTCCCCCTCCGTCACCGTCTGCCCGCGTGAAGCGAGCGCCCTGCCGTTTTCGACGGAGAGCTCCGCGATCACGCCGCCGCGCGCGGCGATCAGGTCCGCCGGCGCATCTTCGCGGTAGATCTCCGGCGCGTCCCTGCGTTCGAGCACGACGACGCTCGCGCGCGAGCCGCGGACGTTGAGCGACATCCAGGCCAGCTCCGGCAGGCGCAGCAGCATCTTCGAGCGGATCGCCTCCGCGTCGCCCGCCGGCCAGAAGCAGCCTTCCCCGACGCCGCAGTCCGCGAGGGCGCGCAGGATCTCAGTGCGCGAGAGCCGATCGTTCCCGGTGACCTCGAAATCCCAGATGAACAGGCTCGAGAGGCTCAGCGCGAGCGCGCAGAGACAGGCGAACACGGCAAGACGCGCACGGCGGCGCAGCATGCCGCGCTCCCGGCTGCCGCCGCGCAGCGCGAGCGTCTCAAGCTCGCCGGAGCAGAGGAGCGCGACCTTCTCCGCCCGCGTCCGCTCCTCCTCAAAAAGGCACGCGTACAAACCTTCCTGCGCGCTTTCGATCTCGCGCAGTTCCACGCCCGCCTCCGCGCAGGCGTTGAGGAAGCGCGCCGGATCGCCGCCCCGAAAGCGGATCCGCAGCTCGCCGCGAAACAGTCTCAAGGTCTTTCTCATATGTCCCACTCCATCGCGACGATCTCTCCCTCCAGCGCCAGCACGCCGCGGCAGAGCGCGCGGATCCGGATCCCGCTGCCCCGGACGGCGAAGCTGCCTCTCTGTGCGCGGACGCGGAGATAGTCCTCGCTGAACTCCTCGACGCCCCGGTGGTTTTCGATCAATACGCCGTGTCCGGCCGCCGTGACGAGCAGCGCGCCGAACGCCTCCGGCGGGAGCGAGAGCTTCTCCGCGAGACGCTCGCGCACGAAGCGTTTTGTTTTCACGTCTCTCTCCCCTCCTTTTCGTATAACTCTATGAGCGCGCTCATAGTTTGATACCGGGAGGATGATGCCGGATGAAGGAGCCTGTCGCCGTCGTCGGCGCCGCGTGCGCGATGCTTTGTCTGATCTTTGCGCCGCAGGAGGCGATCGAGAGCGCGCGCTGGGCGCTCTCCCTCTGCGCTGAGCTGATCGTCCCCTCGCTGCTGCCCTTCTTCGCGGCCAGCGCGCTGCTGGTCCGTCTGGGCGTGCCGCGCCTGCGGGCCGGTCCGCTGCCCCCCGCCGCGCTGAGGCTCT
>JAEEGI010003973.1_pt1 | contig 34886 bp, 34 predicted proteins | sample 8958751 | NCBI WGS metagenome assembly JAEEGI01 (sample SAMN16246545, study PRJNA631951) | gut metagenome | biome: gut microbiome; feature: rumen; material: KS-attached | host: Bos | place: Iran: Karaj | collected 2018-10
TAACCGATCTTTATGATATGGAAAACCACGATGAAGATGACATGCTTGATGACTGGTAATCTTCAAATTAACTAATGCAAAATCAGGACAGCTCTTCGGGGCTGTCTTTTTTTATAAGTTACTGTGTTTTTTATGTTACCAAAACTATTCTCGAACGTTATATATTGGATATAGGTAATTATATTTATTGGGAGAAATCATGTCATTTAAACAAAGAATATTGTGCATCGTTTTGAGTTTATTCACTACTTTATCTTTTGCAGACTCATTTTTTGGAGATGATACAAAAGAATATGCTTCGTTTATGGACAAAGGTTTTGTTGTAAAAGCTGACGCCAGCTATAGTTATAATGCCTGGATTCCTAATAAATCTTATCTTCTTGATTATTCTACAAAGGGTTTACCGCTTGCAAAGTTCGATACAGAAATAACATTTAAGCGCATTTTTCCTACAATACGTTTTTCATGGGAAACTGCTTATTTTGATGTAAAGAATATTGGAAATCAAAAGGGTCTGTTTCTTCAGCATGAAAAAAATGACGGCTTGAAATCATCTTATAACAAAATAAAAGGTATTGTAGGACTTGGAAGAATATTGGGAAGTAATTTTTATAATCAGCATTACAATCCCTGGAGAACTAATTCAAACGTTTCTCTTTATTATAACCGCGAAACCTTTAGAATAGGGGTGTCTCCAAAGGTAGAAGGCTTGCGCTACTGTGACTTTGAAGGCGACTTAAAAGGTTTTCCAACTGATAAAACAATATACCAATACACTAAGTTCGAAGAAATGGGTGTAGATATTAATTCAAACGGAAAAATGATTCTTCCTGCTATATTTTCCCTATTCTTTATTAATTCAAACAGCAGTATGGATTTTGGCATAACTAATCTTGATACTACAATCGGTCCCTATTTTAGTATGTGGCAAAAACCATATTCGGTTACACAGATTATTACTACCGGCAAAACTACTGGAAGTGAAAAAGACATTTATTCAGCAAGATTTACTTCCTTTGGTGCAGTAGAAAAGTGGTGCTATGCCGGTGAATATTTTTACTTTAATAATAAAATGAACTGGGGTTTTGCTATAGTTCAACTTACAAAATCAAGTATTTTAAGTGACAGTACTTCGCCAATTTTTATGCAGTTTAATATTGAACCGGAACTTGGCGTACATCTGCCTCTGCTAAACCATCATTGTATTTTAAGCTGTTATGCAAGCGGTAACTGGGGCTGTTTGCTTGGTGTTACAATCAGCAATGAAGATGATAAGATTCTTGCATTTTCAAGCTTTATAAACAGCGATGTAATTCTAAAAGGAACTCTTGCCGTTACCTTCCTGCTTTAATTCATTTTGTCTGGTTTTATTTTGCAAGCTTATAATACTTGCTTCTATTTTTAATTTCTGTAAACTCAATTACTTTCATTCGGGAAAGCACCCAGAGAATAAGATGTGCTTTTTTTGCGGCTTCGGCAGGATATTCTTTTGATGCAGAAAAAGCCTTGTAAAGATCTTTTGCACAGAAGCTTTCCGGTAAGTCTGCTGGAAGAAGCTTTATGTAATCATCAGCACTTTTGAATTGGTTTGTAGCAATAATTTCTTCAAGTCTCTTATTTGTTTTTATCCAATCGTGTTTAAATCTCCGCTTTTTATTGCTTGATTGAACAGATTTGCTTGTGCGCTTACGTTCTTCAATCATTTTTATCTGCAGGACTTCCAGAGTAAAGTTTTTATTTAAAAGAACTGGGTAAATGCCTGTGAGTTCATCAAAAATAGAGTAGATTGTCTGCTTTTTGGGGCTTTTTCTTTTGGAAAGAATGTTACCATCATCATCATAAAGAAGGACTTTTTTTTCAGCTATTATTGGATAAACAACTGTAATTTTACCGCCGCCTTCCAGTGTTGTCATAAGCTTTGGCAGCAGTTTAGAAAGATTCTTTGTCTGTATTTCAATAATGCCATCCTCGTCTGTAACAATATCATAAATATAGCCATTGAGCTTTACTTCTGTTCTTCCGTTTTTTGTAACCGAATAAAGAGTCTTAAGTGTGTTGTGGAGGCTGCTTTCGTTGTAAGTATTTATAGTGGTGGGCATATTTAACCTATACAAACTACTTATATTAATTAAAGTATTTTTGTGTATATCTTATTGTTAAAAAAAATGTGCATTTTTTTAATTATTGGTAAAAAATTGCGTTGACTTTAGTAATTTTTGCGGTAAAATGGTTGATAAGTGGGAAAAAGTGGTAAAAAGTGGAAGTAAGTGGGTATGAATCTTCTGACAGGTGAATACAATAATACGATTGATGATAAAGGACGCGTCTCGTTTCCGGTAAAATTGAGAGCGGCTATTAATCAAGATGTACTTATAGTCACCAAGGGTTCAGGATCTTGCTTATGGCTTTTTACTGCTGAAGAGTGGGACTCTTTCCAGTCAAAAATAATGGGCAATGCCTCTATTTTCAATAAAGAAAATATGATGGTTGTACACAAATATATTGCTCCTGCCCAGGATATTGAGTTTGACAAGAATGGACGCCTATCTATTCCACAGAGCTTACGCGAATATGCCGGATTGACTAAAGAAATAACGATTTTGGGAATGGCCAAGTTCGTTGAGATTTGGGATTCACAGGCATATAAGGATTATCTCGCTGCTTGCGATGAATCTGGTGCTGAAGAAAACTTTAGCAGCATAAGCTTTTAAAAAGCAAAAAAAAGAATTATATAAAGGGTGGAAGGGGATTTAGCCGACGCGGTTGGCCTTATGGTTGACCGTGTTCGGTGTCTTTGTCAAAAATGGAAATTGTGCATAAGCCGGTTCTTCTTAATGAATGTCTCGAGCTCTTGTCGCCGGAAGGTGAGCCGTACGAAAAGTGTGCCGTCATGGTTGATTCAACCTTGGGTGAAGGCGGTCATTCCTATAATTTCCTTAAAAAATACAAAAATCTCTCGATAATCGGCCTTGATGCAGACAGCGTAATTCAGAAGCGGGCTAAGGAACGTCTTTCTGAGTTTGGCGACAGAATGAGCTTTTACAACGGCTGGTTTAATGATTTTTACGCTGATTATCCCGAGAGCTTTCCAAAGCCCGATATTATATTGTTTGATCTTGGTATTTCGGTTTTTCATTATGAAAAATCGATGAGGGGCTTTTCTTTCAGGTATGATGAAAAGCTTGATATGAGGTTGAACGAAAATGCAGGACCTTCGGCTGGTGATCTGGTAAATGAACTGGCAGAAGATAAGCTTGCAGATTTGATTTACTTGTATGGGGAGGAAAAATTAAGTCGTAGGATTGCAGCTGCAATTGTAGAAGCGCGGAAGAGTGGAAAAATTGAATCTTCTAAAGCGCTGGCCGAAATTATCTGGAATGCAGTTCCAGCTAATTACAGGTATGGTCCAATTCATCCGGCAACAAGAACCTTTCAGGCTTTAAGAATTGCGGTAAACGGTGAACTAAAAAGATTGCCGGCTGCCTTGCATAGTGCCTTCAACGACTTAAAAGTAAATGGAAAAATGGGAGTGATAACTTTTCATTCCCTGGAAGATAGAATTGTAAAAAATTATTTCAGGAACCTTGGAAAACAGTGTGTCTGTCCGCCTGAGGTTGCTGTTTGCAGGTGTGGCGGAGAGGCCTGTGCGGAAATTATTACGCGTAAGCCTGTTTGTCCGTCGCAGGAGGAAATAAAGGATAATTCGCCTTCACGCAGTGCTAAATTGCGTGTTGTGAGAAAATTGAGGGATGCGTCTGAATATAGATTAAGCGGTGTAATAGGATATTAAAAGTGAATCAGATTAAAAAGAACAGATTAAAAAAAGGAATTGAAGTTTTTCTCATCATCATTTGTGCAGTAAGCATTCCTGCTTTGCTCTGTCTTTATGGATTCCAGGCTAAACGCTATACAGACTTAACTAAGGAAATAAAAGAGCTTGAATCAAAACAGGAACAGCTCATTGAAGATAATAAAAAACTTGTAGGCGAAATAAGCATCCTTTCAAGTGCTGAAAGAATTGAAAAAATAGCCGTGGAGGAGCTTGGCATGCACAAAGCCGAAAGTGATGACATTGTCCGTGTAGAAATGACGGGGGAGAAAAAATGACAGATAACGAAAAACAATCTTCCCTGTTAAATATGAATCAGCTTCTCATGGCAACCGGTGGACATCCGCTTTTCGACATGAAAGAATACTGTTTTACTTCGGTTCATACGGACAGCCGTAATGTTACTCCTGGTTCTTTATTTGTTCCTTTACGTGGTGAAAATCAGAACGGTCATAAATATATTCCTCAGGCACTTGAAAAGGGTGCTTCTGTTGTGTTTGTAGATGAAAAGGAATATTTTGAAAATCGAAGTGTTTATGAAGAGCTTTGCGGCAAGAATCCGTCTGTTGCATTTGTCTGCGTTGACAATAACCTTCGTGCTTTACAGGATGCCGCAGAAGCTTATGTGGCTCAGTTCCCGGAATTAATAAAGATAAGTATTACCGGTTCAAGTGGAAAAACAACTACAAAAGAAATGTTAGCTTCTGTTTTACGCCAGCATTTTGGAAAAGAAGGACTTATCTGTACAGAGGGTAATCTTAATTCAGAAACAGGACTTCCGCTCTCTGTATTTAAAATAAAGGGTAGCGAAAAAGTTGGCGTTTTTGAAATGGGAATGAACCGGGTTGACGAAATTGGCGAAATCTCTAAGGTATTAAAATCTAAGTACGGGATCATAACAAATATTGGAAATGCTCATATTGGTATTCTTGGTTCACGCGAAAATATTGCCAGGGAAAAACGCAAGTCATTTAATTATATTCCGGTAGACGGTGCGGCTTTTGTTCCTGCAGATGATGGTTTTGCAGATTTCTGTACGGAAGAAGTAAAGGGTAAAGTTGTAAAATATGGTGCAGCCTGTGCTGGAGCTTTTGGCGTTGAGTTCATTAAGGATGACGGACTGGCAGGAACTGTGTTCTCTGTAGATGGAGTTGTTGTAAAGCTGCCGCTGAGTGGTAAGTATAATTATCAGAATGCGCTTGGTGTAATTGCGCTTGCTAAAGAGCTTGGAGTAACGGCTGCTGAAATTAAAGCTGGCCTGGAAGAAATATCGGCGGTTTCCGGCAGAATGGAAACTAAGGAAATAAAAACTGTTACCGGTAAATCTGTCCGCCTGATTGCAGACTGTTATAATGCAAACCCTGATTCAATGGGTAAGGTGATTGAGTTCTGCGGTGAATTGGAAACTGAGGGAGCTGGTACTGGTGCCACAGGTTCTGATGCCACGGGTGCTGCCAGAAAGGTTTTTGTGCTTGGCGATATGAAGGAGTTGGGAGATAAAGCTGCCGCCGAGCACCGGGGAGTTGCACAGAAGGTTATTGCCGCGGGTGCAGATTATGTCTGTCTTGTCGGCCCTGAAATGCAGAACGCAGCAGATTATTTTGAAGAAAATCACTATCACAATTATTCATATTTTAAAGCTAATGATGAAGCAGGTTTTAAGCTGATTGCAGAAAAACTGCTTTCAATTCTTGATAATGGGGACATTCTTCTTTTAAAAGGCTCTCACAGTATGGCACTTGAAACTATAATTCCTCTGCTTGAAGGAGGTGAAGAATGAACCAGTATAATTTTAATGCACACCGACTTCAGGGTGGAGATGGCTATTACCGCTGTGATATAGGACTATTGGTTTCTATGATTCTTTTGTGGGGAACAGGCCTGTTTACAATGCTTGTATGCTCTCAGAATTATGCTGCCCGCTTCTTTAATGGTGATGCGCTTTATTTTGTAAAGAGACAGCTTATCTGTTCTGCAGTTGGTCTGGGTTTCTTTATGGGCTTCCTGTTTTTAGACATAAAAGTAATAAAGAAGCTTATATTCTACATTGTTTTAGTAACAATAATTCTTTGTGTGCTTACTTTTATAAAACCGCTTTCAATTGAAAAAAACGGTGCAAGACGATGGATTAAAATGCCATTCAAGTTTACTTTTCAGCCTTCTGAGCTTGTTAAGTTTTCGCTTGTTCTTTATCTTGCAAGTTATTTTGACAAGCAGTTCTCTCTTACTAATGAAGATGAACGCGATGTTATGCCTTGTGTAGTAGTCTTTATGATAATGGTCCTTCTTGTTCTGTTGCAAAAGGATTTTTCTACAAGTGTTTTCCTTGTTTTAATAGGGGTACTCCTTTTCTTTGTTTCAGGAGCCAAATTAAAATGGCTCATCCCTTTTATAATAATTGCAATACCGCTAGCTTTGCTTCTTATTTTTTCGGAACAGTATAGAATAAACAGACTCATAGGATTTATACGCCCGTCACAGGGAGAATCTTCATTTAACTATCAGGCTAATGCAGCCAAGAGTGCAATAAGTGCAGGAGGAATCTGGGGTTCTGGAATTGGAAGAGGACTTTCAAAATTAAACAGTATTCCGGAAGTTCAGGCTGATTATATTTTTGCCGGATTAACTGAGGCAATGGGATTTATCGGTGTAATTCTTTATTTGATGATGCTGGCATTTTTTGCCTGGCGAGGTTACAGAACTGCGTATAAATGTCCGAACCGATTTGGGGCTTATGGAGCCTTTGGCTGTGTATCTGTAATAGTTGTACAGTCAATCATTAACTGTATGGTCGTTTGCGGACTTTTGCCAACAACAGGAATACCACTTCCGTTCTTTTCAGTCGGAGGTTCATCAATAATCGTAACACTGGCAATGTGCGGCTTTATATTAAATGCTTCGCGGTGTGAAGAGGATGACGAAGAAGTGAGTTTTGGTGATGAAATCACAATAGAATCGCTTACGGTATTGTAAAGAAAAATTAGGAAAAGGAATAAAAAAAAGGATAAGGGTGAATATTATGGGGCTGCTTATGAGTGATGAGTATAATTACATTGACAATGAAAAACTAGATGTCGCAGTAAAAAAAGAAGAAGACCTCGATGGAAAGAAGATAAAAATAATAAAGATTGTCTTCTGTGTTCTTTGTTTTTTTCTAGCAGCAGAGCTTGTTGTGTATAAATATATTATTCCTTGTTTTGACAGCCCTAAGGTTACCGTTAACGGTCAGAAAACTTATACAGGCGAAGAAATTGCCATAAAGCTGCTTCCTATGAACAGCTCAAACTGGCTTAATTTTGATGTTGAAGGTGCAGTAGCAATTCTTTCTTCTGAACCGGGTTTTGAAAAAGTAAGTGTTGAAAAAAAGTTCCCCGATAAGATTTTTATTGATGTAATTGAACGGGAGCCTGTTGCTGTAACCTTTGTTGATGAAGCAGGATATTCAAATCCTATGCAGATTGATAGAAGTGGTGTATTATTCCCTATCAAAAATAAAGAAGCTTTTGAAACTGCTGGAGTGCCTATTATTTCAGGTTTGCCGGTTGAACATATGACGGGTGGAATGCATATTTCTCCAAAGTATAAACCGCTTATAGAACAGGTTTCAAAAATAAAAAACTTAAAGCAGAATTATTTTGCCGGACTGTCTGAAATCTGCGTAATTCCAAAAGAGATTGGTACTTATGAACTTGCACTTATTCCATCTCAGTCTAAAATAAAAGTATTGATTGGCCGAACATTAGATGAAGAATCGTTAAAATATATGATGGTTGTACTCGATGTTGTGAATCTGTTAGACACCGAGTTTTCTGAGGTTGATTTACGATACGGTTCTGTATCCTGTAAGAAATAGGGGGATTGGGGTAATGGCTGAAGAAAAATGTATAGTAGGTCTTGATATAGGAACGAATGTTGTCCGCGTTGCGGTTGGTGAAATTGATTATGAAGGAAAATTAAGTATAGTTGCAACATCTTCAAAAAAATCGGCAGGAATCAGAAACGGTGTTATAGTAAATATAGAAGATGCTAAAGATGTAATAAAAGACGCAATTGAATCAGCAGAGCAGGAAGGTGGTGTTATTGTAACTTCGGTAATTGCTTCTGTTGGTGGAAAACATATAGAAAGTGAAAACTGTACCGGTATAGTACCAATTACAAGCATAAAGAATAACAGCCGTACAGTTACCGAAGAAGACCGTGAAAGAGCAATAGCAACTGCTACAGCTATCAATTTTCCGGCTGATAGAGAAATAATTCATGTAATTCCGCAGGATTATCTTGTTGACGGTATTGGACGAATTGCAGATCCTGTAAACAGACTTGGATACCGTCTGCAGGCAAAGGTTCATATTGTTACAGCTGCAAAAACTGTTATTCAGAATATGCGTTCCTGTGTAAACAGAGCTGGTTATGAGCTTGATGCTGTTATGCTTAAATCTCTGGCAGAGGTACAGGCGGTTTGTCATGAAGATGAAATGGAGCTTGGGTCAATCATTATAGATTTGGGTGCAGGAACAACAGATGTAATTGTACTTTACCAGGGGGCTCCAATCAGTACTGCTTCTGTGGAAGTTGGCGGTAATGCTGTAACTCATGATATTGCTATTGTAACAGAAATACCTGTAGCGGCCGCAGAAAAAATAAAAATGGAATCAGGCTGCTGCTGGCTTCCTGGAATTGAAGAGGATGAAGATGTAATTTTGCCTGGTGTTGGTGGCAGGGCTCCTGATGTTATTGGAAGAAAAGAGCTTTGCGAAATCATACAGGCAAGAATGGAAGATATTTTTACAATGGTAAAAGCTGCCATAATAAAAAATACAGAAGAGAAAGTTAAGCAGCTTTCGGGGAATATTATACTTACAGGTGCTGGTGCAAATATGGAAGGTATTGTGGACCTTGCACAAAGCGTTTTCAAAACTTCATCTGTAAGAAAAGGTATTCCGGAAAATCTTGGCGGAATCGAAGAGAATTATAGAAATCCAGAGTTTGCAACTGCGGTAGGACTTATTGTTGCAAACAAAGGAATCTTGCAGAAGCGTGAAAATAAAAGAAAAGCAAAGAAGAATACATCAAAGGGCACAGACAAGGGGAATATTCTGAAAAGACTTCGAAAAATGTTTTTCTAAAAAATGGTTTATTCATAAAAGGGAGGAGATATGAATTCATCAGATTTAATGATTATTGCAGAGGGAGTGGACGAAGATGTTGATTCAAAAGTAGTTAACAAAGGTAGTCCAACCGTAATTAAGGTGATTGGTTGTGGTGGCGGTGGCGGAAATGCCGTAAATCGTATGATCGATGCGAATCTTCAAGATGTTGAATTCATATCGATTAATACTGATTTACAGGCCCTTGAAGGTTCCAGAGCCCAGCAAAAGCTTGCAATCGGTCAGAAAGTAACAAAAGGTCTTGGTTCTGGTGGAAAACCTGAAATTGGTGCTCAGGCTGCAGAAGAAGATAAAGAGCTTATTACGAATGTGTTGCGCGGTGCCGATATGGTTTTTGTTACTGCCGGTATGGGTGGCGGTACAGGAACTGGTTCTGCTCCTGTAGTTGCAAAAATTGCCCGAGAACTTGGAGCTCTTACAGTTGCAGTTGTAACAACGCCTTTCAGCTTCGAAGGTCCGGTTAGAATGAGACAGGCTAAAGAAGGACTTGAAAAGCTCCAGGCAGAAGTTGATTCTTTGATTGTTATTCCTAACGAAAAAATACTTGATGTTGTACCGGAAGATACTCCTGTTCTGGAAGCATTCCGTCAAGCAGATGATGTTTTAAGACAGGGTGTGGAAGGTATTTCAAACATTATCACCAGTAAGGGTGATGTAAATACTGACTTTGCAGATGTTAAGAATACAATGCGGGGACAGGGAAAAGCAATTTTGGGAATTGGAATTAGCGAAGGTGAAAACCGTGCTGTTGAAGCTGCAACAAATGCTATTGAAAATCCTATGATTGCAGATTCCGATATAAATGGAGCAAAGAATATTCTCATAAATATCTGTGCTTCAGATAAGGTTTCCATGAAAGAAGTTAATGCTATTTGTACGGTTATTAATTCACGTGCAGCAAACGATTTCAATATGTATTGGGGACAGGTTACTTCTCCGCAGATGGGTGACAAAATCAGCGTTACAGTTATTGCAACTGGTTTTGATCCTTCAGCAAAAGCTTCCGAGAAAAAGGCAGAAGCTGCTGTTGCTGTTGAAGAAACACCAGTTTACGATGAAAATGTAATGAGATCTTCAGAGTTTTCCAGCTTGTTACAGACAAAGAAACCTGTAAATCAACAGGCATTCAGATCTCAGAATGGTTTGCAGAAGGATGACAATATGTTTAAATTTAGTTCAGTTCCAACTGCAAATGGAGGGGATAAAGACAAGCACGATAAATGGGGAGAGTCATTGCTCGATTTTGGTCAGGAAAGCCCTATTGATTCTCAGCCGTCAAGAAAAATACTTAATCCACCTGCTAATTATACTATGCAGGATGATCTTTCTCAGCCGGCAATCTGGCGAAGAAAAAAGTATGATAAAGGAATTAGTCTGACGGATTAGAAAAGGCCATTATAGAATGACTATTGATTTTCTTTTGGAACAGTTTTATTCAGATTTAATTCTTGTAAGAAGAAGCTCGGTACAGACTGCTGAAACCTACAGAATTTCGAGCGAAGAGTTTCTGAACTGGCTTGTTTCCGAAAGAATAAAGCTGCGTGATGTAACAGCTCAGAACTTAATCTACTATTTCCGGATGAGGAAAACAAATGAGTGTTCTGAGCTTACAATTGCAAAAGATATTTCGGGTATAAGGGCATTTGGTGAATATCTGGTACGAAAAGGGTACTGGACAGAAAACCATGCCCTTTTGCTTGATAAACCGCGTGCGGCAAGAAACCTTCCTAAAGTGCTTACTGTTGAAGAAGTTGATAAGCTGCTTTCCTTTATTGATACTTCAACACTTTCCGGTAAACGCGACGATGCTCTTTTTGAGCTGATTTATTCCTGCGGCTTGCGAATAAGCGAAGCCTGCGACTTAAAAATATCCAACGTACATTTAAACGAGCATTTGATTATGGTGCATGGAAAAGGTGATAAAGAGAGGATTGTCCCCTTTGGTGAACGCGCTGAACAGAAGCTTGTTTTCTATTTAAATGAAGTACGTCCATCCCTTGTAAACGGCAAGTCTGTTCCTGAGGTTTTTGTAAACTATAAGGGCGAAAGAATCTCCCGAAAAGGGGTGTGGAAACGGTTCCACGAGCTGGAACAGCTGGCTGGAGTAAATGCAAAGGTCCATACACTCCGCCATTCGTTTGCAACCCATCTTCTAAGCGGTGGCGCCGATTTGCGCTCTGTACAGGAGCTTTTAGGCCATTCAGACCTTGCAACAACGCAAATATACACCCATGTTACCGATGACCAGCTGAAAAAAGCACACGAAACATATTTTACCGATTGACAATCATCCAATAATGATAAAAAATAAAAGCGGGTGGATGATTATGAAAAAAATAAGTTCTGTTGTTTTATCCTGCATATTTTTAGTGACTGTATTATTCGGGGTCTCTTCCTGTAGTGTTTCTAATAAGAAGATAATGAGATACCAGCGGCTTGAAGAAGGCGTTGAAAGTCCTACAACAGTAGAAGAGCTCAAAGAAGCAATCTCAAAATACGAAGAACGTGTTGCAGACATTCAACTTGCCCAGAGTCAGATTGGAATCTGGTACAAGATTCTTGGTACACGTTACCTTGATACAAAAATGTACGGCGAAGCATTAAAATGCTTTGAAGAAGCATTAAAATACTATCCAAACAATCAGAACCTTTATTATTACGTTGGCGTTTGTGCCGGTTATATGTCTCATACCGCACTCGATTATAATGCCAGCGGAACAAACGAAGTAAAATACAATTACCTTAAGCTTGCAGAAGAAGCTTATCTGCGGGCTATAGAAATAGAAGAACGTTATGTAAGGGCTTTGTACGGTCTGGGTGTTCTTTATGTATTCGAGCTGAACGAACCTGAAAAAGCAATTCCTTACCTTGAGCGTTCACTTGAAATAGATACAAAAAATATAGATGCAATGTTTGTGCTTGCAAGAGCATATTATTCATCTTATGAGTTTGATAAATCTGCAGATATGTACGATAAAATCATATCTGTAACAAAATCGGCCGAAACAAAGGCTACAGCGGAGGAAAACAAAAAAACAGTACTAGATGCAGCCTACAGCAACTAATTCATCCGATTTTTCAGAAGATAAAAAACTTTTAGTGCTTTCTCTGGCAAGAATTACGTTTCTTTCTTTTGAAGAAAAGCTTTTTTTAGAGAAAAATCTTGACAGTGCCATTGACCTTGCATTAATGTCTATAGATGATATATCTTTGCGTATACACAGACCGTTAGTAAAGGCTGTCTGGGATGGTCAGGAAAACCTTAAGATGGCAAAGGTTGCACTCCATTATTGTGGTCTTCTTGGAGTAAAGCTTATTCATCACTCAGATGAATGTTACCCGGAGCTGCTTCGCCAGATTGCTGACCCGCCTTTTTTACTGTTTTGCAGGGGTGATGCAGGGCTGCTTTCTAAAAGGAGTGTTTCTGTTGTAGGAACAAGGCAGCTTACTCCGGATGGTAAAAATGCTGCTTACAGCTTTGCTTACGATGCAGTGAATGACGGCTGCTGTATTGTTTCGGGACTTGCTGCAGGTGCTGATAGTTTTGCACACCGGGGAGCGGTTGGGGCCTGGTTTGATGCGGTAGAGAAAAAGCTTCCGACTGAGCAGCTGGAAAAACTTGGAAGAACAATTGCTGTAATTCCAAGTGCAATAGATGAAATTGTGCCGAATGGAAATAAAAGGCTTGCTGAACAGATTTTAAAAACAGGCGGCTGCATTATAAGTGAGTATGAGCCAAAGATTGGAATGGCAACATGGCATTTTGTGGCACGTAATAGAATTATAGCGGGGCTGTCTCCGGCAACCGTTGTAATAGAAGCTCCAGCAGGAAGCGGGGCTTTAATAACCGCCGATTTTGCGCTTGAATATAACAGAGACCTTGCTTTTCATCAGGCGGCATTTGGAGAGATGGCTGCTTCTGTGGCAAAAAGGGTTAGTGCCAGGCTGCAGAAGGATTATGAGGCAAAAAAAGTAAGTAAATATAAAGTAGAAAATACACCGGACAAGTATCTTGAAGCTGGTGCTCCGATAGTCAAAAACTATAAAGATTATTGTGAGTATCTTTCAGAAGAGCCGGGAAAAAGAGTAAACACAACCGAACAGCAGTTGTTGTTTAATCTTAAAGAAGGAATCTAAAAACGGAAAGAAGTCTTGGAAAATAAAGAAGGATTTTGAGAAATGGCAGCAAAGAAGAAAAATGCACAAAAAACTCTTGTAATCGTAGAGTCTCCTACAAAAGCACAGACAATAGAAAAATATCTTGGCCCCGGCTATACGGTAAAAGCTTCGCAGGGACATTTAATTGATTTGCCTAAATCAAGACTGGCAGTTGATGTTGATAATAATTTCCAGCCTGAATACATTACAGTTCGCGGAAAGGCAAAGCTGCTTAAGGAATTACAGAAGGAAGCAAAAAAATCAGATGTTGTGCTTCTTGCATCGGATAATGACCGCGAAGGAGAAGCTATTGCCTGGCATTTGAACAATGCAATAAAAGACAAAACAGAAGCTAAAATCAACCGAATCGTATTTAACGAAATCACTCCAACTGCAATTACAGAAGCAGTAAAAAATCCCGGTGAAATTGTAGAAGCAAAGGTAAATGCACAGAAGGCACGCCGTGTTCTGGACAGACTTGTAGGTTATAATCTCAGCCCGATTTTGTGGAGCAAGGTAAAAAACGGTCTTTCTGCTGGACGCGTTCAGTCGGTTGCTTTAAGACTTATCTGCGAGCGTGAGGATGAAGTTGAAGCCTTCCTTCCTGAAGAATACTGGAGCCTGGATGCAGATTTCCAGAAGGGTAAAACTACCTTTACTGCACAGCTTGTAAAATATAAGGGCGATACCCCTGAATTAAAATCAGAAGAAATCGTAAAGAAAATCATAAACGAAATTGAAGGTTCGCCTTGTGTAGTTTCTGCAATCAAGAAGACCGAAAAAACTGTAAGACCAAAGCCTCCGTTTACAACATCAAAATTACAGCAGGCTGCTGCTAACAGACTCGGTTTTACTTCAAGAAAAACAATGCAGATTGCCCAGCAGCTTTACGAAGGTATTACAATCGGTTCAAACCGTGTTGGTCTTATTACTTACATGCGAACAGACTCAGTTCGTATTTCCGAAACTGCTCTTGCTGATGTTCGAAAATGGATTACAGCAAATTATCCTTCTGATTTACCGGAAGAAGCAATTCATTATGCAGTTGGAAAAAGTGCACAGGATGCACATGAAGGTATCCGCCCGACATACACAGAATATTCACCTGAAAGCTTAAAGCAGTACATTGTTACAAAGCCTGGTCAGCCAGGAATTACAAATGACCAGTTTAAGCTTTATTCAATCATCTGGGAAAGATTTGTTTCTTCACAGATGAATAATGCAAAAATGGTAACAACGAGTGTAGAAATTGAAGCAGGCGATGCTTTGTTCAGAGTTTCTGCAAGCAAGATTACCGAAAAAGGCTTTTATAATGTAATCAAGCTTCTTACTTCAAAGGAAGATAAATCATCATCTCTGCCGGCAATGAAAGAGGGCGAAAACCTTAATGTTTTGAACTTCCACCCTGAGCAGCATTTTACACAGGGCCCTGCACGCTACACAGATGCTTCCATTGTAAGAATGCTTGAAGAAAAGGGAATTGGCCGGCCTTCAACTTATGCACAGATTATTTCAGTTCTTCTGGACAGATATTATGTTACAAGAAGCAACAAACAGCTTGTTCCGACACAGCTTGGCCGGATGATTAATAAAATCCTTGTTGAATCATTCCCGGATGTTATAAACGTTGAGTTTACTGCTGAGATTGAAAATGACCTTGATAAGGTGGAGCAGGATGAAATTGTCTGGAACAATCTGATTGGCGATTTCTACGGTTCATTTAAGGCTCACGTTGATGAAGTTATGAGCACACAGGAAAGCGTTAAAGGCTTCCTTGATGAAAAAACAGATAAACTCTGTGAGCTTTGCGGTAAACCTATGGTTAAAAAGCTTGGACGATTCGGCTTCTTCCTTGCCTGTTCAGGCTTCCCGGAGTGTCACAACACTAAATCTATACCGCTTGCTAAATGTCCTTGTAAAGATTGCGGTGGTGAAATTGTTGAGCGAAAAACAAAAGGCCGCGGAAAATCCTTCTATGGCTGTACAAATTATCCTAAGTGCCAGTTTATAACTCACTTTAAGCCTATAGACCAGTATTGTCCTGAATGCGGCTGGTTCCTTGTAGAAAAGTTCGACAAGAAAAATGGCAGCTATAAATCTTGTATCAATCCAGATTGTCATTATCTGCATTCTGCGGGTGAAGCTGCAGAAGTAATGCCGCAAGAGGGTGAAGAATAGATATTCGGGTCAAGCCCGAATATGACACAATGACCCGAATATGACATGGGGTGAAGAGTTTTTATGACCTTAAACGAGCTTGTTGAAGAGTTTCTGCTTTATCTTTCTGCCGTGCGAAATGTATCTGAAAATACGGTTGCCGGCTACAGAAATGATTTAACTCAGCTGCAAACTTTATTAACACCTGAGCTCGATGTAAAGTCAATTACCAAAGAAAATCTTCTTCTCTGCATTGGAGAGCTTTCCCGCCAGAAGAGGGCAGCCGCTTCCATAAACAGATTTATTTCTGCATTCAGAACACTTTTCAGTTATGCACGAAAGTTTGAATATATCGAAAAGGACCCTGCCATAGAAATAAAAACTGTGAAGCAGCCAAAAAAGGTTCCTAATTATATGACTCAGGCAGAAGTTCACCAGCTTTGCAATCAGCCGGCCGAAAATGAACTTTTGTGGCAAAAGCGCGATATGGCTGTTCTTGCAATGCTTTATTCTTCCGGCTGCCGAATCAGTGAGCTGCGCAATCTTAAACTTTCGGACTTTACGGATGGCGGTCGTGCGGCAATTGTTACCGGTAAAGGAAACAAACAGCGTAAGGTTTATTTTGCAGATAAAGCACGTGAATGTCTTGCTGAATATCTTAAGGACAGGGAACGGGTTTTAGCAGAAAAGAATGTTGCAGAAAAACCAGACCAGCTTTTTATAAGCCAGAAGGGTAAGCCTATTTCTGTAAACGGGCTGCGCTATATAATCACACGGTATTCCGGTGTAGAAGGTACAAATCATCATATAAATCCGCATGCATTCAGGCACACCTTTGCAACGACCCTGCTTTCCAACGGTGCTGACGTGCGCCTTGTTCAGGAAATGCTGGGCCATTCAAGTATAAGCACAACACAGAGATACACGCATATTACTACCGAAAAGCTGATAGAAACCTATAATAAGGCACATCCACACGGAAAAAGTGATTAATCATCTCCCTGCACACTAAATTATTTGCCGATATCTCATTTATTTATTATATTTGAAGCATATTTTTATTGGAGATAATAATGTCTAAAACTAAAATAAGAAGTACAACTATTCTTGCGGTTCGCCGCAATGGTCAGGTGGCAATGGCTGGAGACGGACAGTGTACACTTGGAGAAACGGTTTGCAAGGGTAATTCACGCAAGGTAAGAAAAATCTACAACGGAAAGATTCTGACTGGTTTTGCAGGAAGTGTTGCAGATGCATTTACTTTGCTCGATAAGTTTGAAGAAAAGGTAAAGGAATATAACGGCGATATTATGCGTTCTGCAGTTGAGCTTGCAAAGGCCTGGCGTACAGAAAGAAGCCTTCAGAAGCTTGAAGCAATGCTTCTTGTTGCAGATAAAGATAAAATCCTTTTGATCAGCGGAGATGGAAACGTAATTGAACCTGAAAAGGATGCAATTGCAATCGGCTCGGGCGGAAACTATGCTTATTCTGCGGCACTTGCTTATCTTGACAGCTCAGATTTGAGTGCAAAGGAAATTGCAGAAAGAAGCCTTCACATTGCAGGAAGCATCTGCATTTATACTAACGAAAACATTACGATTGAAACGCTGGAATAACAAGGAATAATAAATGGAAAACACAGAGAATAACGAACTTACACCAAAACAGATTGTAGAAAAGCTTAATCAATACATAATCGGGCAGGAAAAGGCAAAAAAGGCTGTTGCTGTTGCTTTGCGTAACAGATTCCGCCGCTTAAAGCTGCCTGAAGAAATCCGCGATGAAGTAGCACCAAAGAATATTCTTATGATTGGACCTACTGGTGTTGGTAAAACTGAAATTGCACGACGTCTTGCAAAATTGTGCGGGGCTCCGTTCCTTAAGGTTGAAGCTACAAAGTATACCGAGGTTGGTTATGTGGGCCGCGATGTAGAAAGCATGATCCGCGATTTGATGGCCGTTGGTTACAGTGATGTAAAAGCCGAAATGGAAGACCAGCTCAGGGAAAAATCACAGAGCATTGTTGAAGAAAGACTTCTGGACCTTTTGCTTCCTGGAACCGGTAAGAAAGATAAAGAAAAGCAGAAAAAAGAAGCTTCATCAAATGCTGCTCCAGATGGCGGTTTTATAACTCAGGCCGGCCCTAACGAAATAACAATTGACTTGAAGAAGGTCGCTGCTGATTTGCAGGATTCTTTTGGACAGGTTATACAGGAAGATGATGGATTAAAATCTGCTAATATTGACAGTTTTGATAATGGTGGTTCTGCCAATAGTTCAGAAGGCGATTCAGATAAGAACTCAACCCGAGAAAAGTTCCGCCAGTGGCTTAGAGAAGGCAGACTTGAAGAACGCGAAGTTGACCTGATGGTAAGCCGTCAGCAGTCAATGCCGAATATGGAAATTATTGCAGGCGGTTCAATAGATGATTTACAGAACAGCATGCAGGGAATAATTAATCTTATGAATGGCGGCGGTAGACCTAAAAAGCGTTCTGTCACAATTAAAGAAGCCCGAAAAATCCTTACTGAAGAAGTGCTTGATTCAATGGTTGACCACGACAAAATTGCTGACGAAGCTAAAAAGCGTGTAGAGCAGAGTGGAATTATCTTTATTGATGAAATTGACAAGATTGCCGTTCATGGTGAAAGCCATGGTCAGGACGTAAGCCGCGAAGGTGTCCAGCGCGATATTCTTCCGATTGTTGAAGGAAGCAATGTAAATACAAAGTTTGGAGTTGTAGATACAACCCATATCCTCTTTATTGCAGCCGGTGCGTTCAGTGTTGCCGCTCCAAGCGATTTGATTCCAGAGCTTCAGGGCCGTTTCCCTCTTCGTGTAGAACTTGATTCACTCCACAAAGAAGATTTTAAGAGAATCCTTCACGAGCCAAAGAACAGTCTTATTATGCAGTATACATCTCTGCTGGAAACAGAAGGTGTTAAGCTCAATATCACTGAAGAAGCAATTGACCGCATGAGCTTTGTTGCTGAAGATGTAAATGCCCGTGCTGAAAATATTGGTGCACGCCGTCTTCATACAATTATGGAGAAGGTGCTTGCAGACATTAACTTTGAAGCAGACGAGCATAAAGGTGAGACAATAACAATCGATGCGGCTTATGTAGATTCTAAGCTTACCGATGTAGTTCAGAGCGAAGATTTGTCCAGGTATATTCTGTAGGGAAATCAGTTTTATAAACACTTAAACAAAAAATAGCTTCCAGTCGAGTTTCGTATTTAAAAACCGCAGGCTCGCCTGCTACACGCTGATGTGCCTTGTAATTATATACGTTTGCCGCTAAAGCGGCAGCACATCAGAGTGTTTTTTAAATACGATCCTCTCCTTCGCGCTATTTTTTTTGAACACTATTTATAAAACTGATTTCCAACTTATTCTATAGGGTGGCTCTTAAAATCTTCCAGATTGAATGGTATTTACGTACATTAAGTAGCCGGTCATTTATTAGGTGGTCGGTGTATAGCTCGTAGTGGAGGCCTTCGTCGTCGGTGAAGTTGAAGTTGGTGCGGCTGAAAACTGAGCTGTCCGGGATTCTGCTGATTGGAAGCTCAAGTTTTTTGCAGTCAGAGGCTACGTCTGCCGGGCTTAGGCTTGCATCTGGTTCAAAAACAAAGCGGTCTAGGTAAAGGCTGAATCTGCCAGTACCAAGCAGCTTTTCTTCGTGGTCGGCATTTATAGTACGCAGACTTACTCCCTCATCATAAATCAGGGGCTTTTCTCCAGCAAATCCGGCCACATAATCCCTGTAAAAGCTTTCCTGCCAGGCATCCCATTCGCCGTAATGTTTAAATGGAAAAGCTTTATTTGTAAAAAATCCATATTCATCTAATTCAGTGCTGAGTCCACAGTTTGTACAGAAAACCGAGTTGTCTTTAGATTTTATGCTTCCAATCGTTTTACAGGCAGGGCAGACGCAAACCCCACATTCCATACCGTAAGCTAAAGCTTTTCCACGGTAGCGGATTGGTTTTTGAGACTGTTTTTCGTAAGCATCAAAATATATATCCTTGCTGATTAAATCAGTAATTTCCTGCTGAGACAGTTTTTTTAAGTCCTCGGGTGAATAAATGTTTACGATTTGTCCACTCCATCCGCCCTTGCCACCTTTTCGTCTGCCAAAGCCCCAGCGTGGAAGAGTAAGGTAACCGCCTTCAATTCGGACTGTAACAAGGGAGGCTCCAGAGATTTTTACCAGCTTTCCGGTTGCAGCCTCTACAGGTAAGGTTTTGCCGTTAAAGGTTCTGCCTCCTTCCGGGAAAATACAAACGCTTTTGCCTTCCTTGAGGTAGCGGATTGTTTTCATTACTGCGAGTGTGTCGGAGGCGCCTTTTATTTTAGAAATAGGTGCAAAGCCCCAGACAAGAAGCTTGGAAAAATTGCCTTTACGAAAGCAGTTTTCGCTGGCCAGAAAATAAAACTGGTTCTTTATCAGCCCGGCAAGTAGCAAGGGGTCGTAATCTGTTGTATGATTTGCAAGAATAATTGCAGGTTTTGGAAGTGTAACCGGTTTTGCAAAATCAAAATGATAAAAGAGTGTAAATACAGGACGTATAAGAGTAGAAACTATTCTATAGCAAGTGTTAAGCCGTCTTTCTGTGCGCGTTTTTATAATTTTTTGTTTTTTTTCGTCCTTTTCCATAATATCAGCAAAAAAAAATTATTTTTTTAATAATATCACACTTTAAAAAATTAATCTGTATGTTATACTATTATTATACATAGATACAGAGTGCGATTTTTTTTTAAACGTACACGCATTCTTTTTTAACGGACACAAAAAATAATAAGCAGGTTAAAAAAATGAAATCAAAATTGGTTTTTAAAAATGCGGGATATTTTTTGGAATATGTTGCACTAATCATCTCTGTAATTGTGGTATGGATTATTATGGGAAACGAAGGAAAACTTAATCCTGTAGTAATGCCAACCCTGCAGAAAATCGGTAAAACTTTTAAAACTCTTTTTTTGAAGGGAACTCTCATAAAGCATTGCGGAATAAGTATTGGTCGTGTTCTTAAAGGCTATGGTATTTCCGTTGCACTTGGAGTTACTCTGGGAATCCTTATAGGTCTTTCTCATCATCTTGAACGAATTACCCAGCTTTTAGTACAGATTATAAAGCCTATTCCGCCAATTGCCTGGATTCCGCTTGTAATTCTCTGGTTTGGAATTGGAGAAAGCGGCAAGGTATTCCTTATCTTCCTGGGCGGATTTTTCACAATTCTTGTAAATGTAATTGACGGTATTAAACAGACAGACGAGCGCCTTGTTGAAGTTTCAAAGGTAATGGAGATTCCTCTCTGGAAACATATTTTTAAGCTTGTACTTCCGGGTGCGCTTCCAAACATCTTTACAGGACTCAGAGTTGGACTAACTTCCTGCTGGATGTGTGTTGTTGCGGCAGAGCTTGTTTCATCAACAACAGGATTAGGATATATGATTATGGATGCACGTCAGTATGGACAGACTGATGTTGTTATAACGGGAATGATTACGATTGGCCTTATTGGAAAAATAATGGATTCCCTGTTGCATTTGATTGAAAGCAAGATTGTAGTCTGGAACTAACGGAGCGTTGAAATGGAAGATGCAAAGGAAACTGTTGAAATAAATGAAGACGCTTACATTAAGGTTGAACATATAACCAAGTTTTTTAATCAGGGTGCCGATAAGCTCCAGATTCTTGACGATGTAAGCTTTTCTGTAAATAAAGGCGAAATGGTCTGCATAGTAGGAGCCAGCGGTTGTGGAAAGAGTACCCTGCTGCGTGCCATTGCGGGGCTTGATTCTGATTATTCAGGTCTTATTGAAGTTAATGGCGAGGTTGTATCAAAACCGCAGAAGAGCAGGGGAATTGTTTTTCAGGAACCAAGGCTTTTTCCGTGGATGACCGTATGGCAGAATATAAAATACGGTTTATCCGGCATGAACAAGGAAGAAAGACAAAGACTTGTAAATCAGCATATAAAGCTTGTCGGGCTGGAGGGCTTTGAAAAGGCTTATCCGCGCCAGCTTTCGGGCGGTATGGCACAGAGAACCGGTATTGCCCGTGCTCTGGTAAATAATCCTCCGGTATTGCTTCTGGACGAGCCTTTTGGTGCGCTTGATACGTTTACAAAAATGACCATGCAGAAGGAGCTTAAGCGCATTCAGAAGGAATCGGGTACTACCATGATTCTTGTTACTCACGATATTGAAGAAGCTGTGTTCCTTGCAGATAAGGTAATTGTATTTTCTGCCCGACCGGGAACCATTAAAGATATTATTACTGTTGATTTGCCTGAGGTTGATGGAAAATATCGTGACAGAAACAGCATTGAGTTTTTGAATGTGCGAAAACAGATTTACGGACATTTTTTTGAAGAAGAAGCTTAAGAAGAGACTTGGAGTTTTAATAAAGTTATATTTTTTAAAGGAGAAAATATATGAAAAAATTAACAAAAATAATGCTTTTTGCATTAGTTGCAATCAGTGCATTTACTGGTTGCAGCAAGAAAGAAGCAAAGAAAGGTCAGAGAACGGTTAATATCGCTATCCAGCCTTCTGCTGCATTTATGCCGCTTTATCTTTGCCGTGAAAAAGGCTGGATTGAAGAAGCTCTTGCTGCTTCTCAGGTAACAGTTAAGTGGAATGATTTTGAATCAGGACCTCCAATCAACGAATCTCTTGCTGCCGGTCTTTCTGATATTGGTACAAACGGTGACGTTCCTACAGTTTCTGCAATTGCTGCCGGACAGAAGGTAACTATTGTTGGTGTTCCTGGAAACGGTCCAGATGCTTATGCAATGCTTGCAAAGGCAGATAACAATACAATGAACTCTGATGCCGACATGAAGGGCAAGAAAATTGCTACAGTAATCGGTTCTACAGGTCATAACCTTATTAAAAAGCTTCTTTCAAAGAATGGTCTTACTTTTGATGATATTGAACTTATTAACATTGCTGCCGGTGATGCAGGAATCGTTCTTTCTACAGGTCAGGTTGATGCAGTTGTAATCTGGGAACCAAATGTAACACGTCTTGTTGATAACGGAACTGCAAAAATCATTGCAAAAGGTTCAGATACAAACCTCCGCGGAACAAACACATTCCTTGCACGCGATGAATATATTAAGGCTAACCCTGATGTAATCAGTGTAATTCTTGAGCAGTTTGCACGTGCCGTAAAAGAGCTTCCAAACACAGATGCAGCTACTTTGCAGAAGGTTGCAGATGACCTTAAGCTTACACCGGAACAGGTTTTGAGACTTTACAAAAAGTATGGTTTTGCCGTACAGTGCGATGCAGTTGATACAGCTGCCCTTCAGGATACATGCAGCTTCCTTGTAAGCATTGGACGTCTTGAAGCTGAATACAGCGTAAAGGATTATGTTGATAATTCTTACTTTAATAATTCAAAAGCAGCCAGTTATTTGAAGTAATGTCATTCCCGTACTTGATACGGGAATCCAAATGACATTTGTTATAAGTGCCGTCGGATATTAAATCTGGCGGCATTTTTTTTTCTAAACTATTTTTTTTAATCTCCGACAATCAACTAGATGTAAAATAATTTTTTAAAGGGAGATTAAAATGAACAGTTTTACCAGAGCCGTTGACCTGCTTCAGCGGGAGATGGACGTAACTTCACTGCGTTATCAGGTTAGTGCAAACAACCTTGCAAACAGCGAAGTTCCTAATTTCAAGCGTTCCGTTGTCAATTTTGAAAGCGAACTTAAACGTGCTTTTGATTCTGAAAAAATCGCAAAGGAATCTTTTCACCTTACAACTACTGATCCGCGACACATTCAGATAAATACTCCTTATGATTACCGTGATGTAGAGCCTCGCCGCGTACTTGATTACACTACAACTGCTAAAGCCAACGGCAACAATGTAGACGCCGAAACCGAAGCCAACAACATCTTACAGATCCAGATGCAGTACCGTTTACTCACCCAGCTTACAAGCTTTGAGTTCGAACAGGTCACAACCGCTATGAAAAAATGATACTAGTTTTGCAAAGCAAAACTAGAAGCGGCAGATGAAAAAATTGGAGTTTGAAATATAACTGACACTGCCGCTAGCAATGAGAAAATAGGAGAAATTAAATGGGCATATTCACCAGTATAAATATTGCGGCAACCGGTATGGCTGCTGAACGCCTTAGAAGCGACGTAATTTCAAACAATATAGCAAACGCCTCAACTACAAGAACTCAGGAAGGCGGTGCTTTTAAAAAATCAAGTGTAATTCTTCGTCCTGTAAGCGACAAAAGTGCACAGTGGAGATCACCTTTTACCCCATCATCACTTGATAACGGACCTGGAAAGGGCGTAAAGGTTCTTGAAATCAGAAAAGATACATCTCAGGGAAGACTTGTTTATGATCCTGATCATCCTGATGCAATAAAGTCCGGACCTAATGCAGGTTATGTAGAATATCCTAACGTAAACATTGTTAATGAAATGGTTGATTTGATTTCGGCTTCACGTGCTTATGAAGCGAATGCAACTGTTGTAGACGGTGCCAAGGATATGTTTAAGGCTGCTCTTGATATAGGACGATAGTCCCATTTGACAAAAGAGCATAGTTGATTCATACTGTTTTTAGGGTGGAAATATGAAAATTGAACAATTCGGAACATTACAGATGGCTCGTACCAGTGAACAGCATTTTGGTACGGCAAAAATAAATCAGACAAATAATGTTAATCTGTCTCAGCAGACAAACGGAAATAAATCATTCCAGGATTTCCTTCTTGAAGCAATGAACACTGTAAATTCTCAGCAGACAGACGTTACAAAGCTTCAGGAACGCCTTATTACCGACCCGGACAGCGTAGATGTTCATGACGTAACAATTGCCATGTCAAAGGCAAGAATGTCGCTCAACCTAGCTCATTCTGTAATTGACAGACTTGTAAGCGGCTGGAACGAAATTACAACGACACGTTAAAAATTTACTATATATAAGAATAAAATACTTTTCAGAATTCCTTTCCTGTGTTATAATTAATCAAATTAACTTTAAAGTTTTACTTTAAATATATGATATTCGTTCAAAGGGAGGGGAACTAATGAACGAATGGCTTAAAAAGGTGGCTGCAAAGCTCAAGGAACTTTGGACAAAGTGGTCACTAGTACAAAAAGTCATATTATTTGGCATAATTGTTATTGTAATCATCGTAATAATTGCAACTGTACGGTTGTCTTCTAAGCCGACTACGGTAAGGTTGTTTAATGCGCCAGTTACCGATGAGGTTGCTCTCTCCAGGATTCTTGACAGACTTTCCCAGGAAAATGTAAGCGCAGACTCTTCTAACGGTTTTATTTCCGTTGATGATGATGCTACAGCACGCCGTATGCGCGAAATCCTCATCAGTGAAAATCTTGTTCCTTCAAGCATTGACCCTTGGGCTGGTTTCTACGACAGAAGCTGGTCTACTACCGATGCAGACCAGAACGTAAAGCTCAAGAATACAATTCAAAAGCAGTTGAAATCTCATATAGAATCAATAAGTGATGTTCAGATGGCAGACGTAAACATTGTTCTGCCGGAAAAACAGCTATTCTCTGCAGACCAGGATCCTGTAAGTGCAAGCGTTATAATTAAAGTTACCCCGACAAGTACGCTGCTTACAGATAAACGACGCATTCAGGGCATTCAAAGACTTATCCTTACAGCAGTAGAAGGCTTGAAGGAAGAAAACCTTATCATCACCGATATTGACGGAAAACAGATAAATGATTTTGAAGGAATGGCCGAAAGCGACCGTGTAGATATTATTGCCAAGCAGCAGAAGCTTATTCTTTCACGCGAGGCCGAAATCAGGGCTAAAATTCTTAAGGCTTTCCAGAATACTTATACAGAAGACCGCTGCCGTGACATGATTGTTGCAGTTGAAATGGATATGTCACAGAGACAGAGCGAATCAACAGAATATTCACCAATCGTAATCAAAAAAGACAATCCGGATACTCCTTATGACGATTCAGAATACCGTGATGTTCTGCCTATAAGCCAGCAGACGGTTACCAAGGAGTGGCAGGGTACAGGTTATAATCCTGAAGGACCGGCCGGAGTAGAAGGTCAGACACCTCCTGTTTATTCTGATATGTCAAACGTAATCGGTAAATCAACTGAAACCGGAGTTACCCAGAACAATGCATTGAATACAAAACAGACTTCTGAAATCTCTTCCCCTAAGATTGATAAGATTTCTGTTTCTGTAAACCTCGATGGTAAGTGGCGCAAGGTAACAGATCCTGAAACAGGCAAGCTCGTAATTGAAGAAGGAGCCATTAAACGAATCTATACACCGCTTACAGTAAATGAATTGACCGAAGCTGAAAAATCAATAAAAGGTGCAATCGGTTATAATCGCGACAGGGGAGACCTGGTAGTTGTAACTAACATTCCGTATGACCGCGATGAAGAGTTTGCAAAAGAAGATGCAGAATACTTTGCAAAACTCCAGCGACAGAGAATGATTGTTCTTATTCTTATTTCTGTTGTTGTTGTTCTTGTTGGATTTATTCTCTTCCGTGTTATCAGTAAAGAAATTGAACGCCGCCGCCGCGAAAGAGAAGCAAGACTTCTTGCAGAACAGCAGGCTGCACGAGAAAGAGCACTTTGGGATGCCAAGGACGAAGGTATGGAAGTTACAATGTCTGTCGAAGAGACAAGGCGTATGGAGCTTCAGGAAAATGCAATTACTATGGCAAAAGAGCATCCTGAGGATGTTGCAATGCTCATAAGAACATGGTTGATGGAGGAATAGCAAATGGCTGATGATGCAAGTAAATCAACAACTGCAGCTGCTAAACCGGCGCCAAAGCCTGGTAGTTTAAAGCCGACGACCACTTCGTCAAGCAGCAAAAAAAATGCAAAAGATTATAAGAGCCTGAACGGAAGGCAGAAAGCTGCTATTTTCTTAATTTCACTTGGACCAGATGTTTCTGCCGAAATCATGAAGCACTTGCGAGAAGATGAAGTTGAAACTTTAACCTTTGAAATTGCACGTCAGGAAAAAGTAAATCCTGATTTTAAGGATGCGGTTCTTGAAGAGTTCCAGGAGCTCATGAATGCTCAGAACTTTATTACTACCGGTGGTATTGATTATGCACGAGAACTTCTGGAAAAATCTCTCGGTTCACAAAAAGCCATCGATATCATCAACCGACTTACAAGCTCTCTTCAGGTACGACCATTTGACTTTATCCGCCGTACAGACCCTACACATTTGCTTAACTTTATTCAGCAGGAATATCCGCAGACAATTGCCTTGATTCTGGCTTATCTGGAACCTGCAAAGGCTGCTGTTGTATTACAGAACTTACCGGAAGACCAGCAGGCAGAGGTTTCAAAAAGACTTGCTACAATGGACCGAACTTCACCAGATGTTTTGCGTGAAGTTGAACACGTATTGGAAAAGAAGCTTTCTACATTGTCAAGCGAAGACTATACTGCTGCCGGTGGTGTTGAAGCTATCGTAGAAATCTTGAACCTTGTAGACCGTTCTTCCGAAAAATCTATCATCGAATCTCTGGAAGAGGACGATCCGGATCTGGCAGAGGAAATCAAGAAACGAATGTTCGTATTCGAAGATATCGTTATGCTCGACAACCGTGCTATTCAGAAGGTACTCCGCGACGTCGACCAGCAGGAGCTTGCAAAGGCGCTCAAATCGGTCGATACCGAAGTACAGGACAAAATCTTCAGCAACATGTCAAAGCGTGCCGCAAGTATGCTTAAAGAGGATATGGAGTTCATGGGACCTGTCCGCTTGAAGGATGTTGAAGAGTCTCAGCAGAAGATTGTATCTATCATCAGACGTCTTGAAGACAGTGGTGATATTGTTATTGCACGTTCTGGTGAAGATGAACTTGTAACCTAATTGTTATCATAATAAAGGGAAAAAGATATGGCAAAAACAGTTTTTCGTCCTAGTGAAACAAAAGTAGAAAACGACAAAGTAATGCTGCCGCTGGTGCATAATTATGCTCCGGAAGAAGAGGTTGAAGAAGAGGTTGTTGAAGAGTATACAGGACCTACTGTTGAAGAATTGAAAAAAGAGGCAGATGCCTTTAAGTTTCAGTTCGAGCAGGAAAAACAGGTTATGCTCAAAAACGCTCAAGCCGAAGCTGACAGTATCCTTAAAAAAGCAGAAGACGCAGCCTTTGCCGAAGTAAAAAGACAGACAGATCAGGCAGCAATTATCAAGACAGATGCAGAAAATGAAGCCGCTGCAATTATAGAAAAAGCAAAGCAGGAAGCTGCACAGATTATTGCTGATGCTGAAGCCGAAAAGGAACGCATTGGTCGTGATTCCTATTCCGAAGGTTTTGATAAAGGACATTCGGAAGGTTACGATAAAGGTGTTGAAGAAGTAAACAGACTTATTGAGCGTATGCATAAAATGCTGGAAGCTGTTATGATGCGCCGTGAAGAAATCCTGCAGGATACAGAAAGCCAGATTGTTGAGCTTGTAATTCTTATGGCTCGCAAGGTTATTAAGATTCTGTCTGAAAATCAAAAGAATGTTGTTATGGCAAATACGCTTGCCGCCCTTAAAAAGGTTAAGACCCGCGGTAATGTTGTCCTGCGCGTAAATCTTGAGGACGTAAAGCTTACAAGTTCACATATCGATGAGTTTATCCAGCATGTTGAAAATGTAAAGGGTATTACGGTTATAGAAGATTCTGCTGTTGAAAAAGGCGGCTGTATTGTTGAAACTGACTTTGGTGCAATTGATGCAAGAATTTCCAGCCAGCTGCAGGAACTCGAAAATAAGATTCTTGAAGTTTCTCCTGTTAAGAACATCAAGCGGAACGATTCACTTACTTCGGTAAGCTGAAAGCCTTTGAATGTTTCCGGGGTGTAATGTATGAAATCTTCCTACACTAGAGAGTTTAATTTTTCAAAATATCTGGAACAGGTTATAGATGCCGAGACTATTCACTACATTGGTTCGGTTGTAGCTGTTCGTGGTCTTGATATTGAAAGTGAAGGTCCCCGTTCTGTAATTGGTGAGATTTGTACCATAAAGCTGAGCGACGGAACTTCCATCCTTGCAGAAGTTGTCGGACTTAATGAAAAAATCGTAAAACTTACTGCCTTTGGAAATACAAAAGGAATTGAAGTTGGCTGTGAAGTAATTGCTTCCGGTGCTACATTGCGTGTTCCTGTTGGAAGAAATCTTCTTGGAAGAACTGTTGATGCTACCGGTAAGGCCGCAGACGGACTTGGAGAAATTGAACCGGAAACTTACTATCCTGCTGTTGCTGATGCTCCGGACCCGATGAAAAGGCTTCCTGTAAATAAACGGATTGTTACCGGTATACGTGCAATTGATTCTCTGCTCACAATTGGAAAAGGTCAGCGAATCGGTATTTTTGCGGGCTCAGGAATTGGAAAATCAACCTTAATGGGAATGATTGCCCGAAGCAGTAATGCAGATGTAAACGTAATTGGTTTGATTGGTGAACGAGGCCGTGAGGTTCTTGATTTTATAAAGCGTGATTTGGGCGAAGAAGGCTTAAAGCGTTCTGTTGTAGTTGTTGCCACCGGTGACCAGCCTGCTATCTGTCGTGTTCGTGCGGCTTATGTTTGTACAGCAATTGCTGAATATTTCCGCGATAAAGGTAAAGACGTAGTTTTAATGGTTGATAACGTAACACGTTTTGCAAAGGCTCAGCAGGAAATTGGTACTTCCAACGGTGAGCTTCCGATTGCAAAAGGTTATCCGCCAAGTGTTTTCGATATGCTTCCTAAACTGATGGAAAGAACCGGTACTAACGATAAAGGTTCCATCACAGCTTTTTATAACGTACTTGTTGATTCTGATGATATGAATGAGCCGATTACCGATGCGGTACGAGGTATTCTTGACGGACATATTGTACTCAGCCGTAAGCTGCAGCAGGCTAATCATTATCCTGCAATTGACGTGCTTGCTTCTATAAGCCGACTTTCAAATAGAGTTTCCGGCCCGCAGACTAAAAAGGCATGTGGAAAAATCAGAACGTTAATGGCAACTTACAGAGATAAGGAAACGATGATTACTGCAGGTATTTATCAGAAAGGAACTTCTCCAGAAATTGATGAAGCAATAGATAAACACGATGCAATTGAACACTTCCTTATGCAGGATGAATATGAGGTTTCCAGCATTGGAGATACGCTTGCCGCAGTTGCAGAGATTTCTGGTGTACCGATTCCAGAAGAAGAGCTTGTAGAAAGTCCTGCTGTTGCTCCATCTGTAACGGAAATTACTCCAGCGGCAGAGTAAGCTATGGCAAAGTTTTTTTTTGAATTACAGGAAATATTAGATTTTCGCAATTTTGAACAGGAGCAGGCTCAGATTGAGCTGGGAAAAGCTCTTGCTGTTGAAACTGAAATTAATCAGAATCTGGCACAGATTGCACAGCAATACGCAATGTTAAAGCATGATATGAAAGGCGAGCGGGATTTTAATATGGTTATTATTCAAAATAATCATATTAAGCTGCTGGAATATCAGAAAGAAGAATTACTCAAACAGCTGGCAGAAGCAAAGCTCGTAACCGAAGAAAAAAGAAAAATCCTGCAGGAGTGTATGAAGAAAACGACTTCACTTGAAAAACTGAAGGAACAGCAGTTGCAGGAGTTCAAACAGCAGATGGATTACGAAGAGAATAAAAATCTGGAAGAACTGGCGACTGTAAAGAGTAACTACAACGCCAGTAATACTTAATAATCAACAATGCAAACTCATTATAATCACTTTATTCTAAAGAATGGCTAACTTCCTCGCACCAACCTTTATGGTAAGAATTTATAATGGTGTTGCACTTAATCATTAACTAATATTTAAAGGCTGAACCACCAATGAACTCGCGGATAATTGAGCGGTCTGGGACTGCGGAAGGGGCAACGGTTGAGAAGTTTTCAAGGAAGCTTAACAGACGGCGGGCTTCGGCGTACTCTTTCTGGAGAGGAGTTACCTGACGTAAAAGAGGGGCAGCGAAAACTCGTAAAACTGAAAGCTCATAGTCCAGCGCTGTATTCAAAATAGCATCGGCATTGTTCTGGAATGGGAAGATGTGGAGCTCTTCACCTTTTGTTACGCTAGGCCACATTTCTATTGTTCCGGCAGCCGGTTTACCACGGAAGTTGTTATCGCGTACAATTCGTCGGATAAGTCGGTTATCACTTGTAGAAACTCTGTTGTGGTCGTCAAGATTAAGCTGTGTCAAAGCAGAAAGATAAATCTTAAACTTGTATTCGGCAGGTACCTTTGGAGTGAGCTTGTCGTTCAATCCGTGGATTCCTTCAAGAATGAGGATTTCATTTTCCTGGAGTGTAAGCAGATTATCTTCATCAAAATAACTTGTACCGGTGTGGAAATCATAGCTTGGAATATTTACAGTTTTTCCGGCGAACAGATCAACAAGATTTTTGTTCAAAAGTTTAACATCAAGCGCTTCAAGACATTCATAGTCAGGCTTTCCGTTTTCATCGAGCGGAGTTTTTTCACGTCCAATATAATAGTTATCAAGGCTTATGATTTTTGGCTGATAGCCCATAGCCTGAAGTTCAAGTCCAAGCTTTTTGGCAGAGGTAGTTTTTCCCGAAGAAGAAGGTCCCGCAATCAGAACAACTTTTACAGTTCCTTTATCAATAATCTGTGAAGCAATTTTAGAAATGTTTTTCTGCTGAAGGGTTTCGGTGATTTCGATAAAGTCGTTTATTTTGTTGTCGGCAATTATTTTATTAAGGGAAGCTGCAGAAGTTACGCCGACACGTTTTCCCCATTCCTTGTATTTGCTGTAGATTTCAAAAAGCTTAGGCTGGTCTTTGAAAGAAGCAAGCTTGTCCGGTTCTGAAGATTTTGGGAAGCGCAGAAGAAAACCGTCTCCATATTTCATCAGCTCAAAAACCTTAAGAACTCCGGTTGAAAGAACAAGCGGTCCAAAGTATAAATCAGAAAAAGTATCTAGAGTGTTGATTTTTATTGAAGGCGAGCAGTTATAGTTAAGCTGTTTTCTGGTTTCTGTGAGTCCTGTTTTTTCAAACAAATCGGCGGCTTCCTGCCAGGAAATCTCGCTTGTAATAATTGGAATGTCTTTTTTTACAAGGGCAGACATTTCGCGGCCAAGTGCTGTAATCTGCTTTGATTCAATTGGTTTGCCTGTGTCGAGAGTGTAGTAGTAGCCGTGGCCCAGACTGTGACCAACAAGCAGACGGGTTTTTGGAAAAATGTTGTGGGCAGCGGCGGCAAGCAAAAGGCAGAGCGAGCGGCGGTAAACAGAAGAGCCTTCTTTTGTGTTGTTCAGAACTGGTTCAATTACTGAAGTATATTTGATTTTTGAATCAAGAGGACAAAGCTCGTTGTTAATGAGAACTGCGTAGATTGTGCTTTTGTCAATGTTGAAATGCTCTAATACTGTTGAAACCTGTGTCCCAATTTCTATATCTTTTTTTGTTATTTCTTTTTCATTGATTTTAAATGTGATTGTAACAGTGTTTGACATCTGTGTCTCCTGAAGTAAAAGATTTATAAAGGTATATTCTATTATAATTGCAAAATTGGGATTTGTAAAAGGAAGAATTGAAAATGGAAATAAAATGTGTTTATAATCTAATTGATGGAGGAAAGAATGAAAAAAACTCTGTTATTGATTGTTCTGCTTTTTTGTACACTGAGTTTGTCTGCCAAAGAATTAAAGGCTAAAACTGGCGACGTGTTTGGATTCAGTACTACCGAATATTTTTATCCGCTTGGCATTTCTTCTAGAGGCAGCCGCTGCACTGTAACAGGTGTGTGTAAGGCAGAAGATGGTTTATGGTGCCTCCGTCTGGCAGTATGGATAAAAGGTTCCGAACAGTCTTATCCGGTTCAGTTTGAATATTATGTAAAGCCTGGTGATGAACTGTCTTTCTTCCGGTTCCCTGATTTTTCAAAAGAGGTGAAGATGAAGGTGAAGGCTGTGAATTGGAATGAAGTGGTGCTGGATGTTGAATAAATAATCTATGGACTACAGCTATATCTTAAACAATGCGGTTCCTCAAAAAGAAAAGCTTTTGAAATATGGATTTTATAGCGCTGATAAATCAGACGGTGAGAACGCGCTGGAAGGGGAGCTTTTTTATAAAAAGGATATTCAGAACGGCAGATTTTATGTTTTGATTCGTCTGACTCCCGGGAATAGAGGCCTTGCTGTAAAAGAAAAGCTTACTGCTGAGGTTTGGGAAAAGGCTACTGGTGAAAAATACGCTTTGTTTGATGTAGCTTCTGCGCAGGGGAGTTTTGTCGGGCAGATTCGCAGTGAGGTACAGGCTGTGATTGATGAAATCTGCGGGCAGTGTTTTTTGTACGAGGATGTACATCAGAAATATGTTGATTTTCTGGCGGAACATTTTGGTGCAAAAAGCGATAATCCGTGGGCTTCTGAAGATGGAAATGCCCCTGATGATGAAGATTATGCTGTTTTCCGCTGTCCGAATAAAAAATGGTTTGCACTTATTATGAAGATTAAGTTCCGCCAGCTTGGATTCAGTTCGGGGGCTGCAGCTGAAGAAAATGTGTGGGTTGTAAATCTGAAGGCTGACCCGAGAATCATTCCAAACATCATAAATAAGAAATCAATTTTTCCGGCTTATCACATGAATAAAAAATATTGGATTACAGTTCTTTTGACTGCAGTAACCGATTTTGTCCAATTATGTGAAATAACGGAGGAAAGTTTCAGGCTGGTATCATCAAAAAAATAAGAAAAAAGCGCATTTTACGGTATGATTTTCAATGATTTTCAACAGTCTTCTAGTTATTGAATAAGTTTTTTATTTGTGGTAAATTATTCTAATTAAATCAGTAATTCTATTAAAATATAAGGAGTTCCTATGTCAGGACACAGTAAATGGGCAACCATTAAACATGCAAAGGGTTTGGCCGATGCAAAAAGAGGTAAGATTTTTACAAAATTCATTAAGGAAATTTCTATTGCTGCACGTATGGGTGGTGGAGACCCTAATGCTAACCCACGTCTTCGTACAGTAATCATCAAAGCTCGTGCCGCTAACATGCCTAAGGACAACATCGAACGTGCTATTAAAAAGGGTACTGGTGAAGATGGAGCAACAGCATATGAAGAATTAGTTTACGAAGGATATGCTGCTGGTGGTGTTGCCGTATTGGTTGAAGTTCTTACAGATAACAAAAACCGTGCTGCTGCCGATATCCGCAATATCTTTACAAAGAACGGTGGAAACCTTGGTGTTTCTGGTTCTGTATCTCGTATGTTCCAGAGAAAAGGTACTATTGAGTTCGATGCAGAAAAAGTTTCTGAAGATGAAGTTATGGAAGTAGCTTTGGAAGCAGGTGCTGATGATATCGTAAACGAAGACGGAGTAATCACTGTTACAACAACTCCTGATACATTCGCAGCTGTTGCAGATGCCTTGAACGAAAAAGGCTTTGAATCACTTTCTGCTGATGTAGGAATGGTTCCTGATGCTTACACTCCAGTTGATAAAGACACAGCCGTTAAAGTTCAGAAACTCATCGACAAACTCGAAGACAACGACGACGTTCAGAACGTATATCATACTGCTGAGTTCCCTGAAGATTTTGAGCCTGAAGAGTAACGGGTAGTCTTCCACAGACACTGAGTGTAAAAAAAAATCCGCTTTTACAGCGGATTTTTTTTTGCAAATGCACTAAACTAAACCTATCTATGATAAACGAAAGTACTTCCTTTACAACTTTACCCGGTTCCTTTAATCCCGAATCACCAGCATCTCCTGATTCAAAAAATGAAAAATCAGTAAACCCAAAAATCCGCCGTGTAATAGGCATAGACCCTGGCCTTGCAAACACCGGTTTCGGCGTAGTCGATTTTTATAACGGCCGCTACAGAATGGTCAGTTACGGCTGCATCACAACACCTTCCGATCTTCCTCACGGGCAAAGGCTTATGACAATTTACAACCGGCTTTGTGCAATCATTGATGAGTTTAAACCGACCGAAGCCGGAATGGAAACTTTGTATTTTGCCAAGAATGCAAAAAGTGCTATGGGAGTAAGTGAGGCAAGGGGAGTAGTAACGCTTTGTCTTGCACAGCATTGTATTGAATTGGGTGAGTATCGTCCTGTACAGATTAAACAGGCTGTTACCGGAAGTCAGAATGCAGATAAGGAACTTGTAGAAAGATATGTGCAGATAATTCTTGGATTGGAAACACTTCCTAAACCGGACCATGCTGCAGACGCGCTTGCCGGAGCAATAACGCATCTGCATTATAGTGCATTGTAAAAGTATTCAGTTAGTTTTTATTAACATGAACTGAGCCGCTGTTTGCCTTTACATAAATTGTAGGGCCACCAGCGTTTACAGTTTCGGAACCTTTCCTGCCGTCCAAACCTGTAAGGTGGTTATGATAGCTTCCACTGCTCAAATCATATTTTACATTAAATCCAGACTGCTTTGGCAGATTAAGATAAATTGAACCTGAAACTGCACTGATTTCACAATTGCTGTCAGGAGAAATTGAATCTTCCATCCTTATGCTGCCTGAAATTGCATGCAGAG
>JAEEGI010003974.1_pt1 | contig 34877 bp, 25 predicted proteins | sample 8958751 | NCBI WGS metagenome assembly JAEEGI01 (sample SAMN16246545, study PRJNA631951) | gut metagenome | biome: gut microbiome; feature: rumen; material: KS-attached | host: Bos | place: Iran: Karaj | collected 2018-10
TTATCTTTGTCAATCATTTTGGTATCTCATACGAATTTAAGAAGGTTAATGTCTTGTCAATAGTATATTGATTTAATAATGCAATTTGGTCATTCTTTTTGTAAAATCGGAGCTCATCAAGAGTTCGATTTTCATCCCATATGCCATCCATATACATACTGACACATTTGAATACATCATCGTTTGCAACACTGCCAATAATTATATCAAAGTATTTGTATACATCTTTTCCGTTTCTGCAATTACAGACAAATTGTAGCCAATCTTTATCTGTATCGTGGAATCTTTTTATTTTGAAAGAAGATATATTGTCCATTTCGTAAATATTGACAACTGCCTTTTGGGAAAGACGCATAGCCTTTCTGAGCGCCCATCGTTCTGCCTGCTCTTGGAATGTTGTTACATAAAACCCCATGCCAAAATCCAAAAAAGGTTTGGAGTGCCGTATATCAGGTTTCTGGATTTCCAAAGTTGAGCCATGATAGACGATCATATTTCAATCCCTTTTTCTTTTACGAAATCGGTAATATCCTGAATCAGATATTGTTTGCCCAAAGTATGAAGCACATCGTAATATGAAACAATATAATTATCCAAGATGCCAGTATCGTTAAGCTTTTTATATACCTGTCCCGATGATTTGCTCCATGCTTCTGCCAGTGCATGGATCACAAAGACCACAAATTTCATCTCCTGTTCTCCCATGAATCACCTCTTGGTAGAGTTCAATCTTCTCTTATTTCGAAGTGCTTCCGGTTTCAGCAATTCGTCCGATTCGTTTCGCAAGTTCCCGCGCCTCCTGCAGGATCGCCGTCTCGTCCAGAGTCAGCAGGCGACGGTCGCGCATGAGCAGGCGGCCGTTGACGATGCTGTGCAGCACATCCCCGCCTTTCACCGCATAGACCAGATGCGAGACGGGATTGTACATCGGGGTCAGATGGGGTTGGTTCATGTCCAGCACGATGCAGTCCGCCTTTTTGCCCACTTCGAGGCTGCCGGTAACCGCTTCCGCGTCCAATGCCTTCGCTCCACCCAGCGTGGCGGCGTGGAGCGCCTGGGCGGCGCTTACCGGCAGGGGATCTTGCCGCCGGGCCTTGTGGATCTTGGCCATGACGTTCATTTCGGCGAACATGTCCACCGTGTTGTTGGAGGCGCTGCCATCGGTGCCCAGTCCCACGCAGATGCCTTGGGCGAGCATTTTATCCACCGGCGCGATGCCGGAGCCCAGTTTCATGTTGGACTGTGGGCAGTGCGCGACTTTCACCCGCCGTTTGGCCATGAGCGCCAGGTCCGCCTCGTCGACCATGACGCAGTGGTCGGCGATGAGGTTTTCGCCCAGGACGCCCAGATCTTCCAGATGCCGCACCGGGCTCTTGCCGTAGTGCTCCCGGCAGGCAACAATTTCCTCGGCGTTTTCAGACAGATGGATGTTCAGCAGAATGTTCGCCGAATCCGCGATTTCCGCCATCTTCTGGATGAGACTGGGCGCGCAGGTATAGACCGCATGCGCAACGGCGGTTGCATTGATAAGTGGGTGCTCGCGATAGCGGGCAGCGAGCTCCCTGGTGAGTTCAATACCCCGCTCCACCGGACCGTAGCAGGGCGAGGGAAAATCATAAATGACCTCGCCCAGCCAGGCGCGCAGGCCGCTTTGCTCCGCGGCCTGGGCCACAGCCCCGGCGAACAGGTACATGTCGCAGAAGCTGGTTGTGCCGCTTTTGATCATCTCGCAGCAGGAAAGCAGGGTTCCTGTTCGTACCATATCGGCGGTGAGCGTTTTTTCCACCGGGAAGATGTAGTCTTGAAGCCACCGCATGAGCGGCAGGTCGTCGGCCAGCCCTCGAAAAAGCGCCATGGCCGCGTGCGTGTGCAGGTTGACAAGTCCCGGCATGATGAGGCCACATGGTGTATGCAGCCGTTCGGCCTGCGGAAACTGCATGGCCAGTTCTTCTTTGGGGCCGATTGACCGAATGCGGCCGTCTTCAATGAGCAGTGCATTATCCCTGGTCGGGGGCGCTTCCGCGGAGCGGATCAGATGATCCGCGCTGAGCAGCAATGGAGAAGGGGACATGGTTTTCAAATCCTTTCGGAATTTTCCAGGAAGTGCAGAATGAGCTGGCGCAGGCGTGGTTCGGCCGCCCGGGCAGCGTTGACGATATCCTCAAAATGAATGGGCACGAATTTGTCCGGATTGTTGACATTGGTGATGACCGAGATCATGGCGATTCTGAGCCCCGCATGCCGGGCGGTAAGAACCTCGGGTATTGACGACATGCCGATGGCGTCCGCGCCTGCCATGCGGAAGAAGCGGGTCTCCGCGGGTGTTTCCAGACTGGGGCCGGGCACGCAGATGTAGACGCCGCTCTTCAGCCAGAACCCCAAGGCGGCAGAGCTTTCCATAAACGCCTGTCTCAAGGCTTCGTCATAGACCTCCGAGCAGTCGGGAAAGCGCGGACCCCACTCGTCCGCATTGGGACCGCGCAGCGGGTTGTCCGGCAGGAAGTTGATGTGATCCTGGGCCAGCATGATATCACCGGGATGAAAGGCCGGATTCAGACCGCCGCTGGCATTGGTGATGATCGCGGTTTTTGCGCCCAGCTGCGAAAGCACCCGGATGGGAAAGCCCACCCTTCGGGCGCTGTACCCTTCGTAATAGTGAAAACGGCCCTGCAGGACAGCCACATTTTTTCCGGCAATTTGGCCCACGACCAGATTGCCGCTGTGGCTTTCCACTGTGGCATGCGGAAAGTGGGGCAGCTCGGCATAGGAGAAAGTGACGGTGTCTTGCAGGCTGTCCGCCAGTTCGGCCAAACCGGTGCCCAGCTGGATAATGACATCCAGCGGCGCGCCGAGCCGCTGCTTCAGAAAGGCCGTGCATTCCGCGACATCCTGCCGGAAGTGTTCCCACGTTTTCTCTCTGTGGCCATCGGGGACATGGTCTGGTGCGGTGTGACGGGCATGTCCCCCATTGTCATGGTCTGTCATATTCTCGTCTCTCCTTGTGATTTTGCTCGAAGTCTCCCTTGATGAAAATTGCCGCAGGCCTTGTCTGCATGGAGGAATGTTAGCAGAGCTGTGAGGCGCGCGCCATTATCCTTTTCTTTTTTCGCCGTTTGCTTGGAAGTTGTGGCCCGAACTGCTAAACTGGAGCGCACAGCGTTGATTTTGCTGATTTTATACGGAGCGGGCGATGGAAAACAACCTGATAGAGGTGCGCAATCTGAGCAAATCCTTTGTAATCGCCTCGCCGCTGCTGGGGCGGAACGCCAGCCGTCTGCATGCGGTGAACGACGTGTCCTTCGATCTGCACGCCGGCGAAACGCTGGGCCTGGTCGGGGAATCGGGATGTGGCAAGTCGACAGTGGCGCGGCTTTTAATGCGGCTTGTCGATCCGGACTGCGGAGAGATCCGTTTTGACGGCGTGGATCTGGCGCGGTTGAGCCCCAAAGAGCTGCGCCCCTTTCGCAAACGCATGCAGATGGTTTTTCAGGATCCCTTTTCATCGCTCAATCCGCGCTTGCGCATAGGCAGCGCCATTGGTGAGGCTTTGCTTATCCACAAACTGGCACCCCGGGCGCAGATTCGCGAACGGGTGGCGGCGCTTCTGGAAACGGTGGGCCTGAAGGCGGAGCATATGGATCGCTTTCCACACGAGTTTTCCGGAGGACAGCGGCAGCGCATCGGGATTGCCCGGGCACTGGCGGTACAGCCCGAGGTGATTGTCGCCGACGAGCCGCTTTCCGCGCTGGACGTTTCCATTCAGGCGCAGATCGTCGCCCTGTTTCAGGATATCCAGCGGCGTTTCGGCCTGACCTATCTGTTCATTTCGCACGATCTGTCGGTGGTGGAACACATAAGCGACCGGGTCGCGGTCATGTATCTGGGACGGCTGGTGGAACTTTCCAGCGCGGAGATGCTCTACGATCAACCGCTGCATCCATATACCGAAGCCTTGCTGGCGGCGGTGCCGGTCCCGGATCCGGAGCGTCGCAGGCCACGGCAGCTGCTTTCGGGCGAACTGCCTTCCCCGTTGTCCTTGCCGTCCGGCTGCCCCTTTCATCCCCGTTGCCGTTATGCCCGCGCGCTCTGCCGGGAAGTTATGCCTTCCTGGGAAGAAAAGCGTCCGGGGCATTTTGCCGCCTGCCATTTCAGTTCCGAGGTCGGAAACCGCGAGGTTTGAAATGCGCAGCGGTGCTTTTGCCTGAGGCTGTTGGTCGGCATGAAAAAAGCCGCCCCTTTCGGGACGGCTTGAAGGTGGTGTTTGTTTCCTTTCTCTCAGGTCGTCAGTTTCTGAAGCGCTTCAAGATATTTTTCCGCTGTCTTTTGGACGATTTCCCGAGGCAGGGGCGGTGGGGGAGCCTGTTTGTTCCAGTCAAGCGTTTCCAGATAGTCGCGCAGGAACTGCTTGTCGAAGCTGGGCTGCGCCTGCCCCGGCCGGTAGCCTTCGCAGGGCCAGAAGCGTGAGGAATCCGGCGTCAGCGCCTCATCGATCCAGATGAGCTGCCCATCGTCATCAAGGCCAAACTCGAACTTGGTGTCGGCGATGATGATGCCGCGTTTCAAGGCAAACGCCGCGGCTTCACGGTAAAGCGCCAGGCTGGTATCGCGCAGGCGGGAAGCCAGTTCCTGTCCGCAGCGTTCACAGAGCTGCTCGAAGGAAATGTTTTCATCGTGGCTGCCCAGCTCCGCCTTGGTGGAGGGCGTAAAAAGAGGTTCCGGCAGCTGTTCGCTTTCGACAAGCCCCTGCGGAAGCTTGATGCCGCAGACCGTACCGCCGTTCCGGTAGGATTTCCAGCCGGAACCGGCCAGATAGCCCCGGACGATGCATTCCACCGGGAGAGCCCGCATCTTTTTGACCAGCATGCTGCGCCCTTCGAGTTGTTCCCGATAGGGTTCGAGCATCGCCGGAAAATCGTCTGTATCCACCGCGACCATATGATTTGGGACAATGTGCCGCATCTTTTCAAACCAGAAGGCCGACATTTTCGTGAGCACTTCTCCCTTGCGGGGGATTCCCTCGTTCATGATGACATCGAAGGCGGAAATGCGATCGGTCGTAACAATCAGCAGATGTTTTCCCAGGTCGTAGATGTCACGGACTTTGCCGCGCCCGCACCGTGTAAGAGCGGAAAAATCGGTTTGCAGGATTATGGCGCTCATCTTTCCTCCATTATTTGCCGTAATACCGGGCCCAAGCTTATTTTGGCTTCCTTGCGCAGCTCGGCAAGGCGGTTGTTTATGCTTTCCTGTTGTTTGTGAATCAGCAGCGAATCACGCAGCATGTTGCGTTCCGAATCGACAAGCAGGTCTACGTTGGCTTCTTCGCGTTCTTTTAAAGTGATGACCACAAAATCGTCTCCCACCGCCAGCGGATGGTCAATGGCCGCCTGAGCTTCTCCAAGCTGGAAGAGCGAGGCGAAGTCGTCGCCCACATTGCCGACAAGCGGCACGAAGGGATCGTTTCTGCGGGTAAACAACCCGGTTTCCTCGACAACCGCGTGCTGCTCCTGCGCCGCTTCTTCAAGTTTGCGGCCGTCGGCCAGCGCCTTCAGGATTGCGGCCGCGGCATCTTTGGCAAGCTGGGCGGCGCTTTCCTCGCGCATCATCTGTTCCACTTTCTCGTGAACTTCGGCAAGCTGGGGGATGAAGCTTGGCTGGCGTTCCCTCAGGGCCATCACGACGATTTTACCGCCCACCGACATGGGACGGGTGAGATTGCCCGGCGCCTGATCGGTAACCATGGCGGCATTTTCCGGCAGAATGCCCAGATCGCCCGCCGCTTCTCCAGTTTCAAAGGGTGGTGTGGTTCCGAGAGGCATTCCGGCCGCTTTTGCGGCGGCGGCCAGATCATGCTCACGGCGGTTGATGTTGTAGAAGTCCATGGCCTTGTCAAGCGCCAGCGCCCGGGCCTTTTCCTCGCTCAGGCCGGCATTGACTTCGTCCAGGACGGTTTCAAGGGGTTTGAAACCGGCTTCGGTATACTCCAGAAGCTTGATCAGGTGATAGCCGTCGTCCATGGCAATCGGCTCGCTTATCTGGCCTTTGCGCAAGGCGAAGACGGCATCTTCCAGTTCGGGCGCCAGCGAGCCGCCGCGGCCGAAAGTGCCCATGACGCCTTCCTTGGCTGCGCTTTCCTTGTCGGCGGAGCGTTCAGCCGCCACTTTGGCAAAGTCGGCGCCAGTGCGCAGCTCGTCCAGCGTTTTTTCCGCCAGTGCGCGAACTTGCTCCTTGGCCGCATCATCGGCGTTTTCCGGAAATCCCAGTACGATCTGCGCCACCTTGACGCTTTCGTCTATTTCGAACTGTTCGCGGTGGCGGTTGTAGTAACGCTCCTGCTCCTCGGGCGTATGATTGCCCGCCTGTTCCCGGAAATTCGCGGGATCGAAAGTCACATAGTCAAGGACAAACTTTTCGGGGACCCTGAACATTTCCTTGTGTTCGGCCAAAAACTCTTCGAGTTTGGAATTGTCCACCGTGACCTTTTCCTCGAAGGCCGAAGGTTTCATCCGGACAAAGTCCAGGTTGATTTTTTCCTCGCGTTTTTTGAAGGCGTTCAAAACGTCATCGTCGGAAACCTTGGCGCTTTCCGCCATTTTGTTCTGCGTCTTCTCCATCAGCAGGTGGTTGCGCTGCGACTGCTCGAATTGGGCGGGAGTAAGACGCTGGTGGGCCAGCAGACCAATATACTGCTGACGGTTAAAAACGCCGTCCACTTGAAACGCCTCAATGGCGGCGATGGAGTCGATCAGCTCCTTTTTGGACACGGTGATTCCCAGCCGTTTTCCTTCCTGAAGCAAAAGCGTCTGATCGATCAGCTTCTGCAGGGCCTGTTGAGGGAGATGGAGGCGTTTTTCCAGCTCCGGACTAAACTGGCCGCCGTAGATCTGCCGGTAGAAAGAGGCCAAATTCTGCCGGGTTTGCTCGTAAACGTCCAGATTGATGCGGGAGCCGTTTACTTCCACCGCCAGACGATCGTCCACTTCGTTGCCGAATTCTCCCTTGCCCCAGACCAAAAATATGGTTCCAATAAAGGCGGCAATGATGATCCAGAAGATGGACCGGATGAAGACGGATTTTTTCTTTTTGCGAATGGCGTCAAGCATGATGACAGTTTTTCCTTCCTTGAAGATAGCATATTTGCCGTTCCCTTGATTCTCTTCCTGGCGGAATTTGCAGGAGCGGTAAACAGTGCTTTAAAAGTCTGCATTTATATAAGAAGCATTTGGCGGTTACAATGCCTTTTCGTGTGGATACTTGCAAAAGCGCAAGGCCGTTGCTAGAATCATGCTTGCATGTGAACGCTGCATAAAATGGGGGGAAGAGCCGGATAAAGCATTTTCCCCTTCCAAAATGTTCATCCATATGGTAAGCGCGGTTGTCTTTTAGGACAAGGGCGATTCCTGCGGAAAAAGCAAGTAACTTCATATTATAGGACTGTAAAGGGAGATAACCGCGGTATGTCTGGATTTTTCAACTTTTTTTGGGGCATGTTTTCCAGCGATTTGGCCATCGATCTTGGCACGGCCAATACATTGGTTTTTTTGAGAGGGAAAGGCATCACGGTCAATGAGCCCTCGGTAGTGGCGGTGTCAAAAGAGGGCTACGATCAGAAGAAGGCGCTGGCCGTGGGCATTGAGGCAAAGAAAATGCTCGGGCGCACGCCGGGAAGCATTGTTGCCATTCGTCCCATGAAAGATGGTGTGATAGCGGATTTTGACATTACGGAAAAGCTGCTCAAGTATTTTATCCAGAAGGCACACAACCGCAAAACGATGTTGCGGCCGCGCATTATCATCTGCGTGCCGTCCGGCGTGACCCAGGTGGAACGGCGTGCGGTAAAGGAGGCAGCGGAAGCGGCGGGAGCGCGTGAGGTGTATCTGATCGAAGAGCCGATGGCGGCGGCGATTGGCGCGGGTCTGCCCATTACCGAGGCTGCCGGCAACATGATCGTGGATATCGGCGGCGGGACGACGGAAGTGGCGGTGATTTCGCTGGCGGGTATTGTCTACTCGCAGAGCGTGCGTGTGGGTGGCGACAAGCAGGACGAAGCCATCGTGCAGTACATGAAACGCACGTACAGTTTGCTTATTGGCGAGCGGACGGCGGAACAGATAAAGATTGAAATCGGAAGCGCGTTCCATATGGAGGGTGAGGAGCTGCTCACCATGGAGGTCAAGGGACGCGATCTGGTCACCGGAATTCCCAAGAATCAGGTCATCAATTCCGATGAAATCCGTGAGGCCTTGCAGGATACCGTCAACGCCATTCTGGGCGCGGTACGGGTAGCGCTGGAGCTGACGCCTCCGGAGCTGGCCGCCGATCTGGTCGACAACGGTATCTATCTGGCCGGAGGCGGCTCCCTGCTGCGAAATATAGACAAGCTTATTCAGAAAGAAACTGGTTTGCCGGTGTACCGGGCGGAAAATCCGCTGGATTGCGTGGCTCTGGGAGCAGGCAAGGCGCTTGAGGAACTGAATCTGCTGAAGCGCATCTCCATAAAGTTCTGACCCTTTGCCGCGGTTCGTGATGTTTGCGGATGCGGTCAGGTTTTTGTGGCTTTTATCAAGGTATCCTGACAGTCTTATCAGGGGCGGCCCGCGTGCGGGTCGTCCCTGATGTTTTCACGAGTACGTTTTAACGGTGACTGGTTTTTGAATAACCGCGCCGGTGACAGATGCTTTGCCCTTCTGCCCGCGCCCTGGTATGGCTATGCTGGATTGGATAAGAAAATTTCGCAGGGGTATTTTCATCATTTTTCTGATGATCTGTGCTTTGCTTGTCTATTCGGTCCAACTGAGCAAGCGCGAAACAACCACGCTGTTTGAAAAGGTTGTGCTGGAGATCATGGCGCCGTTTCAGCGGGGGGCTACGTGGATTGCCGCAACGGTGGGCAAATGGGGGGAAAATTATTTTCGGTTGGTGGGGGTTTCCCAGGAAAACCGGCGGCTGAAAGAGGAAAACCGGCAGTTGCGGGCCAAGTTGCAGGAGATGGAGGAAATAAGGCTCACCAATCAGCGCCTGCAGCGTTTGCTGGAGTTCCGTGAGGAACAGGAACTTCCGGCTTTGCAGGCGCGGGTTATTGCCGATGACAGCACCAGCTGGTTTCGCTCGGTGATGCTGGACAAGGGCAGCTCCGATGGTGTCGTCATGGGAGCGCCGGTCGTGGTGGCCGAAGGTGTGGTGGGAAGGGTAATTCGTGTGGCGCCGCACGCAGCGCGGGTGTTGCTGATAACGGATGCTTCCTCGGCGCTTTCGGCCCTGGTACAGAAAAGCCGCGCCCGCGGTGTCCTCCGGGGAGCGGGCGGGGTGCTGACGCTGGACTTTGCCCTGTTGCAAAATACCATTGCCGTTGGGGATCTCGTCATCACATCCGGACAGGGCGGAGTGTTTCCCAAGGGGATTCCGGTAGGTACCGTGGCCCGGGTGGAGCGGCGGAACTACGACATGTTTCAGACGGTTGTAGTAACGCCGAACGTGGATTTTTCCCGGCTTGAGGAGGTCTTGATCCTGAAGCCGGATGATGCTGGAGAGGAATAATGCGGGATCTTGTGCTCCTGCTTCTGTTTGTTATCCTGATGGTGATAGTGCAGACATGGTTTTTCCCCCGGGTGCTTTCTTCACCCTGGCAGCCGGACGGCTTTCTTGTTATGACAGTTTATCTGGCGTTTTTTGGCCGCTGGTTGAGCGGGGGACTGCTGGTGCTTGGAATGGGTTATGTCATGGATACCTTTTCCGGCACGACATTTGGCTTGTACGGTTTGACATTGCCGCTGATTTTTTTTGGCGTTCATGCGCTGATTGCCTATGTCAATACCGAAACTTCATTTCCCTTTTATTATATGGTGGCCTTTGGCACCTGTGCCGAAATTTTTCTGCTGGCCTTTTTCTCCTTTGTCCTTGGGGACAACGCTTCGTTATGGATACTGGCGACGGCAGAGCTCTTTCCCCAGGCCGGGCTCAACCTGCTGTTGGCCGTTCTGTTGCTGAATGGCCTCAATTGGCTGCGCAGACGCTGGGAATGGGCGGCATCTTTGCCGGGGCCGGTGCTTGAGGAAGAGGAGCTGTTCTGGGAATCCCACGACTGATATCGACGGGGCAACTTTATCATAAAATGATGGGGAAGCTGTTGTGGTTGTGACGAACAAAAAAAGGTTTTCCCTGCTTGTGTTTGTCGTGCTGGCGGTCTTTACGGTACTGCTGCTGCGGCTGTGGCATTTGCAGGTGGTGCGTGGCGATCACTACCGCGCTCTGTCGGAAAACAACCGCATTCGCTGCATGCCGTTGCCGTCACCGCGAGGATCCATTTTCGATCGCAATGGCGAGCTGCTGGTGGGAAACCGTCCCTCGTTCAGCCTGATGGCTTTGCCGCTGGAAATTGACGATCCGGAATCGCTGTTTGAACGCCTGTTGCCGATTTTGGGCTGTGACCGGGAAACCTTGGACCGCTACTGGCGCAAGGTGAAGCGGCAGCCCAGGCATCTGCCGCTGGTTCTGGCCGAAGATCTGGAAGTGGAGCGGGTGGAGCAGTTGGAGGAGAATGGCGTCGATTTGCCCGGTGTCTTTATTGAATCCCGGCCCATGCGGTTCTATCCCCATGGCGATTTGGCCGCCAATCTTCTGGGGTATCTGGGGCAGATTACCGAAGAGGAACTGGCAAAAAGAGGAAGCGAAAACGAAAAATATTATCCCGGGGATTTCATCGGCAAGAGTGGCCTGGAAAAAAGTTTGGAAAATGAGTTGCGGGGTGAACCGGGAGAGCGGTTTATTGAAGTCAACGTGCGGGGCAAGAAGCTGCGGAGTCTGCAGACGAAGGAACCCAAACCGGGGCGAAGCATCCGGCTGACCATCGACTGGAAACTGCAAAAGGCGGCGGAGATGGCTTTTGGCACGGAAGCCGGAAGCGCGGTCGTGCTGAATGTGCATAACGGCGAAGTACTGGCAATGGTGAGCCGTCCCGGTTTCAGTCCGGCGCATTTTGCCCGGGGGATCAGCAGCGAGGAGTGGCAGGAGTTGATCCGGGATGTTCGTAATCCGCTTTCCAACAAGGCGATCCATGGACAGTATCCGCCCGGTTCCACTTTCAAAATGGTGACAGCGCTGGCGGCGCTGGAATCCCGGATGGCCTATCCGGAACGGCGTGTTTTCTGCCCAGGTTCGGCCCAGTTTGGTACGCGCCGGTTCAGATGCTGGAAACGTGGCGGACACGGTTCGGTCAATCTGCACGAGGCCTTGCGGGAAAGCTGCGACGTCTGGTTCTATCAGGTGGGGTATGAAATGGGGATTGATCGCCTTTCCCGGATGGCTTTTGCCCTTGGCCTGGGTGAGAAGACCGGTATTGAGCTGAAGGGCGAACGCAAAGGACTGATTCCCACCCGCGAGTGGAAGCTGCGGCGATTCAAACAGCGCTGGTTTGACGGCGAAACGGTCAATGCCAGTATCGGGCAGGGTTTTGTGTCGGTGACACCGCTGCAACTGGCGGTGATGACCGCCGCCATTGCCAACGGCGGTACCGTCTACCGTCCGCATGTGGTCGCGGAGATCAAATCCCTTACCGATGATACGGGCGCTTACAATAAAGAGCCTGAAGTGATACGTTTTCTTCCCTTGGGAGAGCGCAATCTGCGGGCGGTTCGGGATGGTATGATGGCGGTGGTCAACGAGCGCCGGGGAACCGCCTGGAAAAGCCGGCTGAAATCTGTCTCCATTGCCGGCAAAACCGGATCGGCGCAGGTGGTCAAGCAGCGGGAGCGGATCAGCCGCAGTCAGGAGCGGCATATTCCCTACCGGTTCAGGGATCATGCGTTATATGTGGCTTTTGCGCCGGCGGACAAACCGGAAATAGCGGTGTCGGTGGTGGTGGAGCACGGAATGCATGGCGGCAGTGTGGCGGCTCCCATCTGTCACAACATCATTGGACATTACTTTAATCCCGCTTTGCCGGTGAAAGGTGCCGACAATGAAATCCCCGAGGATGAATATGGCGAAGAGTGATATGGTTTTTCCGACAGTCTCTTTCTTGTGATGAAAAACATCCTTGTTTTGACGGATGGTGATGCCCCATGTTCGATCGCAGGCTTATAACCCATTTTGACTGGTTTTTGCTGTTGATGGTGCTCCTGGTAGCGATTGCCGGTGTCGTCAATATTTACAGCGCCACCCATTCCTGGGGAAATGCAGTGCCTTTCTACCAGCGGCAGATCTGCTGGCTGGGTGGCGGTCTGGTTATAGCGCTGCTTTGCTGCCTGTTCGACTATCGCTGGCTGCGGCGCTGGGCGTGGCCGCTTTACTGCGGCGCCGTGCTGCTGTTGGCCGGGGTTTTTGTTTTTGGCAAGGTGGCGATGGGGGCGCGGCGTTGGATCCATCTTGGTTTTTTCAACCTTCAGCCGAGCGAGATCGTCAAAATTGTGATCATTGTCATTTTGGCGCGTTATTTCAGCAAACGGAGCGCGGAACGTGAGTGTACCCTTGCGGATATGCTCATTTCCGGTATTCTGTTGGCGATTCCCTGCGGCCTGATTCTCAAGCAGCCGGATCTGGGGACATCCATGCTTGTGCTGGCCATTGGAATGAGCATTGTGCTGTTCAATCCCATTCGGTGGCAGGTTTTGGCTCTGATGGGAATCGGAGGGGCTGTGACCATGTGTGTGGGATGGTCATTCCTGCACGACTACCAAAAGTCGCGGATCCACACTTTCCTGAATCCGGAGAGTGATCCCCTGCGATCGGGATATCATATCATTCAGTCCAAGATTGCGGTCGGCGATGGCGGTTTTTGGGGAAGGGGCTTTCTGCAGGGTTCACAGGCACAGCTGTCGTTTTTGCCGGAGCGTCACACCGATTTCGCGTTTTCGGTATTTGCCGAGGAATGGGGATTTATTGGCAGTGCTGCCTTGCTGCTGGCCTATCTGCTGATAGTGTTGTGGGGAATCTTTATTGCGTATCGCGCTCCCGATCTCTTTGGGCGCTATTTGGCAATCGGTGTGACCGCCATGCTGTTCTGGCATATAACCATCAATTTGGGGATGGTTATTGGCCTGTTGCCGGTGGTTGGCGTGCCCTTGCCCTTGTTTTCCTACGGCGGAACCAGCATGATTACCACCATGGTAGGTGTGGGACTGTTGTTGAATGTCAGTATGCGCCGTTTTATTTTTTGAGAGTTGTTCAAGGGAACAAATACTAAAAAAGGGGTCATTATATGTATAACATCTTGATATCGTTTGCTCTTGCTGCGCTGGTCGGCAGCGGTTTGTACTGGGGATACTGGAAGGGTGCTGCCGGATATGCGGGATATGCGACATTGGTGGCATCGGTCGTGTTTGTGGCGGCATTTTTTGTGCTGAGCCGCCTGTTTGTCAAGAAACTCACCGCGATTATGGCGGAGGCCGAACACGAGCTGCAGGCCAACCGCACCGATAAGGCCATCAAGGTGTTGGAGAAGGGGCTGCAATATCGCCACTGGCAGTTGTATGTGACGTCGCAGATCCATTCCCAGATAGGCATGATCTATTATATCAAACGCGATTTTGCCCAGGCCTTTGAACATCTGAAAAAAGGAATTTCCCGTAACTGGGCGGCCATGGGGATGCTGGCCATCTGTTATATGAAGCGCAGCAAACCGAAGGAAATGAAGAAAACCTTCGAAAAGGCGGTGGCGCTGACCAAAAATGAACCGCTGCTCTGGAATCTGTACGCCTTCTGCATGGACAAGATTGGAGAGCACCAGCAGGCCATAGAGATTATGGAGCGGGGTTTGAAGAAGACCAGCAGAGATGAAAAACTGGAAGCGAATTTGAGCGCGTTGCGGGAAGGGCGCCGGATGAAGATGGAGAACTATGGCCCTCTCTGGTATCAGTTCCATCTGGAAAAAACGGGAGAACTGTTCAAGATGCAGGTCCGCTCCATGCAGGGACGCCGCAAAATGGTGCGTAGATAGGTATTATGGCCAGTTCCGATTTCAAAGGACGGTTACGTGCCTTGAAGAAAACTTTGCCGGAAAAGTGTGAAAAAAAAGCGGAAAAGCGACCATCTTCTCCGGTTGCGGCTCCGCTGTTCGAAGGAAGCTTCGAAGAGGAAATGGCCCGGCTGGCGGTTGTGCGTTTGCCCGGTGAGGAGAGTGATGGGGAGCCTTCCGAATCGCGCGAACAGCCGCTCGCGTCGCGAACGCCGCCGCCGCAAAGCGATGCGGAGATGTTTGCCATCGCGGTCGGTTCTTTCGACAAGGTTTTCCGCGACGATCTGGACTGGGAGGATGAAAGGGAAGCGAAAGGGAAACGCAGCGCCCGGCGCCATCGTTTTCATCCGGATGACGAAATCGATCTTCACGGCTTGACGCGGGCCGAGGCCTTGCCCAAGGTGGCGTATTTTCTCGAAAGGTCGGTATACAATGGTTTGCGGAGCGTGCTGATCATTACGGGTCGGGGCAAAAATTCCGTTGCCGGCGAGGCGGTTTTGCGCAGCGCGGTCATTCATTTCCTCGAAAGGGAGGGGAAAAAGTGGGCCTCTTCCTGGAGCGAGGTTCCTCAACGCCTGGGGGGCGAAGGCGCCCTGGCGGTCTTTTTGAAAAGTTTGGGCTGATGATATGAAAAGGCCCCGCGGATCCCGCGGGGCCTTTGTTGATCTCGGTTGAAAGCCTGAGGTTTCTCAGCGCTCGCGCAGCGCGTTCTGTCTGGCCTTGAGCAACGGCTTCATCAGGTAATCGAGCACGGTTTTCTTGCCGGTCAGAATGTCTACTGTGGCCATCATGCCGGGGATAATGGGCAAATCCTCACCGTGATAGGTGATGCAATTTTTATCGGTGCGTACCTTGACCCGATAGAAAGATTCGCCGCCGCGGCGCTGGTCTTCAATGGTATCGGCACTGATCTCCACCAACTTTCCTTCCAATCCGCCGTAGATGGAGAAATCATAGGCGGAAATCTTGGCCATGGCCTGCTGGTTGGGATGCAGGAAGGCTACATCCGCCGGACGCACACGTGCCTCGATCATCAGGGCATCATCCAACGGAACCACATCCATGATGGATTCTCCCGGTTTAACGACTCCGCCCACCGTATTGATGTAGATCTGCTTGACCGTACCCCGTACCGGAGAGCGCAGTTCGGTACGGCTCACCCGGTCACGGCCGGCGGAGATGGTTTCCAGAAGTGAGGACAGCTCGGCACGCCGCTTGTTGATCTCCTCGGTGATGGCGGTATCCAGTTCGGCCTTGCGCAGCCCGATCTGCTGGCGGGCTTCCTCTAGGGCTGCCCTGGCTTTGGGAATGGTTGAAGCCAAGGTGTTGAGCTCACCCTGCAGAGAGACCACCTTTTGCTCCAGTTCCAGATACTCTGTCTCCGAGTAATTTTTTCTCTGCAGCAGGGAATGGACTATGTTGCGATGCTTGATTGCCAATTCCAGGCTGCGGCGCAGCTGACTTTGGCGGGAAATCAGGCTGTTCATCTCTTCCTGGTGCTGGGTGCACTTCGCTTGCAAGACACGCAGTTCCGCCGCGCGTTGCTGCTGGCGGTTGGAGTAGGTTGTTTTCTGGTCGTCAATGATCTGCTTGACGTTTTGGAACAGACCCTCAACTTTGCCGGCGTTCCCCATTCCCTTTCTCAGGTTTGCTTCCAGATCGTCGGGGAAAACGGGTTTCCTTCCGGCCAGTTCCGCTTCCAGACGAATGAGGTTAACCTTGTTGTCCAAAGCCTTGTGGGCTGCGTCACGGAAATAGCTTTCAGCCATTTCGTTATCCAGGCGTGCCAACGGCGTGTCTTTTTCGACGATTTGCCCCTCCCGTACCAGAATCGCGCGCAAGATGCCGCCTTCCAGGTTTTGGATGGTCTGGGTCCGTTGGGCAGAAATGACCTGGCCTTCGGCATGGGTGACCTCGTCAAGTTTGGCGATGGAAGCCCACAGGAGCATAAAGGCAAACAGGGCTGCCACCGCTATCGAAAGCACCCGGGCATTTTTGCCGGGTCTGACCGCCCAGGCCGCGTTCACTTCACTGGTAAAGGGCAGATCGTCCACTTTCAGGCCCCTGAGCGGTTCCTGGAAAGGCGCGAACAGACTCTTTACCATCTGCTGGGGAAGCTTTTGTGGCCCGGCGCCCGCTTCCCCCTTTTGGAGGGGAGCTTGTTGCGCCTGCTGCTGTATGGGCAGTTGAGCCAGAGGTTGCGACGACGGTGACGAGGCCGCCGATGGTGTGGAATGGTCAGGCTCGCTCTTGTTGGTCATGTTGAATCCCTTTTCTGGTGCTGGCGGAAGCGGTACTCTGCTCCCGGAGACGGCGGATAACTTCATCACGTGGACCATCCATAACGATCCGGCCATTGTCCATGACAAGAATGCGGTTGACTATCTGCAGCATGCTGGGACGATGGGTGATGACGATAAGTGTCTTGTTGGGGAGAATTTCATTGAGACGGCGCTGAATCATGCGCTCGGTTGCATCATCCATGTTGCTGGTGGGTTCATCCAGAATCAGCACCTCCGGATCCCGCAACAGGGCTCGCGCCAGGGCGACTGCCTGACGCTGGCCTCCGGAGAGGGATTTTCCCTGTTCGCCGACTTGGGTAGCAAACCCGGCCGGCATGGATTTGACAAAGTTGCTGACGCCGGCCAACGTCGCGGCGCGCAGAATCAAATGGTCGGTGATGGCGGGATCGCCCAGGGCGATATTGTCTCGCAATGTGCCGTAAAACAGGACGACATCCTGCGGCAGGAAGCCGATTTTGCCACGCAAGTCCGCACTGGAGAGCTGGCGGATATCCACATCCCCGTATTTCACCGTTCCCTGGGAAGGCTGGTACAAACCTATCAGCAATTTTCCCAGCGTGCTTTTGCCGGATCCCATTCGTCCGATAACGCCGACCCGATCACCGGGGCGGATGGTCAGGTTGATGTCGTACAATGTGGGAGAAGCGGCTCCAGGATAGGAAAAGGTAAGGTTTTCCAGCTTGAAGGAAGGTTTCAGGGTGCTGAAATCCGCCAGAGCCTTTTCATCCTGATTTTCCGAAGGAAGTTCCATAAGCAGATCCAGCGCCTTCAAGGCGACACGGGAATTCTGGAACCGGGTCAAAAGGCTGGCTATCTGCATCATGGGCGCCATGCCGCGTCCGATGAGGATGTTGCAGGCAATAAGCCCACCCATGGTCATCTCGCCGCTTTTGATCCGGTAGACGCCCCAAATAACGGTAGCGACGGTGACCAGCTGAATTGTCAGCACTGAAATGGTGATGGCCAGATTGGTATACTTGCGGGAGATGATCGTCTGATCCGCCGATTGGCCGACTACCGCTTCCCATAACCTCTGCATCCGTTTTTCCGCAAGGCAGCATTTCAGTGTTTCCAGACCGTTGACGATTTCGACCAGCAGGGCATTTTTTTGCATGCTCTGGCGGTAGCCGCGTTCGGCAACGCTCTTGGACATCTGCTTGAGAAACAGGCCAACGCCGATGAGTATGGGAATCGCCAGAAGCGGGATGACCACGATAGGGCCGCCTATGAAAAAGAGAAGGGTCATGAAAACGACCAGAAAAGGCAGGTCCATGCAGGCCAGCAAAGTGGACGAGCTGAAGAATTCCCGTACGGATTCGAATTCCCTCAGGTTGTTGACCAGCGCGCCTGTTGATTCGGGCCGGGCATCCAGCCGCATGCTCAGCACTTTGTCCACCAGTTTGCTGGAAAGCACCACATCCGCGTTGCGCCCCGCCAAATCGACGAAGTAATTGCGCAAGGTACGCAGCAGAAAATCAAAAAGGTAGGCTATGAAAATTCCGCCCGCAAGCACCCAGAGCGTTTCCATCGCATTGTTGGGCACCACGCGGTCGTAGACGTTCATGACAAACAGGGGGGTTGCCACGGCGATCAGGTTAATGACGACGCTGGCCAGCGCCACATGCCGATAGATGGGGCCGTAATGCTTGATGACATCCCAAAACCAGGTTTTGCCATGTGACAGTTTGAGTTCTTCCGCCCGGTTGTCCAGACGGGATTCGAGCGCGCCGAAAAGAACATAGCCGGAATAATTTTCAGCCAGGTTTTCAAGGGGCACAGTCTGGGTGATCTCGTCGGCCTCCGGTGAGATAATTTCCGCCTCATCCTTGGTGATTTTGGTCAGTACACAGGAGCTGTTGTTTTTTAGCAACAGAATGCAGGGCAAAGTCAGCGGGGAAATATCCGACAACTGTTGCTTTGGCATGATCTTTCCCGACATTCCGGCTCGTTTTGCCGAGAGCAGACAGGCGGAAGGCGTGATGCGTGCGGTTCCTGCCAATCCTGCCAGCAAAAATTGCGATGAAACAATTTTGCCGCGCAACCGCAACAGCGTGGATATGCTGCGCAGCAATGGCGGCATGAAATCGACATCGGAAGGGGCCAGCGGTGTGGAAACCGGTGGCACGGCAGGTGGCGACGGTATGGAAGAATTTTCGTTCATTTGGCTCCATAAAAAATATCTGGGAAAGATATTTTTATCCTTCCCAGATATTTTCCTTTCTAGCAGTTGAGAAATTTATTCTCCGTAAGGCCCATCTTTGGGAAGCAGTGCTTCATCCTGGGTATGAGCGTTCTTGTCATAGTCGGTGACGTAGAGCGCCGGGTCAACTCCCATACGCGGCAACATCTGACCGGCCAGTGCATGCAGACGGTAGTTGTTGACCAGCACGTTGCCTTTGGCCGTGGCGGCCTGGGTCGAGGAGTTGAACAATTCGGTTTCTGCGTCCAGCAGGTCCAGCAGGCTGCGTTGTCCTATCGCAAACTGTTCCTCATAGGCGTTGCGGGTTCTCATGTTGAACTCCATGGCCTCACGATAGAGCCTGAGCTGATCCTCCGCGGACAGGTAACTGGTCCAGGTATCGCGAATTTCCTGCGTCACTGTATCCACTACCTCGAACAGCGCTTCACGGGCCTGATAGATACGGGCGGTCGAAGCCTTGACCTCGGCGAGATCCGCGCCGCTGTTAAAGACGTTCCACCGCATGGTGCCGAGGGCGGAAAATTCATTTTCCCAGCGATCTCCCGGTCCGTGCCGATCGACATAACGCGGGCCAACTTCAAGATTGATCTTGGGATGGAACGCGGATTTGGCGACTTCCTTGTTGCCGACCATGGTCCGGACATCGGCCTGATAGGCCATAATTTTGGGATTGCTGTTTTTGGCTTCCGCGATAATTTCTTCCGCGTTTGCGTAGGCCGGTGTCAGCTTCTGTACAGGATCAAGATGGGCCGGAACGGGTTTGCCGGTCAATTTCTCGTAGGCGTTCTTCGCTTCTTTCAAAGCTGCCTCGGCTTCTACCAGGGTGGCCCGGGCTCTGGACAGACGGCCCTGCGTCTGGGTGACATCCGCCATGGTATCGGCGCCCATGCTCACGCGATCATGAGAGGCGGCCAGAATCTTTTCGTGTTCCGCGACATTTTTCTGGGCCAGCTGAAAAATTTCCTGGCGGCGCAGAAGGTTGATATGGGCAATAACGGCATCCAGGCCGATAGTTGTGGCGTTGTCCATCACACGTTCGGTCATGGAGTCAAGGGTTGCCTGGGCGGCACGGACCCTGCCCCGGGTTTCCAGACCATCCCACAGCGGCTGGGTCAGTGTTGCGCTGATGCTGTTGTAGCCGTACATGTCCTTGTCGGCTCCCAGGGAGCGGGAAGTGGTGTCGCTTAAGCGGCTGAGTCCGGTGCTTCCGCTAAGGTCAACCCGTGGTCCCCAACCAGCTTTTGCCCGACGCAATTCATGTCCAATCACTTCCCGGTTTTGCTGGATGGATTTCAGTGTTTTGGCGTAATCAAGAGTGTTTGTCACACTTTCCGCCACAGTTGCGGCGCTTGAGACCTGAGGCAAACAGGCCAAGCCCCCCAGCAAGGCGGCGGTGATCCCGCCATAGAGAAGTTTTTTCGGATTTCTTTTCATCTTTTCTCCTCCTAGCCAGTGAACTTCCCAATAAACATTTTTATCTACAAAATTAGGCAACAATCAAATTTTTAGCAAGAAACATGCCAAATCCGCATGATGTTCCCCCGCTTCATTCCTTGCGAGGAAAAGTAATATCACAAGCTACAAGCTTTATACAATAAATTAAACAATATCGTAATATCTATAAATTATCGTACTATAATACAAATCTGTAATGTCTGCAACTTGTCTGCAACTCTTTCTCTTAAATCTTTCCTCATTGATGCTCAAGAAAGAACGAGCACAGTCGCAAAGTGCCGTTTGTAATCAGGAAAACAGGCCTTGAGAACTGCACGACCCCAGGGAAAAATTCGCGACACATGGCAACATCTTAAGAGAATTAGGCAAAAAAGGCAAGCAGGTAAGCTCCCCCAATACAAGTACCAACGATTTTGGCAGTTTGCAAATAGTCTTGGCTCATGTTGGCGGGAAAACGGTTTTAAAAGTGTTCGGGGGGATATACCGCGCAGCCAATGGCGCCGTTATGAGTGGGGTGGGCGGGGATGAGCGGCGTAATCCCCAGTTTTTCTTCCAGAAGCGTTATCAGCGCGGTGTTGCGGGCGACGCCCCCCGTGATGACCAGCCGATCCAGAGGAAAGGAACGCAGCATGGGAAGGACGCGCCGCACCAGCGCCTGGTTGACGCCGGCGCACAGATGTTCCAACGGATGCCCCTCCAGCACTTTGCCTATGAGCTCGCTTTCACCGAAGATGCCGCAGGTGGCGTTCAAAGCCACAGGATGGGCGGCATGGCGCGCAAGTTCCTCAAGCGGAACGTCCAGAACCGCCGCCATATTTTCCAGATAGCGCCCGGAGGAAGCGGCGCATTTGTCGTTCATCAGGAAATCGATCAGAATGCCGTTTTCGACCCGGAGCACCTTGGTGTCCTGGCCGCCCAGATCCAGAAGGGTAAAGGTCGGAAGTTTGGTCTGGAACAGCGCGCCATGGCAGTGCGCCTGGATTTCGGGAATGATCCGCGCCCCGGCCAGGTTCAGGACGTTGCGGCCATAGCCGGTGGCGGTGAGGATGGCGCTCCCGATATCGATGCCGGCGGAGGCAAAGTCAAGACGCAGCTTGCCGTTTTCCAGCCGGCCGAACTGGCGGTAAAACGGGATGGTGTCAAAACTTTTCAGCCAGACGATCCTGTCTTCCGAAAGGAAGGCGATTTTGATCTGCCGGCTGCCGAGATCGATACCGAGAGCATCCATATTTATCTCTCTTTAAGGTCCTTTGTTGTACGGCGCGTCTATTTCCGGGCGCTGAAGAGCTTTCTTCCCACGTACAGCATACGGGCCGCCGCGCCGGTGTACCAGCTCCAGCCGCCGCGCCCTTCATAGGCCGGCGCATAGTAGATATCCGCTGTCTGCTGATGGGGCGGCAGTCCGTAGACCTGCATGTCTTCCGGATCGTCCGTGTGTGCAAGCGGAGATATCTTGCGCCACAGGTCAACCGCGCGCTGGTGATCATGAGCCGCTTGCGAGGCATTGTTGCAACTCTGCTCCAGTACCAGCAATGCGTCCACCAGCCAGGAAACCCCGTGGGTGTACTGGCCGCCGTTTTCACGCACACCTGGCGGATAGTCGGCCAGACGTCCCGGATAGAGATCGTCATTTTCGGTGTAGGGCGGATCGAAGAGCTGCACCAGACGCTCCCGTTCCAGCGTGTTGAGTGCCGCCGCCATGATTTCCCGGCCGCGGGTGGCATCAACCGCTCCGGAGAGAATCGGCCAGGCGGCCATCAGGGCATCGTTCCGGTTGGATTCCCGGCCGTCATCGGTGATGAGCCGTACATAGTGATCGCCGCGCCAGATGTGTTCCAGGGCTTCTTTGAGACAGGCGGCTTTCTCGCGGTACGCCAGGGCCCGTTCGCTGTCGCCCCGCCTGTCCGCGACCTTCGCGAAACTGTTGAGAATCCCGTAGAGGAAGAATCCCATCCAGCCGCTTTCACCGCGTCCCTTGAAGCCTGCGGTATCCAGCCCGTCGTTCCAGTCTCCGGCGCCCAGAAGCGGCAGCTCATGCGGTCCGTATCGCCGCAGGGCAAGTTCGATGGCGCGGACGCAGTGTTCATAGAGCGTCGCCGTGTCACGGGAGGGACGCGAGGCCACCACCGCCGCTCCGGCGGGCGCTTCCAGGAAGTGGGAACATTCATCCAGGATGCCATAATCATTGGTATCTTCAAGATACTGACAGACGACGTAGGGCAGCCAGAGATGCGGATCGGAAGCATTGCCGCGCATGCCTATGCCGGTTTTGCCCTCCCAGCTCAGGTGCCACCAGTGCAGAACATCGCCTTCCGGGAACTGCTGGGCAGCGTTGAGCAGGATCTGGCTGCGCGCGATTTCCGGATGGGTTTGGGTCAGGGCCAGAACACTTTGCAGCTGATCGCGGAAGCCAAAGGCGCCGCCGCGCTGGTAGGGACCTATCCGGCCCCACAGATGGGCGACCAGCACCTGGTAGGGCAGCCAGATGTTGAGCAGTCGGTCCACGGCCTTGTCACCGCTTTCGACCTGTCCCTTTTCCAGCATGGCGCGCCACCAGGATCGGGTCTTTTCGAAAGCCTGGCGCATTGCCTCAACAGAGGAGAAGGTTTTTGCCAGTTTTTCGGCCTCTTCGGGAGTGGCGGTCTGCCCCAAAATGACGCCCACTTCGATGCTCTTCCCAGGCGGGATGCTGACCTCGCCGCTCAGGGCAAAGCAGCGGAATCCGTCGTCGGGCGCGTTTTGGGCGGAAAGGCCCGTTGTCACCATGACCGGGTTTTCCAGATCATGCCCGCCCAGGAAACGGGCGCGCACGGTTTCCGTGGCGGAAACCGTGAAGGTCGCTGCGGCAAAGGCCCAGCCTTTCCAGAAGTCGTTGGCGGGATTGGAGGCCAGCAGCAGATCGCCGCGTTTTTCGGTGATAAGGCGATGTCGGGTATCCACCGGCGTTTCGCCCAGCATGACCTGGAAGTAGGGAGTCAGGCGGTAACGCGCGGTTTCCGCAGAGCGGTTTTCAAGTTCGAGCAGCAGCAGTTCCGCAGGCGCATCCGGCAGAACGAAACGGGTCAGGACAATATGCGCCTTTGCGGTTTCATGCTGCTGGATGGCGTAGCCCACGCCCCAGATGTTTTGGAAATTCCCCGGTTGGCGCAGGGGAACAAAGCCGGGCGTTACGGTTTCGTTGCGATCCATGTCGTGGATGTAGAAAACCTGCCCTGGCAGCTGGGAACAGACCGAATCGGTATCGCAGGGGGTGATGCCGTTTTGCTGGCCGTTCTGCATGAAGGAAGAGGCGGAACCGTCGTTGGCGACCATCAGGCCGTATCCCAAAGGATTGGCCATGATATGGTGCCAGGGACGGGGCGTCCTGTCGGAAATCGTCAGCTCGTCTCCAGAAGAAGAGAAGGTGAAAAGCTGCTTTGCGGGCTCCGTTGCCGCTTTTTGAGGCAGTGGCTGCGCTTTGTCCTCGAATCCGTTTGCGGCCTCGGGGGCAGGGTGCCGGAGCTTGCCCAGCTCCGCCATTGCTTCGGCTTCGCTTGCGGCATAGCCGTCGACAAAGCGAACTTCCCGGACGCCGTGAGCCTCGAGTTCCACGCCCAGGCGCAGGCTTGCGGCCGGATCGAAGGTGTAGTGCAGCGTTTCATCGCAGGGCGAGTGGGCGGGCGGCCGGTTGAGCGCATCCGGCGAAAGCGCGGTTGAGCGTCCCAGAAAGTCGGTACGCGAATCGTCGTAGCCCAAAAGTGTGATGCCTTCGCCCGGGATGACTGCATGAAACGCCGTCTCTCCGGACATTTTCCTTAAGGTTGGATCCTCATGATCCGTCTTGTTGAGGCGGTTCTGCGCCAGCAGCGCGGAGAACGAACGGTTGAAGCGCACGCCGATGTGCAGGAAGTTGTAGAACGGTGCCCGGCGGTAGGCGTCGGTGTTGTTCAGGCCAAATTCCTGATAGCTGGCCAGCTCCAGGCTACGCGGCCGATCGTCCAGATTGATGAAGCGCAGAGAGCGGTATTCCAGCGTCTGATCCGGATTCAGCGAGACGGTGCTCACCACCTTAAGCCCGTTGCGGGAGCGCTCGAAAACAACCGTCAGCGGATCGGGACGGGTGCAGATGGTGTCAACGGCGGTTTTCGAGGGACCGGGACTTGCCGCCCACCAGTCATTTTCCCCTTTTTCGGTCACGTAGAAGAACTTGCCCCGCCACTGGAGCGGATCATCGGGACGGCGGGTCAGATCGAGTTCAAAGCCCTTGCGGACACCGCTGAAAACCCGGCTGTAACCGCATCCGTTTTCGGAGATTTCGACGGTATAGCGGCCATTGCCGAGCAGATGACAGGCCGGGGGAACCGGGACCGGAGCAGCGGTGGAAACGGAACTTTTCGCCCGGCGGCGAAGGGCCAGCGTCAAACCGGTCAGTGCCATGAGCAAGATAAAGGCTGCCAGCAGGTAGTTGATGGGTGGCCAGGACGTTGCGGCCAGTTCCGCCGCACGTGCCGCGGAAGTGTCCCAAACATAGCTCCAGTCCGCGCCGCGCGGCAGATAGAAGGGGATGAGCAGCGGCGCCCAGGTGGCGAAACGGCGGATTCCTTCAGGAATGCAGCGGGTCCGTGCGGAACAGCCCAGCGCATGGGCGGCCTTTTCATCCAGAATGTCGAATCCTACAAAGGAGAGGTTGACCAAAGTCGCGACCCGCAGTCCCATGTGATCGACCCAGATAAGGATGCGCAGCCAGTCGTAGGTCATCATCTTGAGAAAAAGATCGAGGCTCCAGGCGCGGTAGGCGGAAGGTTCCAGAAGCCAGGCCTGTACTGTGGCCATGACGGTGCGGATGGCTCCGTCCTGATTGTACCAGGTAGGATCCGGTGCCATGCGCAGGAACGAGTAGATGACCGGCGCCATCCACAGACCCCAGCGTAGCACTCTCAAGGTCTGTTCCACCACGCCGATGATGCCGTCGCGGGTGAACAGCCCTTTCAGCGGAGCCAGACTGCGCTGCAGAAGCGAGTTGAGCAGGACGATGTTGACGCTGAAGAGCGGCGCCGCCAGCGACCAGTTGATAACGCCCGAGAGAGCCTCGTTGTAGAAGAGACGCACCGCTCCGGGAGAGGCTCCCAGATTGACGGCGCCCCATTTGCTGAAGAGCGGGTAAATGACATAGTCTTCCACCGCCATGCCGGCCTGGGGATAGAACAGCGCGGTATACTTGAAGAATTTCGCCACAAGCACCTGAATCTGGGCGGCATCCACATACCAGGCGAGTCCGCCGCCGGCGCATCCTCCCAGAATCGCGCCCAGCGCGTACAGACGCCAGGTTTGCAGATTGCTGCGGTCTTTCCGCCGGATCCGCAACAGATCGCGGAGCAGGTTGACTCCGGTGTAGGCTGCAATGCCCACGATTGCCCCGAACAGAAAACGTCCGAAACTGGATGCGGACGGAAGGCGCACCAGTACCGCCAGCGCAATCCCAGCACCCACGACCGCACCGCGCGCCATTCCCGACCAGTCGCGATAGTTGCGGCGTACACGCCGGTGGAAAGCCTCGCTTCCATCAAAGCTCTCGACAATGGTCTGGAAAAATGGAAACGACAGGGCGCCGAGCACGGCCGCGCAGGGAATGGGGCAGATCGTTAAAATGGAGTTCAGAAGCGGCACCTGGACAAACAGCGCCATGACCTGAATCAGCCCCAGAAAGAGCAGCGCATAGACCGCACCCTTGCCGAGTCCCGACCAGAAGTGCCGTTCTCCCCAGTAGGCGGTCGGCTTCTTGTGATGGAAAACATCCATGATGAGGCCGGTCAGCAGAAAGGTTTGCGCCCACAGACCCGCTTGCGACAGCATGGAAGCGCCGATGGCCGCCGGTATGGCCGCAAGTTTGGGCCAGGCCGCAAGTTGGGCCGACGATCCCAGCAGCGCGCATTCCGGTGAAACCGCGGCCAGAAGCGCCGCGCCGAGAAGCAGCGCATGCAGGCGGAACTCGCGGATTGGCCGCCGGATGATCAGCAGGCTGAGCAGTTGCCCCACTACTTCATTGAACAGGGCAAGAATAATCGTCCTTCCCAGGATCAGGGCGCATAGGCCGGAGGCTCCCCACAAGGCGCCCAGTTTCGCCACCTGATCGGGAGTGCTGAGCATCAGCAGGCTGTTGAAGAGCACCGGGCTGACAAGAATGGCCAGTGTCTCCAGCGGATGCGGCGTGTCGGCGCTTGTAATTGTGTGGCGCAGCGTGTTCAGCACCAGGCAAAGGACCAGAAAACCGCCGGTGAGGCTGGTGATTCGCAGGACTTCCGGCCAGACTTTGGGCACCTGCCAGATGACCATCTGGGGATCGACCGCCAATGCCAGCAGAATCGCCGCCAGCAGGTGGTGACACAGTTCGTTCTTCGTGGGACGTTTTTGGGTAAACAGCTGCCGGAAACAGACCAGTGCGGCCGCTGTGCAGAGGGCGCAGGCCGGTACACTGAACCAGTGGCGTCCCAGAGCGGCGCTCCAGGCGGCCGCGGCCGCGGCCAGGGTACCTCCGGCAAACAGCATGATGTTTCCCAGGGGAGTGACGGTTGTTTGTGGAAGAGGGGAATGGTTCATGGAAATCCTTATTATGTGAGAAGGAACCAAAAAATTTTAAAACAGGGTAATGCCCGCGGAAACCCGTGTTTCCACAGGCAGAACGCTTTTCTTTGACAAATACCGGTGTTTGCACGATCCCATTGGGGATGCGGCTACTCTTTAATCTGATCGTAACGTTCCTTGATGCGGGGAATTTCGGGCAGGTCGGGATTTTTCTCCCGGACTTTTTCCCATCGTCTCAGATCGTAGATTCCCGCGCCGCAGCCAAAATAGCAGTCCATCGGGTAATCTTCGGCCGATTCAAAAACTTTGTGGCATCGTGTGCACCAGAAGTACATAATTTGAATATCTCCTTTACAATTTTTGAGAAGTGGAGATGGAGGCAGGCCAATAGCCACGCCAAATGATTTATTTAAACACATATGCCGGTTTTTTTCCAAAAAATCCCGGTGGATTTTATGACATGGTTTTGGCAGTATTCCGGGCACTTGTTTCGGGATGTTCTAAAATATCTGGAGGAGAGGTAATGATGTCCGTGTGGGGAAAAAGATGGTGGCCTTGTGTTGTTCTTCTGGGATTGCTGATAACGGCCTGTAGCCAGTCAACCCCGCCTGCAAACCGGATTCCCTATCCGACAGAACCGATGCCATCGGAAGACCTGCCCAAAGATTTGCGGACTTTTCCGCAGAGTGCCGCGCGCTATATTTCTCCGCAAACCACCGTGCTCTCCCAGGATCGGCAAGCGGTTCTCGCCCGGCGTTATCTGGAAAACTTTTTTTCGCCGTGGAAGAGCAATTTCCGGGTGGTCCCCCGTCATGATCTGCAAACCCGCTACCGCAATCTGACAAGGAGCCGGGGACTGGGTGAAAATCTGCGGCCATTGGGATCGGCTTTTCTGGCCTGGGTGGCCGACAACGCCGCTCTGGAGACATTTCCCTCCCGTTCCACCTGTGCCCTGACCTATCGCACGGTCAATCTGCGTACCCTTCCCACCATCCGTCCGCTGTTCAAGGCGTCAAGCGGTCCCGACGGTTTCCCCTTTGATCTGCTGCAGGAATCGCTGCTGTGGCCGGGAACGCCTATCCGGATTCTCCATACTTCCCGTGACGGACTGTGGGTGTTTGTGGGGAGCGGTTTTGTGTTCGGCTGGGTGGAAGCCTGCGATGTCGCGCCGATCTCTTCCCGCGAGATGTCGATCTTCATGAAAGAACAGAAGGGCGCGGTAACTGCCGATCATCAGCTGTTTCATGCCGCCGACGGCACGGTGGTGGGCGAGGGACGCGTCGGCATGCTGCTGCCGGTGCGCGGCGGCAAGACCCTGTTTCCGGTGCGGCGTGACGCCGGTGTGGTGCTGACGGAAGTTCGTGAAAGGATAGCGTCCTTTCCGGTGCCCATGAACGGCGCCAATGTCGCCAGCATTATTGACAGCCTTCAGGGGCAGCCCTACGGCTGGGGAGGGCTCTACCGCAACCGGGACTGTTCCGCGCTGATGCGGGATTACTTCACGCCGTTCGGCATTTGGCTGCCGCGCAATTCCTACGCCCAGGCGCGTTCCGGACGGGTTGAGAAGCTGGCCGGGCTGGGACTGGCGAACAAGAAAACGCGGCTGCTTGAGCGGGGCGTTCCCTTTTTGCATCTGGTCGGGCGCAAGGGGCATGTGGCGCTCTATGCCGGAAGATATGCCGGCGATCCGGTCTTTTTCCATGCCATGTGGGGCGTGCCGATTCGCTTTACCGGCGAGGCCCGAAGCGATCGCCAGATTGTCGGAGCGGCGGTTTTCACCGGCTCGGTACCCGGTGTTGAGCATCCCCGGAGGGTTGGACGGCTGTTGCTGGAACGCATGGACTACATGACGGATCCCTCCAGGCAAGATTGAGCAGGAATGTTGGGCGGGTTTGGGCGCACTGCGATGGAAAACGGGGGCGCGCCTTTTCGTTTGTTTTTTATAAGGTGGAGAACGAATCATGAGAGGAAAACTGTTTGGGATATCCGGAATATTCGTACTGGCGATTCTGTGCGGCAATGCCTGCGCGGAGCAGCTGATCCTCAAAAACGAGCAGGAGATCCGCGCAAGCTATACCGAATATGTGAACAGGGAGAAGGAATTTCTTTTCTACAAGGTGGAAGGGAGCGTACGGGTCAACTATATCGACATGAACGGCGATGGAAAAACGGATATCGTGATCGCCAACGCCAATTCCTACGATCGGGATACCGGTTATGTCTGGAGGATTTTCCTGAATATCGGCGAGGAAGGTGAGGGCCCCTACTGCCTGTCCGCCGATTCCGACGATACCTTCCCGGTGGACAAGTATGCCTGTGTGGAAGATGGCTGGGATACACCGCTTCATCCTCTCAATCAGAAGAGGAAAGCTCTCGAAGAGAAGAAGAATGCAGTAGGAGGAAAAAGGCTCTTCCCCGGCATGTGACGTGAGCGATGAAATGTCACCTGTTCAAAGATCAGGGGTCCAAAATCCGGAGAGCTTTTTTTAGTGGTATTAATAAGAAACATTCATATATAATACACACTCCCTTGGTGGCAAAAAATGTCATATCTTTGGGATAAAGGGAGGAAAAGTATCTTTATTCTTATTCGCAGGCAGTTTATTTTTTTTGACAGGACGGATAAACGGAGTACGCCATGTCGGAGGACAAGAACAAGGGGCAGATTACACTGAGGCCGGATGAAAACTATATCCCAACGGGTTTGCCGGGGGGCTTTTTTATCTACAATGCGCAAGGTGACGAGGAAATCTACTTTGCGGATCAAAATGTCATCGAGCTGTTTGGTTGCAAGACCATAGCCGAGTTCCGCGAACTCACCGGCAACAGCTTTAAAGGCATGGTGCATCCGGATGATCTTGAAAAAGTTGAAAACGACATCCACGCCCAAACGTTTTCAAGCGAGAAGATACACGACTATGTGCGCTACCGCATTTTGACCAAACAGGGGGAAACCCGTTATATTGAGGATTTTGGTCATCTTCTGCATGGCAAGGAGAGGCAGAAATTTTTTTACGTCTATATTGTTGACGTAGGCCAGGATGAGTACTTTAACCGCGACAGCAACAGCGTGGCCGAAACGGCAATCCTTTCCGAGATGCAGAATCTGGACCGGCTGACAGGTCTTATGAACCGGCGTTCGTTTTACGAGAATGTCCATAAAACCATATTTAAGACCGAAAACACCAATGCGTTTTTTATCTACTTTGATATTGCGCACTTCAAGGTGTTCAACGAAGAGCAGGGTTTCGAGCGCGGTGATGCTGTGCTGTGCCAGATGGCGAAAACCCTGCTCAAGGAATTCCCGGATGCTCATGTGGCACGGTTTGACGGCGACCATTTCGTTGTGTGCACGACCTCGCCCGATGTGGTCGTGAACGTTGAAAACGTTCACAAACAGATGGCAGTCGTTTACGGGAGCGTCCATATTGAAGTCAAGGCCGGCATTTACAAACTCGAAGACAGCTGCGACGAAGTGCGGACCGCCTGCGATCGCGCACGCCTTGCCTGCAATACGGTGAAGAAACGTTACGACAAAATATACGGCATGTACGACTCCTCGCTCAATGAGCGTCTGCGCCTTCAGAAACATGTTGTCAATACCATAGACAAGGCAATCGAAAACAACTACCTCCGTGTCTATTACCAGCCGATCATCCGTGTGAAAACCGGCAGGATCTGCGCGTATGAGGCGCTTGTACGCTGGATTGATCCCGAGAAAGGTTTCCTCCCGCCGGGAGATTTCATCATCACGCTTGAAGAATTCCATCTGGTTCACAAGGTCGATATCTTTGTTGTCAAGAAGGTTTGCGAAGATTTGAGAGGGTTGCTGGACAAAAACGAGCCGGTTGTGCCCATGTCGATAAATCTGTCGAGGCTTGATTTCAAACTCTGCAACATCTTTGAAATAATTGAGCAAACGTGTACGCACTACAATATCCCCCGCAACTTGTTGCACATAGAGATTACAGAAAGTGCAATGAACAACGATTACCTGCATCTGCGGCGGGAACTGGAGCAGTTCCGCGATGTTGGTTACCATGTCTGGATTGACGATTTCGGGAGTGGCTACTCGTCACTCAACAGCCTGCTCAGTTATAATTTTGATGTACTGAAGCTCGACATGGATTTCCTGAGGACCTACGATGAGCATCCGCAAGCTGCCAGCCTCATCCACAATATTGTGCAGAGCGCGCGTGCCCTCGGTGTCAAGGCGCTTCAGGAAGGTGTTGAAACCAAGGAGCATCTGGAATTCCTGAAAAAGATTGGCTGCGACTACGCGCAGGGCTTTTACTTCGCACGGCCAATGCCCCTTGAGGAATCCCGCCGCATGACGAGGGAGATTGGACTGGAGTGGGAAACCGAAGATTTTTGGAAAGAGAGTGCCCGGGAAGAGGCAAATGTGGCGGCTGCCGGCCCCTCGGAGGGGACGGACGCTGCGCCTTCTGAAAAGGGGCAGGACGTTTCCCCGAAATGACAGGGTTGGAATAGGAGCGTATCTTTCAATACGAAGCTCAGTAGCCCCGGCAGGTTTTGGCTTGCCGGGGCTATATATTTTTCCGGGGATTTTGGAGCGGTCTGTAGTGGCTCCTCAAATCGGGGTAGGCTATACTTTTGAGTAAGCAATGGATTCCTTCCGGAAGGGGATCCGGGTGAAGCGAGAGGGGGAAAGCTCTTTTATGGCAACGGAAAAAATCAACCTTGTCGGCCTGACGCTGGATGAACTGGCCGAGCTGGTCGCCACTTTGGGCGGCAAGCGTTTTCGCGCCCGCCAGATCGCTCAATGGATCTACCGGCACGGTGCGCGCTCCTTTGATGCCATGACCACGTTGGCGCTGGACTTCCGGCGGGATTTGGCGCAGGTGGCGGAAATTTCGCTGCCCACCGTTGCCCGGGTTCAGGAAAGCGTGGACGGCACCCGCAAGTATCTGCTGGCGCTTGCTGATGGCGAACATATTGAGGCGGTGCGCATTCCCATGGACAAGGAGCGCTCAACGCTCTGTGTTTCCAGCCAGGTGGGCTGCGCCATGGGCTGTGCCTTCTGCCTGACCGGCACGATGGGGCTCAAGCGCAACCTGACGGTCGCGGAGATTGTCGGCCAGGTCTGTGCGGTGATGGAGGAAGCGCCGGTCAACAATCTGGTTTTCATGGGGATGGGGGAGCCGCTGGCCAACTTCGACAATCTGGTCAAGGCGCTGAAGATCTTGCGGATGGATGAGGGTTTCAACTTCAGTTCCCGCAAACTGACGGTTTCGACCAGCGGACTGGTGCCGGAAATTCTCCGGCTGGGATCCTGTTCCGACACTTCTCTGGCGGTGTCGCTCAATGCCGCAAACGATGCCCTGCGGGACCAGCTGATGCCCATCAACCGCCGCTATCCGCTTGAAAAACTGATGGCGGCCTGCAAGGCCTTCCCGTTGAAAGATCGTCAGCGCATCACCTTCGAGTACATCCTGCTGCGAGGCGTCAACGACTCTCCGCAGGATGCGCGGCAGCTGGTGCGGCTGCTGCACGGCGTCAAGGCCAAGATCAATCTCATTCCTTTCAACGAGTATCCGGGAAGCCCGTTTCGCCGTCCGGAAGAGGCACGCATCGAGGCCTTTCAGACTTCATTGCTCGACCGTGGCCTGGTGGCGGTGCGGCGTGCTTCCAAGGGGGCGGACATTCTGGCCGCCTGCGGGCAGTTGCGCGCCCAGGGGACGGCCTCGTGAATTTTCTTGCAAATGATGGAAAGAAGAAAAACCGTGAGCACAAAACGTGCATCACGGTTTTTTCGTGAGGGCGTGCGATGGGCGGAATCAGTTGCTTTCGGCTTCGGGTGCGGGCGTATCCTGCTGCGCCTGTGACTCGGAGGAAGCGAAAATGTCATCCTCCTGGGCATTTGAGATCTTGTTGAGCACTTCCATCAATACACTTTGAAATCTCTGGAGCGCTTCCCCGTCAACCGGTTCTTTTTCTTTGCTATTTTTCAGTGCCTTGAAGTAATTGATGGCATGCTTGCGCCATTCTTCCGGCCACCGTGCGGCGTATCCTTCGGGAGTGGCGGGTGGTATGTTGGAAGGAGGCGGTTCGCGGCGGCCGTGTGCCCAGTTGATAACATAGGGCAGAAAGATCAGCACACGATCAAGCAGGACGAAGAAGAACTGCAGATCGTAAAGAGGCCCGATTTGGAGCTGGGTGCGGCCGGTATGCGGCCACAACAGCCTCCAGTGTCCGGAAGGGCGGAGCAGGCGAGCGAAGTCGTCACCATAGAAGTAGGCGGAAGCCGCGCCGGCTGCGGCCATGCCGGTGGTGAAAATGCCGAAGCTAAGACCGGGGCAAAGCGCGTCCAGCCCGACTCCAACTCCGGCGCCCAATGCCGCGGCCGCTATTGAGAGCTGGGTGCGGTTTAAACCCAGCACCTGCCAAACCTCTTTGCTAAACAACTTGCGCCGCAGAGCGGAATCTGGAGGCGGCTGGTAATTGAAGATATTGTGCTTGAACAGACTGCGGATCTGCTCGTGAAAGTCGTGTTCTATTTCCACCACCTTTCCGCAAAAACGATTCTGGAGTTCCTTTTCCTTTTTCTTCTGATTGTTCTCGTCGCAGTCAATGGCATCGTGGTAGCTCAATGCCTTTTCCAGCAGGGAGCAGATGATATCGCTGGTGTAGTGAAGTCTTTTTTCCCAGTCGGCACGAATGGCACTGACCGCCTGATCGATGGCCGGTTGCCATTCCTGCTTGATCCCTTTCAACGCTTCCAGCAGCGCGATGCGTTCGGCAAAGCAGGCCCGGTGCGCGTTGAATTCCCAGACGATGTTGAAATGGCGGCTGAATTCCATCTTCCAGCTTGCCAGATACTGGCGGTTATCCTCTTTCATGTTGATGATGGCGAGTCGAGGCACCCCGGAGAGCCGCAGGATCTCCATTTCCGCCCGGTTGTCGCCGCTTATCGGGCAGGAACCGTCCACGACGTAAATGACGCCGGCACCTTCCGCAATCGGGCGCAGCAATTCGTTGTCATGACGGAAGGCATCCAGCTCGCTGTGCTCGGCGCGGAAGAAGCTGATGGCTTCCTTATCGCTGTGCTCTTCCAGCCAGTCCAGCGTGCCGCGCGGATTCTGAAAACCGGGCGTGTCGATAAATTCGATGATCGTCTGGCCGTTGCCAATGGTAATGGGATAGGTGTGGCAAGTCGTGGTTTCTCCGGGAATCGGGCTGATCGGTACTTTGTCGTCTTCGGCCAGCGTCGAGATAATGGACGATTTGCCCACGTTGGGCGTGCCGACAATGGCGAAACGAAGTGGTTGATCCATCATGTGTATCCTTCCAGCGTGTTTTGACTCGCTTTAAGTCCATTTCATGACCAGCTTCCTTGTGTCACCCCTTTTCATGACGGAAGGGAAGCCGGGGAAAGAGGATGCTCCCCAAATATGTAGGGCTTATGTTTTCAATTACAAGCCATGATCTCCAGCCACGGGTCTCCCAGAGCCATAACCCGTTGGTTCCAGATGTCGTAATCTGTCGGTTTGGGCGGCGTGAAAATGTTGTCGGGCTGGGGCTTGCCGATCAGATACAGGATGATACGGCCATGCTCCGGCAAGAGGCCGCGCAGCTTCCGCAACAGGGCCAGTTTTTCCTCAATGGGAGGCTGCCAGGCGGAAAGGATCAGCAAAACCGCGCCATTGGAGTGCCACTGCCGCTGTTGGAGCTGTTCGAGCGATTCGCGCTCACGTTTGAGGCTGCCTCCGACCTTCAATATTTCCTTGATTTCCAGCTGGAACAGATGCCGGCTCCGCGCCTGGATGGAGGCAGGGGAAACGTCTGCCGCCAAATCCTCTTCCAGCAGGACGACCGCCTCTTCGCCGTTTTCTTTTTCCGGGGACGGCATGTCACCTTTAACATCCGTCGGAGTGGGCTGTTTGCCGGTTGTGATCTGCGCGTCGGCTTCTGTTCCGTTTTCCTCTCCTGGTGTTCCGGTCCGTGGGTGGGGTTCGTCCTGAGGAATGCGCATCCGGCTGAGCAGTTTCCGGCAGGAGGCGTGGGAGAAGTCGAGCCGGGCCAGGGCGCGGCGCTGTTTCCAGAGGGAGAGAAGCCATATCAGAATCCGCGGCAGCACACCGTAGAAAAGCAGGCCCAGACAGAGGAAGGATGCCCATGACGTCAGATCGGGGGTCTGCAGGTGAAAGACGCCCTCTTTCAGGATGATATGGCTGTTTTCGACCTGCTCCAGCGTGGGCAGGCCGATCCCTTTCATCCATGACCAGGGAAGAGCAATAATCTCGGCCACCCGGTGAACTTGCTCAGGACTGAGCAGGGTGCTCTGCCAGCCGAAGGCGAGATCGGTAAAGAAGAGTTTGACGAGGGTGACCAACAGCGCTGCGATGTTGAAAAACAGTCCGAAGAGCAGGGTTATGGGGGAGAGCAT
>JAEEGI010003975.1_pt1 | contig 34870 bp, 27 predicted proteins | sample 8958751 | NCBI WGS metagenome assembly JAEEGI01 (sample SAMN16246545, study PRJNA631951) | gut metagenome | biome: gut microbiome; feature: rumen; material: KS-attached | host: Bos | place: Iran: Karaj | collected 2018-10
AGGTCCAACTCTATTGGGTCTACATCGGTGATTTTCAAACAGTAAGCCACCACACTGTTGGCACCGCTCCCCCGTCCGACATGATAAAAGCCCTGCTTCATGGCAAAGTCCACGATGTCCGAAGCGATGAGAAAATACGCGCAAAAGCCCATCCGTTCAATGATGTCTAGCTCCTTTTCAATGCGACGATAGGCCTTTTTATTTGTCGTTCCATACCGATAAAGCATCCCTTCAAAGGCTTTTTGGTGCAACAACTCCAAGTCGTCATAGACATTGTCCATGAAACAGCGTTTGCTTTTCACGCTATTGTCCAAGTTGATTTCACATGCATTCAAGATACGCTCCGCATTTTCAACGAGTTGTGGATAAAGGGCATAGGTAGTTTTCAGTCTCTCAGCGGGCAGGAGAATCTCATCAGGTGCGGCACAAGCGGCAGGCTCAAGGCGCGAAATCAGCACATTATCGTCAATAGCCCTCATGCATTGATGCAACTCAAAATCGTCTTTTTCTGCAAAGGTTACGGGCTGCATGGCGACCATTTTTTCAAAAGACTTGCAGTTGTACATTTTGGTCAGTTGCGAAAACCGAACACCCAGAAATTCGTTCTCTTTCAGCGTATTAGGTTTTCGTTTCCCGAAAGGATAAACCACGAAAACATGTTCCCAGTCGGGTGCAATTTCAGCATAGAGCTGCTTGTTGAAATTGTGCTGCGTCAGGAAACGGTTTAGTTCGGCGAAACCCGCGTTGTTTTTGGCCAAAGCCACATACAGCAGTTCGTTGCCATTGCGAAACTCCACACCCACGACAGGTCGCACGCCTTTTTTCTGGCATTCCACCACAAAATCGGCGGCACCCATCGTCGTGTTGATGTCAGTCAAAGGCAAGGCATCATAGCCGAGCGTGGCGGCCTTGCTGACCAAATCCGCAATCGGCATCGTGCCGTAGCACAGGCTGTTATATGAATGAACCGCAATCAGCACAATACTTTGATTAGTTTTTCGTCAAAAATTTCGCCGTAAATTTAATCAAAATTTTTGAGATGCTGATGCTTCAAACACAATAATTCTTGGTTTGCTGTGAGATTGGCAAGATAAAAGTGAACGAATTCTTTATTCCTCGCAGACAGCTCTTACAGAGAGCCTGTTGAATCTGTAAGCGTCATGTATTTTAACATTAACTATCGGCTTTCCATTAATAATAACTGGACTGCCATTTCTCATTTCTCGCCCTATAATATAGGAGTAAATAAGATCATTTTCATAAAAATTAAACATGGACTGTTGAGGTTTAATAATATTCATTTCTCCTGTTGCATACCAATTTGACGGAAAGCTGAATAGTATAGAATCACCACTTGGCCCTATTGCAACAATATAATCTTTTCGAATAATAAATACGCAACTATCAATCAATTCTTGAGCTTCTTCGCAAGTTGGCATCCGCCATTTATCACCCCAACAGAGTCTAGCAACATCATATTGCGTGTCAACAATAGATGTTGGAGCTTTTTTGCCTATTCTAGTCGGATAAGCATATTCATTTTCTTTTCTATTATATGGCACATACTCTTTGAAACCAAAGTCATTAATAATGTAATCCTCATATATTATTCCCGTAGTGTCACCCCAACCATATTTGTTTCCTGCTTCCGTTGGGTGATTTGCACCAATATCACAGGTAGCCCATTTTACACTTAATCCTAAATCTATTGCGTGTCTATTTTCAATCCTTGTAATTGACATGTTAGGATGTGTTCTATTATATTCTTCATCTTCTCGCTTTTTTTCTTTCAACTTAACAATTCCAAGGATAATCAATACAGCCAAAACAATTATACTGAAACACTCTAATACTTTTTCCGCTTTTTTATCTGCCGCTTCTCGAATCTTCTTTTCATTTTCTTTTCGCTTTTCAAAAAAAGCCGTTCTCTCTTCATCATCAAAAATGTCTATATTAAACTCATTCATTAAGAACTGTTTAATATCTTTCAAACTTACATCTTTTAACGCTTTTGACTTCGTATTAATGAGGAAACTGTAGGTTTGTGTGCTATCAACATTAAGAAAAACAATGTCTTTACTACAGACGATAATTTTAAACATGTATTTATTTATCCCGTCATCGATTATCAACGAGGAATTAACTTTCATAAACTGCCACTTTGAAGATGTAGTCTTGCCATTGACTGATGCAAGTAAGACATCATTGTCCGCAAAGAGAAATTTTTCTATTTCTCCTTCGGAATCAGTATAGACCAGCCATTCATTCGTTTTGAGGGTCGATCTATAATCAAGTTGTCTATTTGTAGCTGGAATTTGATTTATTGTATTGAGTAAGAATGTTCGCATAGTGTGGTTATTATCCAGCTGCAAAGATACATAAAAGATTTTTTTCTTAAATAATCTGTTTTAAGTTTAAACAATTATGTATTTTTTTTCTAAAGTTTTGACAAACAATCTAATATAAACATTATGAATACTTTCGATTATAATTTATAACTAGCGGCCAATTTGATGCAGAACTCTTTTCCACAATATTTACACAGAATGTCTATAATCAACACCAGCCAAGCCAAACTCACAGCAACCCTGCCATATAAACAGGTGCGAGCATGTTTTCTCCGTCTTTGCGCAGGTCTTAGGTATAAACATCAGTTGAACATATCTTCAGCAATCACCTCTGAATCCACAACATCCTTATTTACCCCTTCAGCGACACCAAAAGTAGTCACGAAAGTGATGTTCAGTCCATAACTGGTTTTCTCCTTCTCTCTGAACAGTTGGGCCCTTCTGCGGACATCATCTGCGTAGGACTTCTTGATGGTAAAAGGCCCCACACTGAATTTCATCTCACACAGGTTGATGATACGGTCGCCTCGTTCAATCACAAGGTCAATCTGTGCCTTTTTCCCTTCCTCATTCTTTGCAGGGATATGTCGCCATGACGATGCCGAGGTGGAAATGCCAGAAATCCCAAGACACTGACGGATTTGGGCAAGGTGAGTAAAACATATCAATTCAAAAGCATATCCCTGCCATGCCTCCACACTATGGGAATTGTAATTGTGTGTCCACCACTGTTCATCCTTGCTATCGATGGTATCCATAAACTTGTAATAAAACAAAGTATAGAAATCCACAAGGCGATACAACGTTCCTCTAGATTTGTTTCCAAATTGCTGGAAAGATATGATAAAATCACAGCGCTCCAAATTCTTTAGTGCCGTGGTCAATCGTTCGCCATCAAGAGTGGTGGATTTCTGTATCTCCGTGAATGTCATTCCGTCGTGGTTGTCATTCAAGAGACTCACAATTTCCAGATACTTGTCCGCCTTGTTGAAAACGGCATTGTATAGTTCATCAAATTCCGTCTTCAGTTCCGCGTTCTTGCGGAAAAACAGACGGTCGATGTTGCCGATAAGCGTCTGGCTCGGGTCAAGCAGGCTCAAATAGAAAGGTATGCCGCCCATCACCATATACAGTTGCAGAATTTGGTAATGGCTCCATCGTATACCTCGGTTCAACAGATACTCCTCTGTCTCTTTCAACGTAAACGGACGGATATAGATATTGTTCGTGATTCGTGCGTGCAATCCGCCTGGATTATCCACCAACTTGTCCATCATCCACGACGAGGCCGACCCGCTCGCAATCAGCATAATGTCTGTCCTTCTTGCACCCCAACCGTTCCAAAACGTTTCCAAAGCCTCCACAAATTCCGACTGCGGCGTATCAATCCAAGGCATCTCATCGATAAAAATCACCTTTCGCTTCTCTTGTGGTAGTGCTTCTATATATTCCTCCAATGCATCAAATGCATCCTCCCACGAGGCGAACTTCGGTTGAGATTTCATACCTGCCGCTTTCTTCAACGCTTTGGCAAAACCGCGAAGTTGCTTCGCTTTGGACAATCGATGTCCGCCAACGTATGTGAAATCATACTTTTTTTCAAAGAAAGTGTCCACAAGGAATGTCTTTCCCACACGACGACGGCCATACACGATGACAAACTCCGAACGGTTCGACTCGTAACATCGCTTCAATTCTTCCATTTCCGACTCTCGGGCAATTATTTTCGTCATATTCATAAAAAGTACTTTTATTTCGTTTGCAAAAATACTGAAAAAAAGTTTCCATCAACAAAAAAATAAGACCTTTTTGTACTTTATCTCATTTTTTTTACACGATAAAGTATGTTTTGCTTACTGTTTTTGTGATTTAGAGAACAAGAACCTAACTGGAACCTTCACCCCGCTGCCCGATGAATGATTTGTTCCCCGAAACGTAATTTGATCTTATCCATAGCGGCATACAAATTCGTCAGTTCCATATTATCGTCAAACAGAACGAGTTGCGGCGCACCACTAACCAATTCGCTGAAGCGCACTCCGACCAGCCGAATCATCATACGTCGGTTATAAAGTCTGTCGAAAAGGCTGTTCACCGTTTGCCGCAGCACATGGTCGAAGGCGGTGTAAGGAATACGCTGTTGCATATCGTGCGTGTCGAAATTGGAGTAGCGAATTTTTACCGTCACGCAGCCCGTCAGTTTGTGTTGCGAACGAAGGTCGAAGCCAAGGGCCTCCACCATACGCGCCAAGCATTGCCGAATGGAGATCACATCAATAGTATCCTGCTCGAAAGTGCGTTCCTTGCTGATAGACTTTCGCTCTTGATAGGGACAGACAGGTGTACTGTCGTGGCCGTTGGCCTTCTTCCAGATGTCGAGCCCATGCTTGCCCATGGCGCGCTCCACAGCCAAAGGTGGCAATCGCCTTAACGTGCCGATTTTCTCCACACCCATCGAACGGAGTAAGGAATAAGTCTTCTCACCCACCATCGGAATCTTCTGCACCGACAGCGGGTCAAGGAAGCTATTAATATAAGGTGTAGGCACCTGTAGCTCACCGTTGGGTTTGGCCTGCCCTGTGGCGATTTTCGAGACGGTCTTGTTTTCCGACAACCCGAACGAAATCGGCAAACCTGTTTCTTTGATAATCTTTTGCCGCAGCTCGTGCGACCACAGCTGACAGTCGTGGAAGCGATCCATGCCCGTAAGGTCGAGATAGTGTTCGTCGATGGACATTTTCTCGTACACGGGCGCGCGGTCGGCGATGATGTCGGTCACCAAACGGGAATAACGGCTGTAGAGTTCCATGTCGCCACGGATAAAAACAGCCTGGGCACACAGCTGCCGCGCCATCCGCATCGGCATGGCCGAATGCACCCCGAAACGTCGCGCCTCATAGCTGCACGTCGACACCACACCACGGTCCGACATACCACCCACAATGACGGGTTTGCCCTCCAAAGAAGGGTTCACCAAGCGCTCCACCGACACGAAAAAAGTGTCCAAATCCAAATGCAAAATCGTCCTTTCCATACTTCAACAGACTCAGTAGTATTTAAAATTTCCTCTTTTTTTGCTCAAAATGCTTGCATGTTCCAAAAAAGTTGTACTTTTGACGAGTTTTTAATCAAATTTTACGACGTAAATTTAATCATTATATTTGACATAGTGCAACAAAAACCATAATATTTTTGCAATAAATCCATAAACAATTGATAACCATGTATTTCAACAACAACATCAAATTCCTCCGCAAACATCGTGGTCGCACCCAAGACGACATCGCTTTTGCCTTGAACATGAAGCGCTCCACGCTGAGCGGCTATGAAAACGGTGTCTCCGAACCGAATCTGGAGGCCTTAGTGGCTTTCTCGAAGTATTTCGGCATCGCCATTGATACTTTGGTGAAAGTTGATTTGAGCAGCATCAGCCCCATCCAGCTCTCGCAGTTGGAGCGCGGCTACGACGTGCACCTGAAAGGCAGCAACTTGCGTGTGTTGGCCACCACCGTCAACAACGACAATGACGAGAATATTGAACTCGTCACCGAGAAAGCCAAAGCGGGCTATGCCACGGGCTTCGCCGACCCCGAGTATATCAAGGTGCTGCCCACCTTCACCATGCCTTTCCTCTCGCGCGACCGCAAGTATCGCACCTTCCAAATCAGCGGTGACTCGATGCTGCCCATCCCCGACGGTTCTTACGTCACTGGCGAATATGTCGTCGACTGGACCTATATCCGCAGCGGCCAGCCCTACATCGTACTCACCCAAGACGACGGCATCGTCTTCAAAATCGTGGAAAACAAAATCGAACACGAGAGCAAACTCACACTCAGCTCACTGAACCCGCTTTATCATCCGTATGACCTGCCCGCTGCCGACATCAAAGAAGTGTGGAAGTTCGTGCATTACATCAGCGCCGAGATGCCCGAGCAACGCGAAAACCGTTTCCGCGAAGAAGAACTAATGCAGACCGTGCAGGAACTGAAAAGACAGGTGGAAGAGATACAGCTGAGATTGAATCTTTAAACCCCTCTCGGCATACTTTTTGCTGTATCTCCTTCGTTATTGATTACGACAATCTTTAAAAATCATAATCGTCATGAAGAAAGTATTTTATAGCTTGGTGCTCTTTTGCAGCCTTGCATTGATTGGCACCAGTTGCAAAGACAACAACAATGGAAATCAAGTCACTCCTGAAGTTGAATCCGGAGTCATGACCATCGGCAGCAAGACCATGGACATCGCCACCTCCAAAGCCGTCACTTACGGTCAGAAAAACGCCATAGTCTTCGCTTCCAAGGAGATGACTGCCGACAAAAACGAAGGCATCGCCGTCATCTTTGATGGTGCCATTACCCCGGGCACCTATACTTTTGGCGGAAACACCAAGGAAGTGGTTCCCAGAGTAGTTGGCTTCCACGACTTCAACCTTGGCGAGCTACCTTTCATCATCGGTGCCGACACTTTGTTTTATGGCGACGCCTACTTCTGGATGAACGGTGAACTTGCCGTTGTTCAAAACAGCGATGGCACCTATCATGTCATTTTGTCACAATGCACGGGTGCCGACAATAATGGTCATACCGTTCAACTGGCTCTCAACTTCACTGGTCCTTTGACGCCTTATGTCTATGACGCTGAAAACAAGTTCAAGATCGGAAACATCGAAAGCCCCATTGGTTTAGCTGGCGTCACAGCGCTTAACGGCTTGAGCTCCTTAGGCCTCGATGTCAAGTCGATGCTCTTCATGTCGGCCAACCGCAAGCGCTTCTTCATCGTCAGTTACCTTGGCGGACAACTCGTTGACGGCGAGTACAACCTCGGCTACATCGGCACACCTTATCTGCCTGTGTTCCCCTGCGTACATGTTGCCCTCGACGGCGACTTCTGGACCTTCCAGCCTCAGACAGGCTATATCGCCAAGAGCGGCACCCTGAAAGTCGTCACCAACGACGACGGCACCAAAACCGTCACCATGGAGAACCTCAAACTGAAGAATGTTGAACACGACAATGAGTTCTTCTTCCCCATCCTCGACGGTTTGCTGCAGTATCATGGGTATATGTATGAATTGAGTCTGTAAGATGTAAGATTCCCCTGCGGGGAATGGAGGGCACCATTAAGCGAACAGCGGCGGCTTGTGGCAGTTTACATTATGTAAGCTCTACATACCGCCGCTTGTTAATTAATTGAATTTGCTCCCTTCCCCGCAAGGGAATCCCATAAATTGTGTACCTTTGCGCCCCAAAACACCCAATCCGTGATTTACCCAACCAATTTTGAACAAAAAATCGGCTTCGCCAGCATCCGTCAGATGCTCTCCAACCACTGCATCAGCCAGATGGGCTTGGAGAGAGCGGAGGCTTTGGCCTTTTCGACCGACAAAGATGCCATCCTCAAGAGCCTGGAGCAAACCGAAGAGTTCATCGGCCTGCTTCAGACTGGGGTGCCTTTCCCCGTACGCGACTTCCACGACCTGCGCGAGGCCTTCCATCGTATCCAAATCGATGGCACCTGTCTCAATACAGAGGATTTATTTGCCCTAAAGCCTTCGCTCAATGTTGTAGAAGCCATTCTTCGTTACGGTCACTCCGAGAGTGCTGACAGTACACCAAGAATCAAATCACTGATTGAGAACATTTTCATCGAACGTAGCATCTTCACTGAAGTCAACCGACTCGTCGATGATAAAGGCGAGATTCCCGACAATGCTTCCACCGAACTCTTGGAAATCCGTCAGAGCATTCGCCGCAAGCAAGGCGGCATTGAGAAGCGCATCCGACAAATCATGGGCGATGCCAAGACCGCGGGTTGGGTTGATCCAAAAGCGGAACTCACAGTGCGCGACGGCCGCTTAGTCATTCCCGTGAAAGCAGGCGACAAGCGTGCCATCCGTGGTTTTATCCACGACGAATCGGCCACGGGACAGACCGTCTACATCGAGCCTGCCGAAATCTTTGATACTTCTAATGAAATCAAGGAGTTGGAATATGCCGAACGGCGCGAAATCCACCGTATTCTGTTGGCTTTCACGCGCTTATTGCGGCCATATCTTTCCGAACTCCGCAAGGCATGGCACCTTTTAGGCGAACTCGACTTCATCCGTGCCAAAGCATTGTTGGCCAATGAAATCGGCGGCGTGAAGCCCGAAGTCCTTGATACACCTTATGTCAACTGGCAACAAGCTCGACATCCCCTGTTGGAGCAGAAACTGAAAGTTCAAGGCAAGCAAGTCGTTCCACTGGATTTACAACTCAATGAGAATGAGCGTATTCTCGTCATCAGCGGTCCCAATGCGGGCGGCAAGTCAGTCTGCCTAAAAACGACTGGTCTGTTGCAATACATGCTGCAATGCGGATTGATGCCACCCATGCGAGTGGACTCGCAATGCGGATTGTTTGAAAACCTCTTCATTGACATCGGTGACGAACAATCGATTTTGGACGACCTCTCCACTTATAGCTCACACCTTATTAATATGAAAGCACTCTTGGAGCAGGCCGACGAACACACTTTGTTCCTTATTGACGAGTTCGGCACAGGCACAGAGCCGCAACTGGGCGGTGCCATCGCCGAGGCTATCCTATTAGAGCTCAACAAGAAACAGGCTTTCGGCATGGTCACCACGCACTATGCCAATCTGAAGCTTTTGGCCGACAACCACGAGGGCATTGTCAACGGCGCAATGCTGTTCGACACACGCTTCATGCAACCCATGTACATCATGATGACCGGCAAGCCTGGCTCCTCATTCGCCTTCGAAATCGCCAAAAAAATCGGCTTCCCGAAACAGATTCTCGACGATGCCGCCAACATCACCGGCGACCAACACCTCAAGTTCGAGAAGCAGCTGCAGCAACTCGAAGTCGACAAGAAAGCCATCCGCAAAAAGGAGCAGGATCTACGCATCGCCGACCAACTGCTGACCGAGGTGGTGGAGAAATACAAGAACCTCCTTGCAGAACTCGAAGGTAAAAAGAAACAATACCTCCGCGATGCCGCGGCCGAAGCTCAAGAATTGATACAGAAAGCCAACAGCCAAATCGAACGTACTATCAAGGAAATCAAGGAGGCGCAGGCTGAGAAGACAAAGACCAAAGAAATCCGACAAAACCTCGAAAAGACCAAGGAGGAAATAGCGCAGAAAGCCAAGGAAGTAGCCGAGGCCAAGAAAAAGGAAGAGGCTGAGGTCGTGCTGAAAGTGGGCGACACCGTCTGCATCGACGACATGCAGGTGGTGGGCGAGATTTTGGCCATCAGCGACACCGATGTTACCATCCTCTTCGACAGCATCCGCCTACGCACCAGCCCCGATAAGCTCCGCAAGGTGAGCCGCGCTGAAGCCCGAAAGACACAACGCAACTGGCAAAAAGGCATCGCCGCCGACCTCAGCGAAAAAGCCGAACACTTCGACCTCACCCTCGACGTGCGCGGCAAACGCGCCGAAGAAGCCTTGGACATTGTGGACAAATACTTGGACGAAGCCAAGCTTCTCAGCATCAAAGAGGTGAGTATCCTTCACGGCAAAGGCAACGGCATTCTGCGCAAGCTCATCCGCGAGAAACTTAGCCACATTCGCGAAGTGGAACGTTTCTGCGACGCTTCCTTGGAAACTGGCGGAACGGGAATCACTAGGGTGTATTTCAAATAGTACAAAAAAAGCGGAGCTTTCGGGCTCCGCTTTCATATCAACGTGTACGTAAGACTTATTTCTTCTTAATCTTAGAGACAAGCCACAGCAGCACTCCGGCACCGACGGTACCGACCAGAAGTTGGCCCCAGAACGAGTCGCTGACGGGAAGACCAAGGATGCTGAAAATCCAGCTGCCCAAGAAGCCGCCGACAACACCGACGATGATGGCCCAGATCAAACCGAGGCCGTAGTTCATGACTTTACCGGCGATGATACCTGCCAAAGCGCCGATCAGAATTGAAATTAACATTCCCATAATGATGATGTTTTTAGTGAATATTAAGGTTAACTGTAGTTATTTTTTCTTATTGAGGAGATCTGCGATCTCGTTATTCTGTTGTTCTATATAATCCAACACCTCATCCCTCCCCTGTTTCTTCTCCGCCGAAGTGATGAAAATAGGCGGCAATTCCTCCCATTCCTCCAACAACTTTGACTTGAACGCCTCCACATTCCTATCCAACTCCGCCTTTGAAACCTTGTCCGCCTTAGTAAAGACTATGCAAAACGGCATTTGGTTTTCCCCAAGCCATTCCACAAAGCCCAAGTCGTTGTTTTGAGGCTCAAGGCGCGAGTCAACCAAGACGAAAGTGGTCACCAGATTGCGGCGACGCGTAATATAGTTGTTGATCATGATACGCCACTGCTCACGGGTCTTCTTGGAGTGCTGCGCATAACCATAGCCCGGCAAATCAACGAGATACCACGCGTCGTTGACGATAAAATGATTGATGGCTACCGTCTTGCCTGGCACTGATGAGGTCTTGGCCAGTCCCTTGCGTTGCACCAGCATGTTAATCAAGGAGGACTTGCCCACATTCGAACGGCCGATGAAGGCATATTCAGGCATGCTGTCGTTCGGCAAAAACTCGAAACGAGTGTTGCTCATCAAGAATTCGGCTTTGTTAATTTGCATAGAAAGGCATTTTTAGGTGTTCCGGGATCGCATTCTGGTCGTAAATCAAGTGACGCTTGACTTTTTCTTCAAACATGTCGCTGATTGTCATCAAGATACCCGTCTCTTCCACCTCACCGAAGCCTGGATTGAGTGCCGTACCAAACGAGCGCAAGGTCGGTGAAAGGTTCATATAGGCATTCACCAACGGAGGCACTGCAGCACCACGGTCACGCACCTGCTTCACCAAAATCTTATAGTTATCGCGGTAATTGTCTGCATCGAAAACACTTTCAAGCCATTCGGTATCGGTCAAGATGGGCAGATTCAATTCAGGCCGCACCGTGACCAGATTATCCTTGTCGGGGAAGTGTTTCTTAATAAAATAAAGGATCAAATCGCGCGAGGTACGTTCCAACGAGGGATACATCGTCACTTTGCCGAAATAGTATTTCGCTTCAGGATAAATGTCAATCAACGAACCGAGGCCATCCCAAAGGTTATCCAAGGAATACAGACCTTTCGACAGGCTCTTGGATGGCTGGTAGTTGGGTTGCACAAACGAACGGCCCAACTCGATGGTGTAAGGCAAATATTCCTTTACGAATCTCTCGGAATAGTGGAACAACTCGCTGGTGGGTGTGTCCACCTGGCCATCAGCATCAGTGGGCAGATGGTCGCAGAGCAGGAAGCGATAGCCCCCCACAATAGCACGGTCAACAGGGTTCCAAACGATGAGCTGATAGAAGAAGTTCTCGTCACGTGTGTCGAACACATCGATGTCGCAATCGAGACCCGTGCCACCGCCCGAGTCGCGGAAGCTGATTTCGCGCAAACGACCGATTTCGCGCATGATGTTGGGCGACTCATGTGCCGTCAGCACATAAATTTCATTCCCTCCATTGTTGGTCTTGCGGAAGAATTTCTCTTGGGTCAGTTCTTCCATGATGGCCTCAACTGGCACCGGTGCAATAATATCATTCATCATATCTTGTATTCTTTTTCAGGGTCAAAAATCTGGTTGGCATCCTTTGGCAATTGGTAAGAGAATGCACGAAGCTTCTCTGCCCACTGGGCATCGGTGAAACGACGGTCGAAGGTTTGGTAAGGGATAGGCTTGCCAAAAGTAATCTTCAGTTGTTTGTTGCGTTGCTTAAAGAACTCGTCGACGAGGAAAGCCATCTCGATGTTCACCTTGATACCCAAGCGTTTGCGGAGTCGGGCAAGGTTATAGAAGAAGTTGGAATTTCGGCCTTCGATATGCACGGGAACAATGTCACGCTGATAGGCTTTCGACTTGGTGACAAAGGTCTTTTTCCAATCGAGGTCCATGATTTTGCCGCCTTTGGTTTTGCGTGAGCAGAGGCCGAAAGGGAAATAGCAAATCGTGGCATCGCCAGCAAAGGTCTCATTGAACAGTTTCAGGCTCTCCTCACGGTTGGCCGTGGCGCTGCCCACCTTGCTGACAGGGATGAAAATCGGACGCAGGTTCTTCACGAACATCAGGAAGTCGTTGACCGGGGTCAGGGTCTCTCCTCTGTGGTTGCCCACAGCGCCAATGAGTGCAATGCCGTCAAGGCCGCCCAAAGGATGGTTGGAAGCCACCAAGACACGGTCACTGGCCATCAAATTGTCGACACCCTCAAGCACCAAATCAAGGTTAAAGTCGGCCACCACCGCATTGATGAAGTCGATGCCTTCCTTGTCGGCATACTTGGTCAAAATCTCATTGATGTCGTCTTCATGCAGCAACCGTTGAATCTTGCGAAACAGCCAGTCGGGCATGTGCTTCATCAACTTAGGCACTTTGGCTGTGAAGATTTTCCTGAGGTCAATCAGGTTGTTCTGTTCCGTTTCCATAATCAACGAATACGCTATAATCGGCAAAAATAGTAAAAAGAGAAATGGAATGTTCATTTTCGGGCGAAAAACGGGCTAAAAAAGGAAAAACGGCACTTATCAACACATTTTCCTCTTATTGTGCACCAAATTGTTAACATAGTTATGAAACGTATTATGAACAAAAAACGTTGTAGTTATCAACAATTACTGTTGAAAAATAGCTAAAAGAAAAGTGTAAGAAAGTGGTAATAAATGGGAGAAAGTGTTTATCTTTGCAGCTGAAAATTCAACGAAACGAAAATGAGCTACTTGGTAGGACATCATAATTGCAAACTGGACGCAAAAGGACGCGTTTTGGTCCCCAGCGAATTCAAGGAGCAATTGGGCAGCGAAGCGGAGGAAGGCTTTATCCTTCGCCCCGGACTGCACGCCCACTGCCTGGAGCTCTACACAAAGAAGGACTGGAATGAGGTGCAAGACCAACTGCGTGCCAAATTTAGCCAGTTCAATGTGGACGAAGAAGCCGTGATGCGTAAATACAACAGCGGCGCTCGTTTCGTAAAACTCGACGGTAGTGGCAGATTGCAAATTCCAAAAGACTTAATCGAGAGAGGTTCGCTCATCAAAGATATCATCATCACCGCCGTTACGACGAAGATGGAAATTTGGGACAAGGATCTTTACGAACAGTCCATCAACGAGCTCGACGACGAAGTCTTTTTCAAGTTACTTAGCGAAAATATCAAATAAGGAGGGGTGAAAATGTATCACAATCCGGTCATGTTGAAAGAATGCATCGGGGGGCTGAACATTAACCCCGAAGGCGTGTACGTCGACGTCACTTTTGGCGGCGGCGGCCATTCGCGTGCCATCCTTGAGAGGCTCACGACGGGTCATCTTTATGCCTTCGACCAAGATGAGGACGCCGAAGCCAATGCTTTTGATGACGAGCGTTTCACCTTCATCCCTCAGAATTTCAAATACTTCAAGAATTTCATCCAACTCTACCACGGTGGAAAGATTGATGGTGTCATCGCCGACTTGGGCGTTTCGTCACACCAGTTCGACACGCCAGAAAAAGGCTTCTCCACCCGCTTCGACGGACCGTTGGACATGCGCATGAGCCAGATGACACCCAACGACGCCGCCACTGTGGTCAACACCTACGACCATGCCGCCTTGACACGCATCCTGCGCCTTTACGGTGAGATGCAGCAGCCCCAACTCATCGCTTCCGATATCATCATGGCTCGTGAAACCGAGCCTATCGAGACCACCGAACAGCTGAAGGCTGCCGTGCAGCGTCGCCTGCCAAGAGGCAAGGAAAACAAGGTGCTGGCCCAACTCTTTCAAGCCTTGCGCATCGAGGTCAACCAAGAGCTTGACGCCTTGACCGCCTTCCTCACCCAGTGCCCCGTTGTTTTGAAGTCCGGTGGCCGCCTCGTAGTGATGTCGTACCACTCGCTTGAAGACCGTCTCGTGAAGAACTTCATGAAGACCGGCAACGCCGAGGGCAAGGAAGAAAAAGATTTTTATGGCAACCTATTAACCCCCTATCATATTATCACGCGTAAGCCCATCGTCCCGTCCGACGAGGAGAATGAAAGCAACAGCAGGGCTCGCAGTGCCAAACTTAGAATTGCAGAAAGGAAATAGCCATGGAAGAGCAGAAAAAGAAGAAAAAGAAAGGCAAAAACGGCTTCATGAACATCTTGGGCGGCGGCATCCTTGTGAAAGAAAAATTCAGCAAGCAGTTCCCCTTCATGGTCTATGTCACCCTATTGCTCATGGCCATCATCACCAACACCTACATCGCTGAAGAAAGGAACCGTGAACTGGCAAAGACATCAAAACATCTGAACGACCTTCAGGTGGAATACGTACAACTGAAATCGGCCATCATGGATGCATCGAAGCAATCCGTTTTGGTCAAGAGGCTGGATGGCACTGGACTGAAGGAAGCCACCGAGCCATTGAAGCGCATCAACGTGAACGTAGAACCCATGAATACGGAGGAGCCATGAAAATAGATCCAAAAACTGACACTTTGATGAAGACCTATCTGGTGTACATCTTCGTCCTCCTATTCGGTGTTGCCATCATCGCCAAAATCATCGTGATGCAGACTAAGGACAACTCAGAGCTACTTGAACGTGCCGAGCAACGCGAGTATCGCGTCAAGACATTGGAGGCTTCACGCGGCAACATCTTCTCAAGCGACGGACAATTAATGGCCACCTCCATCCCGCTCTACGATGTTTTCTTTGACTACAAGGCTGTCGACTCGGTCTTCCTCGCTAACAACATCGACTCACTTTGCCGACAAATGGCTGAACTTTTCCCGAAAAGAAACGCTGCCCAATGGAAAGCTTTCTTCGCCGAAGGCAAGGCCAAGAAGAACCGCCACTATAAAATCGCTCTGAACATCACCCAGCCCGAACTGCGTCAGATGCAGAACTTTGTCATCTTCAACCGAGGCATCTACAAAGGCGGCATCATTTATGAAAAGAAAATCCGCCGCGACCACCCCTATAAAGAATTAGCCAGTTTGATGCTGGGCATGGCTAACGAAGAAAAAGGCTACTATTTCGGCATCGAAGGCGCCTATAACGATTACCTGAAAGGGCAGGATGGTCGGCAACTAGTGAGAAGAATCCACCATGGTGACTGGATCCCCGTGAACTCCGACGACGACACCGATGCAAAAAATGGCGACGATGTCATCACCACCTTCGACATTAAGTTGCAAGACATTGTGGAAAGCGCCCTCAACAACACTTTGACCATCAACAAGGCCGAGCAAGGCTGCGCCATCCTGATGGATGTGGAGACGGGCTATGTGAAAGCCTTGGCCAATCTGAGGCTCAACCATGAGACTGGAAAATACGAGGAGTCGTACAACGTCGCTCTCACCGAGCGCTATGAGCCCGGTTCAGTGTTCAAAATTGCCTCAATGGTTGTCTTGCTCAACAACCACGAAAACACGAAGCTCACCGATTTGGTGAACATCGGTACAGGTCCCATCAAGTTCTCGAACCGCGTGATGAAAGACGACCACAGCTTTGCCAAAGGCGGCATCTGCACCGTACAGGAAGTCATCGAGCAATCCTCAAACAAGGGTACCGCTGTGCTCATCACCAAAGCCTTTGCCGCTCATCCTGAGAAATACGTCAACGGGCTGTACGAATTGGGTTTGAACAAACCCATCGGCACTGGCATCAAAGGCGAATCCTCTCCCGTCATCAAGGACCCAAAAGACAAAGATAAACCAGGCGGCTGGTCGAAGGTGACCCTGCCCTGGATGTCCATTGGATATGAGGTCAACGTGACCCCCATGCAACTCCTCATGCTCTACAACGCCATCGCCAATGGTGGCCGCATGATGAAGCCTCAGTTTGTCACCGAGATTCGCAGAGGAAACCAGACCATTGAGAAATACGACCCCGTCGTCCTCAACGAGCGCATTGCCTCACCCGAGTCCATCGAGAAGCTCCAAACCATGCTGGAAGGCGTGACCATCAGAGGCACCGCCAAACGTCAGTTCACCGACTGCGTTGTCAGTGTGGCAGGCAAGACCGGTACAGCGCAATACTACGACAAGGTGCAGGGCTATGCCTACCACGAACCCGGCATTGGCCGTAAGCTTTACAACACCACCTTCGTGGGCTACTTCCCCACTGACAAGCCACGCTACAGCTGCATCGTCATGGTGAGTCGTGCCCGTGGTGCGAAATGGGCTGCCGGCGGTGTTTCGGCACCCGGATTCAGGGAAATCGCCGAAAAGGTCTACGCCACGCGCATCGGCATACAAGAAGACGACAGCCTCCCCATGCAAAAGGATCACCAATGGGGCCCCGTTTTGGCACGCTATGAAAAAGAAACCAACTACCTCAACGATATATCCAAAAACTACAACGACTTCGCCATCAATAGCGATTGGGTTACCGTTGAAAGCACCGAGAATGGACAAATCAGCATCCGCGAGGCTCGACTGAAAGACAACATTGTGCCTAATGTAATAGGCATGGATGTCACCGATGCCATCTACCTGCTTGAAAACATGGGCATCAAAGCCATGTTCAATGGTCAAGGAACGGTTAAGGAGCAGTCACTGCACGCTGGCGACACCCTCAAATCCAACTCTGTCATTCACCTAATACTGGAAAAGAAATGAAGCTCAAAGACATATTGGTTAATTGCAACCTGCTGGAAATCGCAGGCGACAAAGACTTGGACATCCTCGACATCACCTTTGATTCCCGCAAGGTCAAACCCGGCACGTTGTTTTTTGCCGTGAAAGGCACCCAAGTCGACGGTCACGACTACATCGACAAAGCCATCGAACTAGGTGCAACGGCCATTGTCGGCGAAAAGATGCCACGAAAAAAAGCTGAAAACGTTACCTACGTCAAGGTTGACAACTCGGCCTATGTCTTGGGTGTCGGTGCTTCCAATTTCTTTGGGAACCCTTCGGAGAAACTGAAACTGGTCGGCGTGACGGGCACCAATGGCAAGACCACCATCGCCACCTTATTATATAGGCTCTTCACCGATGCAGGTTACAACTGCGGCCTGCTCTCCACTATCGAGAACATCATCAACCGCGACGTGATTCCCTCGACCCACACCACGCCTGACCCTATCGAACTGAACACCTTGCTTCAACAAATGGTGGAAAAGGGTTGCGAATACGCCTTCATGGAGGTAAGCTCGCATAGTGTGGCGCAAGACCGCATCGCTGGTTTGAACTTCGCCGGTGGCATCTTCACCAACCTCACCCACGACCATTTGGACTATCACAAGACGATGGCCAACTACCGCAACGCCAAGAAGAAATTTTTCGACAACTTGCCGCAGAACGCCTTCGCCCTCACGAACCTCGACGACAAGAACGGTGCCTTCATGCTGCAAAACACTAAGGCTAAGAAACTAAGCTATGCTTTGAAACACGATGCCGACTTCAAAGGTATCATCATGGAGAGCCACTTCGACGGCATGATGCTCAAGGTGAACGGCACAGAGGTATTTACCCAACTCGTCGGCGGTTTCAATGCCAGTAATTTGTTGGCCATTTATGGTGCTGCCATCGCATTGGGCTTCAACAAAGAGGAACTGCTGGTTGAAATCAGCAAGTTGCGTGGCGCCAACGGTCGTTTCGACATGTTGCATTCCGAAAGCGGCATTGTCGGCATCGTCGACTACGCCCACACACCCGATGCCTTGGAGAACGTGCTTGTGACCATCAATGAGGTGCGTTGCCACAAGGAGACGCTCATCACCGTAGTGGGTTGTGGTGGCAATCGCGATACCACCAAACGGCCTGAGATGGCCGCTGTCGCCGTGAAACTCAGTGACAAGGTTATCCTCACCAGCGACAATCCACGCAACGAAGACCCTGACGAAATCATCCGTCAGATGAAAGCCGGCATTGCCGAGGAAGACAAACACAAGGTGCTGAGCATCGCTAACCGTCGCGAAGCCATCCGCACCGCCGTCGCCCTCGCCAAGAAAGGTGACATCATCCTGTTGGCAGGCAAAGGACACGAAAACTATCAGGAAATTAACGGAGTAAAAAACCATTTCGACGACAAAGAAGTCCTGTCGGAAGCTTTTAAGGAGGCCAACTAATGTTATACTATCTCTTCAATTACTTAAACCAACACAATTTCCCGGGTGCGGGCGTGTTTAATTACGTCACCTTCAGAGCGGCAGCGGCTATCATCTTCGCTCTGATCGTCTCGGTCTGGTTCGGTAATTACTTCATCAAATACCTGAAGCGCAAGAAAATCATCGAGACGCAGCGCGATGAAGCCACCGACCCGTACAACACCAAGAAAGTTGGCGTGCCCACCATGGGTGGAGTCATCATCATCGTTTCCATCCTGATTCCGGTATTACTGGTTTGCAAGCTCCATAGCGTTTACACCATTTTGATGATTGTCACCACGTTGCTGCTCGGCATCATCGGCTTCGCTGACGACTACATCAAGACCTTCAAGAAACATAAAGACGGATTGAAACCGAAATACAAGCTTGGCGGACAAATCCTGCTAGGTCTCATCGTCGGTCTTACCCTTCGTTTCAGCCCTGCAGTGCAAATCAACGAAAAGGTGGAGGTGAAGATTGAAGACAACAAGGAAGTGGTGATAAAGAGCCCCGACGTGAAGTCCACACGAACCACCATCCCCTTTGTGAAGAGCCACGACCTCAACTATGCCGACCTGTTCCGTTGGACTGGTCCGAAGTGGATGTACAATTTGGCTTGGGTATTCCTGGTGCTGCTCACCGTTTTCATCGTGGCTGCCGTATCGAACGGTTCCAACCTCAACGACGGCATGGACGGCATGGCCTCGGGCAATTCCGCCATCATCGGCATTACCTTAGTCATTTTAGCCTACATTTCCAGTAACGCAGTCACAGCGAGCCACCTCAACCTGATGTATATCCCTGGCAGCGAAGAGCTTGTCGTCTTCATGGCCGCTTTCGTAGGTGCTTTGATCGGTTTCCTATGGTTCAACTCCTATCCCGCTCAAATCTTTATGGGCGACACGGGTAGTCTGACCATCGGCGGCATCATTGCCGTGTCAGCCATCATCATGCACAAGGAATTGCTCCTGCCCTTGCTCTGTGGCGTGTTCCTCTTCGAGATCCTCTCCGATTTGGACGTCAAACATTTCGTCAAGACGGGAAAGAAACACCGCATCTGGAAGAAAGGTCCTTTGCACGACCACTTTAGAACCAGCTATAGCGACTTCAAAAAGGCCTGGCCCAACAGCACCGTTACCTTCAAAGGTCACGGTGAAGGCTACAACACCGTTCATCACGAGGTGAAAATCACCATCCGTTTTTGGATCATCACCATCTTACTGGCGGCTTTTACACTGATTACATTCAAAATTAGATAAACATCCTCGCAATGACGCGAAACGAAAACTGATAAACTATGACTTACATCGAGGAATTGACTAACACGAAACTTAAGAGACCCAGCAGCATGGTTGCTGGCATATCATCCAAAATATTGCAAATCAGGAAGGAAAGCATCAAGCAGAGCCTCAGCGACCTGAACACTATCGGTCACCGTCAAGAGTATGTCGCCACCGTCGACGGTGTGATGTATTACGACGATTCGAGAGCCGAGAACGTGAATGCGACCTGGTTCACTTTCCAGAATATCGTCAAGCCCGTCATCTGGATTGCCGGCGGAAACGACCAAAGCACTGACTTCAAAGACCTGAAGAGCATCGCCAAGAAGAAGGTCAAAGTCATGATTTGCACGGGAAAGCACAATGCGAACCTGAAAAAGACCTTCCAGAAAGACATCAAGGATTTCTATGAAGTCGAAAACCTGGAACAGGCTGTGAAGACAGCTGCATTGTTGGCCAAAGAAGACGACATCGTGCTGTTCTCCCCTGCTTGCATATCAGACAAGAAGGGCGAGACCTACATCGAACGCGGCAACCTTTTCACCAAAACCATAAAAAACCTGCAAAATGAATGTCATCAATAAAACGATGAGAGGTGACAAGGTCATCTGGATTGTGGCGTTGATTTTGGGCGTCATCTCGCTGATTGTCGTTTACAGCGCGACCAGTGCCTTGGCGGTCTCAAAATACGAAGGCGACACAGGCCGAGTGTTGATGAAGCATCTTGGCATGTTGCTCTTCGGTTTCGTCATGATGATCATCGGCTCAAGAATCAACTACAAGCGCTACGCAAAGATAGCCTTGCTACTGATGATACCTTGCTTGGCCTTATTACTTTATACACTGGTGTTCGGACGCAACATCAACGACGCCAGCCGTTCCATCAGTGTCGGAGGATTCTCCTTCCAGCCTAGCGAGATGGCGAAAATCATCCTCATCACCTATCTTGCCCGCCAACTCATCATGATGGAAGGCTCGGTGTACAACTTCAAGGACTTCCTCCTCAAGTTGGCTTTGCCCATTTTGGTGACCGCAGCCTTGATCTTCTCTGAGAACCTCTCCACCGCCGTCATTCTGATTGCCGTCTGCATGGTACTGCTGTTCATCGGTCGTGTTAAGTTCTTGCATATCCTCGCATTGGTTGGACTATGCGTCGTCGGCATGGCCGCTTATCTAGGCTACGATGCCATCAAGACCAACATCGACAACAAACACAGACGCGCCGCCCAACAGGAAATGGTGATTGGAGAAAAGGTCGAGACCTACAAGGAGAAACAAAACCGTATCCAGACCTGGTCGAACCGCCTCAAATCGATGGGCGAAGACAAAGAAAAGGTGGATCCTTTCGACGACAAGCACATGCAACGCACCTATGCCGACATCGCCGTGGCATCCAGTTCGATTTTCGGCAAAGGCCCTGGCAAGAGCGAGCAACGCAACTTCCTGCCTCACCCCTATTCAGATTTTATCTATGCCATTATCATTGAAGAATATGGCCTCATCGGAGGCGTCATTGTGCTGATGCTCTATGTCATCCTCTTCACCAGGGTGTTGCGCATCGTCATCAAGCGGCCACTCACCTTCGGCTCCCTAATGGCCTTCGGACTAGGCTTCCTCATCATCCTGCAAGCTATGGTCAACATGGGTGTCTCCATCGGATTGCTGCCCGTCACGGGACAACCTCTACCTTTTGTCAGCATGGGCGGTACTTCACTGATGGCGACAGGACTCATCATAGGCATGATTTTGAGCGTCACTCGGAGCATCGAAGATGAAGCCATGAACAAAGAACAAGAAATACAAGCACTTACAGAAACCACAGAAGATGAAAGAGAACTTGAAAGTCGTGATTAGTGGCGGTGGCACAGGCGGCCACATCTTTCCCGCCATCGCCATTGCGGATGCCTTGAAGCGGAGATTCCCCGAGGCCGACATCCTCTTTATCGGTGCCAAAGGTCGCATGGAGATGGAACGCGTGCCCAAGGCAGGCTACCCGATTGAAGGCCTGTGGATCAGTGGCATGACCAGAGACATCAAGTCGCTGTTGTTGCCATTGAAACTCACGAGCAGCATCAACCATGCCATCGCCATCTTGAAGCGTTTCAAACCCGATGTAGTGGTCGGTGTTGGCGGTTTTGCCAGTGGTCCTACCTTGATGGGTGCTAACTATCTGCGCATCCCTACCGTCATCCAAGAACAGAACTCCTACCCAGGCAAAACCAACCGCAATGTGGGCAAAAAAGCCAAGGCCATCTGCGTGGCTTACGACCACCTCGACCAATGGTTCCCTGCTGAAAAGATACACTTCACAGGCAACCCATTGAGAGCCAACATCGCCCTCAATGGTACTCGTGAAGAAGCTGCAGAATACTTTAACCTCGACCCGACGAAACCTGTTGCGTTGCTCGTAGGAGGTAGCCAAGGTGCTTTGGGCATCAACATAGGCATCAGCGCACAACTCGCTGCCTTTAAGGACAGCGATCTGCAACTCATTTGGCAGACGGGAAAGACCTATATCACCCAGGCACAGGAAGAGGTGAAAGCCTTGGGGTTGGAAAACCAGGTGAAGCCCACCGTCTTCATCGACCGCATGGACTTGGCTTATGGCTTGGCCGATGTGGTTATCTCTCGCGCCGGCGCCATGTCGATTTCGGAGCTGGCCTTGGTGCAAAAGCCCGTTATCTTCGTGCCTCTGCCCACTGCCGCTGAGGACCATCAGACCAAGAACGCCCAGCAACTCGTTGATGCCGAAGCCGCCATCATGGTGCGCAACGCAGATACGGAAAAGGACCTCATCCCTACCCTATTCAAACTAAAGGACGACCACGAGTTGCAGGCCAAACTCAGTACCAACATCGGCAAATTCGCACGCCCGAACGCGGCTGACGACATTGTAGACCAAATCATTAAAGCCATTGAATCATAAATGAAACACGGAGAAGGACATACGATTTACCTGTTAGGCATTGGCGGCATCGGCATGAGCGCCCTCGCCCGTTATTACCACAACTATGGCTACACCGTGGCCGGCTACGACCGTACCCCTTCCCCACTGACCCAACAATTGGAAAATGAGGGCATGGCAATCCATTATGAAGATAATCCCAGCCTATTGCCAGCCCTCATTGACATTGTCATCTACACCCCCGCTGTCCCAAAAGACCTTAAGGAATTTGAAGTCCTCAGGCAGCGCGGTCTCCCCATTTTGAAACGAGCAGAAGCTTTGGGCAACATCTCACAAGACCACTTTACCATAGCCGTGGCAGGCACGCATGGCAAGACCACCACCACGGCTATGGTTGCCCACATTCTCAACCAATGCGGCAAGAACACTACCGCTTTCATCGGCGGCATCGCCAACAACTTCAACAGCAACCTGCTGTTGGGCGAAGGCAAAGGAAGCATCTTGGTGGCTGAAGCCGACGAGTTCGACCGTTCCTTCCTGCACCTCCATCCCAACATCAGCATCATCAACTCCATCGATGCCGACCATTTGGACATCTACGGCGACAAGAAACATTTGGTGGCTGGTTTCAACGACTTTGCCCAACTTACCAAGAGTAAGGTCATCCTCAAAGAAGGCTTGGCCATTCAAACCGACCGTGACATCCGCTTCGGGTTTGGTGACAACTGTGACTACCGTGCCGAAATCATCAAGTCGGAAAAGGGCGTCACAGATTTCGTGATTGTTGGCGAAGGCCAAAAGACTGAAGTCAGACTGCCCATTGCGGGTGACCACAACGTATTGAACGCCACAGCCGCCTTCATTGCAGCACGACAAATCGGGCTTGAACCCGAAGCCATTGCCAATGCTTTGTCATCTTTCAAAGGCGTCAAGCGCCGTTTCGACATTCACGTCAACAATGAAAGGCATTGCTATATCGACGATTATGCACATCATCCCGAAGAGATTCGTTCCTGCATGACTGCGGTCAGAACCTCCTTCCCCGATAAGCGCATCACGCTCGTCTTCCAGCCTCATCTCTTCAGCCGTACCCGCGATTTCATGGATGAATTCGCCTCGGTCTTGGCTTTGGCTGACGAGCTTATCCTCTTGGACATCTACCCTGCCCGTGAGAAAGCATGCGACTTCCCTAGCACAACCTCGGCAGCCTTATTGGAAAAAGTGCAGATAGACAACAAGAAACTTATTTCCAAGGGCGAACTCCTCGAGCGCATCGAACAAGAAAAGCCTGAGTTGCTCATCACTATGGGCGCAGGCGATATTGACCGTTTTGTTGAACCTCTCGAAAAACTGATAAAGACATGGTAAAGAAAATATTGAGCATCGTATTGTGGGTTGTGACAGCCGCAGCGCTGGTCGTCTTGTTCATCTTCGCGAGAGAGAACTACCTCTGCACGCCTCTGAAATCCGTCAACCTGATTCCTGCCTCCGACAGTGGATTTGTGAGGAGAAGCGTTTTGCATGACGAAATCGAAAAGGCATACGGTAATGCAAAGGTTGGCACGGTCGATATGATCAAAATTCAGAAGGGACTCGATGCCAATCCTTGGATTGAAAGCAACACGGCCTATGTCGACCTTGACGGCAACTTGAACATCAGTTTCAAGGAATATGAGCCAGCGTTCAGGGTGTTCGACAAAAACGGCCATTCGGCATATATCACCCAAGAAGGAATGGTGGTGCCTGCATGCAGCAACTATACCCCATACGTGCTGATTGCCAGCGGCAACTTCCGTTTGGACAACGACACAAGTGCATTCCAGCTCTGCGACACCCTCGACCGCGACCGCAATTTGCTCAATGCTTTGCACTGGTTCAAGGCCATCGAAGGGAATCCTTTCGCCAAGAATTGTATAGGACAATTGTATTGCAACAAGCGCAACGAGTTCGAGCTTACCGTGCGAGGTCTTGAAGCGAGAGTGATTGTCGGCGACACCTGCTTAGCTCCCGACAAGTTGAAAAGGCTCGAAATCTTTATGAAACAGCGAATTGACAGTCCTGAGACCCAAATTTTGAAAAGTATCAATCTAAATTATAAAAATCAAATAGTCTGTACAAAACGATAGTATTATGAGTGAAGGAAAAATCATCGTCGGTTTAGACATCGGCACAACCAAGGTGGCCTGCATCGTGGGGCGGAAAGCCGAGAACGGGAAAATTGAAATCCTGGGCTACGGCAAGACCATCTCCACGGGCGTGAGAAGAGGTGTGGTCACCAACATTTTCGACACCGTCGAAGCCATCAAGACGGCCGTCAAGCAAGCCTCCGACCAATCGGGCGTCGAAATCAACCGCGTCAGCGTGGGCATCGCAGGTCAGCACATCAAGAGTCTGCAACATCGCGGCGTGCTGATGCGCGACAACCATGAGACCGAAATCTCGGAAGCAGAACTTGAGCGTCTGCGCAACGACACCTTTAAAATCAACATGACCCCTGGCGAAGAGATCATCGACGTCATCCGTCAAGACACTTACGTTGACGGCGAACTGGCCACCAACCCAGTAGGCATGCTGGGCAACAAGATCGAGGCCAATTTCCATGTCATCATCGGCCAGACCTCGGCGGCCAAGAACATCATCAAGTGCATCCAAAGTGCCGGCTTGGACATGGATTATATGATCCTTGAACCCATCGCCTCGGCACAAGCCGTGCTCGATGACGACGAAAAAGACGCTGGTGTGGTCCTCATCGACATCGGTGGCGGCACCACTGACATCGCCATCTTCAAAGACAAGAAGATACAACACACCGCTGTGATTCCTTTCGGCGGCAACATCATCACCGAAGACATCTGTAGCGGCTGCTCTATCATCAAGCACTACGCTGAAGAGGTGAAAGTGAAGTTTGGTTCGGCCTTGGCCAGCGAAAATCGCGATGACGAGGTGGTCTCCATCCCCGGCATCCGTGGCAGAGAGCCCAAAGAGATATCATTCAAGAGTTTAGCCCATATCATTCAGGCCCGCTTGGAGGAAATCTTCGAACTGGTGAAATACGAAATCCAAAAGGCCAAAACCGACAACCAACTTATCGCCGGCATAGTGTTGACGGGCGGTGGTGCCATGATGAAGCACATCCAGCAACTGGCCGAGTTCAAGACGGGTTTGGAAGTGCGCATCGGTTATCCCAACGAGCACCTCAACCAGACCGAAATGAAAGAGCTATCGAGTCCCATGTACTCCACCAGCATCGGTATCGTCATCGAGACCATCGCCAGAATGGAGCATGACGAGTTTCTGCAAGCTTCGAAAGCTGCTGAGGAATCACGTCTCAAAGCCAAGCAAGAGAAAGAAATGCCTATCGTAGACACCGACGTGAAGGATGGTGATAGCGATACAGCCGGAACCGACAGTAAGAAACCACCGCGTAAAGGCATCGATCTGAAGAAAATCGTGACTTCGTTCACCGAGTTCTTCACCCCTGACGAAAACCTTGAATAACCTAAAAAACGCACGACAATGGCAGACAATTACATGACAAACAATAACTCCCAAGACGAACTGTTCAAGCCCGTCGACGTGGATAAACCCAACTATATCAAGGTTATCGGTGTAGGAGGTGGTGGCGGCAACGCTGTCAACCACATGATGGAAGAAGGCATCCAAGGTGTCGACTTCGTACTCTGCAACACCGACCATCAGGCCCTGCTGAAAAGCAAAGTGAAGACCACCGTTCATTTAGGTAAACGCGAATTAGGAGCTGGCAACGACCCCAACATCGGCCGTGAAGCCGCTGAGATGAGCCGTGACGAACTTGAAGCCCTCATGGACGACAACACCAAGATGCTGTTCGTCACTGCAGGTATGGGTGGCGGCACTGGCACAGGTGCTGCGCCTGTCGTGGCCAAGATGGCCAAGGACAAAGGCATCCTCACCGTGGGCATCGTCACCATGCCCATGGAACGCGAAGGCCGTCGCCGCAAGCTGCAAGCCTTGGCGGGCATCGACGAGCTGAAGAAATGCGTCGACACACTTATCCTCATCAGCACCGACAAACTCCGCGACCAATACGGCAACATGAAGCTTTCCGAAGCCTTCAAGAAGGCTGACGACGTGTTAGCCACCGCTGCACGTGGCATCGCCGAAATCATCACCGTGCCCGGTTATGTCAACGTCGACTTCGAGGATGTGAAGACCGTGATGAAGGAAAGCGGCAAGGCCATCATGGGCTCGGGTGTCGCCGAAGGCGAAAACCGTGCCGAGAAAGCTATCAAGGATGCCATCCACTCGCCTTTGCTCAACGACTCGAACATCGAAGGCGCGAAGAACATCCTGCTGTACATCACTTCAGGCACCAACGAAGTCTCTCTCGACGAGGTGGACGAAATCCTTGAAATCGCACAAAACGCCTGCGGCAACAACTCCGACGTCATCTGGGGTAACGGCACCGACGAAAGCCTCGGTGAAGCCCTCAGCGTCACGCTGATTGCCACAGGATTCAACCATGACGCCAAGCCTTACACCACCGTGCTTGCTGAAAAACAAGGCACTACTGAAATGCCTGCCCAACCGAAAAAGGTGTACGACCTAAGCGGCAAGGTGAAAGGAGACGAAGCACCTGCTCCCGCCAAACCCGCCAATCTTGCCGTGGGTTCGGTGGCCGCCACTGAGGTTGAAAACGCTTATCCCAAGGAAGAGCAACCTGAGGCAAAGCATGAGGAAAAGACGGTGCATTCGCTGTACTCAACGGAAGAGCCTAAGGCCGTCGAGCCTGTCGAAACGCCGACCAATAATGTAGATCCCGAGGTCGCTGAGCCTGGTCGAAGCGTCGAAGGGCCGACCGAGACTATTGAAGACGACGAGCCCCTCTTTGAGCCCACCGTTGAGCCGACACTCGCCCCTATTCAGGAAACGCCTCATACCGTTCCTTATGAAGAAGAACGTCCCATAGTAAGGGTTTTTGACAATCCTTTCCGTTCGAGCAACAACGATGACGAAGGCTTTGAGATCACTTCCCGTATCATCACCAAGGAAGAGGTTCAGGCCAGAGCCGAGCAGGAAGTGGCCGTTTTAGAAGCCAAGAAGGCCAAGGAGACCGATCCGAAGGAACTATTGAAGAAACAACGTCTGCGTGCCTTGAGCATGAACTTCAGAACCGCACGTGGTTTGGAGGAGCTTGAAAACCAACCCGCTTACCTGCGCCGCAATGTCGACATCAGTCACACCGACGAGGGACTGTCGGAATATTCGGCTTCACAAAACGGCATCAGCGGTGAGAATTCTTACCTCCACAAAAACGTGGACTAAACAAAAACTATCGTCACAGACTATTTGAAAACCGACGAGGCAGACGGGCTTCCTTTTGGGAGTCCGTTTGTTGTTTTTATTCCCATCATGCGACTTCAAAACCGCAAAAAGTCTTATTTTTGCGCCAAATATACCGAAAAATGAAAAAAGGATTATTGTTTCTTATCGTTTGCTTGATGGCAACCCACCTGTATTCGCAAGAATGGGTAGGTGTAACCCAACAAACTCCAACTGCTCCAAAAGTCACGCTGATTTCCGAAACAGAACAGACCACCGAGCTTTGTTTTACTTTGGAAGGGTTCTATAAGGAAGAAGTCAACACGCCAAAAGGCTTGCAATATATCATCACGGTGCCTAAAACGGCTTCGATGCTCGAAGAAGGCTCGCCCGATCTCCCGCTGTTTGCCATTCCTGTGCTCATTGACGACATGGCTGCCATGGAAGTGCGAATCAAGGAATCAAAATACCAAGACTTTGAAGGCATTGAAATTGCGCCTTCCAAAGGCAATTTCAGTCGCGAAATCGACCCCGAAGATGTGCCTTTCCGCTATGACGACGTCTACAATCAAAACAGCTTCTACCCTGGTTCTCAAGCACAATTGGACCGGCCCTACATCCTCCGCGACTTCCGTGGACAAAACATCTTAGTCTACCCCTTTGCTTACAATCCCATCACGAAAACCCTAAGAGTATACACTCAATTGACGCTGTTGATGCACAAAACAGGTGAAAAAGGCGACAATCCCAAACTAAGCCACAAGTCAAGCCAGATGAAATTGTCACTCGAAACGGATGCTATGTATCAGCATCGTTTCGTCAATTATCGTGATAGGGCAACCAAATACACTTTCATCCCTGATGAGGGCGAGCTTCTCGTCATCTGCCCCGACCAATATATGGATGCCATGCAGCCTTTCGTGGCATGGAAAAACGCATCGGGCCGTCCCACCACCATGGTCAGCCTTTCCGACATCGGCGGCAACAATATGGACCAAATCAAGTCGTTCATTCTCAGCCGTTACAACAATCCGAATGAAAACCTTTGCTACGTACTTCTCGTTGGAGACTACAACGACATCACACCCAAAGCCATGAATGGGGGAAGATCTGACATCTGGTTTGGACAGCTGGAAGGCGAAGACTACTATCCCGAAGTTTTTGTGGGTCGTTTCTCTGTCGGAAATGTGGCCGATGTGGAAAACCAAGTGGCCAAAGTGATTTACTACGAACGGGATATCATGGCTAATGCCGACTGGCTAAGCAAAGGCATTGGCATCGGCTCCACTGAAGGTGCAGGTAGCGGACACAACGGCGGCGAGTCCGACTATCAGCACATAGATTACATCCGCGACACTTTGATGCACTATACCTATAGCGAAGTCTCACAACATTATCAGGGCGTAGGTGCGGGCACCAATGCGTCTATGTTGAGCCAAGACTTCAATGCTGGTGCAGGCATCTGCAACTATTGCAACCATGGGACACAAACGGGCTGGTACGTTGGAAGTTTCACCAACGGCCAAGTAAATGCCTTGGTGAACGACTACAAATGGCCTTTCATCTGGTCGACAGCATGCTACAACGGGCAGTTCGATGTCAACTGTTTTGCAGAAGCTTGGATGCGTGCCACAAACAATTCGACAGGCGCTCCCACAGGTGCCATCGGTGGTATGTTCAGCTGGACCAATCAGCCTTGGCAGCCGCCCATGACGGGTCAGGACGAGATGGTGGACATCCTTTGTGAATGGCGTTCGGCAGACCAATTCCATCATACCCTTGCTGGTACCTCCCTCAATGGCAACATGAAAATCCTCGACCTCCATCCTTCCGACCAAGGCAAGACCCACAACACTTGGATTCTCTTTGGCGACCCCAGTCTGACGTTGCGCACCGACACCCCCACCGAGCTTAATGTCTCTTGTCAACCTGAGGTCATCTTCCTTGGGCAGACCGAACTCATCGTATCAGCGGATGCAGATTATGCCTTAGCCACCCTCTCTTTCAATGGAGAGATCCTTGCCAGCACACCTATCGTCAACGGTGAAGTAACACTCACTTTCCCCGAACAGGCCATCACTGGAACGGCCCAACTTGTTGTGACCAGTTACAACAAAGTCACTGAGGTCAAGGACATTGCCATCATCCCTGCCAATGGTGCCTTCCTCTCCTACGAGAGTTTTTCCATCAACGATGCCAATGGCCAGGCCGACTATGGAGAAACTGTTGGCTTCGACGTGACGATTAAAAACATAGGAAACGAAGCCGCCAACAATATCCAAGTTACGCTGAGCACTGATTCACCTTTTGTAGAAGTCACAAACGGTACAGCATTCATTCCGAGCATCCCTGCTTCAGAGGAATACACCATCACAAACAGTTTTGAAATTGCTGTAAACGAAATGATTACTGAAGGCACCCAAGTCGGATTCATCCTCACTTGCACCGACGGCACCGACACTTGGACTAGCTCTTTCCGAATGGTTCTGCATGCACCGCAACTCACCTTGACAGAGTTTAGGCCCTTACATACGACCTACCCCGGCCAAAATGGCGACTTGTTGATTACCGTAAAAAACACTGGCACATCCGATGCACATAATGCCATAGTTCAACTATTTAGCAGCTCTACCGAATTGGTTTTCAACCCAACTCAATACAGTATTGGAGAGATTCCAGCTGGAGGCACTGCTACTGCGACAGCCTCTTTCAGCAGTTCCTCCAATATCCCCAATGGTTCCAACTATGAGGTGTTCTACCATCTTGCTGCTGCACCTTACACATTCGGCGGCACTCAGTCCCTCAATATTGGTCCGATCAAAGAGACCTTCGAGACTGGAGATTTCAGCGCTTTCCCATGGGAGTCTCTCGGCCCTGCCCAATGGTATGTCGACAACAGCACCTCCAACACAGGAACTTTTAGTGCCCGCACTGGAGTTATTGAGAATTCCAACCTGACCGCATTACAAGTCGAAGTTGATGTCCTTGAAGATGGTGTAATTAGTTTCTACGTAAAAACCTGCACTGAGGCTGACAAGGACAAGCTTACCTTCTATATTGACAGTGACCCCGAAACGACGTGGTCAGGTGTGACAGATTGGCATCGTGCAACTTACGAAGTGTCTGCTGGAACGCACAGGTTTAGGTGGATTTACTTAAAAGACGGGAGTGGAAGTTATGGAGACGATTGTTGCTGGATTGACGACGTGCAATTCCCTGCAACCCATACAGTTATCCTGTTGCCTCCACTTGAATTGGATGCTCAAGTCAATGAAAATGAAGTGACATTGACATGGCAAGCGCAAAATGCAAACGACAGTTACCTCATCAGACGTAACGGCACACCTATTTCAACACAAAACGAAACAACTTTCACTGAATTGCTCAATATTGGCACTTATACCTACAGCGTCACGGCTATGAGCAACGAAGGGCAACTGTCCGAACCGGCTTTCGCCACTGTAGAAATCACCGTTATGGGAATCGATAGCATTGAGAATAAAATATGCCTCTTCCCCAATCCAACGCATAACTGGCTGAACATCAATCTTGGACAACCATTCAGCTACATCTTGTTCAACAACATCGGACAGTTAATCAGAGAAGGCAAAGCTGAAGAAGATGCCGTGATAGATTGCCGCACACTACCTCAAGGCATTTATATCCTGCAAATCGCCACAAAGACCCAAGTATCTACAAAGAAAATCATCGTTGATTAACCCCAATGGCCTACTTGAAATCCAACGATTTGTTTGACAAACTCAACCCGGAGACCCTCTTTGAGCGAGTTCCACGGCCCATCATCATTGCTGACCACCTGATGACCCCAGACAATATGGGAGCCATGATACGATTGGCCGACAACATAGGTGCCAGCGAAGTTTGTTTCTTGGGCAAGGAAGAAGAGCACCGCCTCGGCAAGGTGCGCCGTGCCGCTGCCTCCAGCCGTGACAATATCCGTTGGTATTTCAGCGAAGAGACCGATTTACACAAGATTGTACCCGAAGACAAGAGCATCGTCGCCATTGAGACGGCCGACAACGCCACCTGCATTTATGACACACAACTTCCTAAAGACGTGGCTTTTATTGTAGGTAGCGAGAGTCATGGCTTAAGTGAAGATTTGCTGGCGCAATGCGATACGGTTGTTTATATTCCTGTCCCTGGTCCAACCCGTTCGCTTAATGTCAGTCATGCCGCTGCGGTCGCTTTATTCGAGTGGCAACGACAAATGTTGAATGATGAATGTAGAATGATGAAATGCGAAGCATTCGACGTAGTCAATGCTGAATGTGAAAGTCATTCCGAATTCAGCATTCAGCATTCCGAATTAAAATATAAGCACATTTTCTTCGACCTCGACCGTACCCTTTGGGACTTTGATGCTGCCGCTGAAGTGGCCTTTGAGCGCATTTACGAGAAATACGAACTGAAAAAACTCGGCATCCCAAGTGCACACGAGTTCCACGAAGTGTATCACCCATTGAATGAACAGCTTTGGGTACTTTATCGCGCCGACCAAATCACGAAAGACGAGCTGAACCGCACCCGTTTCCTGAAGCCCTTGGAGCATTACGGCATCCATGATACTGCATTGGCCGACCATTTGAGCGAGGACTATGTGTATTGGTCGCCCCGCATCGTCAGGTTAGTACCTGGAACGATAGAATTGTTGGATTACTTGAAGCCAAAATACCACTTGCATCTCATCACCAATGGTTTCCAAGAGGTGCAACACACCAAATTGAGTGGTTCGGGAATGGAGCCCTATTTTGAGACCTTGACTGTTTCTGAAGAAGTTGGGGTAAAAAAGCCCAATCCTGAGATTTTCCTTTACGCGCTGCGTAAAGCCAATGCCACCGCCCAAGAAAGCATAGTGATTGGCGATGAGATGGCCGTCGACATCGATGGTGCCAGAGCCGTTGGAATAGACCAGATTTTCTTTAATCCAAGTGGGATGGAAGTTGAAGGGAAAAGAACTTTTGAGGTAAATAGTTTGGTGGAAATAATGCAAATTCTGTGACTATTTCAACCTTGCCAAAACCGTCTCCTTCCCTACCGTACGCTGATTAATCTTCACTTTGACTTCGGCATCCAAAGGTAAAAACACATCCACACGCGAGCCGAAACGTATCATGCCCAGTTCCTCACCTGCAACGGCTTCTTCACCAGGCTGCAAATCACACACGATGCGTCGTGCCACGAAACCCGCAATCTGACGCACAAGGATTTCACGACCCTTTTTGTCTTTCAGAACTATGGTATTATGCTCATTATCAGTAGATGATTTAGGGTTGAAAGCCAACAGGAACTTCCCTGGATGGTATTTGTAGTACATCACTTCGCCATCAAAGGGGAAGAAATTGATGTGCACATCATAAATGGACATGAAGATGGAAATCTGACGACGCTGGTCATGGAAATACTCGTCTTCCATAACCACCTCATTGGCCGCTATCACGCCATCGGCAGGAGCCAAAACCGCATCCTCTTCCATTGTAGTCTTTCGCCATATCGGGACACGGAAAAAGCGGACGGTCAGTACAAGCACCATAAACTGAAACACATAGAGAATGTAATGCCAAACGGTTTGCAAAGGCCAAAGCCAATTGACGAGAATGACCGTAGCCGCGATAACGGCAAGGGTAATCAATATAGCCTTAGTGCCTTCCTCGTGTAACCTTTTATGAATCTTCATAGCAGCAGCAAATAAACGAAAATAAACGGTACGCTGAACATGACAGAGTCAAAACGATCCAAAATCCCGCCATGACCCGGGATGAGCTTTCCGGAATCCTTTACTCCGGCTTGACGTTTCAACATCGACTCGCTCAAATCCCCCAAGGTGCCAAACACGACTGCAATGGCTGCCATTCCTATGCCATCGGCAATAGGAAGCCATTCGGCATAATGCGCAAAAACGGCCATGGCAATAATGGTAAACACCAAGCCTCCAAGGCTTCCTTCGATGGTCTTTCCTGGAGAAATCCGAGGAAACAGTTTATGCTTGCCCAACAGTTTTCCCGTCAGATAGGCGAAAATATCATTGGCCCAAAGGAGACAGAAAACCAAGACAATCAGTCCTGGGCCAGCCATGCCGACAAACAGGTCTTCGCGATAGAAATAAAGCATCAATGAAGCAGGCAAGGAAAGGAAAAACAGCGAACCGTAGACATAAGCAAACACATGCTTGACATCCTTTGACTTGGAAAACAACGCAATGAGGAAAGGGAGCATCACGAACAGGATTTCCAGCACGAGCCATCGTTGCGGGATGACCTGCAAAGCCGCCAATGCCGAGCAAGCGAAAACGCCGACGGAGCAAATCTCACCTAGCAAAAGATAAGGAGGTTGATTCATCTGCTGCAACCGCGCCATTTCGAAGGTGCCTACAATGACGATGAAGAGCAACAAGGCAGCGTAGGCCCAAGGCGAAATCAAAACGCAAGCCAGAAGTATTGCAGCTAATAGTAGTCCAGAAACTGAACGAATCAATAATTCTTTCATGGCGGCAAAGATAGGAAAAAGAGCAATATGGGAGACTAAAAAACAAGAAAGCCCGCACATTGCTGTACGGGCTTCTCGTAAGGGTGGGCGGCGAACTACTTTTCCACGGTCTCCCGCAGTATCATCGTCGCGGCGGGGCTTAACTTCTCTGTTCGGAATGGGAAGAGGTGCGCCCCCGCGCCATAGCCGCCACTTGTATCTCCACCGGCCTTTCCGGATGGGTGAAAGCCGACACAAGGACATCTCCACACGGACCCCCCTCCGTCTCCCCCTCCAAGGGGGGGGCTAAGGGGGGTCTAACGGAAGCGTTCGGGCCATTAGTGCCGCTCGGCTCAACGTGTCGCCACGCTCACACCTGCGGCCTATCGACGTCGTCGTCTCCGACGGCCCTCAAAGGAGGCCTCATCTCGGGGCCGGCTTCGCGCTTAGATGCCTTCAGCGCTTATC
>JAEEGI010003977.1_pt1 | contig 34866 bp, 33 predicted proteins | sample 8958751 | NCBI WGS metagenome assembly JAEEGI01 (sample SAMN16246545, study PRJNA631951) | gut metagenome | biome: gut microbiome; feature: rumen; material: KS-attached | host: Bos | place: Iran: Karaj | collected 2018-10
TACTACGGATGAGTCGGAAGTCATCATCCGGAACATGTCCATCCCGAACAGGAGGTAGATGGCCACGAACATCATGCCGATGCCGAGACTCCATGCGAATGTGTGTCTCACTCCTTCCCGGAGGAGTTCCGGCCGTTCCATTCCTATGAATCTTCCAGTTAGGGCTTCACCTGCGAAAGCGAAGCCGTCTGTGAAGAATGAGAAGATCATCATGAGCTTCATCATGACCGAGCACATCGCCAGGAGTACGTCTCCGAACTTGGCGGAAATGGCCGTGAAAGCAAGGTAGACTACCATCAGGCAGAGCGACCTTATGAATAAGTCTCCGTTCACCGCAAAGAAACGGCGCATTGATGCTTTCCGGGCGGTAAATGGTCGCCCCGTCACATTGCCGTCCGGAACCGTCACTCCCGTCCCGACCGTCACTCCCGTCCCGACCGTCACTCCCGTCCCGACCGGGAGTCTCACCTTCTGCCGGTACTTCACTGCGACAACTCCTGTGGCGAAGAACAGGCCGGTGTACTGAGCGAGGATGGTACCCCAGGCAATCCCGCTGAATCCGATACCTTTGAACGCGGTCCCCGGTATTCCCAGAGCCAGGAATATGCTCGCCAGGATATTGACTCCGTTCACGATCACATCGGTCAGCATCGAGCTGAAAGTATCCTGCATCCCGATGAACCAGCCCCGGAAAGCCATCAGGCTCAGAGTAGCCGGGGCTGCCCAGATCCTTATGAAGAAGTATTTGAGTGCCAGGGATTTGACCTCTGCGGAGCAATCCACCAGAAGGAACACCAGCTTCTGGAACGGCCATTGGACCATCAGGAGCGCCAGTGAAATCAGGATGGCTGTACCAACAGCCCGGAACAGATGTGTCCTGCATTCCTGCCAATCTTCCCGTCCGTACGCCTGGGCGGTCATCCCGCCGGTACCTGCCCTCAGGAACCCGAAGTTCCAGTAGAGCATATCGAACATCAGGGACCCGACCGAGATGCCCCCGATCAAGGCGGCCGCCGAAGCACTCAGATGACCGGCAACGGCGATGTCGACCATTCCCACGAGCGGAACGGTGATATTCGCCAGGATGCTGGGCAGGGCGAGGCGGAGTATTTCCTTGTCGATGGTTCTCAAGCGTTTATGTATTCTTCAGGTGTCTGGATCTTCGGTATGTCAGACAGGTTTGACAAACCTCTGCTTATTCGGAAATCGCGTGGATTGTGGGTGATTATCGCAGAACATCCGTTCGATACTGCACAGGTAAACTGCAACAAATCCTCAAAATCAGGTCCGTTCAGCATTATTGCCTGTTGCAACTGGGCATCGTCCATCGGGACTATATCCACTATCGATGAAATCTGTTTCAAGGTGGGGACGATCAGCGAGGTCGGAACTGTCTTGCGCAGGACATAAGCTATATCCGCGATGGACAGTGGAGACATACAGACACAACAATCTCCGTCTTCCTGCCTCTGCAAGATCCTGGCGGCAGCGACATAACCCGGCCTTTCAAGCAGGAGGTCCAGCATAATGTTGGTGTCGAAGTAGATGCGTGGCTTCATTTGGACAGGATGTAATTGAGCTTTTCGTCATCATCCGGTCCAACCGCAGACCCGGACTTGGCTATACCTATCAGGGAGAGGATCCGGTTATCGGTTACCCCGTCGACTGAAGCGGGCTCACCGGAACCTGCAGATTCTTCCAGAAGGTCTTCGATGTATCTTTTGAGAGATACACCTTTCTTCCGTGCCCTGAATGTCAGTGCCCGGAAAACAGGAGCTTTTATGTCAATAAGCTTTCGCGTTGAGGACTCTTGCATCGTATATACTTTTTACAAAAATATATACAATAGTCCGGAATATCAAGCTTTCCTGAAATATTTTCCTATGACAGGGAGGGAGGAGAGCGGAAGGTCCCGCTTGACGATCAGGGCGCAGAACAGGAGAATCAGTACTGTGTTTACTCCGATGGCCGCCCATGTGCCCAGATACTTGTTGGCGTAAACCATGCCTGCGAACAGCACGGCAGCTGCCAGGGTGTAAACTGCGATGTCCTTGAGCGGGTAGTCTATCTTGTATTTCTTCTGACCCACGAAGTAGGAGAGGAGCATGGAAGTGCCGTAGCCTCCCACGCCGGCCCATGCACAAGCCATGTAGCCTACCTTAGGTATGAATATGAAGTTTATGGCGAAGAGCACAAGGCAGCCGATTCCCGAGAACAAGGCTCCCCAGAGGGTCTGGTCTATCAGCTTGTACCAGAAGGAGAGGTTGAAGTATATTCCCATCATTATCTCGGCCGCCATCACGATAGGTACGACTTTCAGTCCCACGCGGTAGTCGGCGCCGATGATATATTTCAGAACACCCATGTATCCTATTACGCACAGGAAAGCCAGCAAGGTGAATATGATGAAATACTTCATCGCCTTGGCATAGGTCTCCTTGCTGTCCCTCTCGGTCGAACTTCCGAATACAAATGGCTCGTAGGCGTAGCGGAAAGCCTGCGTAATCATGGCCATTATCATCGCGATCTTGATGCAGGCACCGTAGATGCCCAGCTGAGCCGCCCCGTCACCGCCTTTGTAAACGTAAGGGAAGATGATCTGGGAGGCGGTCTGGTTCAGGACTCCCGCAATTCCCAGCACCAGGATAGGCCAGCTGTATGAAAGCATCCGTTTCATCAGGCTCCAGTCGAAGCCATGCTTGAAACCCTTGAGCTCCCGGATGAAGAACAGCGTCATGAACGCAGTGCAGAACAGGTTGATATAGAACACCCATCCCACCTGGATGCCGTTGTCATATATTCCACAAGGGTTGAGGCCCAGCTTCGGCAGGAATACGAAGTAGGTCAGGTTGAGCAGGATGTTGAGGAAAATGAACCCGAGTTTCAAGGCGGCGAACTTCAGGGGACGCTTCTTGTACCTCAGATAGGAGAACGGGATGCACTGGAAGGCATCGATCGCTACCGTCATCGCCATCGTCCAGATATAGCTCGGGTGGTCCGGATAACCCATTGTCCCCGACAGCGGCTTGATGAACAGCAGTACGAGGGTGACAAACAGGACGGATGTGGTCAGGACAGCCGTCAGGATCGTTGAATATACCTTGTCAGGATTCTCCTCGCTCTTGTTGGCGAATCTGAAGAAAGTGGTCTCCATCCCGTATGTCAGGATGACCAGCAGGAGGGCGGTGTAGGCATAGAGGTTGGTCACCACTCCGTAACCACCGCTGGAGGCGTTGATCACATAAGTGTACAACGGCACCAGGAGATAGTTCAGGAACCTTCCTATAATGCTGCTCAGACCGTATATCGCGGTGTCCTTGGCAAGAGACTTCAGGTTGGCCATATCCCGGTGGATCGTTTATTTTATTCCGTATTTCCTGAGGATCCGGCAGACCTTCTTCTCGATTGACTTCGCCCAGAGCTGGTAGCCGTAGTTGGATGGATGGGTCCCGTCGATTTGTGCCTCGTGATCCTTTGCGGAAGCGTCCGGATGGATGTAATAGACATCCTTGTACTTCTTGCAGGCTACAGCCATCATGCTGTCCACAAGGGCGATCCTGGTGGATTCGTCATAAGCGACCTTGGTGTTGAAGTTGCGGTTCTCCCGATAGATGGTACGCTGGAAGATAAGTGGTGCTCCGGGATGGGAAGCCTGCATCTTCTCGATGAACGGGAACAGCCTCTGCCTGATTTCAGCCAGGGATGGATTCGAGAAGGTATCGAATATGAAGGCATCCACCTTGGCGTCCATCAGGGCGTCGGCGGCATATGGCTGCATCTTGCACTGGCCGCTCATGCCGAGACTGAGGAGCTGGATTCCTGTGTCCCTTGTGAATATCGCTGGATATGTCATTCCGGCCCTTCCGCAGGACACGCCGTGCGTATAGCTGGAACCGTAGATCCCGACCCTGTGCCTGAACGGTTCCGGAGACGGCTCCAGTACGGAACCTTCATCTACACCGATCTCCAGGCCTTTGATTTCGCTGTAGAGCGGGAGGTACATCAGGCACTCGTGCATCTGCCCGTCAAGGTTCGAGGCCAGGATGAAAGGCTGGTCATGCTTACCCTCGGCGGGACTTGCGGCAGCCGCCCACAGCCACTTGCCGTTTTCCTTGATGTAGAGGTCGAATCCCCTGTGCGCCAGCACGTTGGTGGTGACACCATAATAAAGCTGGCCGTATTCCGGCTTCAGCATGATGGACGAACTGTTGGTCCTGAACACGATGGCTATCCCGGATGCGCAGCGGACCTGGAAGTTCTGGGTCTTAGTCCATCCTTTATACTTTACCGTGTCCACACGCGCGTACGGGACCGGAGTATCGAACAGTTTTCCGATTACGGTAAGATCGGAAGCCTCCGTGAAAGCGTACTTCTGGTTGCTTGGGGTAATGTTCTGTGCCGCGGCAGACAGCATCGCGAGCGACAGCATCAATGTGAGTGCGAAAGATTTCATGACGCTAAGTTATAATTAATTCACGTTCTTTCCTATATTTGCACCGCAATATGAGCCTATATTCTTTTTACAGGATATCCAAGCCTTCGGAAACGAAGGTCGCTCCGGAAAGGGTCTCCGGTGAATACAAACGTCTCAGGGACCGCACTTTCTGGGGTGTGACGGGTGCCTATGCGTTGTTCTATGTCTGCCGCATGGCGATGAGTGTCGTCAAGCAGCCGCTGATTGACGGGGATATCCTCTCCGCCGCCCAGCTCGGTCTGATCGGTTCGGCATTCTATTTCGTATATGCCTTCGGCAAGTTTGCCAATGGATTCATCGCCGACTATTGCAATATCCGCCGTTTCATGGCCACCGGGCTCATGGTGTCGACGGTCGTCAACCTCGTAATGGGAGTCCTTGGGCTCATGAGAGGCTGGTGGGGCATGTCTTCCACCATTCTCTTCCTGGTGTTCGCCGTAGTATGGGGCATCAACGGATACTGCCAGTCGATGGGAGCCCCTCCGGGAGTGATCAGTTTGTCGAGGTGGTTTCCGCTGAACCGGCGCGGCACCTTCTACAGCATCCTCAGCGCGACCCCGTACCTTGGCAAGTCCCTTTCCGTATTCTTCCTCGGACTCGTGGTGGGCTGGATCGGCTGGGAATATGGCTTCATATTCTCCGCCATCGCCGGAGTGATCGGCTCCGCCGTCATACTCCTCCTGGTCTCGGATACTCCTGAAAGCTGCGGACTTCCTTCCGTGCAGGAACTCTCCGGGGAGGAGCCCCGCAAGACCGACTCGATGCCGACGAGGGATCTTCAGAAAGGGGTGGTCAGGCATCCGGGAATATGGATCATTGCCCTCTCGAGCGCCTTCGTGTACATCACGCAGCATGCCGTGAGCGAATGGGGAGTCCTTTTCCTCCAGAAAGGGAAGGACTATTCGCTGGCTGCCGCAACCCAGATCATCGCTTTCTCCGAAGCGTTCGGCATAGCAGGTACGGTGCTCGCCGGATGGTTGTCGGACAGGGTATTCAAAGGCAACCGTTTCGTTCCCGTACTGATCTCGGGCTTGGTTTGCCTCGCATCCCTGGGCGCCTTCCTCCTGACCACCGGGAACTATGTCCTCAATATAGTTTACGTTGCGGTATTCAGCCTTTCGATCGGTGTGGTCTACTGCACTGTCGCCGGCCTGATGGCACTCGACATCGTCCCGAGGAAGGCTACCGGAGCCGCCTTGGGAATGGTTGGATTGGCGAGTTACGCAGCAGCCGGCATCCAGAATGCGGTCAGCGGCTTCATGATCGGAGGCAACGGCTTCGACTTCACTCCGGTTTCCGTGTTCTGGCTGGTTTCATGCCTGCTCTCGTTCCTGATACCGGTATTATCCTGGAAACTGCTTAAAAGACAATAATCAATTCATACGATGCAAGGATTCTGGACTGTCCTGATGCTGGTGTTCTCCAACATCTTCATGACATTCGCCTGGTACGGCCACCTGAAACTGTCCGAAATGAAAATCTCGACCGGCTGGCCGCTGATTCTCGTGATTCTGTTCTCCTGGGGGATAGCGTTCTTCGAATACTGTCTCACCGTTCCGGCCAACAGGATGGGATTCACAGGTAACGGAGGACCTTTCAACCTCCTGCAACTGAAAGTGATCCAAGAAGTTATCTCACTGACCGTGTTTACGGTCATCGTGTTGTTCGTATTCAAGGGGCAGCACCTCCAGTGGAATCATTTCGCCGCTTTCGGCTGCCTTGTCCTGGCTGTTTTCTTCGTATTCCTGAAATAATGATTGTTCCTCTTGCGTTGTAACTATTTTCTAGTTACATTTGCAATATGGGAACTGTTGAAAAACTTATAGGGCGTTTGAAACGCCTTCCTTCCGACTTTACCTTTGATGAAGTTGAAAGGATTTTGTCCTGTTTCGGGTATATACGTTCCGACAAAGGCAAGACCTCAGGATCAAGGGTGTTGTTCATGGATGGACAGGGCAGGAAGATATTGCTGCATCGCCCGCATCCGGGCAACAAAATGAAAGTATATGCATTGAAGCAATTGGTTGAAAAACTGACCAGAAATGGTAATCTTTGAGTGAGTTATGAATACATTAAAGTATAAAGGGTATGTCGGCTCGGTCGCATACAGCGAGCCGGACCTGGTTTTCTTCGGCAAGATCGAAGGAATAGATGACCTTGTCAATTATGAGGGAGAATCCGTGACGGAGCTGACAGCTGCGTTTCATGAGGCTGTTGATGATTATCTTGCTTATTGTGAAGATCATGGGTTGAAGCCAGAGAAGAGCTATACAGGTACATTCAATGTACGGATATCACCTATGACACATAGGGAAATAGCAAATCTTGCGAGTGAAGAAGGCATTTCAATCAATGCTTTCGTCAAAAAGGCCTTGCTTGAAGCTGTATCAAGAGGCTATGAAGGGTCAAAGTCTTCGTTGGTTCTGGAACCATCAGCCACATATGGTTCCAGGAAAAAGGTTCGCATAACGATTCCTGTCGCTGATGTGCCTCTGGCAGAGGAACTTTTCAAGCGTTTGGATTGGAAGGTCGAAGAATAGCGGATATCAATCCCTTTTTCGTATTTTTGCACTCATGTTGAACAAGGAGAAGAAACTCAAGGCGTTCGAGAGGGCGCTGGATGTGATGGACAGGCTCAGGGCGGAGTGTCCCTGGAACCACGCGCAGACCAACGATTCCCTCAGGCCGATGACGCTGGAGGAAGTATATGAACTCAGCGACGCCGTGCTGAAGAAGGATGATGCGGCCCTGGAGAAGGAACTGGGAGACGTATTCCTCCACGTGATGTTCTATGCGAAGATAGCCGAGGAGGAAGGCCGTTACGACATTGCCGACGTCATGGACAAGTTGTGCGAGAAGATGATATACCGTCATCCTCACGTCTTCTCCTCCGTTAAGGTCGCCGATGCCGAGGAAGTATCCACGAATTGGGAGATGCTCAAGGCAAAGGAGAAAGGCGGCAACAAGCGCATACTTTCCGGAATACCTGATTCCATGCCGTCCGTGCTGAAAGCATTTTCGATGCAGGACAAGGCGAGGGGAGTCGGGTTCGACTGGGAAGAGAAGCAACAGGTCTGGGACAAGGTCAAGGAGGAGCAGGGAGAATTCGAGGTGGAGTTGAAAGCCATGGATTCAGCCGTGTCTCCTGAGGACAGGGAGGCTGCATACGACAGGGCGGAGGAGGAACTCGGGGATTTCCTCTTCGCGACAGTCAATGCAGCAAGGCTTTACGGAATCAACCCTGATACAGCTCTGAACAGGGCATGCGACAAGTTCAGGCGCCGTTTCACATATCTGGAGGAACATACCATCCGTGAAGGCAGGGATCTCCACGATATGACTCTCGCGGAGATGGATGCCATCTGGGATGAAGGAAAAGCCAAAGGGCTATAGCTAAAGTTGGTGTTGCCATCTTGAGACCACTGCCACCCTCGGCATGTTAAGAGGGGGGACCGGAGCGTAGCGAACGGTGGGGCCGCGAAGCGGCGGTCGAAGGATGGCAACACCAACTTTAGCCGTGTTGTCATTGATAATTGGGTAGTTATTCCTATATTTGCAAGATGTCTGACTATAGAGTAGTTGAGGTTACGGGTAAGAAGGACTTGATGAAATTCATCAAGTTCCCCGACCGTCTGTACAAGGACTGCCCTCAGTATGTCCCCGCCCTCCACTCCGACCAGGTGCATTCCCTTACCAGCGTTTCAACCTTGTCCTACTGTACCCGCAAGATGTGGATGGTCATGGACGGGAAGGAAGTGGTCGGAAGGATCTGCGGGATGATCAATCCGCGTTACAATGAGTTGTATTCCAAGAAGAGGGCTCGTTTCGGCTGGTTCGACACCATAGATGACTTCCGTGTGGCGGAGCTCCTTCTGCGGACCGCGGAACAGTGGGCACGCGAGAACGGGATGACCGAGATCCACGGTCCGTTATATTACAACACCCTCGGCAAGCAGGGAATGCTTGTGGAAGGATTCGATAATGTCCCTCCATTCAACTGTCTCTACAACTACCCTTATTACAATGACTTCGTCACCACTCTCGGTTATGTCAAGGAATGCGACTGGGTACAGTACAAGATAGCCGCAGACCAGCCGCTGGAGGAGAAGATCGTGAGGATAGCCGGCATACTCAAGCAACGCTACAACCTTCACGAAGGCAGTCTTGACAAGCTCAAGAAGGATAAGGCGATGGTCCGCCACTTCTTCGACGTTTACAACGAAAGCTTCGCCAAGTCGGTGTATAACTTCATCCCTTTCACGCCGGAGGAAATCGACGAGGAAGCATCGGCCGTCCTCAAGTTTGTCAGTGACAAGACGAGCAGCATAATATTTGATGAAAACGATGAACTGGTAGCCTTCGGTATTACCTTCCCGACTATCTCTCCGGCCTTGCAAAAGGCTAAGGGTAAGTTATTTCCGTTCGGCTGGTGGCATCTCCTGAGGGCGATGCACGACTATCGTACGGTGGACCTTATGATCAATGGGGCCGTGCCGAAATGGCAGAACTCCGGTGTCTCCTCGATTTTCCACTGCGCCTTGTCTGCAAAGTACGCCAAGTGCGGCACGAAATGGTCGATTACCAACCCTCAGATAGAGTCGAACGGGGCCGTGAATGTGTGGAACAAGTATGAACACGAACTGTTCATGCGCCGCAGGTGCTACTTGAAGCAGTTGTAAAGAATAAGAATCAATATGGCAGAGAATACATTGGTGGACAAGATCCTGGCTCTCCAGGAGAAATACATGTCGCTGCAGGAACAGCTTTCCGATCCCGCGGTGATAGCCGATATGAAGAAATACGTCCAGCTGAACAAGGATTACAAGGAGCTCGAGCCGATCGTGAAGACCGGTCTCGAGTATAAGAAGATGGTCGAAGAACTCGCTGATGCCAAGGACATCGTGATGAACGAGAAAGACGAGGACCTGAGGGAGATGGCGAAGGCTGAGATCTCGGAGATCGAGCCGAAGATTCCGGAGATGGAAGAACGGATCAAGATACTTCTGATTCCTGCGGATCCGGACGACAGCAAGAACGCCATAGTCGAGATCCGCGGCGGTACCGGCGGTGACGAGGCTGCCATCTTCGCCGGCGACCTTTTCAGGATGTATTCCAAATATGCCGAGAAACGCGGCTGGAAACTCGAGATCAACGACGAGACCCCGGGTACTTCCGGCGGTTTCAAGATGATAGTATTCAAGCTTTCTTCCAACGACGAAGGGGTATATGGCATAATGAAATATGAGTCGGGTGTACACCGCGTCCAGCGTGTGCCTCAGACAGAGACCCAGGGCAGGATCCAGACCTCGGCCGCTTCCGTGGCCGTATTCCCGGAAGCAGGGGAGTTCGACGTGGACCTCAAGTGGGATGACATCCGCCTCGACCTGTTCTGCTCATCCGGTCCTGGAGGACAGGGTGTCAACACCACATATTCGGCAGTCCGACTGACACACCTTCCGACAGGTCTCGTGGTCCAGTGCCAGGAAGAGCGTTCCCAGCTCAAGAACAAGGACCGTGCGTTCGAGGAACTCCGTACCCGCCTTTACAATCTCGAGCACCAGAAATACCTGGACGAGATAGGCGCCAAGCGCAAGACCATGGTTTCCACAGGAGACCGTTCCGCAAAGATCCGCACGTACAACTATCCTCAAGGCCGCGTCACCGACCACCGCATCAACTGGTCGATGTACAATCTGCCTGTATTCATGGACGGCGATATCCAGGAATGCATCAATCAGCTCCAGATCGCCGAAAATGCCGAGCGCCTGAAGGAAGCAGGGGAGTAGGTTCTGACAAAATGACATACCAAGGCGAATGGCACAACATTCGTTAAAGAAGAAGGCGTCCGGTCCCGAAAGGTTCCGGGCGCCGATAGTTTACTGATTAAACAAAACAAAGAAAGATATGGGAAAAATCATTGGAATTGACCTTGGAACCACGAACTCGTGCGTTGCAGTCATGGAAGGCAACCAGCCTACCGTAATCATAAACAACGAAGGTGAAAGGACCACTCCTTCAGTGGTGGCATTCACCGACGGCGGAGAAAGGAAGATCGGAAACCCGGCCAAGCGCCAGGCCATCACGAATCCTCAGAACACCGTATTCTCAATCAAGAGGTTCATGGGTGAGACCTATGACCAGGTGGGCAAGGAAGTTTCACGCGTACCTTACAAGGTAGTCCGCGGAGACAACAATACCCCGAGGGTTGACATCAACGGCAAGCTCTATTCTCCTCAGGAGATATCAGCCATGATCCTCCAGAAAATGAAGAAGACCGCTGAGGATTACCTCCGTCAGGATGTCAAGGAAGCCGTCATCACCGTGCCGGCATATTTCTCAGACTCCCAGCGTCAGGCTACCAAGGAAGCCGGCAAGATCGCCGGTCTTGATGTGAAGAGGATCATCAACGAACCGACCGCAGCGGCTCTCGCATACGGTCTGGACAAGAAGAACAAGGATATGAAGGTCGCCGTCTATGACCTTGGCGGTGGTACTTTCGATATCTCCATCCTCGAACTCGGAGGCGGAGTGTTCGAAGTCAAATCCACCAACGGTGACACCCACCTCGGTGGTGATGATTTCGACCAGGAGATCATCAACTGGCTCGCGGCCGAGTTCGCAGCCGAGAACGGCGGAATCGACCTCAAGAAGGACCCGATGGCCCTCCAGAGGCTCAAGGAGGCTGCGGAGAAGGCTAAGATCGAACTCTCCAACCAGACCTCCACGGAGATCAACCTCCCTTACATCATGCCTGTGGACGGTATTCCTAAGCATCTCGTCAAGACCCTCACCAGGGCCAAGTTCGAGCAGCTCTGCGACAACCTCTTCCAGAGGTCCATCGACCCTTGCCGCATCGCCCTCAAGGATGCAGGCCTCCAGGCTTCCGACATCGACGAAGTCCTTCTCGTTGGAGGTTCCACCCGTATCCCTAAGGTGCAGCAGCTGGTCAAGGATTTCTTCGGCAAGGAGCCTAACAAGAGCGTCAATCCGGACGAAGTCGTTGCTATCGGTGCTTCCATCCAGGGTGGTGTGCTCGCAGGTGACGTGAAGGATGTCCTCCTTCTGGATGTCACTCCGCTTTCACTCGGTATCGAGACCCTGGGCGGCGTGATGACAAAGCTCATCGACGCGAATACCACCATCCCTACCCATAAGAGCCAGGTCTTCTCCACGGCTGCAGACAACCAGCCTTCCGTAGAGATCCATGTGCTTCAGGGTGAGCGCCCTATGGCCAAGGACAACAAGGAACTCGGACTGTTCCATCTGGACGGAATCGCTCCTGCACCTAGGGGAATACCTCAGATCGAGGTTACCTTCGACATCGATGCCAATGGTATCCTGAATGTTTCCGCCAAGGACAAGGCTACCGGCAAGGAGCAGAACATCAGGATCGAGGCTTCTTCAGGCTTGTCCGACGCCGAGATCCAGAGGATGCGTGACGAGGCGAAGGCCAACGAGGCCGCGGACAAGGAGGCCAAGGAAAGGATCGACAAGATCAACAATGCTGACGCTCTCTGCTTCCAGGCTGAGAAGTTCCTCAAGGACAACGGCGACAAGGTACCTGCAGACGTTAAGTCCCAGGTTGAGTCAAGTGTCGCTTCCCTCAAGGAGGCCATCAAGAACCAGAACATGGCCGACATAGAGACCTATTCGGCAGCTGTCAACAAGGCTTTCGAGCAGATGTACCAGGCTCAGCAGGCTGCAGGACAGCAGGGACCTCAGAACCCTTACGGCAACGGTCCTCAGGGAGGCCCTCAGGGCCCACAGGACCAGGGACCGGACGAGCAGTAAACCATAGTATTATGAAGACGCCGCGATGATGACCATCGCGGCGTCTTTATTATTACCTTTAAACCCTACATCAGCCAGGCTGACATGTCCTTGCCGGCGGCGATGCCTTCCCGGATTTCGGTCGAAGAGATGTCCACGATCGGCGCGTCGATGATTTCGATGTTGTAGGTGTCGCGCAGGGTCTCTTCGAGGCTGCGCATACCTTCAGGAGCCATTTCGTTGGCGTCCAGCACGTATGGGGCGGGGAAGTACCGGCATTCCTCGATCAGCTGTCTCTTGATCTGCTCCAGGTCGAATCCCTGCCTCGGGTAAACTGCGACCCCATATTCGGAAAGGATCCTCGGGAAATCCCTCCAGCGGCGGATGCCCTGCAGGTTGTCCGCTCCCATGACAAGGGTGAAGTCATTCTCTGGCTCCCTGAGTTTCAATGCGTCCAGAGTCTTTATGGTGTATTGCGGAGGCTCCATCTCGAGTTCGATGTCATCCACCCAGACATGCAGTTCCGGATGCCTCTTTACAGCTTCGACTGCTGCATTGAAACGGTCCCGGGCGGAATCGGCGCTTATGGAGTCCTTGATCGGGTTCTTCGGCGAGACGACAAGGTACACCCAGTCGTAATCCCTGTCTCTGGTCAGATACTCCATGATGGCCATGTGGCCGATGTGCAAGGGATTGAAGGACCCGGAATATACCGCTATCTTCATCAGATGAAAGTCGAATAATTCAGCCTGCCGTCGTCGAGGAAGTCTTCGACCACCTTCTCCGACTCGGCATACGCAGTCTTGAGGTCGTCATTGACCAGTATGTAATCGAACTGAGGGGCATAGGCCATTTCTTCCTCCGCCTTGGCTATCCTTTCTTCAATGGCCTCCGGAGAGTCGGTTCCCCGGTTGACCAGGCGTTCGCGGAGGACTTCCACGGAAGGAGCCTTGATGAATACCGACAGTGCGGCATCCCCGAAATATTTCTTCAGGTTGACTCCGCCCTTGACATCCACATCGAATATGATGACGTGACCGGCGTTCCAGATCCTCTCGCACTCGGACTTGAGCGTTCCGTAGAAGCGTCCTTCATATACCTCCTCGAACTCGACGAACTTGTCTTCTTCGATCATCTTCCGGAACTCTTCCGTGGTCAGGAAGTAATACTCACGGCCGTTCTGCTCTTCTCCGCGCGGTTCCCTCGATGTTGCGGAAACGGAGAACTCCATGCTGTCCTGGTAGATTGAAAGGATATGGTTGACTATCGTGCTCTTTCCGGAGCCCGAAGGGGCTGAGAACACCAATACTTTATTGTCCATAGGCGTAAATTGCTATTGTTTTGACAAAAATAACTATTTTTGTGACAATGGCAAGAAAGAAACAGACGATGCCGGCTCCCGATCCGGATATGTTCGAAAAGCGCAGGGCAGTCCTCAAGCGCAAGCACAGGCAGGTCATATACCTTAATGACAGCGAAATGGCCGCAGTAAAGGAATACTGCAGCCGTTTCGGATTCAAAGCCCGCTCTTCGATATTCCGGGAAGCTACGATGGAGAGAATCCTCAAGGAGCTCGACGACAGCCACCCGACGCTGTTCTAGCGGCTTCTGGCTATTCCGATATAGTAGAACAATGTGGCGAGCGAACCGATCGCCGCGATGACGTACGTGTAGGCGGCCCACTTGAGGGAATCTTGCGCCATCGGCTTTGTCTCGTAGTTGGTAATTCCGGCACTTTCGAGCCAGGCGATGGCCCTCCGGCTTGCATTGATTTCGACCGGTAAGGTCACAAGGCTGAACAGTGTGCTCATCCCGAACAGGACGACTCCGAGCCACAGCACGGAATGTGTTACCGCGAAGAGCAGGACTCCGGCAAGGAGGACCCACTGCACGGCCTTGTTGGAGAAGTTGACGACAGGGACGAGGGCCGAACGTAGCTTGAGCGGTCCGTAACCCTGGACATGCTGGATCACGTGACCGCACTCGTGAGCGGCCACTGCGGCAGCGGCGATGTTGCGCTGCCCGTAAACTGCCTCGCTGAGGTTGACCGTCTTTGTCTGAGGATTGTAGTGGTCAGTCAGGGTGCCTCTGACCGAAGTGACTTCCACGTCTGTTATTCCATTGTCACGCAGCATCTTCCTTGCTATATCGGCTCCTGTCATGCCGTTGCTGGTCGGAACCTGTGAGTACTTGTTGAACCTGCTTTGGAGCATCGCCTGGATGATGTAGCTGAGCACCATCACGCCGATGACGATTATCCAGATCATTTGATTTTGCATATCCTTGTATTGTTTGGTTATTCCCGTTGGTCCCTCAAATGTAGCAAAATTCGCGCTGATTTTCGTGGAAAAACTATAAATTTGCAAGTTGATGACAAGGTTTCATTTTTCAAGGCTGGAGCTTAATCTCTCCAACTGCGTTGACAATTACAGGTACTTCCGGTCGAAGCTCAAGCGTTCGACCAAGCTGCTTGTGCTGGTCAAGGCAAATGCCTACGGCCACGGTGCGGTGGAGTTCGCGTCGATGATGCAGAGCGCCGGTGCTGATTACCTTGCCGTCGCCCTCCCCGTCGAAGGAGTCGAACTACGCCAGGCAGGTATCAGCCTTCCGATCCTGGTCCTGACCACCGGAACGGATTATTTCAATGAGATCATCGACAACCGCCTTGAACCAGGAATCCCGAATCTCTATACTTTGAAGGCTTTGGTTGAAGTCCTCCAAGCCCGTGGAATACAGGGATTTCCAATCCATATCAAGCTGGATACCGGCATGCACCGGCTCGGGTTCATGACCAGCGAACTGGAGGAACTGACAACCTATCTGAAGGATTGCCCGTACGTCAAGGTGAAGTCTGTGTATTCACATCTTTTCGCATCGGAGGATCCTTCGATGGACTCCCTGACCATGAAGCAGATAGAGATGTTCGAGCGCAATTCTTCAGTGATTTCGGAAGCTGTCGGTTACCGCCCGATGCTGCATATCCTGAACTCTGCCGGCATCGAAAGGTTTGCCCGCTACCAGTACGACATGGTCCGTCTTGGAGTGGGAATATATGGCATCAGTGCCCTGCCTGATGTGAAGCTTAAGCCAGTGGCATCACTGAAGGTCAAGATATTGCAAATCAAGGAATTGAAGGCTGAAGACGGGGCTATCGGGTATGGGTGGCACGGGCATATCGCCGAAAGCGGCACCAGGATAGCGACCATTCCGGTCGGCTATGCGGACGGTATCGACCGTCACCTCGGCTGCGGCCGGGCGAGTTTCAATGTCAATGGCAGGCGGGTTCCTACCATAGGCAACATTTGCATGGATATGTGCATGCTGGACGTTACCGGTGTAGATTGCCAGGTCGGAGACACCGTGACGATATTCGGAGAAGACCCTACGGTTTCCGAGCTGGCCGCCATCCTGGGCACCATCCCTTACGAAATAATGACCTCCGTTCCACGCCGAATCGAGAGGGTAATCGTCAGGAAATAGAGGGCTGATTTTTCATTGATAAATATCGGGTTTTCGCCCACACAAAAGCCGGGTTCGTTGAAATGATTTCAATAGAACCCGGCTTTTGTTGAAATTTGTGTGTTTAAAGCGTGCAATGGGTTATTTTTCAATAGATTCTGAGATAACTTTCAAACGTTTTTGCCGTTTGGAGTGGGCTATTTATTGAAGGATTTATTTGCTATTTAATGATATTGAAAGAGAAATAATTATAAAATAACAGCGTATGAGAAAGGAACGGTATCTAACACCATCAGTCCAGCTCGTTACCGAATTTGAGACTGATTGCCAAATTCTTGCATCATCGAAGGTCGACGCCACCGTGATAGTTGATCCTGTCGATGAGCATTATTATGGCGGGGAAGGCGACTCTAATGATGATTATCTTTATGAACTCTAACCAGTAAAACAACAAGAAGTATGAAAAAAAGAAACTTTGCACTGATTCTGTTTGCAGGGGTCGCTTTACTGGTTACCTCTTGCGGGAATGAAAAAGAAATTACGATTGGTGGTCTTGAGACGGACGAAGTTGCGTTCAGCTTGACTGCAGCTCAGACAAGGTCTGTTTCTGGGGACCGCGAAATCACTCCAGAAAGGGTTGCTTCTCTCAAGATGGATAATGGAGAAACGTTCTATTTGGAAGAGACCGTTGAATCGCTCAACGAAGGAATAGTAACCAGAGGAACTCCTGCTTTTACTGAAAACGTGGCTGCCCTCTACGGATCTTTCAACGCCGTCGCTAATCCGGGCACTGACAAAGCGCTTGAGGACGCAAAATTCACAGCCAATGCCGAGGTTAATGGGTTGTGGACCCACCGATATGGCAGGGATGTATGGGCGAATGCGCCCCTTACCTTCTATATGAGGATGCCTTCGGTGCAGGCTGGAGTTACCAGTGCTTACTCCTACAACACTGATGGATCCATAGAGTTTGATTACGCATCTCCTGCTACTGCTGCAGGACAGCAGGATATTCTGTTTGCCAAGACAACTATGGCAGATGAAACCGTCAATGGCAAGACAGTTGTTTTCTATCATGCCTTGACCGGAATCAAATTCTCGAATTTCTATACCAACAGTGGTATTGATGGCGCAACGGCTATTACCAAGACCATTATCAAAGAAGTTACCCTTTCCGGCAATAGTGAAAAGGGTGGTTTCCGTAATATAGGCCATTGTAAGGTTGTATTTGATTCTAACGATAAAGCTACGTTTACATGGGAACCTTCTGGAAATATTACTTCTTTGAAGGTTACTGCAGGAGAAGCTCCGAATGATGTCACCGACTATGAAGGTGGCCATTATGGTTTGGATGATCTTTTGGATCCAAAAGCGGCTGCAAGGAATATCAATGATGCAGACGGTACGCTTACCCTGTGGGTCATTCCTCAGGAGTTCGATGATGTCGACGATGTGATGATGACGGTGAAGTATGACATTGTTTTAGCTGAAGGTTCCAGTGCTACGACGACTGTGAGCGATGCCTCTATTACAGTCCCATTCGGTAAAAAGGCATGGACGGCCGGTCAACTTCATACATTCACTCTCAAGCCAGTACATCCTGGTGTCGAGCTTACAGATCATATGGATAATTTCGTGAAGTCCAATGTACGCGTCGAGAACACTGGAAATGTCTACGAGTATGTCCGTGTCAATATGATCGGCAACTGGGTTGGAAAGGTCTATGTAGGCCCTAACTCTGATGATGATCACGATAATGATTATTACGAAGATGAAGATGTCATCCTGATGGGATTCACTACTTCTAACCCGGCGAATACTACTGAGGTGGAATTCTGGAACGACAAGGATAACAAGACCCATTATGGTTCTTTTACAAACCTTGTCCAGATGAGCGAGACAATACCGGCGCAAGCTTCTTCTCCATATACTATCAACAATTGGGTCCGGTACGACAAGTATTACTATTATACTCTTCCGATCGGCCCTGGTGATGCCATTACAGACCAGCTCTTTGAGAAATATGAAGTTGGTCCGTCTCCTGAATTCTGGATCGTAGATAAATGGGGAGAAAGAAGGAAGGCCAAGGATGTCCATCTTGTGATAGATATGATGGTCCAGGCTATACCTGCCCCAGTAGATAATAACGGTAATATCCTGGACAATGAGGATAATCAGGGTTACATCAGGGCTTGGGTCAAAGCCCTCGACAAGACCGGTCCTAGTGATTTGTTGGACCTTTAACAGGTAAGGAAGATATTTCGGTTTTTATTATAGAAATACATTATGAATAACATATTTAAATATATTGTATCTTTTGTAGCGCTTGTTTCCGGACTTGCCGTTTGTGCCCAGAATCTCCCGTCGGGTGTCTATCTTGAAGAGAATGGAGTTGCGTATGCAAAGAGAGCTGTTATTAACAATGACGGTACCTACACCATTGACCTCGAGACCTTTGTAACGGGAGAGGTTACGCAGACTTATGAAGCTATTCCTGTCGATGTAGTCCTGGTGCTTGATGTCTCCGGTTCTATGGATGAGACAATTGCTACGGTGTCTTCTTATGAGCCGGCGAGTATTTCTTCCATCAGTTGGAACGATTATGGAGGTTTTATTTCTTGGAATGATTCATATGAAACTAGTTACTATTTTTATTATAATAATGATTATCATCTAGTTTCTGTGGGGCGTGGCGGACGTACGTTTAGTCATTATTATTTCCTTTACTTCACGGCAAATGGAAGGACTTATTATATTAATTCTAATGGCCAAGTTGTTACTAGCCGACCTTCTAATGTAACTGATAGCGATGCTAACCTTCTTGCTTCCAGCGTTCAGTTGTACGAAGTTGTAACTACGTCCACGACCAAGATGGATGCCTTGCAGTCTGCCGTCGGAGCCTTCATCGACCAGATCGCCCATAATGACTGGTATGAAGATGACACTGATGATCATCGTAGGACTGCGGCTCTTGGCAACAAGATCAGTATCGTGAAGTTTGCAGATGATAGCTATTATGGTAGCAATGCTGGTTGGAATTCAAATCAAGCTCCTATTGCTGAAGGTAATCATTTTAACAGCGAGGGCTATAATTATACAGAGGTCGTAAAAGACTTTACTCCTACAAGCAATAATACTGATGTCAATGCGTTGAAAGCAGCAATTAACGGCCTTAGACCTTCAGGAGCAACCGCTGCGGATTATGGAATGAACCTTGCCAGGCGTCTCATCAATAGGTCAGAGGTAAGCGCACGTAATTCTAATAAGGTAGTTGTTTTCTTTACTGATGGTGCCCCTACTCATAGAAGCAATTTCGATCAGACCGTAGCCGATCATGCTATAGATAATTCCCAGTCGATCAAGAATATTACTTATGGATCCGGTGAAAGTGCCACTCATCCTACTGTGTATTCTGTCGGTGTGTTCTCCGGTTCCGTTCCTGACAATGTCAGTAGCTTTATGACTGATATTGCCACTGACCCCAGTTATTATAGCAATGCATCAGGTGGAACAGCTGAGGATCTCAAGGACATCTTCACTGCCATTGCTCACTCTTCGGGTGGTAGTGGGAACACTCAGGTTACAGGCCAGTCTACCCTTACCGTTGATGTTGTTTCTTCTTCATTCTCGGTTCCTATTGGCTTTGAGGATAATCCTGCAAATGCTGTCGAGGTGCTTGTCGCTCCATGTACCGGCATAACCACCATCGATGGTCACAATTATCTGACCTTTGGCCAAGCTAAGGCTCCTGGGGAGTATGGCTTTACAATAACACCATCGATCAGTGAGGCGGACAATAAAGTCTCCACTTCAGGATTCGATTACTCTGAAAACTGGTGCGGTCGAGATCCATCTTCTCCGACAGGGTTTCACGGATACAAGCAGATAATCCGCTTTGTCATAACTGTCAACGACGATGCGGTTGGCGGGCCTGCTGTCGAGACTAATACTTCGGGGTCAGGCATCTATTTGCCTGGTTCGGACAAACCACTTGTCGAATTCAACATTCCTACCGTAAAGCTTCCGGTGCAGATCTGGATCCAGAAAGTCGGTCTTATGGAAGGAGATAACGCAGTGTTCACTCTTGCAAGAACACCATTTGTTGAGAACTTCGATCCTGCTACTGCCGTTTGGGAAGACTGGGGAACCAAGATTGTCGTGGGTCCTGACGATTATGACCCTGTAACAGGTATGTATCTGAAGAAGCAGGTCGGACTTAATCCTGACTACTATTATAGAATTAAGGAGGATGCCTGGGCATTCGGTTACACATACCAGTTAGGAGGTGTCCAATACACCTTCGGTGATACTATCCAGAATCCATTCGTATTCACGAATACTCCTAATAACAAGAAGTATGACGAGTCCTCTGTCCGAAACACCTTCAAAGAGAGGACAAACTAGATACTCTTCGTAATAGTAAAGGAGGTGACCACCAGCTTGGTGGTCACCTCTTTAGTTTTATCCAGGGATAGTTTATCTCAGAGCATCAGCCCTTTCCGGACTGCGGTGGCGGCGTCAGGGCTGTTGAGGCATTTCAGGATCCTGAGGCTGAAGGTGATGACGCAGCTTGAAAGAATTGATGTTGGTGTAGCTAATGCTTCATTGATTGAATAATTCAGATGGCGCAGTTATTCTGCGCCATCTTTTTTTGTCTCTTTGTGCCCAGGAGGTGCCCCTTATTGGTTGATAAATAAACCTGATACGCCTAAAAAAATCTTGAGTTCATAGAAATTTTTATTTTTTAATCTCAAAAATCTGTAGTAATTTTGCGGAAATATTTGGATTTGCCTGAGGGGGCTTTTAAAATGATATCGAAAGAGAAATAATTATAAAATCACAGCGTATGAGAAAGGAACGGTATCTGACACCATCAGTCCAGTTTGTTACCGAATTTGAGACTGATTGCCAAATTCTTGCATCATCGAAGGTTGACGCCACCGTGATAGTCGATCCTGTCGATGAGCACTATTACGGGGACGGTAACCCTTCTGATGATGACCATCTTATTGAATTCTAACCAGTAAAACAACAAGAAGTATGAAAAAAAGAAACTTTGCACTGATTCTGTTTGCAGGGGTCGCTTTACTGGTTACCTCTTGCGGGAATGAAAAAGAAATTACGGTAGGTGGTCTTGAGAAGAACGAAGTTGCGTTCAGCTTGTCTGCGGCTCAGACAAGATCTGTAGCCAAGGGCAGTGAAATCAGCCCGGAAAGGGTTGCTTCTCTCAAGATGGATAATGGAGAGACGTTCTATCTGGAAGAGACTGTTGAATCGCTCAACGAAGGTATAGTAACCAGAGGAACTCCTGCTTTTACTGAAAACGTGGCTACACTCTACGGATCTTTCAACGCCGTTGCTAATCCGGGCACTGACAAAGCGCTTGAGGATGCAAAATTCACAGCCAACGCCGAGGTAGATGGGTTATGGACTCACCGATACGGCCGGGATGTATGGGCGAATGCTCCTCTTACTTTCTATATGAGGATGCCGTCGGAGCCTGCTGGCGTTACCAGTGGTTATACTTACAATGCCGACGGTTCTATAGAGTTTGATTACACATCTCCTGCGACTGCTGCAGGACAGCAGGATATCCTTTTCACCTCGACGACTATGCAGTCCGAAAGCGATAACGGCAAGACTGTTGTCTTATATCACGCTCTGACCGGAATTAAATTTTCGAATTTCTATACCAACAAGGGTATTGCTGGTGCGGAGGCGATAACCAAGACCATCATAAAGGAAGTAACCCTTTCCGGTAATAATAACAAGGGTGGTTTCAAGAATTCCGGCCATTGCAAGGTCGCGAGTAATGGTACGGTTACCTGGAGTAATCTTGGTGGAAATGCTTCATTCAATGTTGTCGCGGGAAGTACTCCGAATGATACTACCAACTATAAGGGTGGCCAATATGGTTTGGATGAGCTTTTGGATTCAAAAGCTGCCGCAAGGAATGTCAATGATAAAGACGGTACACTTACATTATGGATCGTTCCTCAGCAATTCCAGGACAGCTCCGTGATGATCAAGGTGAAGTATGACATCGTGTTGGTTAATGGAGACAATACTACGACGACAGTAAACGATGCTACGATTACCGTTTCGCTCGGTAATAAGAACTGGACTGCCGGTCAACTTCATACATTCACTCTCAAGCCGGTACATCCTGGTGTCGTACTTGAAGACAAAATGGATGAAGACAAGTTCATCAAGTCAGATGTGGTTGTCGAAAACACTGGTAATGTCTTTGAGTATGTCCGTGTCAACATGATCGGAAACTGGGTCGGTTGGGTTCAGACAGCAGAGGGTGTCTATGACGAAGAAGATGTCATCTTGATGGGATTCACCACTGCTGACGAGAATAATAATACCGAAGTCCAATTCTGGAACGACAAGGATGGTTTGACTAATTATGGTACTTTTACTGGCCTTGTCCAGAAGAGCACAGTGATACCGGCGTCATCTTCTTCTCCGTATACGATCCACGATTGGGTCAGGTACGACAAGTATTACTATTATACTAAACCGATCGGCCCTAATGACGCCATCTCAGGAAAGCTTTTTGAGTCTTATGAAGTCGGCCCGTCTCCTGAATTCTGGATCGTAGATAAATGGGGAGTCAGGAGGAAGGCTAAGAATGTCCATCTTGTGATAGATATGATGGTCCAGGCTATACCTGCCCCAGTCGATAATAACGGTAATATCCTGGACAATGATGATAACCAGGGTTACATCAGGGCTTGGGTCAAGGCCCTTGACAAGACCAGTCCTAATGATCTGTTAGACCTTTAACAGTAATAGAAGGGAATCAGCTATTAATTTTTGAATATGATCATGAAAAATACATTTAAATATATAGCTACGTTTGTGGCCTTGATATCCGGTCTTGCCGTTTGTGCCCAGAATATCTCGTCTGGCGTCTATTTCGAAGAGAATGGTATTGCATATGCAAAGAAAGCCGTTATCAACGATGACGGTACCTACAGTATTGAACTTGAGACCTTTGTGACAGGTACGGTTACCCAAACGTTGGAATCTGTTCCTGTAGATGTCGTCCTGGTGCTGGATGTTTCAGGATCTATGGATGAGACTATATCTTCTGTGTCATCTTATGAACCATCAAGTGTTAAAACTTTGACTTATAGGAATGATAGTGGCCAGACAGACTATTATTATTATTATAAAGGTTCTTACTGTCGAGTTACTGTTGGTAGAGACTGGTATTGGGATTGGTTTGATTCAGGTTGGAGGTATTATATCAGTTTTGTTTCAGGAGGCAGGACTTATTATATCAATAACTCTGGGCAGGTGGTGACTGAATCACCATATAATGTAGATTCGGATCGGGCAGACCTTCTTGCCGACAGTGTCCAATTATATACTTTGGTGACCACGAACACGACCAAGATGGATGCTCTTCAGTCTGCCGTTGACGCTTTCATCGACCAGATTGCCCACAATGACTGGTATGAAGATGACACTGATGATCATCGTAGGACTGCGGCTCTTGGCAACCAGATCAGTATTGTTAAGTTTGCGGATGATAGCTATTATGGTAGCAATGTCGGTTGGAATTCGAATTACGCTCCTCTTACTGAAGGAAATCATTTTACGGGTGGATATAATAATACCGAAGTCATAAAAGGCTTTACTTCTACTAGTTCAGATTCGAATGTTACCTCGTTAAAGGGGGCAGTGGATGGCCTTCGACCTGCAGGAGCAACTGCGGCGGATTATGGAATGAACCTTGCCAGACTTCTTATCAATAGTCTTGGAACAGAACGTAATTCTAATAAGGTAGTCGTTTTCTTTACTGATGGTGCCCCTACTCATCAAAGCAATTTCGATCAGGACGTAGCCGATCATGCTATAGATAATTCACAAGCGATCAAGAATGTTACTTACGGATCCGGTGATAATGCCACTCATCCTATTGTGTATTCTGTCGGTGTCTTCTCCGGTACCATTCCTGGCAATGTCAAAACCTTTATGACTGATATTGCCACAGATGCCAGTCATTATATCAATGCCTCCGGAGGAACGGCAGAGGATCTTAAGGACATCTTCACTGCAATCGCTCATTCTGCTGGAGGTAGTGCAAACACCGAAGTAACTGGTCAGTCTACCCTTACCGTTGATGTTGTTTCTGCTTCATTCTCTGTCCCTACGCAATTTGAGAGCGCTTCTGATGCCATCACCGTGCTAGTCGCTCCTTGTAACAGCATAAGGACTGTTGATGGCGTAGATTATCTTGGCTTCGGTCAAGCTAAATCTCCTGAGGAGTATGGTCTTCCGCATATTACTCCTTCTATTAGTGTAACGGACAATAAAGTTACCACTACGGGATTTGATTATTCCGAGAACTGGTGCGGTCCAGATGCATCTTCTCCGACAGGGTTCCACGGATACAAGCAAATTATCCGCTTCATTATAACGGTTAAAGACGATGCTGTCGGTGGTCCGGCTGTCGAGACTAACGATCCGAATTCCGGTATCTATCTGCCTGGAGCGACCGAACCGCTTATCAAATTCAACCGTCCTACAGTAAAGATTCCTGTGCAAATCTGGATCCAGAAAGCTGGACTTCAGTTAGGGGATAATGCAGTTTTCACTCTTGCTAGAACACCATTTGTTGAGAACTTCGATCCTGCTACTGCCGTTTGGCAAGACTGGGGAACCAAGATTGTCGTTGGTCCTGACGATTATGACCCGGAGACAGGTTTTTATCTTAAGAAACAGGTCGGCCTTAATCCTGACTACTATTATCGAATCAAGGAGGATGCCTGGGCATTCGGTTACACCTACCAGTTAGGAGGTGTCCAATACACCTTCGGTGATAATATCCAGAATCCATTCAAATTCGAGAATACTCCTAAGAACAAGAAGTTTGACGAGGCTTCAGTCAGGAACGTATTCAATGAGAGAACGAATACATCATCTTCATCCAGTAAGAAGAAATAACACAAGTTGCTCTTCATGATAGCAAAAGAGGTGACCACATTCAGTTGTGGTCACCTCTTTCGTATTAGCCGGGATTCCTCTCAGATCATCAGTCCTTGCCGAACAGTGGTGGCTGTCTCGGAGCCTTTGAGGTATTCGAGGATCTTGAGGCCGAAGTCGATGGCGCAGCCGGCTCCTCGGCCGGTTATGATGGTTCCGTCGGCAACGGCAGGGGCCTTGACATATTCGGCACCTTTTGCGATGAGATGCTCCTCAAAGCCGTCGTAGCAGGTGAAACGTACTCCTTCCAGATTGTCAAGTTGGGATACTACCAGACCCGGGGCGGCGCAGATCGCGGCGACCGTTCCGCCAAGGGCGTGATGGCGCTTCATGAGATCCATTAGGCGCTCGTGGGCTGCCAGGTTGCGAGTCCCCGGCATTCCTCCCGGGAATAACATGACATCGTACGGACCGGTGCCTTCCTCCTGGAGACCTGACAAGAATTCGCTGAAAGGCATATCAGCAACCACAGGGATTCCGTGAGACCCGGTCACCAGGGTTCCTTCCTCTTTGGTTGAAACTGTCAATGCGTCGATTTTGCCTCTCCTGAGGACATCCAGGGTGGCAAGGGCTTCGGTCTCTTCGAAGCCTTCTGCCAGGAATATTCTGATACCTTTCATGATATGCAAATATATAAAAAATACACACTGCAGGATGGATCTTGCAGTGTGATAGGTCAAGAAAGTTGAGATATCAGGACTCGAACCTGAACTGGCAGAACCAAAATCTGTAGTGCTACCATTACACCATACCTCAATTCCAGCGCAAATTTATTGCTTTTTTCGTTATTCTCCAAAAGACACCGTCAACGCTTCTCCTTGAAGAATCCGGTCACCAGCTCCGTACATTCCTTGGCCAGGACTCCGCTGCGTACTTCGGTCTTGGGATGCAGCAGGCTGGGGGAGTACAGGGAGCCCCCGCGTTTCGGATCGCCGGCTCCATAGACTATCCGTCCGATCTGGGCCCAGTTCAACGCCCCGCTGCACATCGGGCAAGGCTCGACCGTAACGTACAACGTGCAGTCGTTCAGATATTTCCCGCCAAGAGCCTCGGTCGCTGCAGTGATGGCTATCATCTCTGCGTGGGCTGTCGGATCATGCAGTCTCTCGGTCATGTTATGGCCTTTGCCGATGATCCTCCCACGGCAGACGATGACCGCCCCTATCGGGACTTCGTCTTCCTCGAGAGCCATCCTGGCCTCGCGCAGGGCCTCCTGCATGTATCTTTCGTCTGCGTCCATATACAAAAAAAGGCAGGCCTTTCGGACCTGCCGTAAGAGTCATGCGACGATTACCACCTGTCCTCAGATGATACGCTCAGCTTCTTGCGGCCGTGACGACGGCGGGAAGCGAGTACACGGCGGCCATTGGCGGTTGACATTCTCTCGCGGAAGCCGTGCTTGTTAACGCGCTTGCGTCTTGAAGGTTGAAATGTTCTTTTCATATCTAGATTTTTTTATATTTCCAAAAACGGAGTGCAAATTTAATCCATTTGCCTTAAATAACAAAATATTTTTTCGTTATCATTTGATTTCCAGCACGAACTTGCTCTCGAAATAAGTATCTTCGAGCCAGGAATCGACACGCCAGGTAGAAACCGTTCCCTTGGCCATCCTGTACTTGGCCATGAGGACCGAAATCTCTTCGTTGACGTCTCCTCCCTTTAGGTAGAGGATGCTCTTGGAATACCGACCCTTGACCCATGGGTAGAAGTCTTCCAGGGAAGCCACGGCGCGTGATACTACATAATCGAACTGCATGCCCAGCGACTCCGCGCGGGCGTTCACCACAGTTACGTTCGTGAGCCCAAGGTTTCTGGAGATCTCTGAGGCGACCAGGGTCTTCTTCTTGATCGAGTCGCAGAGCACGAACGACACACCGGGGAAAAGCACAGCCAGTGGAATGCCCGGGAATCCTCCTCCAGTGCCGAGGTCCAGGATTTCCAGCCCCGAACCTGCCGAGAGGAAGTCCTGATAGACCTCCGGCTTACGCTCCTTGAGATATTCAGCGATTGCGAGAGAATGCAGGATATGGTGGTCGTACAAGTTGTTGATGTCCTTCCTGGAAATGACGTTGATCTTGGAATTCCACTCACGGTAGGCAGGTTCCATCTTCCGGAACATTACGAGCTGTTCCGGAGTGACCTGGGGAAAGGATTCCTTGATGAATTCTTCGAAACGTGTATAATCCATGGCTATTCCTCCTCATCCCTTTCGCGAAGCTCGTCCATGATCTGCTTCGCGCGTCTCAACCTTGTCTTGACCGTATTCAGCTCCAGGTCCAGGCTTTCTGCAATTTCGTTGTATTTCATCCCGTCTATAAGGCGCCTCCTGGCGACTTCACGGTAGAGTTCCGGAAGCCGGTCGATGTACTTTACCCTTTCTTCTTCATATTCAGTCCTGATCAGCGAATTCAGGGCGTCGTCGGTCTGGTCCGGGATACCTTCAGCACCGGAGGCCTGTCCGGCATCGTCCAGGGAGACGAGATGGGCGGACGGTCGGCTGCGTTTCTCTGCTTCCAGGGCGTCCAGGGCCGTATTCCTGGCAATCGTACACAGCCAGGTCAGGAACTGGCTCTTGGATTGGTCGTACGTGTGGATCTTCCTGAAAGCTTTCTCGAAACTGCGAGAACAGATGTCCTCGACAGAGTACTCATCAAGGTTCTTGAACTGGGTGTTGAGGTATGAACGGAGCTGGTCGATATGCCTGTCCCACAGGGCGGTGAATGCCAGTCCGTTGCCGTTCTTCGCCAGGATTATCAGTTCATCAATGGGCTTCGAGCCAGTTCTTTCCATAGTTGCAATCTACTGTGAGCGGTACGCTCAGTTTCACTACGTTCTCCATCTGCTCGGTAACGATTCGCTTAAGGGTGTCGATTTCTTCCGGAACCGCATCGAACACAAGTTCGTCGTGGATCTGGAGCACCATCCTGGATCTCATCCCGGCCTCTTCCATCTTGGAATCCACCGCCGTCATCGCCAGCTTGATGATGTCGGCTGAAGTGCCCTGGATCGGTGCGTTTACGGCATTCCTCTCGGCCAGGGCACGGATCGTCCCGTTCTTGGAGTTGATTTCCGGAATATACCTTCTCCTCCCGAACAGAGTCTCTACATAGCCTGTTTCCCTCGCGGCAGCCTTCGTATCTTCGATGAATGAAAGGATGGAAGGGAAGCCGGCGAAATAATCGTCGATGATTTTCTGGGCGTCCTTGCGGGATATCCTCAGCCTTTGTGCGAGGCCGAATGCGGAAATCCCGTACATGATCCCGAAGTTTGCGGTCTTTGCGATGCGCCGCATATCCTGGGTGACATCCTCGTGCGGGATCCCGAATATCTTGGCAGCCGTCGCCGCGTGTATGTCTATACCCTCCTTGAAGGCGCCGATCAGATGCTGGTCGCAGCTCAAGTGGGCCATGATCCGGAGCTCGATCTGGGAATAGTCCGCCGAAAGGATCAACCCGTCCGGAGTGCTCGGCACGAAGGCCTTGCGGATCTCCTTGCCCCTTTCCGTGCGTATCGGGATGTTCTGGAGGTTCGGGTTGGAAGAACTGAGCCTTCCTGTGGCCGTGAGGGCCTGGTTGAAGGTTGTATGGACTTTTCCGTCGGTCGGGTCAATGTAGCTCGGGAACGGCTCGATATAGGTTGAGAGGAGCTTCTTCGCGGCCCTGAATTCGAGGATCTCATCCACCACCGGATGCTTGTCGATTATGTCCAGCAACGTGGATTCATCGGTGGAATATGTCCCGTTGGCGTTCTTCTTCGGCTTAGCGGCGAGCTTGAGCCTGCCGAACAGGAGTTCTCCTATCTGCTTCGGGGAACTGACGTTCAGGGAAGGATCTCCAGCGAGCTCCCGTACCCTGGCTTCGCGGGCATTCATTTCGTCGCGAAGCTGCGAGGTAAAGTCCTTCAAGGACCCGAGATCCACGCGGATCCCATTCCTCTCCATCTTGGACAGAACCTTCATCAGAGGCTCTTCCATCCCGTCATAGAGCTTCTCCAATCCGGCCTTGGCGATTTCTTCCGAGAGCCTTTCCTTGAGCAAGAGCAGTACTGTGGCTTCCTTGCTCCTGTCGGCAAGTATCTCGTCCGAAGGGATATCCTCGAACAGTGAGCCGGTTGCGGCCTCTTCCGGTCCTTCGGATGATTCAAGTGAAATGCCCAGGTAGCTGCTTGCAAGGATTGCGGTCTTGTGGCTCTTCTCCGGGTCTAGGAGGTAGTGCATCAGGGTGATGTCGTACAACTTGCCCATGAGTCCTGTCCCGTTGGCGGCAAGGATATTCATCTGCCGCTTTAGGTCATCCCCGCATTTTGCAACTGAAGCGTCTTCGAGCAGTGCCTTGAAATCCTTGCAACCACCCTCGGCAATTTTGAAGGTTTCCCCCTCAGGTGCAGCCGCGATGATCCTCCTTGCCTTTGTGAATATACCTCCGTCGGCACCCTCCACTATGATCGAGCATATACCGGCCTTCCTGGCTGCCCTGGTAACTTCGAAAGGGGTTACTCTGTTGATATCCAGGTGTTTCTCTTCTTTCTTCAATACGGCCGGGGTATTTCCGAGATAACGTTTCAGGGAGTTGAACTCGTATTTCTCGAACAAGTCCGCCAACTGAGGAGCATAGGCCTTGTCCACCTTCATTTCTTCGGTGCTTACTCCGACCTCGATGTCCGTCTTGATGGTGACGAGTTCGTGACTGAGCCAGATATGGCTTTCCGCCTCCTCGAACATCGCTTTCTGCTTAGGGGAGAGTTCGTCCAGATGCTCGTATATTCCTTTGACCGTGCCGTATTTGGCCACCAGTTTGCTGGCACCGACTTCTCCGACCCCCTTTACTCCCGGGATGTTGTCGGCCGTGTCTCCGCAGATGGTCAGCATCTCGATGACCTGGAGAGGGGACTGGATCCCGTATTTGGCGCATATCTGCTCCACACCCAGGACCTCGTCGTCTCCTCCAGCCTTGCCCGGCTTGTACTGCCAGATATGGTCTTCGACCAACTGGCCGTAGTCCTTGTCGGGAGTTACCATGTACACGTCCAGTCCTTCGGATGCGCATCTCTTGGCTGCGGAACCGATCACGTCGTCGGCTTCGAATCCCGGCATCATCAAGGTCGGGATATTCATTGCCTGGCAAAGCTCCATGAGTGGTTCCAGGGCATCGATCACGAGTTGCGGGGTCTCTGCCCGGTTGGCTTTATATTCATGGAACATCTCGTTCCGGAACGTGCCGCCGGGCGGGTCGAAGGCAACCGCCAGGTAATCCGGCTTTTCACGCTCTATCAGCTCCAGGATGTACTTGGTGAAGCCGAACAGGATGGACATGTCAGCTCCCTTGGAGTTGATCATCGGCCTCCTGAAGAAGGCATAATACATCTTGAACACCAGGGCGTGTCCGTCGATGAAGAATATTTTGCTTGGCATCCTTCCTGGTTTCTCTTATTCCTCCGGCTGGAACATAGGATCCCAAGCAGGGAGAAGTATAGGTTTCTGGCTCATCATCGCCATGATGTCCGCCGGGACATATTTCTTTTCTGCTACGAGGCGGAACATATACTCGTTGAACCACTCATCGGTCATTATCATATTGCCCTTGTAGCCCGAGTTGGCTCCCCAGCTGTTCTCCACCATCCACTTGACAGGCTTTCCGTCCTTGATGTCCACGGCTATGAGGGTCATCGCGTGGGAGGAACCGCTGGCGTGGGTCAGCACCCTCTGCTTCTTGTCCATAGGGAAGGTGGTGCCGAACAATGAGCCGTAGTCGAAGTTCCTGAGGTCCAGGGTGCCTTTCTGGCGGTCGCTGAACTTGCCTACGTCGCAGGAGAAGTACAGGGCGGTATTGTCCTTGATCGATGCGATGGCGATCTCCTTGATCCTTTCTACAGGCAGGTTGAGATATACCCAGTTCTGTCCATCATAAACGTGGCGGTCATACTGGATTTCATAAACCTTCCCGTATTCGCGGCTAGGATCGTTCATCAACATCACGTAGCTGTTGTTCAGGTCGGTCCCGATGTATTCATCGTAGAAGGATTTCGGGGTGTAGGTCTTGGTGCTCACAGCTTCGTCCTTGGAGTTGCGCATCGTCCACTCGAACTGAGCAGGCGGCTCGCCGAGGCATATAGCCAGTATCCTGTATATTTCTTGGAGCATTGCGGTCTTCATCTGCTGGCACTCCTTCGGCTTTGCGTCGCGGAGCTTGAGACCGAACTCGCGGAGCTTGGTAGATATCTGGGTGCGCATCTGCGCCGTGTTGTTGGAACAGTAAGTCTCCGGCATCACTTCTGACGGAACCACTCCGTATTTCATGATCAGGTTGGCGACTCCGGTGAATTGTCCGCCGTCTCCGATAGGGTGGCGGAAGAGCCAGTCCACTTCACGGTCGTCGAAACCCTTGTCCTTGGTGTCGATGACACCCTGGAGGAAGAGATTGGCTTTCTCCAGCTGGTCGAAGAAGAAGACATAGTTCTGGGAGAAAGTGAAGTTGCCCAGGTCATATTTATCTATCATCTTGGACCTGAGTACATTGAGCCCAGAAAACAGCCAGCAGCGGCCGGAAGATTTCTGGTCGGTGCGTCCTTTGGTCTTGACTTGGTCGGAGAAATGGGTGTCTATCATGGCTGCGTTTTCCGCATTCGATGCCAGAACGTTGATCCCGGTGGTGTTGAGGGCGTTGCGTATGGCTTTGTCAGAGGCGGTTCCTTGATAGCCTTTCTTTATTTCCTGGAACATTTCCGCAGAGATGCCTCCTTTAGGATCGGATTTCTGCTGTGCCGTTGCCGTGCCGCTCGCGAGAAGCGCAAGGGCTGCCGCGATGATGATCGTTCTTCTTTGCATATCGATTGATGTTACATGGTTATTCCTATCGGGTAAATTTAATCAGAAATTGCCGGATAAACAAACAATTATCGCTAACTTTGGAATACAGTTGCAGACGATACGTGAGAGTCCGCCGTTCATACCTTATCCTTCTGGCTGTCGTGCTTCTTGCGGCGGCAGACTTGTGCGTGGGAGGAAGCGGTCTCGTAAGCCTGGACTCCGCCATATTCCTGAAGCTGAGGCTTCCGAGGATGCTGACTGCGTTGCTGGCGGGGTCGTCCCTGGCGCTTGCCGGCCTCCAGATGCAGAGCTTGTTCAGCAATCCGCTGGCTGACCCGCACATCATGGGCGTCAGTGCCGGAGCGGGAACCGGTGCGGCAGCCGCCACCCTTTTGATCGGAACATCTCTTCCGGCCGCACTTTCAGGCCTGACCATAGTCTCCGCCGCCTTCATCGGGGCGTTGCTGACTTCCTTCCTGGTGATGTTCGTAGCATCCAGGTTCCGTGGAGCGGCCACGCTGCTGATCTTCGGAGTGATGCTGGGGTTCGTGTTCAGCGCGGTGACATCCATCCTTGAATATTCGGCCAATGCTGAAAGCCTGAAAGTCTTCTACAGTTGGTCCGCCGGCAGTTTCATCGGCAACGGTCCGGTCGGCATCTCCATCATAACGGGAGCGCTGCTCCTGGGGCTGTTGCTTGCCCTCCTCAACAACAGGGGCCTTGACCTGGCCTTGTTCGGCGATGAATATACCGCCATGGCCGGGGCTGATCCTTTGCGTATCAGGAATATATCGATGATCGGCAGCTGTCTGATGGCGGGTGCCGTCACGGCTTTCTGCGGGCCTCTGGGTTTCGTGGGAATCGTTGCTCCGCACATTGCACGGACTCTTACCGGCTCCTCTGTCCATATCAGGACGATTCCGGCTTCGATGCTTGTCGGTGCCGGCCTGTCACTGATCGCGGATATCCTTTCCCAGGCTTTCCCGACTCCTCTTCCGGTCGGCAGCACCTTGGCCATAATAGGTATTCCAATAATCCTCATAATCCTTTTCAAAAGATGATCAGGGCCACTGACATAGCTGTAGGTTACGGCGGCTCAGCTGTTTCCGGTCCGTTGTCATTCTCCTATGCCGACGGGCAATGCATCATGCTCAGGGGCAGGAACGGCAGCGGAAAGACGACCTTGATGAAAACCCTTGCCGGCTTGATGAAACCCGTTTCCGGCTCCTTCGAGGCCGGTGGAGAGGTCATACTTGTGCCGACCCGTATCCCGAAGGTGAAAGGGTTCACCGTCGCAGAATTCATCCGTACCGGAATGCTCTCCGAATATGGTTCTTTCCGGAGACCTGGCAAGGATGCGGAAATGGCTTTCGAGGATGCCATGAGGATGATGGAACTGGAAGCTCTTGCCAGCAAGGATATAAGCTGCATAAGCGACGGGGAATTCCAGAAAGCCTGTATAGCAGCGGCGCTTACCCGAAAGGCCAACGTGCTTATGCTGGATGAGCCTACGGCCTTCCTGGATGTGGAGAACCGCATCATGGTCCTCCAGACCCTCCAGCGCCTGGCTCACGACACGGGAACCACCGTCATATTTTCGACTCACGACATATATGACGGCGCTAAGTATTCCGATTCAGTGCTTTCTATTTCTTGAGGAGTTCTTCGATGTGCTCGGCGTAGTCGAGGGATGTGTCGAGGTAGAACACGATTTCAGGCACGATGCGGAGCTGCTTGCCGACCCTTCTTCCGAGTTCGCCTCGGAGTTCCTTGATATTCGTCTCAAGGATGGCCATCACTGTCTCGGCCTTTGCTGAAGGGAATATGCTGACGTAGGTCTTTGCGATGGAAAGGTCAGGGCTGACCCTGACTTCGCTTACCGTGACCATGGATCCGTCGAAATATGCCATTCCCTTGCTCCTGATGGCCTCGGCGAGGACTTTCTGGATCTCGCGAGCGACCTTGAGCTGGCGTGTGCTGGCTTGTTTTTCCATAGTTCGGATGGTTTAGATTATGTTGATGATGAAATAGTTCTTCTTGCCTTTCTGGGCGAGGATGTACTTCCCGTCCACGATATCCTTCTCCGAGATCTCGTATTCGATGTCGGTTATCTTGTCCTTGTTGATGGAGACTCCGTTGCCTACGGTCATCTTCCTGGCTTCGCCCTTGGAAGGGAAGACCTGTGTCTTCACTGCAAGGAAGTCAAGGATGTTGCAAGGCAGTTCTGACTTCGGGAGATCGAAGGTAGGTACGCCGCTGAATACTGCAAGGAAGGTCTTCTCATCAAGCTTGCGGAGAGCCTCGGAAGTGGCGTTCCCGAAAAGCATCCTGGAAGCAGAAACGGCGTTCTCATATTCATCGGCACCGTGGATCATCGTGGTGATTTCCTTGGCAAGGAGCTGCTGGAGAGATCTGCGGCCAGGATCCTGGCGATGCTCCTCGATGGCAGCATCTATGGTTGCCTTGTCCAGCATCGTGAATATCTTGATGTACCTCTCGGCGTCTTCGTCGCTGACGTTGAGCCAGAACTGGTAGAATTCGTACGGGGAAGTCCTCTCCGGATCGAGCCAGATATTGCCTTTCTCGGTCTTTCCGAACTTGGTGCCGTCCGCCTTCTTTACGAGAGGGCAGGTCATGGCGTATGCATCGGTCTTTCCGAGCATCCTGCGGATGAGTTCGACTCCGGTGGTGATGTTGCCCCACTGGTCGCTGCCACCGAGCTGGAGACGTACTCCCTTGTGCTCGTAAAGCCAGAGGAAATCATATCCCTGAAGGAGCTGGTAGCTGAATTCGGTGAAGGACATACCCTCTCTGGATTCGCTGGAGAGACGCTTCTTTACGGAATCCTTGGCCATCATATAGTTGACCGTGATGTGCTTGCCGATGTCGCGGATGAAATTGAGGAATGAATAGTCCTTCATCCATTCGTAGTTGTTGACGAGCTCCGCCTTGTTGGGAGCGTCGGATCCGAAATCCAGGATCTTGGAGAGCTGAGCCCTGATACCCTCGATGTTGTGGTTGAGGGTCTCCTCGTCCAGGAGGTTCCTTTCCTGAGACTTCATCGACGGGTCACCTATCATTCCGGTGGCGCCTCCGATAAGTGCATAAGGCTTATGTCCGCACTGCTGGAAGTGCTTCAGGATCATGATGCTCACGAGATGTCCGATGTGCAGCGAATCAGCTGTCGGGTCGATTCCGACGTATGCGGCCTGCGGGCCTTCCATGAGTTTTTCTTCGGTACCTGGCATGATGTCCTGGATCATACCTCTCCACCTGAGTTCCTCAACAAAATTCTTCATCGTATGTCAATAGTCGTCTATATCTTGAAAATAGTTCGCAAAGTTAGGTAAAAATA